>Ga0114129_10010404_pt1 | contig 13268 bp, 10 predicted proteins | sample RhiMetdeltSRZDD1_FD_80071 | JGI IMG/M metagenome (GOLD analysis project Ga0114129, IMG submission 80071) | Populus rhizosphere microbial communities from Tennessee, USA - Rhizosphere MetaG P. deltoides SRZDD1 (version 2) (version 2) | ecosystem: Host-associated > Plants > Roots > Rhizosphere >...
CTTTCATCGGGAAGCACGAAGCTCGTGCTCGGCTCGGCGGATGCGCGAAAGGACAAACTGGATACGGTCATCCGCACCGCGCTGGTGATCAAGTTTTAGAGGGGCATGAATTGCCGCGCGAGAAGGAATTAGAATTCACCCTTTCTTCCGAGCGCCCGACCGATGCCGCGCGCGGCTCCGATGCCAGCCGCGCGGGGCACGGACATGCTCGCGCAGGAGCTGACCGGTCGTGGGATCGAGCAGGCGGACGAACAGGTCGTTCCGCTGCACGTCGACACGCCGTCCGATCCAGCTAGGCGGGGTGCCGTAGTACGCGGCCTCGACCTCCACGCAGCCATCGAGGTGCACGGTGCGGACGCCGAAACGGTAATAGCGAAACGGCTCGAGTGGAAGTGGACCGAGGGCGGGTCGCTCCTCAGTAAACATGGCGGACCCCGGCAAAGTCGATGCGCGAGGCCTGCAACAGATTTTGAACGGAATACCTGGGGTCTACGCCAGCGACGTTCGATCCTGTTGTAGGACAGCACGGGATAACGGAGGGCTACGCCGCGAACCAAGACACGGAGAGCTACGCAACCTCCCTTCGATCTCGCGTGGGACAGTACGCGATTGGACGGCCGCGTGAGCGAGACCAGGTTCGCCGTGTCCTGCCAAGCGGGAGATGTGTTCGCGAGCATGTGGACCCGAAGCGACAGTTCATCGCCGCGTCGGCAAACCCCTTGGCTCGATCGCGATGCGATCGACATCTGGTCGTGCCGCACGGGCCTCGCGTTTCTCGAGTTGCCCGACTTGGGGACTGTGCGGAGACCGCATCGCAGCCGGTTCGCCCACCAGGTCGATTGCCCCCGCAGGCAAGGCGGGAAGGCGAGGTGCACCGAACGACGCCGTTCACCGTGCCGCAGGCGCGATGGCGCCCAGTTGCTCGAACAGGTTCGAGACCACTGTGAGCCGTGTGCGCGCGCTCGTCTCCTGCTCGGCCAGCGGAGCGATCGCCGCCCGTTTGCCGTCGGGATGCAGCGCATAGACGCGGTCACCCAGCAATACTCGGACCCTGATGGCCCGCTCCGACCAGGGGTGTGTCTTCGTGACGCGGAACCCGGCGTTCGACAGACTGTAGGATGCGACCATGAGCACCCTCAGATAGTCGCCCGCGGGGGCGGCAAAGACCAGCTCGGACCGTGCGGGAGACCATGTCGGGTTCTCCCCGCCTTCGCTCGAGACGGTCACCCGCTCACCTGGCCCCGGAAACGGGCGCACGTAGATCTCGTCCCTGCCTGACTCGTTCGAGGCATACGCGAGCCACTTGCCGTCGGGTGAAAACTGAGGGGCGCGTTCTCGCGCAGAAGTCCTGATGTACGGCGTCGGTGTACCCGCGCGCCAGCCGCCAGCCTCATCACCCTCGACAGGCAGGATCATCAGGTCGTCGTTGTTGACTGATGCCGTCGCGGCGTACGCGAGGATGTTCCGCGTCGGATGCCATGATCCAGGTCTGAGCGGGATCTCGCTGCGGACCAGCACCTGGACATCGCCGGATCCGTCGGCATGTTTCCACATGATTGCATAGCCAGACGGATCGGTGGCGGATCGGAACGAACGGTAGACGAGACGTGAGCCATCGGCCGTCCACACGGGGAAATCTTCATTCGTGGGTTCAGACGTGACAGGGGTCAAGGTATTTCGCTCGAGATCATAGACGTGGATGTTGGTGTCGTTGCCGCTTCGCAGGTCCATCGCCACTCTCGTGCCATCCGGTGAAAATGCCGCGTTGCTCCAGTCGGCGGGAATGGTGCGAAGGCTCGCGAGCGTCCCGGCGCGATCCAGCCACGCCATCGGGCGTGGGCCGAACCTGTTCGTGCCTCGGACGTAGACCATCGTGCCCACGCTCGCCACCGTCAGTTGCGCACTTCCCCGGGTGGAATCCGATTCGACGGCATCCAGCGTCAGTCCGGCCGGCCCGGTCACCTGAAGGCGGCGAGCGTCGAACGGCACGGCATGCAACCCGTCGTTCTGCACATACAGAATGTGGCCGCTTCGCACGTAGCGTCCAAAATAGGCGCCGCCCTGGACCAGCCGCGGCTGGCCGGAGGGAAGGGGCTGAATCATCACCGTTGATCCCAACCCGATGTTCACTTCAGTGCTCGCCGTGTAGAGCACGGCCCCGCCCCCCGGAAGTACCTGGGGGAAGCGATGTGAGATTTCGCCATCCCTGAGTGTCGTCAGCTGTTCCGTCGATCCCCCAAACGACGAGACACGCATCAGGCCGGCACGGTAGTGCGGCGCGAAGACGATCCGGTCGTCCTCCGCCCACCACATGCCGCGTGGCTCCGGCGCATCCGCGAGCGGCAACACGGCGCCGCCGGTCACGGGCACTTTCTTCAGCTTTCCGTCGGCGAAAAACGCAACCCACTGTGCGTCGGGCGAGAAGCACGGAGTGCTCGCGCCAGCAGTCCCGCCGAGTGGCGTGGCCGTCAGCTGGTCGAGACGACGAACGTGCAACAGGGGGGCGTCCTTGCCCGTCCGCGCTACGAAGGCCAACCATGCGCCATCGGCGGACAAAGCAATGGGGACATCGGTCAGCGGCAGGGTCCCCGTTGCCCCCAAGTCGACGCTCAGCCGATGGGTGGGATTGCGGACGGCGATCTCCGAGCGTCTCCAATCACTGATGCCCATCCCCGCGAGCACCGCCAGCGCGGCCGCCACCGCCCACGAGATCGCGCGCTGCCATCGAGGACGATTCCCTGTGACCGGGGACGGCTCGCCGACCGCGGAGAGGCCCTGCTCGCCAATCCACTGAAGCTGCAGCCGGACGTCGTGCATGGTTGCCCAGCGATCCTCCGGGTCCCTGGCGACACACGTCCGGATCACGTAATCGAGCGTCGGAGGCTTGATCTGTCCGGCGGGCGGGGGCGTCGAAAGAATCGCGGGAATGACACTTGCGTCAGTCGTGCCGCTGAACATCCTGCGGCCCGTCACGATCTCGAACAGCACGGCGCCGAACGAGAACATGTCGGCACGCGTATCCGGCTCCCTGCCTTCCAGTTGCTCGGGCGAGATATACGGCAATGTGCCCGCAAGGAGTCCGATATCCGTCGAGGGCCCGGACGCATCCCGCCGTTGACCCGCGCTCCCCGGCTGGAAGAGCGCCAGCCCAAAGTCCAGCAGCTTCACGCCAGACTTCGTCAGCATGATGTTGGCGGGCTTGAGGTCGCGATGGACAATGCCGTGGGTGTGCGCAGCGGCGAGCGCGTCAGCAATCTGGATGGCAAGTCGCACCGCTTGATCGATGGGGAGTGGTCCGCGGGAGAGGCGCGCGCCCAGCGTCTCCCCTTGCACCAGCTCCATCACGAGGAACTGTCGCTCGCCTTCGCCGGGCAGGCTGATGGAGCCGACGTCATAGAGCACGCAAATGTGAGGATGGGTGAGCCTGGAGATGGCCTGCGCTTCGCGCTCGAAGCGCTCGCGGCTGGAGGCGGATCGCGCGAGGTCAGGCGCCAGGACCTTGAGAGCCACGTTGCGATCGAGCCGCGTGTCCCTGGCGCGATAGACCTGGCCCATGCCTCCAGAGCCAAGCGGCGCGACGACCTCGAAGGCACCCAGCCGCGTTCCGGGCTGGAGTCCCGGCGAATCGGCTTCGATGGGCGTTCCCGTTCGTGACAGTGGTCGTCGCTCCGGCTCTAGAAATCCCGCGGCCGCGTCGTGGGCATTCAGGAGTGATTCGACTTCGCGGCGGATATCTGGCTCGTTCGCACAGGCGGAGGCGAGGAACTTTGGCCGATCGTTCACGGGCCGGTCGATGAGCGCCTCGAGGAGTGTACGTACGCGTTCCCAGCGATCGGGGTGTGGCATGGGGTCCCTTGACGTTTCCAGGCACAGACTCTGCCGGCTCCTCTAGTGGCCACCTCAGGAATCGTCCGTCGATTCCCCGCGCAACTCCCGGTACAGCCAGGCGCGAGCCAGTTGCCAGTCGCGCTTTACGGTGGCAGGAGAGATTCCGACAACGGCAGCCGTTTCCTCGACCGACAGACCGGCAAAGAACCGCAGTTCGACGAGTCGAGCCCATCGGGGCTCGAGCGTTTGCAGCCGCGAGAGCGCGGCGTCGAGTGCCAGGACATCGAGGTCGAAGGGGTCCTGTCTCGCCCCCGGCTCCGGGGTGGCGAGCAGTGCAGTCTCCCTGGCTCCTCGCTTCGCCGCGCCTGCCGCCCGCGCTCGATCCACGAGAATGCGCCGCATCGCCTGCGCCGCGATTCCGAAGAAGTGACTCCGGTTGCGCCAGTTGACGCCGTGCTGATCGACAAGCTTGAAGTAGGCCTCGTGGACCAGGGCGGTAGCTGAAAACGATTGATTGGTGTATTCGCGGCGAAGGTAGGCCTTGGCCAGCCGCTTCAGTTCCGAGTAAACGACGTCCATGAGCGCGTTCTGCGCCCCAGGATTTCCTTCATTCCAGGCGATCAGCAGCCGTGTCACTTCCCCCGGAGAGCTCATCTATGGACCGCCGAACGGTGCCAGTCTACACCGCCGGCTCGCGATGAGCCGGTTTGTCGAGTCTTTACGCGTGTGCTGGAAGGACGGCGCCCAGTTTACGTAGCACGACCGCCAACCCAAAGCACAGGAGAGGAACTCATGGCACACCAGATCCAAACCGGTCCCTTTGCGCGAGCGATTACCCTGTCCGCTGTTATCGTCTTCACGATCCTGAGTGGGCAGACAGGTGTCCAGGGCAGCGGTCCTGCGCGGGTCACGGTGAGCCCGGTCACCTGGTTATCCGACGTCGTCGGCAGCTCGATGTTGGTGCGTACAACGTCCGGAATCAGTTTCACGTATCAGACGACGGGTCTGGTTCCGGGTCAGGCCGTGACCCTCTGGGTCGTGGTGTTCAACAATCCAGCTGCGTGCGCCACCAGCCCATGCACGTTCGCCGACATGCCGAATCCCGCAGCGCAGGGTGACTTCCTGCACGGCGCCGGGCACGTGATTGGAGCCACCGGGGATGGCAACTTCGGCGGCCATCTCGCGGTCGGGGACACGTCGGGATCGGGCCTGGCAGAGATTGGCGGAACCGCGGTCGGGCTCATCGATCCTTTCACTGCCGAGATCCTCTTCGCCTTGCACAGCCATGGACCCGCCGTGCCGGGAAGGACCCTGAAATCACAGTTGTCGTCGTTCACCGGCGGATGTGAGATTTTCCTGGGCGCGGATGGCATTGCCGATGGTCCGGAAGATATTCCGGATGAGGTGGGCGAGTGCGTGACGTTTCAGCTGTCCGTCCATCAATAACCAATAACGCGGCGTCATGACAGGCCACGCGCTTCTCTCTGCCGGGTGCGAAGACTCATGAGAACAGCACGGTACCTGCTTCTGTTCGTTGCCATACTGGGTGTGCCGGGGGCCACTTACGCGGATGTGGTCACTGACTGGAACAACGCGGCGCTCGAGGCGATCCGCGTCAACCGGACGCCTCCGCCGATCGCATCTCGGGTCCTGGCGATTATGCACGCCGCCATCTACGACGCCGTGAATGGCATCAGCCGCACGCACGAGCCGTATCGGGTGGCGTCTGCAGTTCCGCGCAGCGGCTCGAAGGAGGCTTCGGCGAGCGCCGCCGCTCGCAAAGTGCTGAGCGTGCTGTTCCCAGACCGCGTATCCATCTTCGACACGCTCCACGCGACGACCCTTGCCGGTCTCCCGGCGGGGCCACAGCGGGAGGCGGGACTGGCGTGGGGCGTGATCGTGGCTGACGCGATCCTCGCGTGGCGCAGTACTGATAACTCAGACGCGCTGGTGTCGCCGCCTGCCTACGATGGCATTGGCTCATGGCAACCGACGTTGCCGGCCTTCGCGCCGTACGCGCTGCCTCAGTGGGGCTATGTCGAGCCCTTCGCGATGCCGACGAGTTCCTTCTTCCGGTCGTCGGGCCCGCCGGCGTTGACCAGCGTTGAATATGCGGTCGCATATAACCAGGTCAAAACGTTGGGTGCGGCCATGGGATCGATGCGAACGCCCGAGCAGGATGTCATTGCGGCGTTCTGGGCTGACGGGGCGGGCACGGAAACGCCCCCGGGACACTGGAACAGGATCGCCCAGGGCCTCGTTGCGCGGTCCGGCCAGGGCATCGATCAGAACGCGCGCTTGTTTTCGTTGATCAACATTGCCATGGCAGATGCGGCGATCTGTGCCTGGGATGCGAAGTACTTCTTTCACAACTGGCGTCCGGTCACCGCGATTCGCAATGCCGACGTCGACGGAAACCCCGCGACAGAGGTCGACGCGACATGGACGCCCTTCCTGGTGACGCCGCCGTTCCCGGATTATGTGTCTGGCCACAGCACCTTCAGTGGAGCGGCGTCTGTGGTGCTGGCCATGTTCTATGGGTCCGATGACGTCATCTTCACGACTGGATCCGATTTCCTGCCGGCAGTCCGTCGAACGTTCATGAGCTTTTCCGCCGCTGCCGACGAGGCGGCGCTCAGCCGGCTCTACGGAGGGATTCACTTCGCGTTTTCAAATCTGGATGGGCTGCAGGCAGGACGGGCAATCGGCGAATGGACGTTCACTCACGTCCTCCTTGAGAAGCGAGATCGGTCGCGCAAGTGAGGGCGACCGCTCTCCCTGAGAGCAAACTGTTCAGCTCCCGACGAATAACAGCGCTGCGGCAGCCGTTAATGGGGAGCGAGTGAGTGAAGTTACGCTGGTTCCCGTCGACCCGACTCCAGACGACGTGCAGTACCTGGAAGATCGGATCTCCGAGTTCAATTCGAGCGCCACCGGTATCGCCGACGGCGAACTGCTCGCGTTCTTTGTGCGCGAACGCGGCCGCATCGTGGCGGGGATCAGCGGGAACACCTGGGGCGGTACCTGTGAGGTGCGCCAATTCTGGGTGGACGAGTCGCCACGCCACCGTGGGCTCGGTACGAAACTGTTCCGGGCGGCCGAGCAGGAAGCACGTTTCAATCGAGCGCTGTCGAGAACTGCTCGGCGAGGACGTGGAATCGATGATCGATCCGGACATCCAGGACACTCTGCCGGCACGCGCAACGTCGCTTTCCTGAGTAGGCATCGTGCCCGGCCAACGCAGCTTGCCCGAGGCCAGTGAAAGGATCGACGACACTCGGCAGGTCTCTCAGGAAGTATCGCGCCTCGGAGTCGCGGGATCTCAGGCGTGCGACGGGCGATCACCGCTTAGCTCGCGCGCGAGCCACGCTCTTGCCAACCTCCAGTCCCGCATCACGGTCTGCGCCGAGACCTGAAGCACCTCAGCCGTCTCGTCGACGCCCAGGCCCCCAAAGAACCGCAGTTCGATCACTTTTGCGCGGCGGGGATCGATCTGGTGAAGGCTCTTAAGGGCGTCATCGAGTGCGCAGAGCGACGCCGCAGCATCCGAGTTCGCGGTGGGAATCTGATCCATGTCAACTGCTGATGCGTGCTCGACCCGCAGAGCCCTCCCGCCTCGCTTGGACGCCGCCCGTCGACGGGCGGCGTCGACGAGAATGCGCCGCATGAGCTGTGCCGACAGCGCAAAGAAGTGAACGCGGTCGCGGCAGTCGACGGCCTCCGCGTTGATCAGACGTAGATAGACCTCGTGTACGAGCGCCGTGCTCTGCAGCGCCGCGCCGGAACGCTCGTGACGCATGTACCGTCGTGCCTGCGCTCGCAGCTGAGCATAGACCAACGGCGTCAGCTGCTTCAGCGCTTCCTGGTCCCCTTGGCCCCACGCCTTCAGCAGGCCCGTGATGTCGGCGGGGTCGAACCGCGTCACTCCGACAGTGTAGACCGATCCACCGTGGTCGACCTCCAGCGTCCCGACACCTCAACGGCGACCTTCCTCTGCTTCCAAGCTGCTTGCACCCTTTCAGATGTGCGTGTAGGCTTCCGCCTTCGGGCGCACGGACCGACGCGCGAAGCCACATCGTGCACTCTGGTTGGCGAGAAACAAAGGTCACCCTTGACTCCCGAGCGCTGGCAGCACGTCGCCAGAATCCTTGATTTGGCGCTCGACCATGATGAGTCCGCGCGGGACGCCTTTGTGTCCGAGGCGTGTGCGGGCGACGAATCGCTGCGGTGCGAGGTTCAGTCCCTGCTCCGCCAGAAGGCCGCAACAGTCGTCCTCGATCGGTCTGTCTGGGCAACGGCCGCACCGCTCCTCGATGACGGTTACGATGTCGGCACGTGCGGCGTGCTCGGTCCTTACCGCATCGAATGCGTCGTCGGTGCCGGCGGAATGGGACAAGTCTTTCGCGCCACTGACACCCGTCTCAATCGGCAGGTCGCGATCAAAGTTCCTCCGCTCGGCCTGGCGCTCGATGAACAGATGCGCGCTCGGTTCGCGCGCGAGGCGAGGGCAGCTGCTGCACTCACGCATCCAAACATTTGCACGCTGCACGACGTCGGACGCGAGGGCGACGTCGACTTCCTGGTCATGGAGTACCTCGAGGGTCGCACGCTCGCCGCGCGACTCGCGAATGGCCCGCTGCCGTTGGACGAGGCGTTTACGTACTCGCTCGAGATCGCCAGCGCGCTCGAGCACGCGCACAGCCACGGACTCGTCCATCGGGATCTGAAGCCCGCCAATATCATGCTGACGACGGGCGGTAGCAAGCTGCTCGATTTCGGTCTCGCGAAATTCCGGCAGGCTGCGCTGAGCCCTCACGAAGCCGAGGTGGGGCGCGATCGTGCGAGTCGGGCCATCGCCGGCCACAAGGGGCTCGAGCAACCCGACGGGGACGATGGGGCTGTCACGACGGACGGCACCATTCTGGGGACACTCCGGTACATGTCGCCCGAACAAGTCGCCGGTCGCGAAGTGGATGCCCGGAGCGATCTGTTTTCGTTCGGAGCAGTCGTGTTCGAGATGCTGACCGGAAGGCGAGCGTTCGACGGGGACAGCGCGGCCAGTGTGCGCGCGGCCATTCTCGAGCACGAACCCCCGTCGGTCCGGTCTCTTCAGCCGCTCCTGCCTCCGGCCATCGACGACTTCGTGCGGCGGTGCCTCGCCAAGAACGCGAGCGAGCGATGTCAGACGGCGACCGACGTCATTCGTGAGCTGAAAGACATACTCGAATCGATCGGTCAGGCGCGCACCCAGGCAGCGGCCAAGAAACAGGTTTCAAGCGCAGTCCGGATGTGGACAGGGGTGACCGCCATCCTGATCGCATCGCTCGCGGGATTTGCCGTCTGGATCCTTGCGGGTGGACTCCAGCGGTCGTCGACGAGGACTGCTTCGAGCCCGATTCGGGCCGTTGCCGTACTGCCATTCGAGAATGCGTCAGCGGACTCGGACCAGGAATACTTCGCGGACGGCATGACGGAGCAACTCATTTTCGACCTCGCCAGGATTGGCGGACTCCGCGTGATCTCGCCGACGTCGGTGATGCACTACCGAAAATCGAGGAAGCCGGTGCCCACCATTGCACGCGAATTGCAGGTCGACGCGATCGTTGAAGGTTCGGTCGTCCGCGGGAGCGAGAAGGTAGTCATCACTGCCAAACTCGTCAGGGGAGTCACAGGAGAACTTATCTGGACGCAGCGTTTCGAGCGCCAGGCGGGTGACGTGGTGGCCCTGCAGAATGAGCTGGCGCGAATGGTTACGAGCCACGTCGATACAACGCTCCAGCAGCGGGCGGGCCTGATGAGCGTGCGGCCGGTGGATCCGGAAGTCCATCGCCAGGTGCTTCTGGGTCGTCACCACGCCGCCAAAACCACAGAAGAAGGATTACGCACAGCCATTCAGCACTTCAATGTCGCGATCGCGAAAGATCCCGATATGGCGTTGGCCTATGCTGGGCTGGCTCAAGCGTACACGGAGCTCGCCGGCTTCTATGTGGACCCGCGGGAAGCGATGCCGAAAGCAAAGCGCGCAGCAGAAACGGCGCTGCGCCTGGATGAATCAGTCGCCGAAGCCCATGCCGCGCTGGGATACATCCATCTCGTGTACGACTGGGACGGACCGGCTGCGCAGAGGGAGCTCCTGCGTGCGCTCGATCTCAACTCCACTCTTGCCACCGCCCGCTTGAACTATGCGGCGTACTTGAGCACTCAGGCCCGGCATGACGAGGCGGTGCGGGAAGTCCGACGAGCGGTGGATCTCGATCCGCGGTCGATCCGCACCCATGCCTTCGGAACCGTTCTCCTGCTGTTCACGCGGCGCTACGACGAAGCGATCGATCTCTCTCGCAAGGGCCTGGAGTTCGAACCGGATTCCGCGTTCACTCTGGCGTTCCAGGGTGTCGCCTACGCACAGAAAGGTCGATTCGAAGAGGCCGTGGCCAATGTGCACAGAGCGGCGCAGCTGGACAGGAGTTTGACGATTCTGGCGCTGCAGGCGCAGGTCCTTGCGATGGCGGGTCGCAAGGAACAGGCTGAAATGCTGATTCATCACGTGCAGGACGCGGCCAAGCGCCAATACTTCTGCCCGTACGAGATCGCGTGCGTGTATGTCAGCCTTGGTGACCGCGATACCGCATATGCCTTGTTTCGCAAGGGCACCGACGAACATGCCGACTGTATGGCGTGGCTCGGGGTCGAGCCTTGGATTGATGCCTTCCGATCGGATCCGCGCTATGGAACCCTTCTAGGACGGATTGGACTGGCTCCGCATGAGCGCCCGGCTGAAGGGCGACCGCCGAACCGTTGAGATACGCCTGGTACCAGATCGATCAGCTCGAAACGGTTGTAGTTCCCGCCTCGATTCTCCGCTTACCCAAGTGAACGCGCTCCCGGTCCCGGCCGAGGGGACTCGGGCTTTGAGGGGCCAATTGCACTCAGGGCTGGAATCTGAGTCGGTGCGCACGCCCGAGCGAGGCGGCGCGACACGGCACAAGGAGAACTACGCCATGAAGACTGTCATTCGTCGATACAGCCTGCTGCTGAAGATGCTCGGGATGCTGACGCTGACCGCGGCTGCGGTCCTCGCACTGCAAGTGCCGGGCGAAGCAAGGTTGTCCTCGTCCGAACGCATCACGACCAGTCCCGTCTATTGGGGGGACGCGGTCGTGGGTACTTCGACACTGGTGAGGACGCCAAAGGGGATCAGCTTCACGTACCATACGTCCGGTCTTGTTCCCGGACAGGTGGTAACGCTCTGGATTGTCGTCTTCAACCATCCGGAGGCCTGCAATCAGCATCCGTGCGTTGATGAGGAAAACATCTTCTTCAATCCTCCCGTGCAGGGGGACTTTCTGCTTGGAGCCGGTCATGTGATCGGCGGCAGCGGTATTGGCAACTTTGGCGGCCATCTGCGGGTCGGGGACACCTCGCAGTCTGGACGCGCCGAAGTTGACGGAATATCGTTTGGGCTGCTGGATCCGATGAACGCGGAGATTCATATGGCGCTCCACAGCCACGGCCCGGCGGTCCCCGGACGGACCCTCAAGGCGCAGTTGTCGTCATTCTTAGGCGGGTGCGTTGGAGGCCCCGAGAACTTCGTGGTCGAACCGGATTTTCCGGATGAGGTCGGCGAGTGCATCACGTTCCAGTCATCCATTCATCAGTGAACGGTGGCGACCGATGAGAACTCGAATCGCCGTCTGTCTCTTCGTCGCTTCGGTGCTGCTGGCGGCGACTGCCGACGCTGACGTCGTGACCGACTGGAACAGCGCTGCACTCGACGCGATTCGCAGCGGCCGCACGCCGCCGCCGGCCGCATCACGTGCACTCGCGATGCTTCACGCCGCCATCTATGACGCCGTCAATGGCATCACCCGGACGCACGAATCGTATCGCGTGGCGAGTGCCGTCCCGAGGAGCGCGTCGCTCGAGTCGGCTGCCGCCGCGGCAGCGCACACCGTGCTCGTCGCGGTGTTTCCTAACGATGCGGACGTGTTCGACGCGCTCTATGTCACCAGCCTTGCAGCGATTCCCAATGGTCCTCACAAGAATACGGGGGTGTCGTGGGGTGAGCGGGTCGGGACGGAAATCGTTCGCTGGCGGAGCAACGATGATTCCGCCGTCACGATTTCTCCGCCGAACGGTGACGGGGCCGGATCGTGGCAGCCCACACCGCCCGCCTACCTGCCGTACCAGTTGCCGCAATGGGCGTTTGTCGAGCCCTTCGCAATTCCTGCGAGTTCATACGTCCGGCCAGCCGGGCCGCCGGCGATCACGAGCACGCGCTATGCTGCCGACTACAATGAGGTGAAGGCGTTCGGCGCGGCGGTCGGATCGTCGCGAACGCCCGTGCAGGACGAGATCGCACTGTTCTGGTCGGACGCGGCTGGCACCGAGACACCTCCGGGTCATTGGAATTCGATCGCGCAGAACGTGGCACGGCCATCCGGAAATACCCTCGAGCAGAACGCGCGGCTGTTTGCCCTTTTGAACATCGCGATGGCCGATGCCGCCATTGCCGCATGGGATGCTAAGTACGTATTTGACAACTGGCGGCCCGTGACCGCCATCCGCAACGGCGACGGTGACGGTAATGCCGGCACGGCTGGCGATCCGACGTGGAGCTCCTTCATCGTGACCCCGCCGTTTCCCGATTACGTGTCCGGCCACAGCACGTTCAGTGCTGCTGCTGCGACCGTGCTCGCGCTGTTCTATGGTTCCGATGCGGTGGCGTTTGCCACGGGATCCGACTCCCTCCCCGGCGTCAGTCACAGTTTCAGCAGTTTCTCTGCTGCGGCGTCTGAAGCAGCTGTCAGCCGCGTGTTGGCCGGCATTCACTTCCGATTTGCAATTGAAGACGGCCTGATCGCAGGGGTGGAGATCGGCGAATGGACCTTCAGTCACTATATGACCGCCAAAGCGAATCGATCCCGCAACTAGTGCGAGCACCTTAGCGGTGTTCCCGGCTACGCACCGAAACGCTTGCGTGGAACATGGATGCGCGGCTTATGACGCCGTGCAGCTCGCATCCGCGCTCGCCTGGCGGCAGTCTGTTGGTACGAAGACCGTGCTCGCACTTTCGTCAGTAGCCTTGGGACACAGCGCCAAAGGCTGGAGCGCGACCACGCGCGTGAGCAGTTTCGTGCGGATGTTCAGGCGGCTTTGATCAGCTGGTTCGTGGCGAGGGAAGGGCGGACGACAACACCTCGGGGCGACAGCTCGCCGGCCGAATCCAATCACGCGGTCGTGCGACTGGAGCCAAGGAATCGTAAAGGCGCTTAGGCATAGCAGATCATTGTCGCCGTGATCCCCACCAGCATGGCCTCGAGCTCGAGCGGCAACATCAGCACGAGTGCCGTCAGGGCGAACACGGCGGCGGTGTTGGACAGCAGGTAAGGCCGCAGCTCGGCGACCTCTATGTAGTAGCCGTACTGCTTGCCCAGGAAGAA
>Ga0114129_10010407_pt1 | contig 13267 bp, 16 predicted proteins | sample RhiMetdeltSRZDD1_FD_80071 | JGI IMG/M metagenome (GOLD analysis project Ga0114129, IMG submission 80071) | Populus rhizosphere microbial communities from Tennessee, USA - Rhizosphere MetaG P. deltoides SRZDD1 (version 2) (version 2) | ecosystem: Host-associated > Plants > Roots > Rhizosphere >...
GGAGAGCTCCGGGTCTCGCACTTCCCGAGACTCCGCACGCCCGCGCTCTTCGTCCACGGGACCGCGGACCCGTTCGGCTCCGTGGCGGAGCTCCGCGGCGCCCTCGCCCTCATTCCGGCTCCGACGACGCTCCACCTGGAGGCCGGCGTCGGCCACGACCTGGGTGCCGCGGGGCGCTCACGCGTCGCGCTCTTGGACCTGGCCGCGCGAATCGCGGAGCGATGGCGCGAGCTCGATGCGTGAGGACCGGACGAGAGAGCGCCAGTCTAGCACAGCCATCGCCGCCGGCCGGCTCACGGCTCGAGCCCACCGCGAAACCTGTTATAGTTTCGAGGGCAATGCGCACGACGAGCCCGGCGTGATGGAGGCCATCTCAGTCGACGACCACCCGCGAATGCGCGGGGTGACGGCTCCCGCCGCGCGGGCCACCGCGGGATGGGTTCGAACCGGATGACGATTCACGAGCGTGTCGAACGGCTCCGCAAGGAGCTCGCCGAGGAGGGGCTCGCCGGGTTCCTCGTGCCTCGAGCCGACGAGCACCAGGGCGAGTACGTCCCGCCCCGGGCTCAGCGCCTAGCCTGGCTCACCGGCTTCACCGGCTCCGCCGGGCTGGCGGTCGTCCTGTCCGACGGCGCCGCGATCTTCGTCGACGGGCGGTATACGCTCCAGGTGCGGGACGAGACCCCCGAGGACGTGTTCGAGTATCACCACGTGACGGAGAACCCGCCCGCCGAGTGGCTCCGCCTGCGCCTCCGTCAGGGCGACCGGCTCGGCTACGATCCCTGGCTCCACACGATCGAGAGCGTGGAGCGTCTCCAGGCGACGTGCGCCAAGGTGGGGGCCACGCTGGTCCCCGTCGCCGAGAACCTCGTCGACCGGATCTGGGACGACCAACCGCCGCCGCCGCGCGGGCCGATCGTCCCCCACGACCTGAAGCACTCCGGGCGTCCCTCGCCCGACAAACGGCGAGAGATTGCCGAGCTCCTCGCGCGCGACGCCGTCGACGCATTGGTCCTCACGGCACCCGATTCCATCGCCTGGCTCCTCAACGTCCGCGGCAGCGACGTCGCCCATACGCCCGTGCCGCTCGCCTTCGCGGTGGTGCACCGCGACGCGACCGTGGACCTCTTCGTGGACGCGGCGAAGCTCACGCCCGGCCTCCGGGAGCACCTCGGCGAGGGAGTGCGCATCCTTCCACCCGACGCACTTGGCGCAGCGCTCGACCGCCTGGGGGCGGCCCGCCGGACCGTCCAGGCCGACCCCACCTCCGCCGCCGCGTGGATGTTCCAGCGCCTGACCGGGGCGGGCGCGACGGTGGCGCGAGCCGCGGATCCGTGCCTCCTCCCGAAGGCCATGAAGAACGACGTGGAGCTGGCCGGCGCCCGCAGCGCCCACGAGAAGGATGGCATCGCCCTCAGCCGGTTCTTCGCCTGGCTCGCCCGCGAGGCGCCGACGGGGCGCCTCACCGAGATCTCGGCGGCCGATCGGCTCGACGCCCTGCGCGCGGAGGAGCCGCTCTTCCGCGACGTGAGCTTCCCGACGATCTCCGGCGCCGGCCGGAACGGCGCCATCGTCCACTACCGCGCCACGCCCCGCACGGATCGGCGGATCGAGCCCGGAATGCTGTACCTCGTCGACTCCGGGGCGCAGTACCTCGACGGCACCACCGACGTGACCAGGACCGTCGGGATCGGGCCGCCGACCGCCGAGCAGCGTGACCGATTCACCCGCGTCCTCCGGGGCCACATCGCGCTCGCCACCGCGCGCTTCCCCAGGGGGACGACCGGGTCCCAGCTCGATGCGCTCGCCCGCGCCTCGCTCTGGGAAGCAGGCCTCGACTACGACCACGGCACCGGGCACGGGGTCGGCAGCTACCTGTCGGTCCACGAGGGCCCGCAGCGCATCTCCAAGGTCGGGAACAGCGTGGGGCTCCGTCCCGGGATGATCGTGTCGAACGAGCCCGGCTACTACAAGGCCGCGGAGTACGGGATCCGGATCGAAAGCCTGGTGGTGGTCGTGCCGGTGCCGACGCCGCCCGGCGGCGAGGTCACCCTCTATGGCTTCGAGACGCTGACGCTCGCACCGATCGACCGGGCCCTCGTCGACCCGGCGCTCCTCACGCCGGCGGAGCTCGCCTGGCTCGACGCGTACCACGCGCGCGTGCGAGCGGTGATCACGCCGAAGGTCGACCGGGAGACCGCCGCGTGGCTCGCCGACGTCACGCGACCGCTGACGCCGCGCTGACGCCGAGGCCGCGGCGTCGGCATCGCCCCGGAAGGCTCGGGCGGCCGACCCGCTGACCTAGATCCGCTGCTCCTGCTTCACCGTCCGTTCGTCCACGACGTTGCCCGTGTTCAACGTGGTCTTGGGCTCGAGAAGCACCACGTGGACCTCGTCCGTGAGGGCGCGCGGACAGTGTTTGACCCCCCGGGGGACGATGATCAGCTCGCCCGGCCCAAGGTCGCGATCGCCATCGCGGAGTTGCATTCGAAGACGTCCCTCGACCACCAGGAAGAGCTCGTCCTCGGCCTGGTGATGGTGCCAGACGAACTCGCCCTTGAGCTTGACGAGCTTGACCTAGCTGTCGTTCAGCTCGCCCGCGATCCGGGGATTCCAGTAGTCATGGATCCAGGAGAACTTCTCTCTGAGGTTCACGATCTCCATGCGACCCTCCTTCGCCTGCACGCCGTCAGCCTACGCACGCACTCCCGAGGCGCCCGCGGCACAAGCACCGTCAGTCGAGCCCCCAGGCGCGCACGCGCTCGGGTACGATTCGGAACATCACGCGGTCGGCCGGCATACCCCGGCCGCCCCAGCGCTGCTCGAGGTGCGGGTGGTACTTCTCGAGGAGGCGCTCGGCGAGCGCCCGCCGCTCGGGTCCGTCCGACAGGAACTCCGCACGTCCGTGCACGCTCACGCCTCGCACGTCGCCGCGTGCGCCCCTCTCGGCGACCACACAGACGCGCGGGTCGCGGCGGAGGTTGCGGACCTTCTGGGTGCCGGCGACACTGATCATGGTCAGGGCCGCCGGGTCGTGCAGAAACCACATCGGCATCGCCAGCGGTGCGCCGTCCGGCTGCACGGTGGCGAGCACCACGATGTCCCTGCCGTCCAGGAACCGCTGGATCCGAGCCTCGTCGAGATCCATGGGCTTCACGCTCCTTTCCTTTCGTACCGGATGACCGCTCGCGGCCCGTCAGTGCCGCCTGCCGCCCGCGCTCAGCACCCGCGTCCAGTCCGTGGGCAGGACAATCACGGCGAGGCCGCCGAGGATGAGGGCCATGCCCGCATAGCGCACCGAGCTGAAGACCTCGCCGAAGATCAGCGCGGGTACGACAACACGCCCGTGCATGGCGCGATGAGGGCGAACGGCGAGTCCGAACTTGACGGCGACGAATGCGAGACCCCAGATCACCGAGGTCAGCGCCGCCAGAACCATGTCGCGTGCGCTCAACCTCGTCCCCCGCGACAGATTCTCGCAGCCCTAGAACACGCGGAAGATCGCGAGCCAGGCGCGGAGGAGCATCGTCCAGCCGGCGCTCCCGACGCTCACGGTCGAACCGGGCGCCTCGACCCCCGCCAGGATCTCCGTCCAGGGCACGACGGCATCCGGCGTCTTTCCGTGAAGGACGAACCCGAGCTCGACCCGCGCCTGGGACTCGAGCCGTCCGAGCGCGTACGCACGGACGCTCCCCTCGTCCCAGGCCCGGACGCGCCGCTCGATCTTGCCGTAGTCCCGCGCCTTGACCGGCAGGATGGCGGCCTCGACGACGTCGCGCCGGAGCCGGACGATCACCTCGTCCTGCGGTGCCGCGCCGCTGTTGCCGACCTCGAGGCGATAGATGACGGTGCAGCCGTGCGCCCCGCACACCGTGCGCGGAGGCTCCGGCTGGTAGAGGATCTCGCGGTCGGGCTGGCCGAAGATCGACACGCCCCCCATGACGAGCGCCACGACGCCCGCGGCCACCAGCGCCCGGCGGCACCAGCGCGCCCAGTCCCGCACGGGCCGAGGGTATCACGCGCATGCCGAACCGACCCGACTCCGAATCGCGCGTGGGGCTTGTCGGGGCCCGCGTCCTCGGTCAGACTGGCGTCTCGCGACCTGAGGTCCGCACTGGGACCGATCCGGAGAAACGATGACGACGATGGGCGGCGACCGGGCAATCGTGCTCCTCGTGGAGCTCTTCGTCCATCCGGGCCGGGTCGCCGAGTTCCGCCGCTTCGAGACGGAAGCAGCCCGCATCATGCGCCGCCACGGCGGTCCGATCGAACGCGTGATCCGCCCGACCGGCCCGGCACGGGACGACGCCCTCCCGCACGAGATCCACCTCGTGTCGTTCCCCAGCGCCGCCGGGCTCGAGGCGTACCGGACCGACCCCGAGCTCCGGGCACTGGCGCCGCTCCGCGAATCGGCCATCGCCCGGACCGAGGTCACGGTGGGAACCGACGGCGAGCCGTACCCAAGGGACGCCGCGTGAGCGAGCGGCTGGCCGGCAAGGTCGCCATCGTCACCGGGGGCGCCTCGGGCATCGGTCGCGCGACCTGCCGTTTGTTCGGCCGCGAGGGTGCGGCGCTGCTGGTGGCGGACATCGACGAGGGGGGCGGCCGGGCCGTCGCCGAGGAGGTCGCGCGGGCGGGAGGCCGGGCGGCGTTCCTCCGGCTCGACGTCACTCTCGAGGCTCACTGGATCGCGGCCGTCGAGCATGTCCTCCGGAAGTACGGGCGCCTCGATGTGCTCGTCAATAACGCCGGCCGCGGGGGTCTCCCCGCCCGGGTCGTCGCCGAGCACGTCGCCCTGACCGACTGGGAGTTCATCATGGCCACTAACGCCACCAGCGTCATGCTCGGCACGAAGCACGCGATCCCGGCAATGCGCCGGACGGGCGGCGGCGCGATCGTGAACGTCGTGTCCATCTACGCCCTGGTCGGCAGCCGCTCGGGCACCGCCTACCACGCGTCGAAGGGCGCCGCCCGGGCGCTGACGCGCGCGACCGCGATCCAGTATGCGCCGGAGGGCATCCGCGTCAACGCCGTGTTCCCGGGCTTCGTCGAGACCGGCATGACGGCGGAGCTTCACGCGCGGCCCGGCGTCCGGGAGGAGCGCGTGGCCCTGACCCCGATCGGGCGGGTCGCCGAGCCCGAGGACATCGCCCCCGGGATCCTCTATCTGGCCTCCGACGAGGCGAGCTTCGTGACGGGCACGGAGCTCGTGATCGACGGGGGCATGACGGCCCGTTGATCAGGATCGAACCGGAGGGACGACGGTGGGATCCGACGAGATCCTGATCGCGCGGGACGGACCGGTGCTGACCCTCACCTTCAACCGGCCGGCGGCCCGCAACGCGCTCACCTGGAGCATGTACGAGGGTCTGACCCGGGTATGCGAGGACGTCGATGCCGACGACTCGATCCGGGTGCTGGTGCTCCGCGGCGCGGGAGGCCAGGCGTTCGTCGCGGGTACCGACATCGCGCAGTTCCAGGCCTTTTCCGGGGCGGCGGACGGCATCGCCTACGAGCGGGACGGCGACCGGCGCATCGGCCGCCTCGAAGAGGTCCGGAAGCCGGTCATCGCGGAGATTCAAGGCTTCTCCGTCGGCGCCGGTCTCCGCATCGCCGCGGCGTGCGATCTCCGGATCGCCACCCCCGACGCCCGCTTCGGTGCTCCCATCGCGCGCACCCTCGGTAACTGTCTGTCCGCCGAGGCGTACGCCCGCCTGGTCGACCTCCTGGGGCCCTCGCGGGTCACGGCACTGCTCTTCACAGCCAAGCTCGTGACCGCCCACGAAGCGCATGCCGCGGGCTTTGTCCACGAGGTGGTGCCGCCGGACGCCATCGACGCGCGCGTCCAGGCGCTCGCCGAAGAGATCGCCGGCCACTCCCCCATCACGCTCCGCGTCACGAAGGAGGCCGTTCGCCGCATCCGGGCGGCCCGGCCCGTGCCCGACATCGAGGACCTGATCGCCGAGACGTACGGCAGCGCGGATTTCCGCGAAGGCGTCCGCGCGTTCCTGGAGAAGCGCACCCCTCAGTGGAAAGGTCGCTAGGCATGACGACACCCCAGGCCGCTCCCGCGCCCCACGAGACCTACGCCACGCGGTTCAGCTTCCGGCCCGTCGCTCTCGGGCGACGCGGCATGGTCGCGACCGCGAACCCGCTCGCCACCCTTGCCGGACTCCGCATGTTCGCCCGCGGCGGGAATGCGGTCGACGCGCTGGTCGCGGCGGCCGCCGCCATCGGCGTCGCCGAGCCCTACATGTCGGGGCTGGCCGGGTGCGGAGTCCTCGTGCTCACGCGCCCCGGCCACCGGCCGCAGGTGCTCAACTTCCTGGGCCGCGCCCCATCCGGCACGAGCCGCGAGCGACTCCACGGCGCCAACCACACGAGCGGGCCGCTCTCCGTGGCCGTCCCCGGAAATCTCGCCGGGTGGGCGCGGGTTCTCGCCGACCACGGCACGCTGCCGCTCGGCGAGGTCCTCGAGCCCGCGGCCGAGCTGGCCGAGGCCGGCTCGCCACTGACCCCGTTCGATCGCCAGATGTTCGACGAGCATCTCACCCACCTGGACGCCGAAGCCGGCCGCACCTATCTCCACGGCGGCCGCACACCGGCTGTCGGCGCACCGCTCGCCCAGCCGAATCTCGCCGCTACCTTCCGGCGGATCGGCCGCGAGGGCATCCAGGCCGTCTACGGCGGACACTTCGGCGATGGAGTCGTCGCGGCGCTGGGCGGTGTCATGACCCGAGGCGACCTCGAGGCGTACCCGGAGCGGCTCGGGTGGGCCGACCCTCTGACGACGACCTACCGGGACGTGGAGGTGTTCGCGCCGGCACCGCCGTCGAGCGGCTCGCAGGTCATCCAGACGCTCAACGGGATGGCCGGGTGGAACGTGGGTTCCTTCGAGCACCTCGGACCGGACCACCTCACCGTCATCGCCGAAGCTGCGCGCGCCGCGCGGCTCGACACGAACCGCTATATCGGCGACCCCGACGTCGTCGCCGTGCCGGTCGAGCGCCTGCTGAGCATCGCACGCACGGAGGCTCTTCGAGCCGAGATGCGGACGCGGCTCGACGCGCCACGCCGGCCGATCGCCGTTGCGGGTGGGAGCGACACCGGTGCCTCGACGACGCACCTGGCCGCGATGGACGCCAGCGGGTTGGCCGTCAACGTGACCCAGAGCCTCGGCAACGGCTTCGGAAGCGGGATCGTCGTCCCTGGCACCGGGATCTGCCTCAACAACGCGCTCCACTGGACGAGCACCGACCCGGACCACCCGAACGTCGTGCAGCCGGGCAAGCGGCACGAGTGGCCGGTGGCGCCGGTCCATCTGTTCCGAGGGGGCAAGCTCTGGGGGACGGTGGGGACGCCGGGCAGCTACGGCATCCTGGTGACGACCGTGCAGGTCCTCGCGAACCTCATCGACTTCGGCCTGAACGTCCAGGACGCGATCGGAGCGCCCCGCTTCCGCTGGCTGGACGAGGCCATCGACCCGCTCCCGGCGGAGACGCTCCGGATCGAGTCGCGGGTGCCCGAGGCGACCCGCCGGGCGCTGGCCGCCCGCGGTTACGGGCTCGAGGTCATGGGACCCTGGTCGATGCGGGTGGGCGGCGTCCAGGCCATCGTCCGGGACCAGGCGACCGGGTGGCTCATGGGCGGCGCCGATCCCCGCCGGAACGGCTACGCCATGGGGTGGTGACCGTCGCAGGAGCCGCCTTCGCGCCCGGCGAAAGGGTCACCGGGCGCCGGTCGAGCGTCAGAACATCGTGTTGTCGTGGGCCGACTCCGGCGGAATGACCTGGAGCACGTCCCAGTGCTCGACGATCTTCCCCTGTTCGTCAAAGCGGAAGATGTCGATACCGGCCCAGTCCGCGTCCCCCGGCCATTCCTGGTGGCAGTGCAGGACGACGTAGCGCCCCTCGGCGATGGCGCGCTTCACGTGCACACGCTTGCCCGGATGCTCCTTCGCCATCCGCTCGAAGAACTCGATGAACGGCTCCTTGCCGTCGGCCACGCCCGGATTGTGCTGGATGTAGACGTCCCCCACGTACCGTCGGACGGCCTCCGCCGGCTTGCCCTGGTTGAACATGAGATCGTAGAAGGCCATGGCCGTCTGCTTGTTGCGCTCGAGCTGATCGCTCATCGCTGTGCGCTCTCCTCATCCATTCCCGTGGCGGAGTCCCTCGACGCGTCGATTAGGCGGCCACCGGTGACGGCGAGGAGGTCGCCCGGCGAGAGCTCGAGATCCACGCCGCGAACGCCCGCGCTCACGTGAACCCGTTCCCAACCCACTGCGCTCGCATCCACCAGCACTTCGAACGCTCCCGCTCGCACGGCCAGCGCCGAGATCCCGCCGACCTTGAGGCCCGTGAGCCCCTCGGCCTCCCGCTGGGTGGCCATGCGCAGCCGTTTCTCCCCGAGCGCGTGGCCGAGCCGCTTCAGGTCGACCTGCCGGCCCGAGGGTACGAGGACGAGGAGCGGCTTCGCCCGGCCAGCCCTTTCCCGGAGGACGACGAGCGTCTTCAGGACCGAGGCGCCGGGCACCCCCAGAAGGGCCGCCGCTTCGTCCGCCGAGTGGAAGGCACGCTCGGGGTCGTAGACGCGAACCCGGTGCTCGATGCCGCGCGCTTCGAGAAGCCGCGCGGCGTTGGTCTTCGGCGCGTCGGCCACGGTGGAAGCTCGCGGTCGCTCAGTAGCCAAGCTCGCGGTTGACGACGTTCCGGAGCGGCCGGCCCCCGAGATAGCGCCGCAGGTTGTCGAAGAAGATGTCGAGACACCGGGACACGTAGGCCCGCCCGTCGTCGACGGCGCAGTGCGGGCTCACGATGACGTTCGGCGTGGACCAGAGGGGGGACTCGGGGGGGAGGGGCTCCTGGTGGAACACGTCGAGCACGGCACCCGACAGGTCACGAGTCCAGAGCTTCGTGGACAGGGCGTCGTAGTCGACCACGGCTCCCCGGCCCAGGTTCACGAGACCCGCGCCGCGGGGCAGGCAGTCAAGCTCCTTCACACCGATGAGGCCGCGCGTCTCCGGCGTGAGCGGGGTGGTCACGACGACGAAATCGGCCTGGCGGAGGGCCGCGCGCAGGTTCTTCGTGGTGAACATCCGGTGGACCCAACGGTGCGCACGGCCGCTCCGCCGCACGCCGAGGACCCGCAGGCCGAACCGTCGCGCGAGGCGCGCCACCTCCCCGCCGATCTGGCCGACCCCGACGATCACCACCGTGCGTCCCGCGATCGGCGTCATGAAGATCGGGTCCCACCGGCGTTCCCGTTGGCGCGTCACGAAGTGCGGCACTCCGTGATTCAGCATGAGGAGGGCGGTCATCGCATACTCGCCCCCCTTGGGGATGTGGACACCGCTCGCGTTCGTCAGCACGACGTCCGGCGGCAGGAGCGGCACGAGCTTCTCGACTCCGGCGCTGGTCGACTGGATCCACCGGAGGCGCGGCGCACGGGTGGCCAGGTCCCGGCCCTCGACGTGCGCGGCCATCAGGATCTCCGCCTCGCGCAGCCCCTCCTCCAGAGCCGGCGGGTCGACGCCGAACGTCACGCGCAACCGCCGGCGGAGCCGCGGCACGCGTCGCGCACCGGCGGCGAACCGCGGAGGCGTCACGGCGTCATTGGGGCTCAGAGGGTCGTTCTGAATGTGTAGGCGAATCCGGCGGTCGCGCGGAGGCATCGACGCTCCTCGTAGCTCGGGTTCGGGCGGATCGGACAGCGGGCCCGTGCGGCATTCTAGCCCACCTTGGGGCGCGACGGGTGGCGCTGCCCGCGTGCTACACTTCGGCGGCCCGACAGTGTCCGGGCGCTCGGCCCGGGTCGGGTTCAGGAGGCGTGACGGCCCTGCCACTCGACCGGTTCTTCTCCCCGGCGGACCACGCGGCCATCGAGGCGGCCGTCCGCGAGGTGGAGACACGGAGCGCGGGAGAGATCGTCCCGTACGCCGTCGAGCGCTCGGACCGCTACACCCGCGCCCTGTGGACCGCCTCGACCCTCGGCGCCCTCGTGGCGGCCCTGGCCGCCGCCCTCGTCCGGTGGACTGGGGAGTTCTGGGGTGGTCCCATCGTTCTCTGGATCGTGCTGCCGCCGGGAACCGGCGCCGCCCTCGGCTGGCTCGCCGCCCTCGCCCTGCCCCCTCTGCGCCGGGCGCTCGTGCCGCCCGACGTCCTGGCGGAGCGAGTGCGCCAGCGCGCGACGCAGGCCTTCGTCGAGGAGGAGGTCTTCCGCACGCGCGACCGAACCGGGATCCTGATCTTCCTCTCGCTGTTCGAGCGGCGGGTGGTGATCCTCGCCGACCGCGGCCTCGACGGGCGTGTCACGCCGCGTGAATGGGAAGAGGTCGCGGCGGCTATCGCGGCCGGCATGCGGCGGGGCCAGCCGGGGCCGGCTCTCGCCGAGGGCATCCGGCGCTGCGCGACCCTGGCGGCCCGGCTGCCACCGCGCCCGGACGATCGGGATGAGCTGCCCGGTCAGCTCCGCCTGGGTCGCGAGTGAGCCGCCTCGCCGCGGGCGCCCCCGGTCTGCGGAAGGTCCCGGGAAGCCGGCGCGTCACCCGCCTCCTGCTCGCCAGCCTCGCCCTGCTCCTGCCGACCCCGCCCACGTGGGCCGCGAAGGAGGTGCCGGTCCTCACCGGCCGGGTGAACGATCTGGCGAACATCGTCCCCGCGCCGGTCCGCGAGCGCATCGAGACCAAGCTCCGCGACCTGGAACAGCGGACAGGCGCCCAGGTCGCGGTCCTCATCGTGGACACCCTCGAGGGCGATTCGATCGAGGACTACGCCGTCCGGGTCTTCCAGACCTGGAAGCTCGGGCGGCAGGGCGTCAACGACGGGGTTCTCTTCGTCGTGGCCCAGCAGGAGCGGCGCATGCGGATCGAGGTCGGCTACGGCCTCGAGGACCGCCTCACCGACGCCCGCTCCCGGCAGATCCTGGACGACATCGTCCGGCCGCATTTCCGGGCCGGGAACTTCGGTGCCGGCATCGAGGCCGGCATCGACGCCATCGCGGCGGTTATCGAAGGGGCGCCGCTCCCGCCGCCGCCTCGCGAGCCGGCGCGCCCAATCGGCTCGATCGTCGGGCTCGTGTTCATCTCGGCGATGTTTCTCGTCGTCATCGGCACGTTCTCCGTGGTCGCGCTCCTCACTCCGGGCGGCGCCGGCTGGTTCCTCTACCTGTTCCTCACGCCGTTCTACGCGATCTTCCCGTCCCTGCTGTTCCCGCCCTACGGGGGCGTGGTCGCGGCCGGGGCCTGGCTCACCCTGTTCCCGATCCTTCGGAGCGTGCTGCACAGTCCCCGCGGCAAGAAGTTCCGCGAGCGACGAGGCTGGGTCATGGCCCCGGGCGCGGGCGGGAGCGGCGGGCGCTGGAGCAGCGGCGGCTCCTCGGGCGGCGGCGGCGGTTTCTCGGGTGGTGGCGGCTCCTCGGGCGGCGGCGGAGCCTCGAGCAGCTGGTAATCTTCTTGGAAATGACTCGCCGGGGAGCAGGGCCCCACTCCCCGGCGGATCCATCTGCGCTCGCGTCCCCGCTCGCAACGTGGAGCGTCCCGGGACGACCTGCGCGCTCCCCTGCACAGGGGAGCATCTAGGGCTCTTGATTCCGTCACCGGCTTGCCCGGCAACGGCGTCCGCTAGCGCGGTGGCGTGTCCTCCATGGACTGTCTCCTTTTCGACGGGCTCACTCCGAGCCCTCGACGGGGTCGCGCGTCCCCCGCCATTCCGAGTGGACCAATGAGAGAGTCCGATGTCAAGTGGGTCACGGCAGAGCCACACCATTGTCCACGGTTGCCTTGACACTGCCCGCGCGGCGCACTATGGTGCCGCGACCACGATGCCCGCGGGATCGCCACCCCAGGCGGAGAGGAAACGCATGACCGCACTGCTCGCAGACTCCCTTCCCCGCTTCACCCTGCTCAGCGCCGCGCGGTTGCTCGACGGCCGAGGCGTCACACCGGTAGCCGATGCGGCGCTCCTGATCGAAGCGGACCGCGTGGTGGCCCTGGGCCGGCACGGAGAGGTCGACGCGCCGGCCGGGGCGTCGGTCTGTCGTGTTGATTACGGTGACGCGACGATCCTGCCTGGTCTCGTGGACGCGCACACCCATCTGGTCGCGCCCGGGGATGGCACGCTCGGAGACGACGTGGCGAAGGAGGACGACGACATCCTGCTCCTCCAGGCCGCCAAGAACGCGCGCACGCTGCTTCACTCCGGCGTGACCACACTCCGGGAGAACGGGGCCAAGGGCCGGGTTGCATTCTCGCTCCGCGAGGGCATTCGCCGAAAGCTCGCGCCCGGGCCGCGGATGGTGATCTGCGGGCGTCCGATCACCATCACGGGCGGTCACATGGGCTACTTCGGCTCCGAGGCCGACGGCCAGGACGCCGTGCGCGCCGAGGTGCGAAAGCTCCTCAAGGAGGGCGCTGACTACATCAAGATCGTGGCCACCGGAGGGTCGACCCGAACCTCGGACCCGAACCGCGCGTCCTACACGGTTCCCGAGCTGGCGGCGATGACCGACGAGGCGCATCGCCACGGGAGGCTCACCGCGGCCCACTGCACGTCGGCTCAAGGCGTCCAGAACTGCCTCGACGCAGGCGTGGACATGATCATCCACTGCATCTTCAATGAGCCGGACGGGACGTATCGCTACCGCCCCGATCTCGTCGAGCGCCTCGCGGCCGCCAAGGCATGGGTGAACCCGACCCTCTACGTGATGAAGGCCGGGATCGAGAGACTCCGGGAGGCCCGCGAGCGGGAGGGGTGGCTCACGGTGGAGCTGGCGGCTCAGCTCGATCGGCAGCGCCGAGCCCTCGACACTCGGGTCGAGGCGATCGGACGCATGGCCCAGGCCGGGGTCCGGATGACGGCGGGCTCCGACTCCCCCTGGGGCTGGTATGCGCCGGGGGAGTTTGTCCACGAGATCGACATGCTGGCCCAGGCAGGACTCTCGTACGGGGACGCGATCGTCGCCGCGACGACCGGCGCCGCCGAGTCGATTGGCGTCGGAGCCGTGGCCGGTCGACTCGGGCCTGGACTCCAGGCCGACGTCTTGGTCGTGCGTGGCGACCCCATACGGGAGATCACCGCGCTCTGGCAGGTGCTCGACGTCTGGCAGGCGGGACAGCGAGTCCAGCGCGGGGTGGCATAGGATCCGCGACCACCATCGCGATGCCAGCGTGCCGTGAAGGCCACGGCCGGTGCTAGGATGTGGGCCGAGGAGGACGCCATGGGGACCACCTACGACCTCGTGCTCCGTGGCGGTCGGGTGATCGACCCGA
>Ga0114129_10010408_pt1 | contig 13267 bp, 11 predicted proteins | sample RhiMetdeltSRZDD1_FD_80071 | JGI IMG/M metagenome (GOLD analysis project Ga0114129, IMG submission 80071) | Populus rhizosphere microbial communities from Tennessee, USA - Rhizosphere MetaG P. deltoides SRZDD1 (version 2) (version 2) | ecosystem: Host-associated > Plants > Roots > Rhizosphere >...
AGTGCCGCTTTCCCGAGGATTCACGCCGCCTATTGATTCTCTCAACAACGTCCCGTTCGTCCGAGCAGGCAACGACTACGCCAACTCCGGCGTTCGGCGTGCGACGTCGTTCGCGCCTCATCGGCGAAGCTCGGCGGAGCGGAGGGAAATCATCGACGTGGTGACGTCTCGGCACGCCGAGGACGTCGAGCGCGGCCGCAATGGGATCGAGCTGCAGCGCGAGGGCTTCAGCCGAACGCCCTTCAGTCTTTGTACGGATCGAACAGATCCGCGCCGGCCATCACCACGATGAGCGGCCGCAGGCGGTGGAGGATTTCGATCGTCCCCTTCTGCGCATCGAGCACGTCCGGGAGGCGGCGATAGACGTGCGGGCTTTCGTCGAGGCCACCGCCGCGCAGGACGACTCCCTTCTCACGTACCCACGTCTGCATCATCTCGCGCGAGACGGCGCCGGGACGAATGACCTGCCCGGTGCGCCGGTTCACCTTGCCGGCCGCGGCCGACCGCGACATCACGCGGCCCGCGCCGTGAACCGTGGATAAGAGCGCCCGGCGCTGAAGCTTCTTGGTTTCGCCGCCAGTGCCGCTCGTGCCCTGCACGATCACGGCATCGTCGCCCATCGATCCCCCGACGAATCCCCGCTGGCCCGGAAACGCCGGCGTCGCGCCTTTGCGGACGACGATGAGCGTCTCGCCTTCGTGCGTCTCGCGCCACGCGAAGTTGTGATGGTTGTGGACGAGCTCCAGCTCGCGCCCGCCGAGGAGCGCCACGGCCTTGCGCGCGACCCACTCGCGTCCCGCGTACGCGTACTCGCCCGCGAGCGTCATCAGCGACCAGTAATCCTGTCCCATCGGCTTGTTCAGGGGCAGCAGGACTTCCCGCTCGGGCGCGCGCGCGCCCCACTGCTGTCCCTGAGACAGCGCGAGGAAACCGGATGCGATCGTATGTCCGAGTCCGCGGCTGCCGAAGTGGACGCCGACCCAGATCGCATCCGACTCGTCGACGAAGACGTCCACGTAGTGGTTGCCGCTGCCGACCGTGCCGAGCTGCGCGCGCGCCTTGTCGCGCAGTCCCGCGCGTGCGTGGCGGGGAAGCGCTTCCCACGACAGCGACTCGAACAGCGCGTGATCCACCGGCGCATCGTCCGAGCGATTCTTCCGGCCGATGCCGAACGAGATGACGTCCTGGATCTCGTCGGCGATTTCGTCGAGCCGTTCGGCGAGGCCCTGCGTTCCGTGCAGCGACAGGTCGGTCCGAATCGCGGCATTCCCGCACGCGATGTCGAAGCCGACGCCGACGACCGACACGTGATCGCGATACGCCGCGACGCCGCCGATCGGCATCACGAACCCGAGGTGTCCGTCGGCCATCAACGCCGCGCGCTCGGCGCGGCTCGCGACGTCTTCGAGCTGCTTGAGCGTCTGCGGCTCGTGCGCTCCGAACACGGCGATCTGGCGCGAGTCTCTCGTCATGTCATCCTCGATCGACATCTCGATCACGAGCTCGCCGCGTGCTCGGAGGGGCTCGCGACACGGGTGTCGATGAGCCGCGAGGCGCGGGCGCGGTTTCTGGCGTTCGCCTCGTCTGCCGGCGCGTCGTGGCCGGGCAACTTCCGCGATTTCAACGGCGCCATCCTGCGCATGGCGACGCTCGCGCCTGGCGGGCGCATCACGACCGAGATCGTCGACGACGAAATCGCTCGCCTTCGCGATGCGTGGCGCGACGCGGACATCGCCGGCGTCGACCGCGGTCCGCTCGAGGACGTGCTGCCGCCGGAGCGTCTCGCCGAGATCGATGCGTTCGATCGCGCGCAGCTCGCCGAAGTCCTGCGCGTCTGTCGCACGTCGCCGAGCCTTTCAGAGGCCGGTCGCCGGCTGTTCGCGGTTTCCCGGGCGCGCAAAGCCGCGCCGAATGATGCCGACCGGCTCCGGAAGTACCTGGCGCGCTTCGGTCTCGACCGGGCCATCCTGCGCGGTCGATAAGCCCTGCGTCGCTCGAGGGATGTAAACAACGCGGGACTCCGGCTCGTCATAATAGGGTCATGGCGACACCTGCATACGTGCTCGATGCCCGCAGCGAGTGGGCGGGGACGGCCGCTCGTGCCGTGCCCTGGTTTCTCTATGCCGTCCTCTTTGCCTCGACGAGCGTGATCGTCGGCGTGACCTGGGACATTTCCTGGCACCGGACGATCGGACGCGACACGTTCTGGACGCCTGCCCATCTCGCGATCTACCTCGGCGGCATCGTGGCCGGCCTCACGTGCGGGTGGCTGGCGATGCGCCTGACGTTTGCGCGCGGACTCGAGGCCGAGCGCGCGGCGACGGTTCGCTTCTGGGGCTTCCGCGCGCCGTTCGGCGCCTGGGTGTGCATCTGGGGTGCGTTCGCGATGCTGACCTCCGCGCCGTTCGACGACTGGTGGCACAACAGCTACGGCCTCGACGTGAAAATCCTGAGTCCGCCGCACGCGCTACTCGCCGCGGGCATCGGCGCGATTCAATGCGGCGCGATGCTGATGGCCGTCGCGTGGCAGAACCGATCGGACGCGATCCGCGCGCGCCTCGGACACCTTTATCTGATCAGCGCGGGTCTCCTGATGGTCCTCATCGCGACGCTCGCGACCGAGTACATCCAGCGATGGGACATGCACCAGTCGTTGTTTTACATGGTGTCCGCGGGCGTGTTCCCGTTCATGCTCGCCAGCACGGCGCGCGCGTCGATCTCGCGGTGGCCGGCGACGGTGACGGCCCTCGTGTACATGGGCTTCATGTTCGTGATGCTGCTCGTGCTGCCGCTGTTTCGCGCGGAGCCGCTGCTCGGCCCGATCTACGTGCATATGACGCACTTCATGCCGCCGGACTTCCCGCTCCTCCTCGTCGTCCCGGCGCTGTTGATCGATCTCGCGATGCAGCGGATGGGCCGCGGGCGCGACTGGCGGTTGTCCGTCGTGCTGGCGATCGCGTTTGTCGCCGCGTTCCTCGCCGCCCAATGGCCGTTCGCCGATTTCCTCATGACGCCGTGGGCGCGCAATGCGATCTTTGTTGCCGACCGGATGGACTACGCGGCCCAGCCGGCATTTCAGGCGCGGTACTTCACGCTGAACCAACCGGACAATCTCGCGCTGGGATTGCCGGTCGCGGTGCTGCTCGGTTTCGTGTCGGCGCGATTCGGGCTGTGGTGGGGCAACTGGATGTCGCGGGTGCAGCGATGAGCCGAGCAGGTCTGATAGGACTGGTGGGTCTGGTAGGGCGGATGCGTACAGCTCTTACCCGACCTACATGCCCTATCCGACCCCCGCGACCTCTCCTGCGTGCTGCGATATGGCTGCCGCTCGTGGCGTTCAGCACGATGGGTCACGTCGGCAGCGCCGACACGTTCTTCGTCGGCAACGCCGGACCTTATCCGCTGCGCGTCAGCGTGCGGCTGCCCGGCGTGATTCCCGGCCGCGCGCAGGTGTCGGTCCGGATTCCGGACGAAGCGGCGGCTCGAACCGTTCAGCAGGTGACCGTGCGCGCCGCTCCATGGAATCTCGGCATCGATGGCGCGCCTCCGCCTGAGGCGGCGGCGCCGGTGCCCGGCGATCCTTCGATCCACGCCGCCGAGCTGTGGTTCATGACCGCGACGTCGTATCAGTTGTTCGTCAACGTCGAGGGGGCGCAGGGACGCGGAACGGCGGTGATTCCCGTTCTCGCGCTCGCGACCGAGCAGCGCGCGATGGGCCGCTCGCTCGGGGTGATTCTCGCTGCGCTCGCGGTGTTCCTCAGCGTCGGCATGTTGACGATCGTCGGCTGCGCCGTCCGAGAGAGCGTGCTGAAACCGGGTGTCGTCCCCGACGAGGGAAGACGAAGGAAAGGGCGGATCGCGATTGGCGCGACCGCCGTCGTCGTCACCGTCATGCTGTGGGGCGGCAGCCGGTGGTGGACGGCCGAAGCGGAGGCGTATCGCCGATCGGTGTTGTACCGGCCGTTCGCGTCGACGGCCAGCGTGCGACACGAAGGCAGCCGCCGTGTGTTGTCGCTCGAGATTCACGATCCGCGCTGGACGGGCACACCGATCGCGATCTCGCGCTACAACGCGCTGATGCCGGACCACGGCAAGCTGATGCATCTGTTCCTCGTGCGGGTGCCCGGCCCTGGAGAGAATGCTGAGAATGACGCGTTCGCGCATCTCCATCCGATCGCGCGAACGCCGGCCGGGCTCGCATTTGATGCGGATCTGCCGCCGCTGCGGCCGGGCCGCTACCGCGTGTACGCGGACATCGTGCACGAAAGCGGATACGCGCAGACGCTCGTCGCGAGCGCCGACGTGGCGCCGACGCCTGACCCGGGGTCCGACTCCAAGTCTGACGCCGACGACTCGTGGTTCGAGGGCGAGGCGGTGCCTGAAGCGCGGACATCGAGATTCACGATCGCGGACGGCCCGACGATCGCGTGGCAGCGGGGCGCCGATCCGATTGTCGAAAAAGCGGAGCGCCTGCTGACGTTCTCCGCGCAGGATGCGACCGGCGCGCCGCTGCCGATCGAGCCCTACATGGGCATGCTCGGCCACGTGGCCGTCGCGCACGAAGACGGATCCGTCTTCGCGCATCTGCACCCGGCCGGCAGCATCTCCATGGCGGCGCTGCAGAAATTCGCCGCGAAATCGGGCGATGCCGCTCACACCGCTCACGTGATCCCGGCGCCGGGCGATCTCGCCATTCCGTATGCCTTTCCGAAGCCGGGACGCTATCGCATCTGGGTCCAGATGAAGCACGACGGCCGCGTCATGACGGCCGCGTTCGACGCCAACGTCCAGCCCCGCTGACCCGAGCGCGCAGGCGTCCGCCCTGCGGTTATAGTGACGGGTCATTCGGAGGTCATATGCGATCGAGGTTGATCGTCGCTGGAGTGATCGTCGCGGCTTTCTCGGCCGGCGTCGCAGTTGGCGGCTGGCAGCAGCCGGCGTCGCAGTCGCGGCGTGAGCCGCAGTTCGAAAACGAGGACGTGCGCGTCTGGAAGTCGATCGTCCTGCCGAACCAGCCGCTGGCGCTGCATCGTCACGATCACGGCCGGACCATCGTCGCGCTGAAAGGCGGCACGATGGAGGTTGTCGACGGCAAGGGGCAAACGAAAAAGAAAATGGTGTGGGAGTCGGGCAAAGCCTATTGGCTCGGCGTCGATCCCGCAGGCGAGGAGCATGCCGATCTGAATCGCGGCAAGGAGCCGATCGAAGTGATGGTCGTCGAGATGCGGAAGTGACCGTCAGGCAGTACCTGCTGTCGTTCCCCGAGCGCGTCGTCCGCTCCGCGCTGGGGCTCGGCGCCGGCGTCGCGCGCGAAGTGGGAGAGGTGGCGCTGCCGGCCGGCGTGCGCCGAAGCCAGTTGTATCAGAAGCTCGTGGACGGAACGCTTCGGTTCCTGATCGAGCAGGTCGGCGGCGCCGAAGGCGTGTACGGCGCCGCGGAACAATTGCCCGACAACTTCATGGCCAGGTGGACGGCGGGGAACGCGGTGGAAGCGCTCGGCGTGATCGCGTTTCGCGCGTCGCCCGTCTGGGTCCTCGCAACGCTTGCCGATCTCTCCGGCATGGGCCGTCACCTGATTCCGCAAATCGCCGACGCGCTCAAGGCGGAGGGACTGCTGGAACCGGACCGGCAGTTCACGAGCGTCGATCAGATGCTCGACGGGTTGGAGCGGACGGCGTCCCGGTTGGCGTCGACACTCAGCCTGCCGCCGCTCGACGTGGCGGGGCTTCGAGCGGAGTGGAATGCCCTCCGGGAAGAAGCGCGTCAGCTTCAACCGGGCAGCATGCCCAACTGGAAAACGATCAGAGATGTGTGGACGCAACTCGAGACCGTATCGACGCGACAGAAGCGATCGGTGTTCGAAACGTCGTCCATGATGGCGGTGTCGGTGGCGCACACGGTTCCCGATCGCATGCGCTGGCTCTCCGCATCCGCGCGAGTCGGCGCGGCGCGCACCGGCCGAGTCATGGCGACAGCACTGCTCGATCATTACCGGCAGTCGCTGACCGAGATCCAGCACGCCGGTTACTGGACCTACGCCAGCCGCCACCTCCGTCCGTACGTCCACGCCGCGATCGGTCAGTTCTCGCCGAAGCGACGGACCGTCACGGAACGGGTGATCGACAAAATTCAATCGTTCAGATCGAAGAAGACCATCGTCACGCTGCTCCTCGTCTCGTCCGTGCTCGTTCCGGCGGCCGGCGCCCAGGAAGCGCGGCGGCGGTGGGAGATGCAGCGGCAGATCCGTCTCGACAAGTTCGACCAGGTGCTGCCGCAGGCGATGCGCGCCCACGGCATCGACATGTGGATCGTCGCGGTGAAAGAAAATCACCGGGATCCGCTGTGGGAGGATCTCGGACGCGGCTACGTCTCAGGCGTCGGCTACTACGTCTTCACCGATCGCGGCGCCGATCGCGTCGAGCGCGCGGCGCTCGGACCGAGCGGATATCTGATCGAGCAGTCGGGCGCGTACGACATGTTCGCGCCCGCCTCGACGCTCGCGGCGTTCGTCGAGGCGCGCAATCCCAGACGCATCGGCGTGAACATGTCCGACGAGATCGGGCCGGCCGACGGCCTCTCGTACACGATGCACCAGCAGTTGAAGAAGACGCTGGGCGAGCCGTACGCGTCGCGGCTCGTGAGCGCGGAGCGGCTGGTGAGCGAGTTCCGTTCGCGCCGGGTCGCGTCGGAGATCGTCGCGTTCGGCGAGGCCGCGGGCATCGCGATTCAGCTCGCGGAGCGCGCGCTGTCGAACGAAGTCATCACGGTGGGGAAGACGACGCTCGAAGACGTCGCCTGGTGGATGCAGGATCGACTGCTCGAGCGCGGGCTCGGGTCCGAGTTCGACATGCCGTCGGTCTACGTCACCGGGCCTGACGGCATCGTCGCCACCTCCACCGCACGCATCATCCAGCCGGGCGACGTGATGATGATCGACTGGGGCGTCCAGCTCATGAACTTCGGCACTGACGTCAAGCGCGTCGCCTACGTGCTGAAGCCCGGCGAGCTCGCGCCGCCGAAAAGCATCCAGGCGGCCTTCGACAAAGCCATCGCCGTGCGCGACGTGTTGAAGAAAGCGATCAAACCGGGTGTGCGCGCCGACGAAACGATGAAGGCGATGGATGCGGCGCTGCGCGCCGCCGGCTACGGCGTCATCGAGTTCAACCGGCCCAACCGCGACAGCAGGACCGACGTCGTTTACGGTTTCCATCCGGTTGGCAACACCGGCCACGACATCGGACCGTCGTTGACGACCTGGCAGCCGCTGCAGACGACATTCGAGCTCCACCGCCAGCACATGTTCTCCTTCGAGTACTTCGCGTACACGCCGATCGACGAATGGGCCGGCAAGAAACTGCGGATTCCGATCGAAGACGACGCGATCCTGATGGACACCGGAATCCAGTTTCTGCACAACGCCAACTACCGGCTGCTCGTGGTGAAGTAGTGAGGTCGCGCGACGGCTTCAGCCGAGCGATCACCGCAGATCGAACGCCGCCATCTCCTTGAGATTTCGAACGAGCATGTAGCCGTCCGACAGCGCGGGGTGATTCCAGGTCTTCCCGTCGAGCGCGGGAAACCGGACGATCTCCTCGTGGCGCTCCGGCGTCGCGCGCACGAGCGCGATGTCGCCGTCCTCGGTGAGCACGATGAGATGTCCGCTCGCGAGCACGACCTGGCCGTAGCCGTACCGGCCGCCTTTCCACTTCAGGTCACCGGTGCCGGCGTCCACGCACGCGAGGATGGCTTCGTCGAGGCCGTAGATGAATCCGTCGTACAGCACCGAGCTCGTGAACTGATTCTTCATCCGGATGTTCCGCCACACTTCGCGGACCGAGAAGCGCTCGCCATTTCGTGTCAGCTCGACGACGGCCGCGCCGGCCCCGTAGCCTGACGAGATGAAGACGCGGTTGTCGCCGATGACGATCGGCTGACCGGCGTTCACGTCGTATTGCGTCGCCCACGGATATTCCCAGAGCAGCTCGCCGCGATCCGGCGTCACCCCGAGGAGACGCGACGCGCTGAAGACGACGATCTGGCGGACGCCGCCGAGCGTGACGAGTATCGGCGACGAGTACGCCGCCCGGTCGTCGAGCACCGACCACGCGCGCGCGCCGGTGCGCCGATCGTACGCGACGACCGAGCGGCCGCCCGGTCCGCCCGGCAGCACGACGACGGTGTTGTCGACGACGAGCGGCGAGGCCGCGGTGCCCCACTGCAGGACGCTCGCGCCGTTGTCTTCGAGAATGTTGACGCGCCACAACACGCGCCCGGTCGTCTCGTCGAGGCAGCGCAGCTCGCCGAGCGCACCGAGCGCGTAGACGCGGCCATCCGACCAGGTCGGCGTCGCGCGCGGACCGTCGCCGCCCATGAACTCGTGGAACTCCGCGTCCCACGCGTTGGTCCACAGCTCGCGCCCGGTCGCGACATCGTACGCCGCGACGGCTTCCTGCGGTCCGCGCTGCTCGATCGTGAACGCGCGGCCGCCTGCGATGACGAACGATGCGTACCCGCCGCCGACCGGCTGCTTCCAGATCGGAGTCAATCCGCGGGCGGGCCACCTGGTGGCGATCGGCCTTTGACGATAATGCCCGTCGCGCCGCGGACCGCGGAAGTCGGTCCAATAGGGACGGCGTGCCGCGGGTGCATCGGTCGTCGATTCGGGTTCTTCACGTGCAGGGGCCGCCGGCAGCGAAAGCGGCGCGGGACTTGGTGCGGTCGTCGCGGCGGCCGCCGGCGGCGCGGGTGCGACAGGCACCGGCGGCGCGGCCTGCGCGCGTTGCGCTTCGCGATGCCGCGCGACCGCGGAGGCGCGCGCGCCCGGCGACTCGACGAATTCGAGGTGGGGCGTCCCGCCGCCGTACAGCACGACGCGCAAGCCGAACAGATAGAGCGCGGTTCCAATCGCGACGAGTCCGGCAATGCCGATGACGGCCGACGTGTGGAACCGCCGACGCATGAGTGCAATCTTGACCCAGTTTTGGCGTAGCATCCAGCAACCATGACTTCATCAGTGAACCGGCGGCGATTTCTTCAGTTGGGCAGCCTGACAGCCGGACTGGCCGCGGGCGCGCCTCGCGTCGCATTCGGCGATCTGCCGGCTGGCGTCGTGGGGGACGCCGTCGACGTCGCCGACGATCGAACCGTCAGGTTGAGCGGCGACGGGCTCGGCATGAGCCCCGCTCAATATGCGGGTCTGCTGAATCGGCTCGTCGACGAAAAAGACTTCACCCCCGACTCGTATTCGCTCGGCGGCGTCGTCGAGCAGTTGGAGGAACGGTTCGCGCGCCTGTTGGGGAAAGAGCGGGCGATCTTCATGCCGACCGGCACGCTCGCGAATCACATGGCGGTGCGGGCGCTGGCCGGCGGATCGAGCCGCGTCATCGTCCAGGAAGACAGCCACTTCTATCAGGACGAGGGCGACTGCGCGCAAACGCTCAGCGCCCTGACGCTGATGCCGCTCGCGCCCGGCCGCGCGACGTTCACGGCCGGCGACGTGCAGCGCGTGATCGATCAGACGAAAGGCGGACGTGTCGTGTCGCGCGTATCGGTCCTCTCGATCGAATCGCCCGTGCGCCGGCAGCAGGGCGAGCGGTTCGATCCCGTCGAATTGAAACAGATCATCGAGCTTGCGCGCCGCGAAGGGATCAGGCTGCATCTGGACGGCGCGCGGTTATTTCTCCAGGCGGCGTACACCGGAGAAAACGTTGCCGAGTACGCGCGGCCGTTCGAGACGGTCTACGTCTCGCTGTACAAGTATTTCAACGCGGCGTCGGGCGCGATTCTCGCAGGACCGCGCGATCTCCTCGACGGCATGTTTCACGGGCGGCGCATGTTCGGCGGCGGACTCAATCACGTCTGGCCGTTCGCGCTCGTCGCGCTCCACTATCTCGACGGCTTCGGCGATCGCTACAGTCGGGCGGTGCGAACCTCCGAGGACTGGATTCGCGCGCTCGGCCGCCACGACGCCTTCACGGTCGACCGCGTGAAGACGGGCACGAATCTGTTTCGTCTTCGTGTTCGTGGAACGGATGCTGCCGCATTCCGGCAGAGGCTCGCGTCCAGACGCGTGATGCTGGCCGCGCCGCAGGACGGCGCGTTTCTCGTCGGTGTCAACGAGACGTTGAATCGCACGACGGCAGCGGAGTTGACCGACACGTGCGTCCGCGCGCTCGCGGAGTGACGAACCCACGCAGAACGCCAAGGCCGCGAAGGCCGCACAGAGAATGCAAGGAGGCCGCAATGTCACTGTCAACTCGCTCGAGACTCGCGCTTCTCGCGGGCCTCGTCGTCGCGGCGCTGTCGGGCGCCCGAGCGTTCACGCAGGCCGATGTCACCGATCCCGTGAAGGGAAATCTCCCGAATCCGAATCAGACCGTGATCAAAGGCTGGGGACAACTGCCCGACGGCCGGACGTGGGGATCCACCGCCGGCGTCGACATCGGGCCGGACGGGAACGTGTGGGCCTACGATCGCTGCGGCACGAACTCGTGCGCGGACTCGAAGCTCGATCCGATCTTCAAGTTCGATCGCGCGTCGGGCAAAGCCCTCGCGCATTTCGGCGGCGGCCTGATCCTGTTTCCGCACGGCTTTCACGTCGACAAGGACGGCAACGTCTGGGTGACCGACGGACAAGGCAACAAGGAGGGAACCAAGGGCCATCAGGTGATCAAATTCAGTCCCCAGGGCAAGGTCCTGATGACGCTCGGCAAAGCGGGCGTGCCCGGCAACGGTCCCGACACGTTCAACGAACCGTGCGATGTCATCACCGCGCCGAACGGCGACATCTTCGTGTCGGACGGACATAGCGGGCAGAATCCGAATCCGCCTCCGAATGCCAACGGCCGCATCGTGAAGTTCGACAAGAACGGCAAGTACATCAAGGAGTGGGGGAAGATGGGTTCGGGGCCGGGCGAGTTCCGCACGCCGCACGCGCTCGCGTTCGACTCGAAAGGCCGACTCTTCGTCGCCGATCGCGGGAACCACCGTCTTCAGATCTTCGATCAGGACGGCAAGCGGCTCGGCGAGTGGAAGCAGTTCAGCCGCGTCAGCGGCCTCTTCATCGACAAGAGCGATCGGCTGTATGCGATCGACTCGGAGTCGAGTCCGGAACGCCACCCGAACTGGAGCACCGGCGTGCGCATCGGGAACACCAGCGCCGACAAAGTGCTGGCGTTCATTCTTCCGCATCAGAATCAGCAGCCGCAGGGCGCCGCCGGCGAAGGCGTGGCCGTGGATCCCGACGGGAACGTCTACGCGGCGGAAGGACCGATCTCACGTCCGGTGGCCGGCGGCGGGCTGACGAAGTACGTCAAGCGAAGCGGAACCTAGTGGCGTGGACACGCCACTAGGACGCCGGAAGCTGGAGGCGCGCGCGGAGGCCGCCCATCGGCGAGCGGCTCAACGCGATCGATCCGCCGTACAGCTCCGCGAGATCGCGCACGATGGCGAGGCCGAGCCCGGAGCCGGGCGCGGCTTCGTCCGCGCGCACGCCTCGCTGCAGCACCACATCGCGCATCGATTCCTCGAGTCCCGGCCCATCGTCGTCGACCGTGATGATGATGCCCGCGCCGTTGGCCGACGATTCGACGGCGACGCGCGACCTCGCCCACTTGCACGCGTTGTCGAGCAGGTTGCCGAGCATCTCGTCGAGATCCTCGCGGTGACTGCGCACGGCGTGATCGGGCGCCACGCGGACGTCGATCGTGACGCCGCGGTCGGCGTGAAGACGAAGCAGCGTCCGCGACAATCCGTCGGCCGAAGCGATCACAGACGAGCGCGCGCCCGCCGTCGCGCCCGATGCGGCGGCGCGTGCCTGCGCGAGGTGATAGTCCATCTGCCGGCGCATGCGCTCGACCTGTTCGCCGATTGTGGCGGCCAGATCGCGATGGCCCGCCGCGGCGGCACGCTCTGCTTCCCGCGACAGCACGGCGAGCGGCGTCTTCAACCCATGGGCGAGGTCGCCGGCCTTCGCCACCGCGCGGCTCACGGCACGATCGGTGTGGTCGAGCAGCGCGTTGAGCTCGGTGACGAGCGGCTGCACTTCGGCCGGATACCGGCCCTGGATCTGGCGCTCGCGGCCGTCGCGGACGTCGGCGAGCCGCAATCGCAGATCGCGAAGCGCTGTGAGTCCCTTCTTCACGTGCGAGAATCCCGCGAGCATGAACAGGATCGCGACGATCGTCGAGGGCAGGGCGTGCGCGAACATCGCATGGAGCACGTTCGGGATCTGCCGGTAGTGGAGCATCATCGCCGTCGCGATTACGCCGGCGACGACGAACAGCCCGACGCTCCACAGCGCCGCACCGAGCATCGCGCGCGCGCGCAGCGACAGGATGTCCCTCACTCGCTCCGCTCCGCGTCGTTCGCCCCGGAGATGCGGTAGCCGAGGCCGCGTACCGTTTCGATGAACGGCGCGCCCAGCTTCCGTCTGAGGCGCGCGATGAACACTTCGACCGTATTCGAATCGCGATCCGCGTTCTGCGCGTAGATGTGCTCGGTCAGCTCGCTCTGCGAGACGACGCGCCCGCGGTGGTGCATGAGATAGGACAGCACGCGGAATTCGTGGCTCGTCAACCGCACGGGAGCGCCGTTCACCGTCACGCGTGCGCCGCGGGGATCGAGCGCCAGCGCACCGCACCGCAGCTCGGGCGTCACCTGACCGCTGGCGCGCCGAATCAACGCGCGCAGCCGCGCGAGCACCTCTTCGATGCGAAACGGCTTCGCGACGTAGTCGTCGGCGCCGCCGTCGATGCCCTGCACCTTCTCGTGCCAGCTGCCGCGAGCCGTCAGCACCAGCACGGGAACGGCGAGGCCGGCTTCCCGCCATCGCCGCAGAATCGTCAGGCCATCGACCTTCGGGAGGCCCAGGTCCAGCACCACGGCGTCATAGTGCTCGGTCTGTCCGAGGAAGTCGGCGCGCTCGCCGTCGGCCGCGCGGTCCACGGCGTAGCCCGCCTCGCCGAGCGCGCTTGCAAGCTGCTCGGCCAGCAGCGCTTCGTCCTCTACGACCAGCACGCGCACCAGACCGTTATAGCGCAATCGAACCTGAACGGCGCCTGAACGGCGCATTCAGCCGTGGTTCAACGCCGGCGCAGTACAACGGTCAGCCGTTGGCTGATAAGGAGTAACAGATGGCGAAGCGACTCGGCATCATCGTCGCCGCGCTGGCGTTCGCGACAGGCGCCTTCGCGCAACACGACACGCATGCTGCGAACGTCAGTGGCGTGTGGCAGATGAACGTCCAGGGCGATCATGTGCTTCCAAT
>Ga0114129_10010409_pt1 | contig 13266 bp, 12 predicted proteins | sample RhiMetdeltSRZDD1_FD_80071 | JGI IMG/M metagenome (GOLD analysis project Ga0114129, IMG submission 80071) | Populus rhizosphere microbial communities from Tennessee, USA - Rhizosphere MetaG P. deltoides SRZDD1 (version 2) (version 2) | ecosystem: Host-associated > Plants > Roots > Rhizosphere >...
CAAGCGCAAAGCGAAGCGTAGCGCGTCGCCCCTGGGAAGAGAAAACAATCTGGTCCAGCGCTGAAAGCGCGTAATACCCGTCATATTTCGGATTTTCAGGCCTTATCTAATCGTGCATATCGCACCAGGGGCGGGTGCCTCGCTTTGCTCGGTACTTGCCCCTGGCTTTCATATTCCGCGCCTTCGGCGCTCCGCTTCGACTTTTTGTGCAAAGCTACTTCAATTGGCTTTGCCCGAAAAGTGGTTTTTACAACTAACTAAGTCTTCTCTGCGATCTCTGCGTATCTCTGTGATCTCTGCGTTAAATATTTCTCGCGACTATAGTTACGCAGAGATCGCAGAGAAGACTTCAAATCCAATACCTTTAAGGGAAAATACCGAGCTCTGCATAACAGATCGCGATTTTGTTAATGGCGCTGATAAAGGCTGCGGTCCTGAGACTTGGAATCCGGGAGTCTGATTTCCATACCTCACGAATCTGGTTGTATGCGACCGCCATCGACTCCTCCAGACCGGAGTTGACCAGATCGATCTCGTCTGCGCCGCGGGCCACTCCCTTTCTTTCTGCATCCGACAGTCGCCGGCCGGTACTCTCCTCAACGACGCGCAACAGCTTCTCTAAGCTTGTTTGCTCAAATCGCTTGCCCATTCTGCCGAATCGAACGTGGGACAGATTCTTCAGCCACTCGAAATATGAAACCGTGACCCCGCCTGCGTTCAAATAAATGTCAGGGATGATCAGTACACCTTTGCTGCGTAAGATCTCGGCTGCTGCCGCAGTGGTTGGTCCATTAGCCGCCTCGGCAAGAATCCTGGCCCTGACACGTCCTGCGTTTTCTTCTTTGATCTGGTTCTCCAGCGCAGCTGGAATCAGAATGTCGCAGTCAAGTTCCAGTGCTTCCTCTCGACTGTTGAGATTAGTTGCGCCCGGAAAGTTGAGCAGCGAGCCGGCTTCCTTTCGGTGTTTCATCACGGCATCAACGTCGAGCCCACTTGCGTTATAGATGGCGCCTTCGTATTCGGCGATTGCAATGATGACGGCTCCGCCTTGTTGACAAAACTTAGCTGCGTTGTAGCCAACGTTGCCCAGTCCTTGCACCACTATGCGCTTACCCTCAAGACCCGTTTCGAGACCGACTTCTTTCATGTCATCAGAGTGACTACATACTTCTCGAAGACCGAAGAAGACTCCGCGTCCAGTGGCTTCAAGTCTTCCCCGGACACCACCCTGAGAGACAGGTTTTCCGGTAACACAAGCAAGCGCATCAATCTGTCCTGGGTGAAAGGCAGAATACGTATCCACTATCCATGACATTTCACGCTGGCCGGTCCCATAGTCCGGAGCGGGCACATCCACTCCTGGCCCGATGAAGTTTTTCTTGATCAGCTCTGACGTATATCGACGCGTGATCTGTTCCAACTCTGCGACCGTGTAGTTCTTCGGATTGATCTTCACAGCGCCTTTTGCTCCGCCGAAGGGCACGTCCATTACGGCGCATTTGTAGGTCATCAGCGCGGCCAAGGCCTTCACTTCATCTTCATTCGCATCGTCGGAGTACCTGATTCCTCCTTTCACAGGCAACTTGTGGTGACTGTGCTGTGCGCGCCAGCCTGAAATGACTTCGTAGCCGCCGCTGGTGCGCACAGGAAACTTAAAGGAATAAACACTGTTACAGACTTTAATCTGATCTAAAAGACCTTTTGGGTATTCTGTAAACGACGCTGCCTGATCAAAATAGATCGAAACATTGTCAAAAAAGCTTGAGTGATTTGTATCTACTGCACTACTCCTTTGGCTTAATCAGTTGTACCAATCATCTTACCTACGCCGTATTCGTCAAGCAGAAGCAGATAGTCGAGTGCCAACGCTTCGTCCTCTAACCGGTCAGTTGGGTCGAGCTCTCTCGCAGGCACGCTACCTCCCAGTCGATTTAAGGACCAGATTAAATACTGACGAATTGGTCCTCCGCGATGACGATATTCCTTGTCTTCGCGTTCAAGCGATCGCACAACATTGACCGCAGATGTTCCTCTAATCTCTTTTTCATTCAGCCGAAAGATCATTTGATCCTCACGCCACCCGTTTATTCGCTGATACGGAACGCGTTGATTCAGCATCAGGAGCAGCCATGTTCTCAAGTGCCGTCTGGTGAAGTTCCTTGTCTCGAGCTTCCAGATTGGAAAACGCAACGACGAGCAACAGCGCACTCATCGCCAAAGTTGAGAGCACGTAAAGCACCGCGGTCTGCTCCCAATACAGCAGCGCAATGACGATGGCACTCGAGCCAAAGATCCAGGCGAATTTACGATAACGCCGTTTAAAACTTATTCTTGATTTACGGTTACGTCTCACTAGACCACCCTCCGAAAGTTAAACCCCGAAGAATCTCCGGGCTGGGTGCCCGAAGCCCTTTTGCCAATCGATCACCTGTCACTCTTCTGCCAACAGACTTCTGAGCATCCACGCGGCCTTCTCGTGTGCAGCTAGCCGTTGCGTAAGGAGATCTTCAGTTGGCGGTTTTTCATTTCAATTCCTAAAGCAGTCGACATCTATATTCTCCTCACTTACAAGTTCTAATTGCTCCTAAAAACGAGTCAACATTCACTGTTGTGAGAATAGGGTGAATTCAGCCCGCTCGAAACCGTGTTATCACGTGCCGATTGCAGGAGTTTTCACGTTATAGGTTGTCCGCCGAACGCGAATTTTTCCTGCCCGCAATGACCGCGAGTAACCACTCAAAAACATCAAGTGAAAACACCCTGTCTAAGCCCGCTTCCGGGAGTTAATCTAAGGTCTACGCTAATGAACATAGGAGCAAAGCAATGATGCAGTCCCTTAATTTAAGAATTCTAACAATCTCCACGATCGTTATTTTCGCCGGGCTCTTTTCATCCAACTTCAAGAGCCAAACGCGGAGTTACACTGCCGAGAGCGTTGATTACGTTCTTGTGCTTCCCACTGCACAATGGCGTGCCATCAATGTGCCTGGCGTAGCCAAGGACAGCACCGAGTTCCGTTATGACAGTGATGGCGCCGTGCACCTCCGTATTCGCAGAGAGTTGGTAGATGCCGATGTCACAGTGCCAGGCTTGATTCAACGCCGGCAGAGATTGCATCGATCTTCCCTTCCGGGATACGTGAAAGAGAAGGTCGAGCCTTTCGCAGGCCGTTTAAGTGGCGCCAGGTATGCTTATGAGTACGTCACTGAGGGCAAACCGACGGCCAGAGTTATTTATTATCTGGAAGCCAACAACCGCCTTATTTACAGACTCGAATTCGCCGGCTCCCCGGATCTGTTGAGAACGCTTTCCGAGCAAACGGATTTAATAGGGCGAAGTTTTCGCTTGAAATAACAGTCGCGTGTAAATAGGTGAATTGCACAAAGGAACTCTGATGAACAAGATCCTAAACTTTGAACGAATTCTCTGCCCCGTGGCTCAGTCTCACGAGTCTGACGAAGGTCTGCGCTACGCAATATTGATAGCCCGCTCTTACGGCGCCCGGCTCTCCGTCTTAACATGCAACGACGGATCCTCACCCGGTGACGAAACAGTTGAGGCGATGCGGACTGGGATAAAGCGAGCCATCGAGCATTCATTCGTTTCGTTTCCTGGATCGGCGGATGCCGTTCGCCTCGACTGGGACCTAATGGTGGTAAGTCACAACCGACCGGACGAGGCAATAAACCGTGAGGCTGCTTCCCAGAATGTGGATTTGATCGTCATGGGTTCGCGTCGTCGATCAGGTCCCAGCGTTGTTGTACTGGGATCGACTGCCGAGGCTGTCTGTCGAACGGCTCCATGCTCAGTCCTGGTCACGCGTTTGGCGAAAACCAATGGTAATCTCGAATTGAAGAAACTGCTGGTGGCAACTGATTTTTCGAGACACTCGGAGCTGGCACTTCAATACGGCTTATCACTGGCTCAGGAATATCAGTCAGAGCTGCACTTGCTCCACGTTATCACCGACGGCAAGAGTAGTGAGGCTGAAATATCCTGGACGTCGCAAGACACTGAAGGTCCCTATCACGCTGCGGCGAGAAGACTGCATGGATCCGTTCCAGCAGAGGTCCACCTCTGGTCCAACGTGACGCACGCAGTACGTGAAGGCAAAACCTACCGGGGAATTGTTTCCTATGCAGTGGAAAAGGACATTGATCTCATTTGTATTGGGGCACATGGCCAGGGGCTCACATTAGGCACGTTGTTTGGAACAAACACAGACCGCGTACTGAGGCAAGCACCTTGTCCCGTTTTGGTAACGCGACCAGTTGCAGTCGGAGGCGTCCAACAATGACTATGAATTGAAGGATGATGAAGTTGCTTAAGAAGTTCTACCAAATATTGATAAGAGGGGTAACCAAGTGAAAATTTTGATTGCTTATGACGGCTCGGCAAGCGCCCATACTGCGATTGATGGTCTAAGACGCGCCGGACTGCCGATTGAGGCGGACGCGCTTGTTGTTTCCGTTGCCGAAGTTTGGCTTCCGACGCCGGAGCATGAGGCCAGTCTGAACGATGCTTTTCCAACCGAGATTCCGGGGCTTGACCGAGCGCGAGCACACGCTATAGAGAGAATGAAGCTTGCAGAGGAGGCGGCGCGGAGTGCTTGCGAACGTGTGAGTCAGATCTTTCCGCAGTGGCAGCTCAGACACCAGGCACTCAGTGGATCACCACCGCATGAGATCCTTAATCTGGCCAGGCAGTGGGAGCCCGATCTCATTGTCGTGGGTTCGCAGGGCCGCACGGCACTCGGGAGGTTCGTGTTAGGGAGCGTATCCCAGAAGGTGCTAACGGAGGCTCAAACTTCAGTGCGCATCTCACGAGAAACGATCGGGACGGGAGGATCAGCCGTGCGCGTGGTCGTTGGCGTTGATGGCTCGGAGGGCGCGAAGAATGCTTTGCGAGTGGTAGCCTTGCGTCATTGGCCGCCAGGCAGTGAAGTGCGTGTGGTAATAGCGGAGGATCCCCTCGTTACCAACTCCGCGTATCGTTTGATACCCCCCGTCGATCGTTTTATAGCGGAAGTAAACGAAGCTGAACATGGCATGGCGGAAAAACTTGCTACCGACGCCGTGAAGGAATTAAGCGCTACACTGAAAGATAAAAGCGTAACCGTATCCTCTGCCGTAGTCACCGGCGTTCCGAAGCAAGCACTAGTAGCCCATGCCGAGGAGTTCGGGGCTGATTGTATTTTTACCGGCGCAACCGGTCTCAGCAATCCGATCGAGCGTTTTTTAGTGGGGAGTGTGTCGGCAGCCGTGGCTGCACGGGCCGCCTGTTCCGTTGAAGTCGTCCGCTTGCGAAATGGAAGTCTCTGAATATGTCAGCAGTAGAAATAAGACCACGTCTCGGTGTTGAAGAGAATCCGCACTGCGGCAGATGCGACTCAGAACGACGTCTGATCAAATTCAAGAGTCCAAACGGTGAGACGCACTACCTTTGCGCCGTGTGCGTGGAGCAAGAGGACAAACGGCAAATGAAGTTCAGTCCTTCATGGAAGCGGTCGCGACGTCCACCAAGAGGTCACTAGGTTGTTCTGAGCAGCAAGAGGCGGAAGTAAACAAGTTAGTCCTATGAGGATATTGAACTATGAAACTACTGATCGCGGTTGATTCGGGGATTTCAACCGACGTGCTTGTTGGCGCGGTCGGCGTGCGCCCGTGGCCCGACGGAACGACAGCGCATGTGCTTTCAGTCGTCGCGGATGCCGACGTCCCGGAGGAACTATGGCGCGAAGAGGGCTACGGGAAGCGCGCCGTGCAGCGAGAAATGGAGAGGAGGGGCGAACAAATAACTGCCCTGTCAGTTGAGCGGCTCAGAGAAATCGGCATCCCGCCGGAGGTGGTGGTGACGAGGGGCGACGCCCGCTTTCTCATCCCGTTTTTTGCGCGGAAATGGTCTTCGGACCTGATCTTCGTCCGCGCACATGTCCGCAAGGACTATGCGCACTGGATGCTGGGCAGCGTTGCCAGAGCAGTCGTCGCGACCGCCCCTTGCACCGTTCAGATTGTGCGAGACGCAGGAGAAGACCACGCCCAAACTCTGGATAGCGGCAGGAGAGTGCTGCTCGCTACCGATGGTTCGAAGACTTCGGCTCAGGCAGCGCGCGCTGTAGCCGCGCGACCGTGGCCTGAAGGCAGCGAATTCAGGGTCATAAGCGTTGAAGAGCCGTGGACGATCAAATCATCCAGAGTGAGAGACGAGAACGAGGCTCAGGACGCAGTCAGCAGCGCCGAACAGGTCCTGGCCTCCGCTGGATTGAAAGCGACGGGGGCCGTGCTCTCCGGTAATACGAAACAGGCTATTTTACAGGAGGCGCAAAAATGGGCCGCCGACCTCATTGTTGTCGGTTCACACGGACGCCGAGGTTTCAGGCGATTCCTGTTGGGAAGCGTGTCCGAGGCGGTTGCTATGAACGCGCATTGCTCCGTTGTCGTCGTGCGCGCTCCTCGCAAGAACCAATGAACGGCCAAGCGGGCGAGTTTGCGCTTTCGTCCACGTATTATTGGTCCAACCGTCTGCACAGGTCTCAACGCCTCTGTGACTGGTCCGTCTCATCGTCGTTGACATTCGGGTCCGACTTAGACCGTAGCGACAAGCCGGCCACGGGAAGGCGCCAGCCACGCCGTATGGCGACGAGACGCATTCCGAAGCATAGTGCTGCACCGGTCATTGCCATCGTGGTAGGCGGGAAATTCAGCACGTAACCAGCTACCACCAACAGCGCGCCGGCGAGCGCGGCGACGGCATACAGATCCGAGCGCAACACTGCCGGAACCTCAGCGACGAGCACGTCACGCAGCATGCCCCCGCCAATTCCTGTCAGTACGCCGAGCAGCGCGGCCATTATCGGGTTGAGCCTGTAGCCGAGCGCCTTTTGCGTGCCGGCAACGGCGAAGAGTGCGAGCCCGGCGGCATCGAAAACAAGCACATGGTTGCGCAGATTCCGCAGCCGTTCGCTAATCGGATACCAGAAGAACACCACCAGTCCCGCGAGAAGAGAGACTGCAAGATAACGCCAGTCGGTGATTGCTGCCGGCGGGACAGCGCCGATCAGCAGATCGCGCATAATGCCGCCGGCACTGGCAGCCGCAAACGAGAGCACCAGCACGCCAAAAAGATCAAGACGTTCTCTGACCCCGGCGACCGCGCCGCTCAGGGCGAACACGAACGTGCCGATAAGATCGAGCACAAGTAGTGTGCTCGCCGCATACGCCTGGAACTCTGTGAGGGCGTTCAAGGCGTCCTGACTTACCGGTGACTGGAGCAATTCGAGTGTTCTCCTTCGTGTCCGCGGACGCGCGACCTGAATAAACGAACCGCTTAGCCTCAGTTCGAGTTCGCCGCTGTTCCGGCGTCAATAACATACCCTTCGGGCTAGTGTTAACACTTCACCCAGCGGCCCTGACTTCCTCGGCATGAGCCCGCGGATCATCCTTAGGTACCGTCTGCGCGATGGCGATGATCGCAATGATCACCATCATCACATTGAATAACAATGCGACGGCGGCCGCGAATCGAATACTGATGTTGTCAGTCCTTCCCAAAAAAACATCAGATAGAGGACCGAAGTCGCCATTTAAACCGCTTAGGGATGTGAAGAGTGCTGCGGAGATCGCCACCCCAAATGCCGCTCCCAAAGAAGACGCCATCTTGTAGATTCCGGAAGCAGCGCCTGCCTTGTCGTTTGGCACATTTGAAAGTGCTGCGTCGGTCGACGGCGTAGCATAGAAGCCGAGTCCAACGCCGAAGAGTGTAAATCCAACAAACGCGACGATCATGTACTGCCCAGCCAGCAGGAATGTAAAGGTCGTCAGGAGGATTCCGGCTCCGGTGATCGCACAGCCCATCAACATCGGCTTGCGCGCCCCCATCCGCTGCAGCAGCTTCTCACCGACACGAATGGTGCTCAGAATCGCGACGAGATAGCCGATGGTCAACAGCCCTGATTGCAAGGAAGACAGTCCGGCCGCCTGCTGAACCAGTGACAGTGAAACAAGCAGTGTTCCGGCTGCGCCATTGAGCAGGAAGTTTGAGAGCGTGGCTCCCGCATACGTTTTGTTGTTGAACAGCCTGAGATCGACAAACGCGTAGGGATTGCCCGATTCGATCCTGAAGAACACGACCGCGCCGAGAACGAAAACGACAGCAAGTGCGATTACCACAGGATTCAGCCATCCCAGAGCGGTGCCTTGTCCGATGACAATATTCACCGCCACCATCGCAATGATGAACGTGGTGAACCCGTACCAATCAAAACGCGTCTTCTGCGTCGAGACGCCTTTGCTCTCAGGCGCACCTCGTAACAACAGAAAGCTAATTACGGCGACGACGATCGACATCCAGAAGATCCAGCGCCATCCTAGAGAAGAGGCGACGAGGCCACCGAAGAGCGCGGCGACGCCCGAACCGCCCCATGACCCGATTGACCAGAAGCTCACCGCACGCTGACGTTCCCTGCCGTCGAAGTAGTCCTTAATTAATGCCAGCGTCGCCGGCATGATACAGGCCGCCGACAATCCTTGAATGACGCGTCCCGTCATCAGAAAGGTGACGGTGCCGGCTGGAGAGATAGCGATCAACAATGAACCCAGGATGCTCAGAGCCAAGCCGATGAAGGTTATCTTCAAACGCCCCAGCCGGTCTGCAAGCCCACCTGCGACAACGATGAAGATGCCCGAGAAGAGGGCCGTAATGCTTACCGCGATATTGTTCAGACTCTCGCTGATCCCCAACTCTTCGCGCATTGTCGGCGCGACGTTAAGCGTCGTCTGCGCAAATAGCCAGAACGTGATGACCGCAAGAACAATTCCGACAATGAGCGTGTTGGCGCCTCGATGCGTGTCGGACGTGATAGCGGTAGTTGTGGAAGGCAACGAGAACCTCACTTCACGAGATAAGTCAAAGCGGCGATGACGAGTGCCTGGGTGCCGGTGGACAGCGTCGGTTCAATCACCGGCGCAAAAAACTCAGAGTGATTGACGGGGATGTCCTGCTCCACCCGCCCGGCATCGAGAGCGCGTTGATACTTCTCTGGATCCGTACCGCCGACTCCCCAGTAGGTATAGGGGGTCTCGAAGGCATTGGGTATGTCGCTGAAGTCTTCGCTCGCGGTCAGACGCCCGAGATCGAAGACGGCTTCTTTTCCGAAGTGGCTCCGGAACGCGGATGTGATCCTATCCGTCACTCCAAGGTGGTTGTCGGTGAGCGGGTATTGATCGAAATAATCGAAGTCTGGTGGGCGGGGAGAGCCGGACGCCTCACACTCGGCTCGGACCATGCGTTCGATGCTGTCGATCATTCGCTGGCGCACGGTCATGTCGTAAGTGCGCAGATTGACTAAGAGCACGGCGCGGTCGGGAATGATGTTGCTTTTGGAACCCGCGACACTGCTGCCCACCGTCAGCACCGCAAACTCACCAGGCTTCGCCTCCCGCGAAACAATCGTTTGAAGGCGCAGCACAACAAGCGCCGCAAGCACTACGGGGTCCACGCTATTGTGAGGCATTGAGCCATGCGCTCCCTTGCCGTACAGCGTGATGCGAATGCTATCGCCGGCGGAGAGAACTGGTCCTGTCTGTGTGCCGATCTTTCCCGCTGGGTAAGCAAGCACATGCTGCGCGAATGCGACATCCGGCTTGGGAATGCGATCGCGCAGACCGTCCTCCACCATCGCTTTTGCTCCACCGGCGACCTCTTCCGCAGGTTGGAACAACGCGATAAAAGTTCCACCCCACGGCTGCCGAGTCTTGGCGAGAAGTTCGGCTGCGCCCAATAGAGACGTCACATGCGCGTCATGAGCGCAGGCATGTGCGACGTTAACTGTGTTGCCGCTGTCATCAACTGCAGTGAGCGTCGAAGCGTAAGGCAGGCCTGTGTTTTCCCGGACCGGGAGCGCATCCATATCAGCTCTCGCGAGTACTGTCTGCCCTTCACCGTTGCGCAGGATGCCAACGACTCCTGTACGACCAATTCCTTCGAAGACTTCGTAGCCGACCTCCTTGAGTTTGGTTGCAGCGAGCGCGGCCGTCTTAGTCTCCTGAAAACTCAGCTCTGGGTGCGTGTGTATTTCCTTGTAAACGCGCTCCTGCCATGCAGAAGTTTTCGGCAGACCTGTTAAAACTTCGGCGATTGAAGTTGTTGTCATTCTTGTCCCTCTCCAGCAGCGGCCATCGATCCCTTCACTGAGTCAAATGGCGGAGCACACAGCATCCGTTTCCTCGACCACCTCCAGTTCGCTTTCTTCGTTGCGCCGCGGATAAAGAATGATCGTTCCCAACACCGTTGCAATCACTGAGGCGATGAAGATTGCGATTTTGGCGGCAGCATAATCGGCCGCGTTGGGGAATGCCAGCCCGGCGATAAATAAAGACATCGTGAAGCCAATTCCACCCAGCGCGCCGGCGCCGATTAACTGACGCCAAGAGTAAGCCTGGGGCTTCACCGCGATGCCGCTGCGCACTGCTAGCCATGCGGCGGCAACGATGCCGATCGACTTCCCCGCCACCAGTCCGAACGTGATCGCACCCATCAATCGTGCGTTTTCCTGGAATACGTCAGCCGACCAGACGACGCCAGCGTTCGCCAAGGCGAAGATCGGCAGCACCACGTAGCTAGACCACAGCTCGACAGACCGAAGAAGCTTGTCGGCAGGTGACTCGATCCGGGCGTGGATCGTATCCAGTGCACGCAGTGCCGGCTCGGATGGTCCAGACCGCATGGCTTCGTCTCTGTGGACGTCTTCCTCGTGGATCACCGTCGCTGCCTGTGCGAGTAGCGCTCTCAGGTTGGCGGGTGGACGCGTTGGTATGAGCACGGCCAGAATCACGCCAGCCAGCGTGGCATGCAATCCAGCCTCGTGCAGGAAAAACCACAGAACGATGCCGCAGATCGCATATGGAAGCGCACTGTACACGCCGATCCGGTTGAGCAACATCAACAGCACCACCATTGCGACGCCCGGAATCAGATAAACCGTGGCGACCTCGCCACTGTAGAACACCGCGATGACGATGATTGCCACGATATCGTCGATGATAACCGCCGCGGTCAGGAACACTCGCAGTTCGATGGGGACGCGGCCGCCGAGCAACACGATCAGCGCGACCGCGAAGGCAGTATCGGTACCGATTGGAATCCCCCACCCGTGCCTCAGGTGCGGTGGCGCGATCAAGGAGTAGATCAACGCCGGCAGGACTATGCCACCAAATGCGGCGATCACCGGAAGCGCGCCCGATCGAAAACTCGCGAGGTGGCCCACCGTGAACTCACGCTTGATCTCAAGCCCGACCACTAAAAAGAAGATCGTCAAGAGACCGTGGTTGACCCAGTCAAGCAGTGGCAGGCTGAATGTGGATGCGCCCCATTGAATTCCTAGTCTCGTCTCCCACCAGGATTGGAACGCCGGCCCGACGGGCGAGTTGCTGAGCACCAGCGCCAGCACCGTCGCGAGCCCCAGGAGCAGACCGGATGATGGTCCCCAGCGAACGAACCCGAACGCAGCAGACTGCATGCGATGTCCTAGTGCGCCGAGCATCGCATCAGCCAACGAGCTTTCGTCCCACGCGCCCGCGTAGCGGCGCCCATTGATGAAGAATGTAGGCGTTAGCCGCGCCCCGCTCCGTCGTGCGCTCTTGACGTCCTCACTGACTCGCTCCTGCGCCGCCATTAACGCGGTCTCATGCTCCGCGCCGCTCGGCAGGTTCAACTCGCGTGCGATCCGTTCGAAGTCACCCGCAGAGAACGCGGGCCCTCGCTCCATCAATGCCTCATGAACGTGCCAGAAATCTCCGGTGGTTTTTGCGGCGTACTCGGCCAGCTCCGCGGCGCGGATAGCGTCCTCGCTATCAGCCATGGGCTGATGACGAAACACATAACGCATCCGCTCGCCGAACCGGTTTCGAAGCCCTTCAATTACCTCATGTACGGCGTGACAAGGGCCGCAGGAGTAGCTGCCGTACTCGACGAGCGTTAGCTCGGCGTCCGGCGGCCCCAGAACGTGGTCATGGTCCAAGTCAACCGGAGGATCAAGCTTGTCGAGTCTCATATCCGCCATGACTCCAGGTTCAATGCATACTTTTTCGGAGATCCACCATTACATTATCGATATCATTCATCCCGACTAGTCCAGGGAAGACGAGGAAACTCAAGATCGCGAATGACGTAGACCGTTAGTGCCAGGACACGATTACGGGTGCGTCACAGCGGAAGGATTTAAATTAGCTCAAGTGGTTATTACTCCACGAGCAAGAAATTTCTGATGTACGGGTCTTGTAATTTGAACAGCTCTTCATCGGTGCCGTAGAAGATAATACGACCTTCACGAAGCATCATGATCTTCGTATTAATCAAACACAGACGATTCTCTTCTTTCATAAAGACCGCCTCTCCCTTTCCATCAATGCACGTGTATGTCGACGTGAGAAAGCGAACGTTGTCCAACCCATGTGTGACGAAGATGGATGAAACGTCTCTCAAATCTCGCATCTTGATGCCGAGTTCACAGATGGCGCGCGCGGTAGGCGGGTCGAGTCCCGCCGTCGGCTCGTCTAACAAGCCGATATCAGGGCGGCCTGCGAGGGCTCTCGCGATGCCGACGCGAATGCGCATCCCGCCCGACAACTGTGCCGGCATCATCTCAATCGCCTCCTCTAAATTGACGAAACGCAGCAGGCGGCGCACTTCCTGCTCAACCGTCTCTTCCGGCACATTGTTTTCGTGACAGCGAAAGGCAACGTTGTCGGGTAGGCTATTAAATGATTGAAACTCTGCTGTGGGTTGCGGGCGATTCTCTTTGCCGAACCGGATCATGTCACACCTTCTTTACCTCGCGCTCCAATATTAACAGCGGCCTTATCCCACAACGCTCAGGAAGGAGTTGCACCCCTGTTTTCTGATTTCTATACACTATAATTATGACGTTTCCGGAGCCTTTCGCCTTCGTTCACTCATCCGCTTCCCTTCGGCACTTAGTTCGTGCATGTAATAGCCTGCTGCCATCGTTTCTTTCTCACATTTCCTTTCTTTTAATGGCCTCAAGTCTCCTTGCATTTGTATGGGCGGGCAAACGCTCGTTTTATCTAAGTGTTTCTTGCTATTCGATTAATCTAGACGAAGAAGCGAGAGGCAGATAGCCATTACCTATGAAGGAGTGGCGTTTTCACGTCAGCACCCTCCGAGCTGGTGTCTGAATTTGAAAATCTTCTCTGCGGTTCTCTGCGTATCTCTGCGTTCTCTGTGTTTAAGCTGCCTTTAACGCAGAGA
>Ga0114129_10010410_pt1 | contig 13265 bp, 7 predicted proteins | sample RhiMetdeltSRZDD1_FD_80071 | JGI IMG/M metagenome (GOLD analysis project Ga0114129, IMG submission 80071) | Populus rhizosphere microbial communities from Tennessee, USA - Rhizosphere MetaG P. deltoides SRZDD1 (version 2) (version 2) | ecosystem: Host-associated > Plants > Roots > Rhizosphere >...
GACATCCTGCGCATCGAGGAACAGCTCGAGATCCGGGTCCCGGCCGAGGACGTACTCGCCGTCGGTCAGCGCCGCGCGGCCTCCTGGCCACACGAGCCGGAATCGAGCGTCGATTCGGGGCATCCGCGCACCGGCGACAAAATCCGGCGATGTCGAGTCCCGGAACGCATACCCGAATCGTGGCACCGTACGCACGAACCGCGGGTTTGTCGCGTTGTCGCCAAGCGCCTCGCGGATCTCGGCGACGAGATTGACGAGGTTCTTCTCCAGCACGAACGTGTCAGGCCACAGGCGCTCCTGCAGCGCTGATTTCGACAGCGCCTTGGGCCGGCTGACGACGAGCACTTCGAGAAGCTGATACGCCTTTGGCGTGAGAAGAACGGGTTCACCGCCGCGGCGCAGCTCGCGCGTGTCCAGATCGAGCATGAAGTTGCCGAACGCGATGGCGCTCACTTCAGACCCTCGACGACGAACAACTCGGACAGGAAGCGTATGTAATCGTGACAATAGGACTTGCCGTCTGGCGTGATCAGGATTCTGACAATGGTGTCCACGCCGACGGGATCCGCGGGCTGAATGGTTTTCCACGGCTCGCGCTCGCCTGTCGTGGTGTTCACGCGGTCGACCGCCGGCGGCCAGGCTCCGGTTCGCCTGACATAGAGGTGAGACTCATCCGTGCTCCATTGCAGGGGCACATCGTCCGACGCCAGATAGGTCAACGGAATCGCCGCGGTTCCATCGACGGCGAACTTGAACACCTGCTCGCTGGTTTGCCCGATCACATAGCGGCTGTCGCGGGTGGCGAGGCCCGCTGTCACGACACGCTCCGGAGAGATGGGGCGGATCGATCCGCTGTCGATGTCCTGGACGTAGATGCGCGCGCGGCGATCCTTCTCCGCTCCTCCGAATACGATCTCGCGACCGTTGGGAAGGAAGTTGGCCTCGAAGCGTGCCACGAGCGGACCGGGCGGGAGAGTTCTCGGCGTGCCGGGACCGGTCGGGACGATCATCCAGTGCTGCCGTTTTCCCACCTGCGTTTCCAGGATCCACTTGCCGTCCGGGGAGAGATCCTCGCCGTATCCGTCACCGAGCCGGATGGCATCCGAGCCGTCGGTCTTGCGCAGGTAGATCGAACCAGTCTTTCCGGCGCCTCGCAGCATCTCGCTGAGCAGCACCCAGCCACCATCGCGCGAGAGCGCCTCCGGCGCGGACCCGTCCAGCCATGAGAGCTCTCGCGCTTGTGTCTCTCCTGGCGCCAGACATGAGCACCCCATTCTCGCCACGTGCGTGGCCACGAGGGCACGGCCATCGCGGAAGACGTCGAGGATCGCCAGCGCTGTTCCGGCAGCGGAGAAAACCACACGCTCCTTCCCGTCGAGCGAAACGGCGCGGAGCGTCCACGCCGAAGTGCTGTTAGGAAGACGACTGGCTGTGAACCACACCTCGTCGCCTGATGGAGACCAGGCGAGGGTGGTCATGTCGCCCCATCCCGAGGACAACGTCGTCTTGTGCCCGGAACGATCGAGCACGACGATATCGGGGCCGTCCGCGAGCGCAAGTCTCTGGCCGTCGGGCGCGATCCGCACGTGCGTGAACCGATGCGGCCCATGAACCGTGTTCCCAACCGGAAACTCCAACCGGTCTCGCCGGATAACCGCCAGCTCGTCGGTGCCAGGGATCCAATCCGCAGCAACGACGTCGTCGAGAATCTCTCGCGGTCCGCCTCCCGTCAGCGCAACCCGGGTGAGCGTCCCTCTGCGCGGAGGCACGAGCAGCCTCACCGCGTCGTGGTGCCCGCGCAGGAAAGCGAGGTCTCCGCGGGACGACACACCGAGCAGCCTGGCGTCACCGATGTTGAGCGGTCGCGACTCGGGACTGCCGCGCCGGGTCATGTACAACCCGTAGCCGCCGCCACCCCACGCGGCACTGTAAATGACCGTCTCACCGTCGGGCGCGAAACGGGCCGCCGTGACGATGCCATTCCGGAACGTGATCGGGATGAACTGGGGAGTGGCGGCTGGTGGTCCACCCACCACGCCGCGGGCCGCCAGCATCCACATGGCGACCGCACCCACGCCGGCACCCATTGTCAGCGCCACTGCTGCCGTACGGTTGAACGTCAGCCGCCTCGTTGTCGCCGGCCGATCATCTCGGCCCGATCCGCTGTCGTCTCTGCTCCACTGCAACGCCGCGGCAAGGTCCGCAGCGCTTTGCCAGCGGTCGTCTGGATCCTTGGCCAGGCACTTCCTGACGATGCGATCGAGAGTCGCCGGTAATCCGGCTCGGAGCGAAGACAGCGGCGCTGGTTCCTTCGTCAGGATGGCCGCCATGAGACCCGCGCGACTCCGTTCCTCGAACGGCGGACGGCCTGCGGACATCTCGTAGAGAATCACGCCGAGCGCAAAGATGTCGGTGCGCGCATCCGAGTCGCGCCCCTCGACCTGCTCCGGCGCCATATACGGGATCGTGCCGAGCACCGTGCCCTGCTCGGTCAGCTCGAGGCTCTGCGTGGATCGCTCGACGGTTTCCTCGCGTTCGAGGTCCCGCAGTTTTGCCAGCCCGAAATCGAGAAGTTTCACGCCGGCGCTGGTGAGCATCACGTTGCTCGGCTTCAGATCGCGATGGACGACCCCCTTGGTGTGGGCGGCGTCCAGGGCGCCGGCGATGTCGCCGGCGAGCGCGAGCGCCCGGTCCACGGGAACCGGACCGCCCTCGAGGCGTTCGGCGAGCGTTTCTCCCTCGAGCAACTCCATGACGAGAAACGGCACGCCGTCGACCTCGCCGACGTCGTGGATGGTGCAGATGTGCGGGTGGGTGATGCGGGCGATGGCCCGCGCTTCACGCTGAAATCGTTCCAGCTGCAGGCTCGTCGCATGCCGCGACGACGTCAGGATCTTGATCGCGACCGACCGATCGAGTTGTGAGTCTCGCGCGCGATAGACCTCGCCCATGCTCCCGGCGCCGATTGGCGCGAGGATCTCGTAACGGCCGATTCGCTCTCCCGCGGCCAGGGACATGGGTGCCAGCAGTCGTGAATGGCGCCCATTCTACGCCGCGGCGAGTCCGGCCGACCTGCCGGGCTCCTGCCGTTTTCCTGCCGCACGCATGCGACTTCCGGGCACGCGCCGGGTAGGTTACGCGCTGAGCCAGGAGGTCCCATGGACAGCACCCGCTATCTGCCGGCCGCAAAACGCATGACATCGTGGCGAGTCGCCGTCCTGTGCGGTCTTGCCGGGTTGATGGTGGCCGCGTGGCTGGCCTCAGGCCCGGCCGGTCTGAATCGGGTGTCTCCTTTTACCGTCTCGGCCGCGGGAATCAGTGAAGGTCAGCGCCTGTTCGACCATGAGACCTTCGGCGGCAACGGCCGGACCTGTCGCACCTGCCATTCCGGCGACGACGGCACCATCGACCCGGCGGAAGTGGCGGAGCGCCTGGCGGAAGACCCGTTCGAGCCGCTGTTCCGTCACGATGGTCTCGACGATTTCTTCAGCGGCACCAGCCGGATTGCGGCTCACGCAACGATCCTGATCGAACGCGACCTGCCGGAGGGCGTGGTCCTCGTGGACGACCCGTCGGCGACCTCCGTCGTCCTTGCCCGCGGGGTTCCGAGCACGGTCAACACCCCCGGGCTCGATCCCGCGTTGATGTACGACATGCGGGACCCTGACCTGCAGGCACAGGCGTCGGGCGCGATCGTCCGGCACGCTCAGGCCAGCATCGCGCCGACGGCGGCACAGCTCGAGGCGATTGCGGCCTTCCAGCGAACCGACAGCCACTTCTTTTCGAGCAAGTCGTTGAGGTCGTTCGCCCAGGGCGGACCGCCTCCCGACTTGCCGCAAGGACACACGGCGTCCGAGAAGCGCGGGCGGGAGTTCTTCGTCGATGCGCCGTGGAACCCGCCGAGCAAGAAGGGAGTGTGCGCGCTGTGTCACAGCGGGCCACTGCTGAACACCTCGAATCAGTTCACCACCGACGCCACTGGTGCTCCCCCCGGCTGGCGCGCGTTCGACATCCTGGTGAGTTCACGAAACGTCCTGAACAATCCCGTCCGCACATTCGCCGTCACCGATCCCTGCAACAACACCCTGGTGGTGAATTCGCCGGATCCGGGAATCATGATCACGGACGTCTACAACATCCCGATGCTGGCGCAGTTTCTTCCGCCCAAGGAGCTCTGCATCCTCCATCCGGCGTTTTTCGCGAACATGTTCAAGACACCGCAGCTCCGTGGCGTGAGGCAGACGGCGCCGTACTTTCACGACAACTCGGCAAAGGATCTCGAGGCCGTGATGGAACAGTACGTGTTCATGTTCACCTCGAACCTGGGCTTCCCCATTACCGATTCGAACATTCTCCTGACCCAGCAGGACATCGCGGACATCATCGCGTTTCTGCGACTCCTTTGATCTGACCGCGTCACCGCCGCCGGGGTCTGCTGCAGGCTCCGTATCGATGAGATGGGAAACGCCGCGCGGGTGGTAGTCTGCGCAGGCCCGGACCACCAACAACAGAGCCTGCACCATCTGGTTCCCTCCCACGCGGTACCCCATGTTCACATCGCCATGCCGTTTCATCCGGCCCTTCATCGCGTGCTGCACGGCTGCTCTGGCAGTCGCCGGCGCCGCGTCGGCGCAGACGCAGCCGGCGACGTTCATCCGGAGCGACTACGGCTCGACGTCGGGCGCGCGCGCGATCGTTGCTGCCGACTTCAACCGCGACGGCGCGCCCGATCTCGCGCAGGCGAACAACGGCCGGAACACGGTCACGGTCCTGCTCAACAACCATGACGGCGGCTTCGTACGCGGAGTCGAAACGCCGGTCGGCCTCGGACCGTTTGCGATCGCGACCGGTGATTTCAACGGCGATGGCATCCCCGATCTGGCCGTTGCGAACGCGGATGGCCACTCGATCAGCGTCCTGCTGCAAAGAAGCGACGGTTCCTTCACACGTCTCGACACCCCGGCCAGCGGACAGAACCCGCGCGGGCTGGCCGCCGGCGACGTGAACAACGACGGCAAAGCGGATCTGATCTACAGCGGGTACGCCACCGGGGCCGTGCAGGTGCTGCTCGGAGACGGCGCGGGCCACTTCATCAGAGGCATCACCTACACGAGTACGGCGCAGAACCCGCAGGGACTGGCCACGGCAGACTTCAACCGCGACGGCTATCTCGACGTCGCCGTCGCGTACACGAGCGCCACCGGGCTGCGGATTCTCTATGGCACCGGCGGCACCGCGTTCACCGCACGCACGGTGGCTGGCGGTGGCAACCTGAACGTCCTCGAGACCGGCGACTTCAATCACGACGGCTGGATGGATATCGCCGCCGCGTCCTCGCCAAACAGCGCCGTCACGGTGTACGAGGGCACCGCCACCGGCCTCGTCCGCGTTGACCGGTATGCCGTCGGGTCGTCACCGCGCGGGATCGTCGTCGCCGACGTCAATGCCGACGGGCTGCCCGACCTCGCGACCGCCGGTCGCGGCTCGAACACGGTGAGTCTGCTCGTCAACGATCGTGCGAACCCGGGAGCGTTTCTGCCGGCGAGCGAGGTCCCCGCGGACGCTGGCAGTCGCGCCATCGCTGCCGCCGACTTCAATGGCGACAGTCTGGTCGATCTCGCCACCGCGAACGAGTACTCCAGCCGCACGACAGTCCTCACGAACGACACGCCGCTCGAGCGCGCCGCCTACGCGTTCAGAGCCACGTCGCGGGGCACGGGCAACAACTGCTGCGGGCTGCCGGACGTCCTGCAGACGGCTGATTTCAATCGCGACGGCAAGATCGATATCGCCACCCTCGACGCCACCCTGAACGGGATTGCGGTGTTCTTCCAGGATGGGCCCGACGTCGTCCTGCCGGTCGCCGCCGGCGTCCGTGCCCTTCGGGCGACGGACGTCAACGCGGACGGCAATGCCGATCTGCTCTACGTCTCGATCGGCGGTCCGAACGCCACCGTCGGTGTGTTCGTCGGCGACGGTCGCGGCCATTTCACGTCGAGTGCGACGACGGCGATGATGAATCCGTTCGTCTTTCCTTCCATCGCGGTCGGCGATCTGAACCGCGACGGTCGGCCGGATCTCGTGTCCGTCGGCGCCGAGGGGACGCCACGGCGGCCTGTCCTTCAATTGCTGTCAGGCCGGGGCGATGGCACATTCCGAATGGTCAGCCAGGTGGCGCTCCAGACGCCGGCCAATGAGCTCAGCGATGTGGTCGCGCTGGCCGACGTCGACCGCGACGGGCGGCTCGACGTTGTTCTGCGATCCGGTCAGATCTGGCCCGGTAATGGCGCCGGCGGCGTTGCCGCCGCGCCGGTCGAGGCCGGGGTTCGGATTGACGCGATGGCGGACGTCAACGACGACGGTCATCTCGATATCGTCTCGGCAGGCGGCGGGACCTTCTCTGTTTCGCTCGGCACCGGTGCCGGGTTCGCTCCCGGTATCACGACTACGCCGCCCGATTACGGCGGGGTGGTGTTCAGCCTCGGCGATCTCAACGCCGACGGCCACCTGGATGCCGCGGTCGCATCCGGCGACGTGATGCTGGGCAACGGCGACGGAACATTCGTCTTCGGCGGGCGATTCGATTTTGGCACGCCGTGGTACAGCTACGCGAACAACGTCCTCGTCGTGGAACAGAGCGGCGATGGGTTGCCTGACATCGTCACCAATTTCACGGTCGGGCAAGTGCGCGTATTGACGAACACGAGGAGCAACATCAACACGCCGCCGACCGTCGACGCAGGCCCGGATCGAGCGATCGAATACGCCGATACCACGGGGGAGGACTGCGAGGCGATCATTACGGCGGTCGCCGCCGACGCCGATGCCCATGTTCTCAGCTACGAATGGCGAGACCCGACTGGCGAGCTGATCTCCGACCGGGCGGATGTGGGGATCTGCACGCAGGAGCTCGGCGCGCGCCGCCTTTCGGTGACGGTGCGCGACGGGCGCGGCGGCGTGGGTACCGATACGGTGACGGTGACACGCGTGCTCACGAAAGAAATCGTCCTCTGGGCCGCTGATTTCATCGACTACGACATCCAGGGCCGGTGGACGCGGCTGGGCGATCCGACCGCCGCCGGCGGCATGCGTGTCTACGATCCGAATCTGGGCGCACCGAAGGTGGCTGCGCCTCTCCCCGATCCGCCCAACCGCATCCTCGTCCGGTTCGCTCCCGAGCCGACCCTGGCCTACAAGCTGTGGGTCCGCCTCAAGGCGGACAACAACAACTGGGCGAATGACTCGGTGTGGCTGCAGTTCTCGACTGCCGCCGACGCGTCCGGTATACCGATCTACGAAGCGGGTACGAACAGCGGGCTCGCGATCAATCTCGAGGAGTGCTCCGGCTGCGGCGTGTCCGGCTGGGGCTGGGCCGACGACGGGTGGGGCGCGGTGAATCTGAACGGCGGCCTGCTGCGCTTTCCGAGCCCCGACCACGACGAGCAGTACCTGGTGATTCAGACACGGGAGGATGGCGTCTCGATCGATCAGATCGTCTTCTCGGCCGAGAAATACCTGACGAAACCACCCGGGCCGGCGAAGAACGACACGACGATTCTGCGGTCGACGCGGCCGCCCCGCTGAGCGCCCCCTGTTCATCGTCGAGTCGTCCCGGTTGTGCCATTCTTATGCGATGAGCCGGGCCGTCGTTCTGTCCCTGTGCGCGCTGCTCGCCGGCGCCGCGCCCGCGAGGGCGCAGGCGACACAGGACGGGCGTTTGATTGTGACCGTCGTGGATACCTCAGGCGCCGTGCTGCCAGGCGCCACGGTGACGGTCACCGCGCTCGATGACGGCGCCAGGGCGCCGGCGTTCGCGCCCGTGACGGCGACGAGCCAGGGGGTGGCAACCGTCGAGGGTCTCCTCCCTGGCCGCTACCGGATTCAGGCGGAATTCCCGGGTTTCGACCCGGGCGTGTTGCCCGCCGTGCGGGTCCGGCGCGGGGACAACAAGCACGTCGTGGTGCTCCCGCTCAAGAAGATGGAGGAGTCGCTGACGGTCGGGCAGAACGCCCAGGCGGCCGCGGCCGATCCCCGCGGCAACGCGTTCAAGACCGTGCTCACGCCCCAGGAAATCGAGAACCTGTCCGACGATCCCGCCGAGATGGCGCAGCAGCTCCAGGATCTCGCCGGCGGCAATGCCACGATCCGCGTCGACAGCTTTACCGGCGCGCCGCTCCCGCCCAAGGCGCTGATCAAGTCCATTCACATCGTCCGCGATCCCTTTGCGGCGGAGAACCACTCGGCCGAATCGGAAGGGATCGACATCATCACGCAGCCGGGCCGGGGCGCCCTGAGCGGCAGTTTCCAGTCGCGCGTTCGCGACGGCTCGCTGACGGCGCGCAGTCCGTTCGTGTCGGAGAAGGGCCCGGAACGGCAGGAGAGCTTCGAGGGGAACATCGCCGGCACGCTGGTCAAGGGCAAGAGCTCGTTTGCCCTGTCGGTCGAAGGCCGCAATGCCTTCGATACCCCGATCGTCTTCGTCGCGCTCCCGACCGGCGGGCGGCGCTCGGAGCTCCTCGACCTGCACCGTCCCTCCAGAAACTGGAGCGTGTATGGCCTGGTGGACTACGCGCTGACGCGCGACCAGACGCTGCGGCTCTCCTATGACCAGTCGAACAGCACCCAGCGGAACCTCGGCGTCGGCGGATCGGACCTGATCGAACGCGCCTATTCGACTGTGTCGGAGGACCACGAATTCCGCGCGCAGGTGGTGGGCCCGTTCGGCCGCCGCACGTTCGGGAACACCCGGGTACAGCTCGAATGGCAGAACTCTGACGCCGTCTCCGTTACCGCGGCGCGAACCGAGATCGTGAACGGCGCGTTCACGAGCGGCGGAGCCCAGGTGGCCGGCGGACGGCATCCGAAGCTGCTGGAGGTCGCATCCGACGTGGATTACGTCCGCGGCATGCACACGATGCGGACCGGCCTGCTGATCGTCGCCGGCCGCTACCGCTCCGACAACTCGAGCAACATGCTCGGCACCTACACGTTCCCCAGCCTCGAGGCATTCAACGCCGGCAGACCGTCCACCTACACGCGGCGCATCGGCAATCCCCTGGTCGAGTACGTCAACGCGCAAACCGGCGTTTACGTCCAGGACGATATCAAGGTTCGCAAGAGCCTCACGTTGAGTCCCGGCCTCCGTTACGAGGTGCAGACGCATCTCAGGGACCGCGGCAATCTTGGACCGCGGATGGGCCTCACGTGGGCGCCGTTCAAGAGCGGCCGCACGACGCTGCGCGCCAGCTACGGACTTTTCTACAACTGGCTGAACGCCAACACCTACGAACAAACGCTGCGCGTCGACGGTTTCCGACAGCAGGATCTGTTCATCACCAACCCCACGTATCCGGATCCCGGCATCATCGGAACGGTGTCGACTGCCAACAAATACGTGCTGGGGCCGGATGTGCAGATGGGACGCGTCCTCCGGTTCAGCACCGGAATCGATCAGACGCTCAGCCCGAAGGTGCGTGTGAACGCGTCCTTCCAGAGCGTCCGGGTCGTCGATCAGCTGCGTGGGCAGAACCTCAACCCGCCGATCAACGGCGTGCGTCCGAATCCCGCCTTCGCAAACATCATTCAGACGGTGTCGGATGCCGAGATGCACTCCGACCAGTTGTCGACCACCCTCAACCTGAACTTCGCGGGCGGCGTCCGCAACGCCGGGGCGCCACGGTGGAACGTGCGCCGGACGACGGTGCGCGTCGCGTACTGGATCGCGCGCGCGAACAACAATTTCGACGGACCGTTCGTCGTGCCCCCGACCGGGTCGCTGGAGACCGAATGGGCGCCCTCGGCGGGCGATCGCCGGCACCGCTACCAGGTCGCCGTGAACTCCCAGGCGCTGCGCCACATGAACGCCAGCGTGACGGTCGTCGGCAACAGTGGAGCGCCCTACAACATCACCACCGGCTTCGATGACAACAACGATTCGCTGTTCAACGATCGGCCGGCCGGCGTCGGCCGGAACAGCGTCCGCACGACCGCGCAGGCGACGGTCTCGCTGAACCTCTCGTACTCGCTCGCGGTCGGTGCGGCCACGTCGGCTCGCGCGATCCAGGAGCGCGGCGGCGATCGGGGTGGCGCGCCCGCGGCGGGCCGATACCGGCTGGTGTTCATGCTGGCGGTCAACAACCTGACGAACCACGCGAACTATTCAGGATTCAGCGGGATCCAGACGTCACCGTTCTTCCTGACACCGACCGCGGTCCAGAACCCGCGCCGCGTGGACGTGGGACTCGCGGTGCGGTTCTAGGCACTGCTCCTGTCGGGGCTCGGGGCTCGGGGGTCGGGGCTCGGCAAAGCCGGTGGTACTCAGAGGCAAGGGGGACTATTCCCAGCGGCTGGTTGCCTCTGAATACCACCGGCTCCGAGCTCCGAGCTCCGAGCCCGGAGCCCCGAGCCCCGAGCCCCGAGCCCCGAACTTCGATGAGATGCCGAGGTTCCGCAGGTAATCGCCCTGCCATCGGCGGGCGTATTCACGGAGATGCCAGCTGGCGGCGCGACCTCCGGCTGAACGGATCATTCAATCCATGGCGGCATGACACGCGGCAAACGGTCCAACAAGAAGGTGGCGAACGGCCTCGTCGCCCTCAGCTCCGCCGCGGTGCTCGGGGTGTACGCCGCCGGCTTCGTGCGCACGCGCGCCGCCGCCCAGCGGTTTGCCGAGGCGGACCAGCGCCGAACGCCCGTCCACGCTCCCGCGCCGCCGGCCGCAGTCGCTCCTTCACCTTCCGCCCCGAATCAGCCGGATCTACCGGCGTCCACGGCTCCCACGTCAGCGGTCGAGCCGATCGAACGGCCGCTCCCCTCCTCCCGGGGTCCTGTTGAAAGCCGCGCCACGCGGCGTCGTCCGGCAACCGCGAGTGCACCCGCCGCGCGGAAGACCCGTGCCGAGGTGCCGGCTATCGCAGCAACACCAAAGGCCGGGGGCGATGCTCCTCCGCCTGCTGCACCAGCACCGGTCACCGTGAACGATCCGCCTGCAGCAGCGGCTCTCCCTGCCGCCGTTCCCGCACCGGTCCCCGCGCCTCAACCCGCGCCTCCGTCCGCACCAGCCCCGCCGGCGCCGCCGCATTACAAGGATGGGACCTACACCGGCTGGGGAACCAGCCGCCACGGCGACATCCAGGCGAGCGTCGTCATCGAAGGCGGCCGGATCGCCTCGGCATCGATCAGCCAGTGCTTCACGCGGTATCCGTGCTCGTGGATTGCCGCCCTGCCGCCGCAGGTTGCCCAGCGGCAGAGTCCCGAGGTCGACTACGTCTCGGGCGCGACACAGAGCACGAACGCGTTCTACTACGCGGTCGTCGAGGCGCTGTCGAAAGCGAAGTGATGGACCGGCGCGCCGCGCCCGCCGGCGACGTGTTCGTTCACTCGGTTGCGCTGATGGGCACCGTGGTGACGATGGAGGTGATTGCAGGGGCGCGGAACGAACGGATCGCGGATGCGCGGCAGGCGGTGACGCGCGCGTTCGACTGGTTCAGGCAGGTGGAAGAGAGCTGCAGCCGCTTCGATCCCGCCAGCGAAGTGATGCGGCTGTCGGCGCGCATCGGCACACCGGTGCCCGTCAGCGCCCTGCTGTTTCACGCCACCGAGGTTGCGCTTGCGGTGGCGGCCGACAGCGGCGGCGCCTTCGACCCGACCGTCGGCGGGCGCATGGCGGCGCGCGGCTTCGACACGAACTACCGCACCGGTGCAATCGCGCCCGCCCGCGACGTGTGCGGGTCCGTCAGCTTTCGCGATGTCGTCCTCGACCGGCGGCTCAGGACGATCACGCTGCGGCAGCCGCTGATCCTGGATCTCGGCGCGGTCGCGAAGGGACTTGCCATCGATCTCGCGGCGCGCGAGCTCTCCGGCTTCGCGCATCATGCGATCGACGCCGGCGGCGATCTGTTCCTGGCCGGCCGCAACCGGGGCGATCGACCGTGGCGCGTCGGCATCCGGCACCCGCGCGATCGAGAGCGGCTGATTGCATCCGTCCGGGTCGCGAACCGTGCCGTCTGCACGTCGGGCGATTACGAGCGGCCGGCGCCCGCAGGCGGCCATCACATCCTCGACCCGCGGAGCGGCGAACCGGTCGATGCGGTGGCGAGCGTCACGGTCATCGCTCCAACCGCGGTCCTCGCCGATGCGCTCGGCACCGCTGCGTTCGTGCTGGGCGCGAGCGACGGAATCGCGCTGCTGGACCGGCACGGCGTTGACGGCCTGGTGGTAACCGCCTCGCTCGAACAGCACGCGACACGAGGAATGTACCGTGACCATGAGCTATGCCCGCGAGCGGGGGGTGGACGTTCCGGCGATGCGGCGATTCTTCGCGACACCGAAGGGCCTCCTGATCGTCGTTCTGACGATCCTGGTGGCGCTCGCCGCGCCGTGGGAAGGACCCGCACGCGTCGCGCCCGGCCTGCTTAGCGCGGTCGCGGCAGCGGGACTCCTCGATGCGCTGATTCTGCGCGCCCGCGACGGCCGGTGGACGTTTCCGGATGGGGCCGTTCTGTCGGCCCTGTTCGTGGCGATGGTCCTCAGCCCGCACGAGCCCTGGTACGTCGCCGCCTGCACGTCGGTGGTCGCCATTGCCAGCAAGTACCTGATCCGGGGGCGCAGCGCCAACGTCTTCAATCCGGCCGCTCTCGCGATCGTGGCCACCTCGCGCATCTTCGATACCGGACAGAGCTGGTGGGGCGCGCTTCCCGACGTGCATCCGGCGGCGGTGCTCGTCCTGTTTGCGACCGGCGTCTTCATCACCGATCGCGTCAACAAGATGCCGCTGGTCCTCACCTTCCTCGGCGCCTACTTCGCGCTGTTCACGGCGACCGCGTTCCTGGCCGATCCGGCGAGGGTCGCCGAGATCTTTCGCTCGCCGGACGCCCAGGCCGTGCTGTTCTTCGCGTTCTTCATCCTGACCGATCCGCCGACCTCGCCCGTGACCTATCGCGACCAGATCAACTGTGCGGCGATCGTGGCGGTGGTCAGCTACGCGATCTTCGAGCTGGTTGGCGCGGTCAGTTATCTCCTGATCGCGGTGCTGGTGGGAAATCTGTGGGAAGCCCGGCGGCGGGCACGGGCGCACGTCCGCAAGCAGTTCGAGCGCGCGGCGCTGCGGGCCGCGGCGGGGGCAGCGGGCGGATGAAGACCTCCGCTGTCAAGGTAGAAGGCAGAAGGCAAAAGGGAGAATTAGAAGTCAGAGCTTGTGGCGGTGTTCCGCGGCGACGCGGAAATGCGAGAAATAGATGTCGTCGTCCGCGACCGCCTCGTCCTGC
>Ga0114129_10010411_pt1 | contig 13263 bp, 14 predicted proteins | sample RhiMetdeltSRZDD1_FD_80071 | JGI IMG/M metagenome (GOLD analysis project Ga0114129, IMG submission 80071) | Populus rhizosphere microbial communities from Tennessee, USA - Rhizosphere MetaG P. deltoides SRZDD1 (version 2) (version 2) | ecosystem: Host-associated > Plants > Roots > Rhizosphere >...
TCGGAAAAGAACAGCACATTTTTAATGGAAGGCATGTGGATAGGGTTTTTACCCAGCATTAAAAAAGTGTTATCGCTTATAGATGAAGACGCCATCGGTAACATCGTATGCGTAAAAGCCGATATGAGTTACCGGGCGCCCCATGATCCCGATAACCGGTATTTTAATCCTGAAAAGGGCGGTGGTTCATTGCTCGATCTGGGCATTTATCCGGTTTATTTGGCTCACCTGTTGCTGGGCCGGCCCAATAGTATTCAGGCATGGGCCCGGTTAACCAATAAATACATCGATGAAGGTTGTGCAGCGCTGTTTCATTATGCCAATGGCGCCTATGCGGTTATTGAATCATCGCTGATCATACAAACCGAATGGGAAGCCACTATTTATGGCGACAAAGGAAAAATTCGCATCCTGCGTCCCTGGAATGAAATGCCTTCGGCCATTGAGGTTGAAGTGTACGATGGTAAAAAAGCAACGCATCATTGCCAGTGGCAGGGCAGGGGATTGCAATATGAAATTGACGAAGTATTTAACTGCGTGCAAAAAGGAAAAATTGAAAGCGAACATTTTTGTCATCATTTCAGTCTGGACCTGATGGATACCATGGATGAAATACGACGGCAAACGGGGATTCAGTATGCAGAAGACAGTTTGTAAATTTTGTTTGAAGTTTGTTGTTTGTAGTTTGTGGTGTAACTTAAATCCATGAAAAAAATCATTGGCCTCTTTCTTCTTTTGTTGGTTAACGGCCTGTTAATTGCTCAAACCGATAGCGCTTCAGGTTATTATACTTCTTTCGACAATACAAAGATCTGGTATGAAGTGAAGGGAACCGGAGCGCCGGTGGTGCTGGTGCATGGGTTTATTGTTAACGGCGATACCTGGAAGAAAACCGCTTTGTATACCGATCTGCTAAAGGCAGGTTATAAAGTGATATCGTTCGATATGCGCGGAAATGGTAAATCAGATAAACCGCACGAAGCCGCTGCCTATGCCAATGATGCCGAGGCAAAAGATATAATGGGATTACTAAACATGTTGAATATAAAAAAGTATGATGTGATCGGTTATTCGCGCGGATCGATCATCACCAGCCGACTGCTGGTGCTCGATACAAGAATTAACAAAGCAGTATTAGGCGGTATGGGAACCGATTTTACTGATCCTGAATGGCCGCGCCGCAAATTATTTTACCGGGCATTATCGGGCGATACGGTTGCCGAATTGGCGCCGGTGGTTAATTATGTAAAGAAATCGGGGCTCGATCAGCAGGCGCTTGCTTTATTGCAAAAAGAACAACCATCAACTTCAAAAGAAATGTTGCGATCTATTAAACAACCGGTACTGGTTGTTTGTGGCAGTGAAGACAGCGATAATGGTTCTGCCGCGCAACTGGCAAAGCTTTTTACGCAGGGCGTTTTTAAAACAGTTCCCGGCGATCATAACAATGCCGCCCGAACGATTGAATTCTCATCGGCTATACTTGGTTTTTTGAAGCAATAGTTTATTAGGGCATCAACTCCAGCTTCAAATTCCGCAATATCGTAAAAGGCATGGTGGTTTGGCAATTGGCATACTGATCATCGCAAAACACTTTTATTTTAAGCGAAAGCCGGTTTACCATGCTGGCCTGCTTTATTTTCCCATCTTTCTTTTGAAGAGTGCTGTTGATTACAAAATCTTCTTTGCCATATAACACATTGAAGCGGTTATTACCTGTTGGCCTTACCATCTGAAAGTTGTTCAGGGTATCGGCTGCAACCGGTACTTTCATATCGGTAGTTAAAAAGTGCAAACAACTGTCGGCCGGAGGCAGAAAGCTGGTTTCAAATATCACATTCTCTTTATTACTGCCGGTAAGTTTAACCTGTATGGCCAAACAGTCGTTTCCTTTCAGAATATCTTTTCCATTGGCAAAATCGCCGATGGTCGTTTCTTTTTTAACATATACATCGCCTGGTTTTTTTAATTCGTTGATGCCCAGTTTTGGGCTTACGGCTACAAAGAAAGTATTGAAATCGGTTATTTCACCGGTCATACTGGCAATATCAATTTGGGGAATATCGAGCCGGCCCTTTTCATGCAGCGAAATATGATAAGGCTTTACTTTTAGCGCTTCTGCTGTTTCATCGGTTGTGTCTTTGGGGCTCATCACTTTTTTCGATAGCCAGCGTACTTCATCGTAGGGTATGCCGGTACTGTCGGTAACAACCTGCAATTCGCACACAGCTATGATGGTAGAGTTCCATTCGCCATTATGTTCTACGTAGGTGGTAAGCCGGTAGCGATATCGATCGCTTGGTTTATATTTTCTTTCTGAGGAAATTTTTCCGTTTGCATTTTTTGTTTGAGCTAAACATAGTAACGGTTGGCTCAAGCCGATAATCGTAAAGCAAATCAGGCCTGTAAGGAAAGGTGTTATTCGCATATAATAAATGTAGTAAAACCTGTCGATAAATTTTATGAAAACATATGGCCTTGAATTATTGCCTGTTACCAGCTGGTATTAAGGTTGCATCATTTGTATAAAGATTATATATGTCAGCAGCAATAGCTAAAAAGAAGAAGAAAGCCGCCACAGCACGTAAAAAAAGCGCTACAAAACGGACTACCAAAAAATCGGCCCCGGTAAAAAAATGGTCGCGCCGGGTAATGGAAACAAGCGATGCATTAGACCTTGAATCGGGTGTATTCAAATCAAAAGACCCCAAAAAAATTGCCCGGTCGCTGAAGCGGTCGGCCGAAAAAAGCAAAAGGAGAAAAGGCACACCGTTCCAGTCGGCCATGTCGATGCTGAATTTCTTTATCAACAGGGCAGGAAAAACGCTTAGCGCCAGAGAAAAGCAACCGCTTGAAAAGGCTAAACAGGAGTTGCGCAAATTATTTGGGCGAGCCGACTGAATTTAACAGCACAAAATTCAAGTTGGCAGTTTTCAATACAATGTCGTTTAGGTTAGTTAATCTCAGTTTTTTGCACCACATAGCCACATAAGGAACATAGGAAATCACATAGAAATAACCTATATGAAACCTATTATTGCCAACTGAAACACAGGAGGAAATAATTCTACAGATTCTATTTTAAAAAAATAAAAGTCATGAGAAGCAAAGCACAAATAAAAGGACATCCCATACATCCCATGCTGGTGGGATTTCCAATCACTTTTTTTATAGGCACTTTATTGTTCGATATTCTGGGCCTCGTAAATAACCGTGCAGATTTTTTAACAACAGCCTTTTATCTCGAAGCGGCGGGTATTATAACTGCGCTGGCTGCTGCCATACCCGGAATTATAGATTACTTTTTAACGGTGCCGCCAAAAAGTTCCGGTAAAAAAAGGGCCACGCAACACGGATTGCTGAACATTACCATAGTTATCATTTTTACCATTGCCTGGTTTTACCGGCAGAACCCCGGTCCGTCGGCCGCTTTGGTGCTTGGCCTGGAAGCTATAGGTGTTATTGGTCTTGGTATTTCGGGCTGGCTGGGAGGAACGCTGGTTTATCGCAATCAGATAGGTGTTGATATCCGTTATGCCAATGCCGGCAAATGGAAAGAAACCATAGTTTGGGAAGATAAAAATTTAATTGAAGTAGCAAAGATCGATGAACTGGAATTAAACCAGATGAAACTGATACGCTTAAAAGATAAGCGGATTGTCTTAGGCAAAACTGAAAATGGTTATGTAGCTTTTGACGATCACTGCACACACCGCGGCGGTTCGCTGGCAGGCGGCACCATGATCTGTAGTACTGTGCAGTGTCCGTGGCATGGATCGCAATTCAATGTGAATACAGGCGACGTGAAGGCAGGTCCGGCTAAGGAAAAAATTAATACCTATGCAGTACAAGAGGCGAATGGAAAGGTGATGGTTGAGTTTCCGACTTTATAGCTAACACTTGTTAGTAAAATCTGTATCTTTGCAAAAACTAAGAACTTTAGAGCTCAAAACTTAGAACTTATTATATGAATAAACAGGAAGTATATATCATATCAGCAGTGCGAACTCCCATGGGCAGCTTTGGAGGAACTTTAAAAGATTTTTCCGCTACCAAACTGGGCGCCATTGCCATTAAAGCCGCATTGGAAAAAGCAGGCGTGCAACCGCAGCAGGTGCAGGATGTACTAATGGGTTGTGTGATACAATCCAATTTAGGCCAGGCCCCTGCACGCCAGGCCGCAAAGTTCGCCGGTTTACCAAACGAAGTGAATTGTACTACCGTTAATAAGGTATGCGCCAGCGGCATGAAAGCTATTGCGCAGGCGGCACAAAGCATTGCCCTGGGCGATGCCGAAATAGTTGTGGCCGGCGGTATGGAAAGCATGAGCAATGTACCTTTTTATGTTGACAGTCTTCGCTGGGGAAACAAATATGGTAATACCAATTTAATTGATGGACTGGCAAAAGACGGTTTAACTGATGTGTATGATGGCCTGGCGATGGGTAATGCGGCAGAGTTGTGTGCAAAGGAGTGTGGTATTACGCGTGAAGACCAGGATGCATTTGCGATTGAAAGCTATAAACGCAGTCAGGCCGCCTGGAACAACGGAAAATTTGCCGATGAAGTGATTCCGGTTGAAATTCCGCAACGCAAAGGCGATCCGGTGCTTTTTTATAAAGATGAAGAGCCATTCAACGTAAAATTCGATAAGATACCCGAATTGAAACCGGCCTTTCAAAAAGAAGGAACGGTAACTGCCGCCAATGCCAGTACCATGAATGATGGGGCGGCTGCCCTTGTGTTAATGAGTAAAGAAAAGGCCGACTCATTAGGATTAAAGCCCATTGCTAAGATAGTTTCCTATGCCGATGCCGAACAGGCGCCTGAATGGTTTACCACAACGCCGGCAGTAGCTGTTCCGAAAGCCGTTGCCAAAGCCGGATTAAAAATGACTGATATTGATTTCTGGGAGCTGAACGAAGCATTTTCGGTGGTTGGAATTGAAAATACAAAGCGTATGAAACTCGATCCCGCCAAAGTAAATGTGCATGGCGGGGCAGTGTCGCTGGGACATCCGTTGGGATGCAGCGGCGCCCGCATCATTGTAACGTTGATCAATGTGTTAAAACAAAATAATGGCAAGTATGGTGCTGCCGGCATATGCAATGGCGGTGGCGGCGCATCGGCGATGGTGATAGAACTTATGTGATAGTTTATAATTCGCGCAAAGGCGCAAAGCCGCAGTTGTTGTTACTTTTGATAACCTTTGCGGCTTAGCGCCTCTGCGCGAAATTTTTTTGGGGAATTCTTACTTAGAGCTTAAATCGGCCCGGTACGTCAGCATCTCTCCCCAGCTTTTTTCAACAAACTGCTGAATGCCAGCCATGTAATCTTTATAACCACTTTCGCTGTATTCGGCTTTATATCTTTCCATAAATGGTTTCCTGAAAGAGGGATCTCTTTCTTTCCAACCGGTTTTATACCTGAATACAAGCATGAATTGTGGAGGTCCTGAGCTCGAAGCCTGGTAAACAGCTACTGTTTCATTGCTTTTTTGCCATACCACTTTTACTTTTTTCAACATCCCCGCAATGGTATCGGTGTAACCTTGTTTGGGAAAAACGTGAATGATGGCTATTTTTTCGGTGAATTCGGTTAAAGGGGTCGAGCTTAGATCTTCGCGGTATACTGCGTAACCCTGTGTACCCTGACCGGTTGTTAAGGGTATAAAGTTGGTGTTCAGATCGGTAATATGTTCCTTGCTGATGTCTTTACGATCATCGAGCTGCGCCCAGGAATTAGGGCCTTCCACACAATGATAACCCCCGGCATCGGGGCCGGATATTATTTCATAGGCCCGCCATTTCCAGTCGCCGGTATGGAATTTTTGAGCATGTGCAGCCATCGCTTTTTCAAATTCAGCAACTTTCTCGGGTTTGGGAAATACCCTGAAAGTACTTACCACGTTTTTGGTTTGGCTTATTCCGAAAAAAGGAATCAATAGCCAGCAGAGAAATAGCTTTCTCATGTTGTAGCATTTTACAGGTTAAAAATGTTTTGAAGAGAAGTTGTAATAGGGAGGGAAGATGGTATAGAAAAAGTTATATAAAAGGTACAACTAAAATACGGCAGGAAAAAATGACGGTGATCAATACTATTTTAAAGAAGTCACCCGTAAGGTTCTTTATAACGCATAGGGATCAGTAAATTTGTTGTTAAACCAATGAACGGGAAGTATGGAGAAAATTATCATCGAACGCGCTACCATAAAGGATGCGGCTATTATTGCAGACCTCAGCCGGCAGACCTTTTATGATACGTTTGCCGCTTATAATACAGCAGAAGATATGGATAAGTTCATGAACGAACAGTTTACGCAGCAAAAGTTAATGGACGAAGTGGGGGCGGCCGGTAATATTTTTTTACTGGCCTGGAGTAACGGGGAGGTGGCAGGATATGCACGTTTGAATGAAACGCCCGGCGATTATTTACCCGAAAATGTACAGGCCATTGAAATTGCCCGCATTTATGCCGTTCAAAAAAGTATTGGCAAAGGTGTTGGCAGCGCCCTAATGCAGGAATGTTTACAAATAGCAAAGCAATTGAACAAGCAGGTTATCTGGCTGGGGGTATGGGAAAAGAACCAAAAGGCCATTGATTTTTATATCAGATGGGGCTTTGAGAAGTTTGGCGAACATCAGTTTATGTTAGGAAACGATGCGCAAACGGATTGGTTGATGAAGAAGGTCGTTGATTAAAAAACAAACCCATCCCGAAGATGCGGGACGGGTTTTACACACAACAACAATACGGCACTCTACTACTTCGGTGCTATTCATGGTTTTTTGAACCCAGCATCAGCAGATCACTCACATGCACCTCAGTAATAAAGCGCTTCACACCATTTTTGTCGATATAGTTGCGATACACGAGCTTACCGCATATAGCCACTTCTTTACCTTTGGTTAAATACTTTTCAACGGTTTCGGCTAACTTACCCCATGCTACGAGGTTATGCCATGATGTTGCAACAATTTTTTCGCCATTGGCGCCACGATACGCTTCATTGGTAGCGATCGAAAAGCGGGCATACTTCTTTCCTTTTTCAGTAGAACCTGTTTCGGGTTCTTTACCTAAATTCCCAATAAGCTGGACTTTGTTTCTGATACCGTACATCATAATGTTAAGTTTTAAAGATTTTCAGATTTTGATATTTCAGTCATTTCGTAATTTCGGATTACCGGCGCCGTTCCGATTGACAACTCAAAGATGCACCCCAACGAATAGCCTTTCCCGTTTCATTTACGTTTGTTCCCGGTGATAAACGTTTGTTGTCGTTTACAAATAACATTTTTTGTATTTTCCATTTATCTTAGCCATCTAAACCTTTGATAATGACTGTTAGAAACTGTCTGGCCTGTAACAGGTCCATTAAAGGGCGCACCGATAAAAAGTTTTGCGATGACTCCTGTCGCAATAATTATAATAACCAATTGAACAGGGACGCTACTCCGCTGGTACGGAACATCAATAACATTCTGCGTAAGAACCGCCGCATTTTGGTTGATCTGCTGGAAGGTTGCGAGAAGCCGGTTAAAGTAATAGATAAACAAAAGCTGCTTGAAGAGGGCTTTCGCTTCGATTATTTCACCGAACGATATACTAACGAAAAGGCTGAGGAGTATTATTACTGTTACGACTATGGTTACCGCAAACTGGAAGGAGAGAAGTATATGGCTGTAAAAGATACCAGGAAGAAGTCCATGCCAAAGAAAAGTATACAACCATTATAAATTCCTACACAGTTGGATTGTTTAAGGTGAACGTTCCGTTACAGCAGGTTGCAGGAGAGCAGCTTTCTTTGCCCGTTTTCTTTTACGCTGTTCTTTGGATGCTTCATCTAAAAGGTAAAAGAGATGTTCAAGGTCATACATTAACGCATCATGAAATAAGGGGAAACCGCGTTTATGCCTGTCAAGATAGGCCAGCAGCATAAAGTTCAAATTGCGGCTTAATCTGTTTGCTTTAGCGCAACCTAAAAAGCAATTGATTACCGAAGTGAAATCATTACTTAGTGTATCAGGGTCCATATTGTTATGGGTTTTGTTCTGCGGCGTTACAGCCATCCATAACCCAAACGATATGAATTATGTAAATTTAGAATATATTTGTTAGATACAAAATTTTTTTAGTGAAATCTTCTCTTAGCCATTTGCCTGAAGAAAAACAACAGGAACTGCATTCCATAACCGAAGCCCTTGTGCAACTGGTAAAACCAGAGATGGTAATTTTATTCGGCAGCTACAGCCGCGGCGATTGGGTGGAGGATACCTATAAAGAAAACGGTACTACGGTAGAGTATAAAAGCGATTACGATATACTGGTAGTGACAGCGAAGCCGCAGGATCTGCCACATGGCCTGAGTAAAGATGTTCGCCGGAAAATAAAAAGGGCCGAGCATTTGCAAACTACGCCGCACATTATATTTCACGACATCAAATTTTTAAATAAGGAGCTGGAAGAGGGGCATTACTTTTTTGCCGATATAGTGAAGGAGGGGACGATGTTGTATGATACGGGTAATCATCATCTGTCAACAGCTAAGGAGTTAGCATCTGCAGAGCGTGCATCTAAAGCAAAGATGTATTTTGATATATGGTTTAATAAAGCAAAGCAAAATTATGAGGTTTACGAATGGGTATTTGAAAAAGGGTATTTAGATAAAGCCGCGTTTGAACTGCATCAGGCTACCGAGAACCTGTTAAAAACCATTATACTCGTCTTCACCGACTATAAACCCAAAACGCACGACCTCGACGATTTAAACAAACAGGTTGGCTATGCCGATGCCCGGTTTAAAGTGGTGTTCCCCAATCAAACCGAAGAAGACAAGCGCCGGTTTACGATACTGGTAAAGGCATATATCGATAGCCGCTACAAACTGGGCTATACCGTTGATCCCGAAGATCTGCAATGGCTGGCAGAGAGGGTTGGGAAGTTGAAGGGGTTGACGGAGGGGGTGTGCAATGAAAAGATTGAACAGTTTTTGAAATAATTAAAATATAAGGTTAAGGTATGATTAAATTACCCCAAATATTTGAGGATAAATTAAAGCAGGATACCAGCCACTATTATAAAGGTGCTGTTTACACAACCTGTAGCAATTTTGATCAAATCTTTTCTGAAAATCAACTTTATTTTTTTGAGGAATATACCGATCATGGCATCAGGCATATAAACAGTGTCCTTGATGCATGTAGTAAGTTGATAACACCTGATACCTATAAACTGCTTAGTGAAAGAGATATATCAATATTGGTGCTGAGTGTGTTTCTTCATGATCTGGGAATGCACCTGCAACCGCTTACCTTCAAAAAAATGGTTACAGGCGGATACGATGATGTATTGAATAAAGATTTTGGAGATGAAAAATGGTCAGTATTATGGGAAAACTATTTGTTTGAAGCAAGGAAATTTAACGACCAGCAAAGGAAGAACATCTTCGGCGATGCCAGTGTTCACATTACCGAACCTGATTTAAATAATCCGGATACATTAACCGGCATTCATAGAAAATTGATAGGGGAGTTTATCCGCAGGCATCATCCCCGGATTGCCTTTGAAGTGGCCTTTAAAGGATTGACAGCACATGACGGAACGCAGATAGATTTTTGTGCTGACTTTGATTATAAGCATAAACTGTTAGCCGGTTTGTTGGCCAGAAGCCATGGAATGCATATCAGGGATACGTTTTCTATTCTAACTAATCACTTTGTACGGGCATGGAAACGGCCTTTTGATATTCATATTATTTACTTAATGGCTGTTTTGCGGTTGGCTGATTATTTTCAGATAGATTCAAAGAGGGTATTAAAAGTTCCTTATCTAACCAAACAATTCCGAAGTCCCGTGTCGTTTTCTGAACACAAGAAACATTTGCAAACAAAATATGTTCAGCAGTTAGATGATGATCCTGAAACATTATATATAACTGCAGAGCCAGAAAATAGTACTTATTTTTTGGCTCTGGAAAAATTATTTAATGATATACAAAAAGAGGTAGATAATTCATGGGCGGTACTTGGCGAGATTTATGGAGCAAAACGTTATGAAGAGCAACCTAAACTGACGTATCGAAGGGTTCGTTCAAATCTTGATGATAAAAAAGTATTTGAAGTTAAGGTGCCGTACGTACCTGAAAAAATAGCCTTTACAGTTGATAAAGAAATTCCTAAACTTTTAGTTGGACCATTATATAATGATGATCCTTCTTATGGTGTTAGAGAATTATTGCAAAATGCTGTTGATGCCTGCCTGGAAAGAGAATTTTATGCACAACGTAATGGCAATGCATATGAAAGTTCTATTTCTATAAAGATCGAGCCTTTAGATGACCAATATTTATTTTCAATTGTTGATAATGGAAAGGGGATGACATTAGATGAAATTAAAAACTATTTTTTAAAAGTAGGAGGAAGTTTTAGAAAAAGCGATAAGTGGCAGATTGATCACATAGATGTGGATGGTCATTCGAATGTTAATAAAAGTGGGCGGTTTGGTATAGGTGTTTTAGCTGCCTATTTATTAGGAACTGAAATAGAAGTAAAAACAAAAAGTATTTTTACATCAATGGGATATAGTTTTAAAACAACATTAGATCAGGAACAAATAGAAATAAAAAAGGATTATGATGTAAAGGAAGGAACAACAATATGTATTTTAATTTCTTATAGAACATATTCTTATTTACAAAGAAACGCCTATAAAACAAAGAAAAATGATTTAGATATAGATTATTGGAGTAATGATGAAGAAAAGGTATGGATAGGGTTTAATATGTGGTATATTTTGAATTCTCCGAAAATCACTTATAAAATGCCAAATTCAATTTTTAAAGATACTGGATATAAAAAATTTTTACCTGGATTAAATGATAATCTTAATAATCATTGGAGTGAAATAAATGATGAAAATTATAAAAAAATTCTTTGGTCGTATTCAGCTAATTTTCCAAAAACTGTAATTTGTAATGGGTTCATTATTCCAGAAGATTACAGACTAATGAATGAAGGAATAAATCTCCCTACTGTGTTGGTTTTTGATTTTGATGCAAAATTCCCTTTAAATTTAAATAGAACCTCTGTCTATTCACATCTTCCGTTTAGTAATAAACTAGAAGAAGATATCTATAAAGATTTTATCGCAAAGCTTTTAGTGAAAGACGTTATCAACCCTTTTTATGAAAATTATATTAAAATTTCTATAGACTTTATCACGCATCCTTTTATACAACAGTCAGACCGGCGTACCAGGTTTTATCGATCAATAGATTATAAGTTTAATCTTATGTATTGTAAAAATGGTTTTGTGCTTAACCATCCGATATTTTTAAAACAATTATGTGGGTTAATACACTTGAGAGTTTTTCAATATCGTTCGAGGAAGTTTAATAAATTAGAAGTCCGTAATATCGATACTGTAAGTATTACGGGTTTAGAATCAATGTCCGAGATAAAAGAATCTGCAAGTGATATTGGTGCTTATTTTATCAAGAAATATATTGTTTTAGGATGGACAGATAATTTTAAATTAAGTGTACATAAGACCAATCCAACGCTTTTTGATTTTGAAAAAAATAGTAAAGATGAGTTTATAGAACGATGGAAATTCCCCAAAGATTTATCACTTATCTGTTATAAGACTTCAAATACAATATATAAACCAGATTTATTAGGTGAAGTTATTTCCGATTTACTTGGCGATGATTTAATCATTCCCTACAACATCGAAGACCGCAAAAAGAAATTCCCCAAAGCATTTAAAGAACTTGAGCCCTATATGAGAAAGTATTTAGAGAAAAAATAGCTTATCGCAAATTGCGATAACCTACAATAGAAAAATCTCGGCCTATAACCGGGATTTATTTTTATGCCGGCGGAAACTCTTGTTGTAAACCGGCAAACAATAGGTGGAAGTTTATAGTAAACAAGTATCATCCGTTAGGTAGTGAAGCAAAAGAATAAATATAGTTTTGTAACCATATTCAGATATTACATGAAAGAAGATATGCCAATTAGCCGGACTATAGAACAATTATACCAGAGCATACAGGAGGTCATTGAAAAATCGCGGGCTGCGGCCTACAGAGCGGCCAATGCTTCTATGGTTCGGGCTTACTGGAACATCGGCAGGCTGATAGTGGGAGCAGGAACAGAAAGGCGAGCAAAGAGCCGGATACGGCCAGCAGCTTATAGAAAGTGTATCAGGGCAACTGCAGTCTCAATATGGTAAGGGATTTACCCAAACCAATTTAAAATACATGAGGCAGTTCTACCGGATGTTTGAAAAAAGTCACGCATTGCGTGACGAATTAACCTGGACACATTACCGGTTGTTATTAAAGGTGGAAAAAGCGGAAGCCCGTCAGTTCTATATAGAAGAAACCATAGCAGGCAACTGGAATACCAGGACGCTGGAAAGGCAGATAAGCAGCTTGTATTATGAACGGTTATTGATGAGTGGAAAAGAAGGTCGGCCGGCAGTACGCCTTTTATTCCGTGTATACGTAAAATAATTAGTACTTTTAAGTAGCTACGAAATAACGGCTGCAGACAGGGAGTAGTGTGTTTTTTGTACATGCTAAACCAAATTTCCCTCTAACAAAGTATTGAATCCGCTGCCACCTGGCAAGTGTTTTTTGAATCCTTTTACTATCTTCCTTTCCGGCCCTACTATAACTCCCGCCCGTGTTTACACCATGTCTCCGCTATGTCTCATTAACCCCTCCGGCTGGGTTCATCTATCTATAAGCCATATATAACCCATATATAAGCCATATATGAGGCATATATAACCCATCTCTTTTAAAAGATGGCTTATCTATGATTTTGATTTATATCAACTGTTTTTTAGGCTACCCTATAGGATAGAGTTAGTACCTTTAAGGTATAGCTGAAAGTTAAATGAGAGATAGTTAAAAGATAGGTAACAGCTACCAATTGTATAATCATTAAACCAACATTTATGGCACAACTACAAGGGCCTTTTTCGTTTACTGGTTCCCTGCAGAACGTCTCGGCTTATAAAAGAAGAGGGTCCGACAAAATTATTCTCCGTACCAAGGGAGGGGCTGATAAAGCAAAGATAAAAACTCATCCCGACTTTGATATCACCCGCAGACTGAATACTGAATTTGGGGGCTGCTCTAAGGCCTGTGCCTGGATACGACACCTGTTGCATCCGTTTAAGCCGGTGACCGATTTTAACATGGTGGGACCTGTTAATTCGCTGCTCAAAGGCATACAGGTAATGGATCCGGAA
>Ga0114129_10010413_pt1 | contig 13262 bp, 12 predicted proteins | sample RhiMetdeltSRZDD1_FD_80071 | JGI IMG/M metagenome (GOLD analysis project Ga0114129, IMG submission 80071) | Populus rhizosphere microbial communities from Tennessee, USA - Rhizosphere MetaG P. deltoides SRZDD1 (version 2) (version 2) | ecosystem: Host-associated > Plants > Roots > Rhizosphere >...
GCGACTCGCTCGTGGACGCGCGCTGTGGGGGAATGACGCATCAGTGTTGCGGCGGGTGCGTGACCCCCGCGCGATCTCGCGCGCGGTCGGGGTCGCCAACCGATGGCTTGTCAAACCGCGAGCCTCGGGCGGTGGGCACGGCATCGACTGGTGGTCCCCGGGCGACCCGGTGCCGGCGGGCTCACACGTTCAGCCCTTCGTCGATGGCGAGCCCGGCTCGATCGTGTTCGTCGCCAACGGGCACGATCTCGTGCCGCTCGGCCTAACGAGACAACTGGTTGGAGAGACTGCGTTCGGCGCGAGCGGATTCCGGTACTGTGGAAACATCCTGGCTGCCGGCGAGCACGCAGCATCCGCAGTGCGCGTGGCACGTGAGCTGACCAGCGAATTCGGCCTCGTCGGCGTCAACTGCATCGACTTCATCGCCCGGGACGACATCGCGGTTCCGATCGAGGTCAACCCGCGCTGGTCGGCTTCGATGGAGCTGGTCGAGCGAACGTACGGCGTGTCGATATTCGGCGCACACGCGGCCGCGTGCACGGCGCGCGAGCTGCCAACGTTCGACCTCGGGCAGGCACGCGCCACATCCGGCGTAATCGGCAAAGCGATCGTCTTCGCGCACAACAGCGTTACCTGCGGCGACACGAGCGCCTGGCTCGGCGACACGACGGTCCGCGACATTCCACATCCCGGCGAGCACATCCCTGCCGGTCGTCCCGTCTGTACGGTTTTCGCCGTCGGCGCCGACTTCGGAGCGTGTCATGCAAGGCTCGTCGCGCGCGCGAACCGCGTGTATGAGACCCTCGAGTGGTGGGCCAGCGTGCCGGCATGACACATCCATCGGTGATCGAGAACGCCACGTGCCTGGGCTGCGGGTGCACGTGCGATGACATTGACGTCGTCGTCGCGAGCGGCCGCATCGTGGAGGCACGCAACGCGTGTCAGCTCGGCCTTCGATGGTTTGGAGACGGCCAGGTGCCTTCGAACATCCGCGTCGATGGCGCCGACGTTACTGCCGAGCAGGCGGTGAGCTCGGCGGCAGCCCGGCTCTGCGAGGCTGACCGCCCGCTCGTTTACATCGCGCCCGGTCTCTCGTGCGAGTCGCAGCGCGAAGCCGTTGCTGTTGCCGATCTCCTTCGTGCGAGACTCGACTCCGTCACGACCTGGACGGCGCTACCCTTCACGCTCGCCAGTCAGGAACACGGCCACGCTTCGGCGACGTTAGGCGAGGTGCGAAACCGTGCCGACGTGCTCGTGTTCTGGGGCATCGATCTCGCCGAGCGGTATCCACGGTTCGCCGCGCGCTACGCGCCGAATCCGCCGGGCACGCATGTACCCGATGGCCGGCAGTCGCGCACCGTCATAGCCGTCGATGTCGGCAGCGCGACGGCGACGATCGACGCGGATGTCCGGGTCGCCGTCGAGCCCGCGGACGAGCTCGCGACGTTGACTGCACTGGAAGCGATCACCCGCTCACCCGACGCCAGACACCACGCTTCGCTCCCGGATCGCGCGTGGGTTGTCGCGAGAGAGCTCGCGTTGGCACTGCTGTCAGCGCGATACATCGGGCTCGTCTACGACGCGGAGCCCGACGACCGATCGGAGCGTACGACGGTACGCTTCGAGGCGTTGGTCTCGCTGGCGCAGGCCCTGAACGATCGTACGCGATGTGCCGCGCTCGCGCTGCGTGCCGGTGGCAATCGCTCCGGCGCGGACTCGATCCTCGTCGCGCAGACCGGCTACCCCTGTGCAGTCGATTTTGCGCGCGGGTATCCACGCTACGATCCGCATGCTTCGGCGCTCCGCGATCCTGGTGCGTACGGCACCGACGCGGTGCTCGTCCTGGGCGACCCGACGGGACTTCCAAGCGAGGTCTCGCGCACGCTCGCTGCCCACGACACGGTGGCGATCGGCCCGCGCGCGAGTACCATGACGTTAGGCGAGCGGTGTGTCGTCATCGATACCGGAGTCGACGGGATTCATGCGTCGGGTACGGCACTCCGCACGGACGACGTTCCGCTGCCGCTCCGCGCTTCGCTGGGCGGACCGCGGTCGACGGCCGAGACCATTCGCGGCGTGGCGCTAGGCATCAGGCGCCTGCTTCTGCTCGACCGTGCTGCCGCGAGCGCTGAGTCAGCAGCGTTAGGCACATGAGCCAGCTCCGGATCACCGGCGGATCGGTGTACGACCCCGCGAACGACATCGACGGCGATGTGCGTGACATCTGCATCGAGGACGGGCGCATCGTCACGTCTCTGCCAGACTCCGCACCGCGGCTCGACGCACGCGCCATGGTCGTCATGCCTGGTGGCGTCGACATGCACTGCCACGTCGCGAGCGCCACGGTGAACGTCGCACGACGTCTCCTTCCAGAGGAGCACGCCCGGCATCCCGCCACCGCTCCGTCGCTCGACGATCCAGCCGAAGTGCCCCGGTCCGGCGCCGCGGGAACAGTGCCGACCACGTTCACCACCGGTTACCGCTACGCAGGGCTGGGCTATACGACTGTATTCGACGCCGCCGTCGCCCCGATCATGGCGCGCACCGCGCACAGCCAGCTCGACGACACTCCCATCGTGGACGGCGGGTTCTTCGCGCTTCTCGGCAACGACGACTACCTGCTGCGGCTCATCGACTCGGGCGACCGCGAGCGCGCACGCGAGTACGCAGCGTGGGTGCTCGGCGCTACAGGCGCGTACGCCATCAAGATCGTGAATCCGGCAGGCGTCGAGCTCTGGAAGCGCGGGACGAAAGAGCGCACCAACCTCGATACGACGTTAGGCAGCAGCCGAGTCACGCCGCGGGCGATCCTCGAGACGCTGGTGGACTCCGCCAACACCCTGAAGCTGCCGCATGCCGCGCACATCCACTGCAACAACCTCGGCCTGCCCGGCAACTCCGAAACCACGCTCGCCACCATGGCCGCGCTCGACGGCCGTCGCGCGCACTTCACCCACCTCCAGTTTCACAGCTACGGAACGTCGCCTGACGGGCGGTGGAGATCGGCGGCGCGCGAGATCGTCGAATACGTCAACGCCCACGAGAACGTCAGCGGCGATGTCGGGCAGGTGATGTTCGGCTCGGCGACGACGCTCACAGCCGATGCGCCGGTCGAGTATCTCCTTCACAAGAGCAGTGGCCGGAAATGGGCCAACGTCGATATCGAGCTCGAGACCGGTTGCGGTGTGGTGCCTCACGAGTACCGTGACCGCAACGCGGTCGCCGCGCTCCAGTGGGCGATCGGGCTCGAGCTGTTTCTCCTGTCGGGCGATCCCTGGCGACTGGTTCTGTCGACCGACCACCCGAATGGCGGTTCGTTCATGTCCTACCCCGAGCTCATTCGCCTTCTGATGGATCGGGCGCACCGTGACGTGCAGATCGCGCGCGTCGAACAGAGGCTCCTAACCGGCAGCGCACTGGCCGATGGCCTCGCGCGCGAGTACTCGATGCGCGAGATCGCCATCATCACGCGTGCCGGCCCTGCCCGGCTGCTCGGCCTCCGGAACAAGGGCCATCTCGGCGTCGGCGCAGACGCTGACCTAACGGTCTACGCGCCACACGACAATCGCGCGACGATGTTCTCCACGCCGCGGTACGTGGTGAAGGGCGGCGTGTTGGTCGTCGAGGAAGGCCAGCTCCGACGCGCACCAGCGGGCCACCGCCTCCATGTCCGGCCGCCGTTCGAGCAGAGTGTCGCACGCGACATCGAGCGGTTCTTCGATTCATACGGCACCGTGCGATACGCGAACTACCCGGTTGCCGCGTTGCGCGACTCCCCGCTACCCGTCGGAGCACGCTGATCGTGTACGTCAACGGCGTCTTCATCGATGACACGTTCGCCGAGGCGTTCCCGATGCGCGCGGCGCGCATCGTGGTGACGGCCGTGAACGAGCGATGGGCTCGTGAGGCCGCACTCAAGCTCACAGGCTTCGCGACCTCGGTCATCGCGTGCAAATGCGAGGCGGCGATCGAGCGCGAGCTCGAACCCCGCGAGACGCCCGATGCCCGGCCTGGCGTGAGCGTTCTGCTGTTCGCGATGGACACCGAGAGCCTCGGCAAACGGCTCGTGGAGCGCATTGGACAAACGGTCCTCACGTGTCCGACGACGAGCTGCTTCGATGGGCTGCCTGACGCCGACCGGCGCCTGACGTCGGGTCGCGCGTTACGAGTCTTCGGTGACGGATTTCAGGGGAGCAAGGTCGTGGGCGGCGACCGATTCTGGCGCATCCCGGTCATGGATGGCGAGTGCCTGCTGCAGGAGAGCTTCGGCGTCGCGAAGGGCATTGGTGGAGGAAACTTCATCATCCTTGGTGCGGACACGCGACGCACGCTGGCGGCCGCCGAAGCGTCGGTTGCGGCGATCGCGAACATGCCGGGGATCATTCTTCCCTTCCCTGGCGGTGTCGCCCGAAGCGGCAGCAAGGTCGGGTCCCGCCGGTACAAGTCGCTGGCCGCATCGACCAATGATGCGTACTGTCCCACGCTGCGTCCGCTGACGTCTTCGTCGCTGCCTGACGACGTGCACTCGGTGCTCGAGCTCGTGCTCGATGGCCTCGACGAGCAGAGCATTCAGCGGGCAATGCGAGCCGGTATCTCGGCGGCGTGCCTGCCGGGCGTACGTGCCATCACAGCCGGAAACTACGGCGGCAAGCTCGGACCTCACCACTTTCCGCTGCGTTCCATCGTGGGCGCGCACGCAGACGGCGGAGCGCGAGCATGAGCGATCACGTCACGCTGACGCTCCGAGCACCACTGGAGGCGTCGATCGAAGCCGATAGTATCGTACCGAACGCGTTCGCATCGCTCGGCGAGCCTGAAATCGGAGCGCTGCCCGTCTGGGCAGGTCGCACGCGATGTGCGCTCGCCGACTTCTTCGACATCAGCGGTGGGCGGTCGAGCAACGTACGCGTCGTCGGCGACGTTAGGCATGCGCACGGTATCGCCACGGGGATGGCTGGGGGCAGCCTGGTCGTGGATGGAGATGCAGGATCGCGCCTCGCGGGCGGAATAACCGGGGGCGTGGTGGAAGTGCTCGGGGACGCTGGTGATGACGCGGGCGCCGCGATGTCGGGAGGCTCGCTTCGTATTCGGCGCAACGCCGGCGACCGTGTGGGGGCCGGGCTGCCTGGTGCGTCGCGCGGCATGACCGGCGGCGAGATCGTCGTCGGCGGCTCCGTGGGAGCGGACGCCGGCGCTCGCATGCGACGCGGCCTGCTGTTCGTGGGCGGCGATGCCGGACGGCTCGCGGCGCGCGCGATCATCGCGGGCACCGTCATCGTGATCGGACGGGTCGGCCCCGAACCGGCATTCGCGAGCAAGCGCGGGAGCCTGGTCGTCGCCGGCGGCGTGAATGTGCCGCCGACGTATCGTCATGCCTGCGACTACGAGCCGCCGCACGTGCGCCTCGCGCTCACCTACCTCGCACGGCAGTACGAGCTGTCGTTAGGTCGTGAGCTCGTGGAGGGACGGTATCGACGGTACTGCGGCGACGCGAGCACGGTGGGCAAGGGAGAGATTCTGACATGGATTCAGGAATGAGCCGCGGACTCAACGCCCGGGCCGCCGAGATCGCCGATCAGCTCATTGCCGACCCTTCGGCGTACGGCGTGAACGTCCGCGTGATGGCAGGTAGCGCGCGTGTCATCGACGCGGGAATCGAAGCACCGGGCGGGTTCGCGGCCGGACAAGCCATGGCGCACGCGTGCATGGGTGGCCTCGGCCAGCTGTCCTTCGTTCCGTTGGCCATTGGCGGAGATAACTACCAGGGCGTGCAGGTGTGGACCGACCATCCCTCGACCGCGTGCATGGCGTCGCAGTACGCCGGCTGGGCCCTTCAGGTCGACGAGTACTTCGCGATGGCCTCGGGCCCACTGCGAGCCGTGGCTCGCGTCGAGCATGAGCTATTCGGTAAACTTGGTTACGCCGAGCAGGCCGATCGCGGCGTGCTGGTGCTCGAGGGGCGAACGCTTCCCACCGACACGGTCGTCGGCTGGGTCGTCGAGCGCGTCAAGCTCCCGCCCGGGGCAGTGACGTTCATCATTGCCCCAACGGCGAGCGTCGCCGGGGGCGTTCAGATCAGCGCGCGGGTCCTCGAGACCGGCCTTCACAAGATGGACGCGCTCGGCTTCGACGTTAGGCTCGTGACGCACGCGATCGGCAGCGCACCAATGCCCCCGGTGGCGAAGAACGACCTGCGCGCGATCGGCCGCACGAACGACTGCATCCTCTACGGTGGTCAGGCGCGCTATACAGTCCGCGCCGACGACAGCACGCTCGAGGACCTGGCGGCCCGGATTCCCGCGTCCTCATCGAGCGACTACGGCACGCCATTCTACGAGATCTTCGAGCGATACGACCGCGACTTCTACAAGATCGACAAGCTGCTGTTCAGCCCTGGCGAGGTCTGGCTCACGAGCGCAACCACGGGCCGGACGTTTCACGGCGGACAGCTCGATGCGACGGTCCTGCGCAGGTCGCTCTTTGGGTAGACATAGATCCCGATGAACGAAGCGAATCTCACGGTACCGGACGCCATCTGGACCGAGCGTCTCATCCTTCGCCGTTGGCGTGACGAAGACCTTGAGCCATTCGCCGAGCTGAATTCGGACCCGGACGTGATGGCGTACATGCCGGCGCTGCTCGACCGTCGCGACAGCGACGCACTCGCCACGCGGATACGCGACCAGTTCGAGCAGCGCGGCTTCGGGCTCTGGGCGGTCGAAGTCCCTGGAGAGACACCGTTCATCGGATACGTTGGCCTGTCGATTCCGCGATTCAGCGCCCACTTCACCCCGTGTGTTGAGATCGGGTGGCGCCTCGCTCGCCCACACTGGGGTCGCGGCTATGCCTCGGAGGCTGCCCGCGCCTCACTGGCGTTCGGTTTCGAGCGCGTTCGGCTCCAGGAGATCGTGTCGTTCACCGTACCGTCGAACGTCCGATCGATCGCGGTCATGCAGCGAATCGGGATGACCCACGATCCCGCCGATGACTTCGACCATCCGTCGCTGCCGGTGGGCCATCCCCTCCGGCGTCACGTCCTCTATCGCCTCGCGTGCACGTCCCGATCCTGAGCGCCCGTACTGGCTGGCACACCGATGAGCTCCTGCGTGCGCTCGCGGCTCGCGGTCACACCGGCGCCGTGGTGCCATACGAATCGCTCGTGGCCCGCGTAGGCCCGCAGCGCACGACTGCAACGCTGTCGGCGGAATCGCAGCAGCTGCTCGCCGCGCCTGCGGTCCTGGCGCGGATCATTCCCAACGGCTCACTCGAGCAGATCATCTATCGAGTAGATGCGTTGCACTGGCTCGAGGATCGCGGCGTGAGGGTCATGAACGCACCACGGGCCATCGAGCGTTGCGTCGACAAGTTCTACACGTCCGCGTTGCTGCGCGAAGCAGGGCTCGACACACCCGAAACCGTCGTGTGCGAGCGGATCGACGACGCCATGGCGGCCGTTCGCGAGATGGGCGACGTGATCGTGAAGCCGCTCTTCGGTTCGATGGGCCATGGCATGGTGCGAGTAAGCGACCCGGAGACGGCCTTCCGTGTCTTTCGCGCGCTCGAGCTGGCGCGCGCCGTCTTCTACGTGCAACGCGTCATCGACCACGTTGGATGCGACGTTCGCGCGTTCGTCGTCGGCGATCGCGTCGTTGCCGCGATCGAACGGCGGGCCCGCGATGGCGGCTGGCGCACCAACATCTCGCTCGGCGGCGAAGGCCGGTCGCTCGACCTGCCGCCGGCCTGGTCGGCGATGGCGCTCACCGCCGCGCGTGCCGTCGGCGCCGACTACGCGGGGGTGGACCTGCTGCCGGCCACGGACGGCACCGTCCATGTTCTCGAAGTGAACGGCATCCCTGGCTGGTCCGGCGCGCAGAAGACAACGTCGGTGGATATCGCCGGCGCGATCGTCGATCACCTCATCGCGAGCGCCCGCGGATGAACACGAGGCCAGGCGTGACCATCGGCGCCGCCGCACAGCTCGCCTGTCTCCTGGAGGCGAGTGCGCCAAAGCCCGGGAACGTGTCGCCAGGTGTCGATTTCGGCGATACGACCTATGCGGATTTCCTCGCCAGCGCGTCCGCCATTGGCCACTCGTTAGGCTCGGCCGGACGTCCGCTCGGCGAAACCATCCTGATGGCCGTCCGGGACACTCGACGGTGGGTCGACGCCAACACCAATCTGGGGATCATCCTTCTCCTGGCCCCTCTGGCGCGCGCGGCTGCCCTATGCGGGCCGAACGACGACGCGGCTGTCGATCCCGATTCACTCCGCCGCTCGCTCGCCAGGGTATTGGCCGAATCGACCGTGGACGACGCGCGCGCGGCATACGAGGCCATCCGGCTCGCCTCGCCCGGCGGGCTGGGTTCCGTCGACACGCAGGACGTGGCTGACGAACCGACGGTGACGCTCACTGATGCCATGCGGCTTGCCGCCGATCGGGACCGCGTGGCGAGCGAGTACGCAACCAACTTTCGCGCTACTTTTGAGGTGGGCGCCGTGGCGCTGCGCGCCGCACGTCGTGCGGGACTCGACTGGAACGACGCGATCGTGGAGACCTATCTGACACTCCTTGCGGCCTACCCGGATACGCACATCGCTCGCCGAGCGGGCCATGCCCGAGCCGACGCCGTGACACGCGCGGCCCGTGCCGCGCTGGACCTCGGCGGCGTTAGGTCCGAGGAAGGGCGTTCCGCGATCGCACGCCTGCACGCCGACCTGTCCGACGCACGCAACCTCTCCAACCCCGGGACTACCGCGGACGTCACCACGGCAGCGATCTTCGTCTCGTTGCTCGCGGGTGGTTGGCAGTCGAGACACGGAGGAATCGATGCAGCACCGCGGTGACTATCGCGTCTCGGTAGAGAAGGATTACCTGGTCTTCGCCTCCGCGCACTTCATCACGTTTGCCGGTCATCGCTGCGAGACGCTGCACGGACACAACTACCGCGCGAGCGTGGTGGTCGAGGGGGCGCTCGATCCCGAAAGCTGGTACGTCTTCGACTTCGTGGTGCTCAAGCGCATCATGCGCAAGCTCTGCGACGAGATCGACCACAGGGTGCTGCTCGCGACCGAGAACCCACACCTGCTGATCGCCGAGCAGGGCGACTCGGTAACCGTGGCGTACGACGGGGTGCCACGCTACGTCTTCCCGAAACGGGACTGCGCGCTGCTGCCGGTGCCCAACACGACGGTGGAGATGCTTGCGGAGCTCTTGACGGACCGGCTCCAGGTGGAGCTCGCGAACGAGGGCGCGGCTGGCATCCGGGCGATCGAGATGGAGGTCGAGGAGAACTTCGGTCAGTCGGCGAGGTATCGTATCACGTTAGGCGAAGCGCACCGCTGAGCAGGGCGGTCGCTACGAGCGCGCCGTCGCACGCGACGCGGGCCAGAAGATCCAGATCCCCTTCGCTCCGCACGCCCCCGCCAGCGAAGAGCGTCACCTCCGGCACCGCTCGCCGCACCTCTGCCATCAGCGCGACGTCGACTCCCGTCCCCGACCCGACCCGCGCCAGATCGAGCACGATGATGGTCCTGGCGCCTGCGTCGGCTGCGCCCCGCGCGATCTGCGAGACCGACCACCGGGAATGCTCGACGTCGGGCATCGTGATCGGCAGACGGTTGCGGAGGTCGACACTGAACGCAACCGGCGCTTCGGCGACTGTCCGCGCAATGATAGCGAGCGCATCGAGGCTCGTCAGTGTTTCCAGCCCGACGACCACGACCGAGGCTCCTGCCTCCAACACCGCGCTGGCGGCCGCCGGCGTCGTGACACCCGCGTCCACCCAGACGGGAACACCTAACGCGGCTATCGCGCCCAGGAGCCCGGTATGCAAGGTCGCGCCGGCGATTGCGTCGAGGTCCGCGACGTAGAGCTCCGGAACGCCAATCTGCTCGACATACACTCGCGCCAGCGCCACCGCGTCACCGTCCACACGCTCACCCGCCGCGAGGCGGATCGGCGCGTAATCGTCACGCCGCCCACCACGCGCGTGAACGGCTTTCCCGCCGTGGATGTCGATTACGCCGACTATGCGCATGCCTGCGTTCGTTTGGGAGGCTAGTGGCCGTCAGATTTCGAGCTCGCATCCAATGCCGTACAAAACTGATAACCCAGTACCAAGGACCCATCACCAGCTACTCACAACTCGCGGTGCGTCAAGCGGAGTCTGGCGGGTCATTGGTAGTTGGTGATAGGTCATAGGTAACGCGAGATTCCCCTAAATGAACCACCACGGAGTGATCGGCTGGGACATCGGCGGAGTCAACACGAAGGTTGCCCGCGTTCAAAGCGGTACCGTGCTGCACGCTCGCTCACACCCATTCGAGATCCAGCGCGACCCGCGCGCACTGACCCCCCTGCTCCGCTCACTGGCCAACGCCGTCGCCGCCGCCAGCGACGACCGGCACGCGGTGACCATGACCGCGGAGCTCTCGCAGATGTTCCGCACCAAGCGCGAGGGCGTTGCATTCGTCCTCGACGCCCTCGTCACCGCATTCCCGTCCGCAGACGTCCACGTCTACGCTGTCGACGGACGCTTCCTCTCACCAACGCAGGCGGCGAACGAGCCGCTCGCCGTCGCCGCATCCAACTGGGCTGCCACGGCGAACATCGTCGCCGTCGAACACCCGGATGCGATCCTCATCGACATCGGCACGACCACAACCGACATCATCCCCATCGTCGGCGGAGGGGTTGCGGCGCTCGGCACTACCGACCCCGCGCGCCTCGCGAGCGGTGAGCTCGTTTACACCGGTGCTCTCCGCACGCCAGTCGAAGCCATCACACAGAGGGTCCCACTGGGCACATCGCGCGCCGGCGTGTCGGCCGAATCGTTCGCGCTCATCGGCGACATCCACGTGTGGCGCGGCGACCTGGCCCCTGAGGACTATTCCGTAACGGCGCCCGATGACCGACCCGCCTCACGCGAATTCGTCGGCGAGCGCATCGCGCGCGTGGTCTGCGCCGACCGCGAGATGCTCGACGAGCGCGCGATCTCCGCGATCGCGGACGCAGTCGCAGACGCCCAGGTAGACCTCATCTGCGACGCGATCGCCAAGGTCCGCGAGCGACACCACACTCTGCACACCGCCATCGTCACCGGACTCGGTTCTTTCATTGCCACGCGGGCCGCTCGCCAGGCCGGCCTGTCGGTCATCCAGCTCGCCGACGCCCTTGGCCTGGATGTGTCGCGGTGCGCACCGGCAGCCGCCGTTGCGCTGCTGGTCGAGCGACAGCAGTCGGGCCTAACGCCGACTCGGTCCGAGGCGGCGCCTAACGATTCGATGGTCAGGCACACCGGTCGAATCGATACGGTCTTCAAAGTCGGCGGCAGCCTGCTCGCCTACCCCGAGCTGCTCGAGTCGACACTTGCCGCCATCGTCGACGAATCCACGCGCGCCCGTGTTGCGATCGTGGCTGGCGGCGGCCCGTTCGCCGACACGGTTCGCGATGCCGACCGTCACTTTCGTCTCGCCGATGAGACTGCTCACTGGATGGCCGTGCTCGCGATGGACCAGTACGCCCACCTACTCGCCGGTATGCGAGCCGAGCTCGCGCTCGCGGCATCCGAGCGCGACGTCGAATCGACCATTGCGTCAGGTAGGGTCCCGGTCATCGCGCCATATCGCTGGCTCCGCGAGGCGGATCCGCTTCCTCACTCATGGGATGTCACGAGCGACAGCATCAGCGCCTGGTTTGCATCGGAGCTCGGTGCGAATCAGCTCGCGCTGGTGAAGCCGCCCGGCGCTGCAGCTGACGACGCCGTCGACGCGTACTTCTCTCGCGCTCTCGCGCCCGGCCTCAGTTGGTCGATCGTTCCAGCGCCACTCTTGCCGCGAGGGCGCGAACTCGTTCCGAGCTGACGCGCCCAACGCGTCCGCCAACACAGGCTGCTCCCCGCACCCCGGCGACGTCAGCCCCCGTTTCAGCGACGGCAGCCAGATCATCCAGCCGGAGCTTGCCCGCAACCGCCGCCGTCAACCCACTTGAGTGGGCCTCGGAAACCCACGCCTCGAGCGCCGCGATACTCCAAAGGTCGAGCAACCCCGGACCACACTTATCGGCGGTGTCGACCAGCACGCCCCGCGCTCCGGAACCGGCCGCGATCGAAAGCAGCCGGCGGCAGTCGATGCCTTGGCCGGCCAGGGCATCCGCGTACGTGACTGCGATCACACCGCTCGCGCTGTTCACCGAAGCGCATGCGCGAGCCATCCGTGCCACGATTTCGCCGACCCGCTTGGGATCGACGAGACCAGCAAATCCGACCTTCACAAGCCGTGCGCCGCGCGCCACCAGCTCGCGGGCCAATTGCTCCATGCCCTCGTGCGAGGTCTCGAGGGCCTTCGGGGATCCCGCGGTGATCTCTGCGTCGCCCAGCGCGGCGGTCACGAGACGACTCGAGTCCACCGCGCGCCGGATGCGGGACATCACCTCGGGCCGCACAGCACCGAGGGCACCCACCAACGGATCCTTGGCATCGATGATATCGGCACCACCTTGAACGCCCGCTCGTGCCTCGGCCGCGTTCGACACACTCACGAGAAGCTGCATCCGTCGACGCCCGGCACGAAAGTCTTGTGTCAATGAGAAGGCCAAAAAACCTGACGCGGATGAACCACGATCACGACGATTGCGCGGATTTGTTTCGAGGACACCTGAACATCTCGGCTCCGAACACCTTTTTGGTTTTTGGCAACGCAAACGACCGTCTGCCGGGCGGACGGGAGCGTCAGTGGCTGCGGAGCCAATCCGCGTCATCGTCGTGATCGTGGTTCATCCGTGTCAGGTCTTGCCGTTCTTGTTTTTGCCGCCGTCGTTTCTCAGCTCATCGTGAGTTGCATCCCAAACCCGGTGCGGCGACGCCACGACACGCTTGAACTGGACAGAGCTTCCGAAGTTGATGACGAGGCCCACTTCGAGTCCCGAGGCCCGCAGATAGTTCGACACCTGCGCCCGATGCATTGGGTCGATGGCTTTAGCCACCTTTGTTTCGACGATCACCTTCTGGTCCACGACCAAGTCCGCGACATACCGTCCAACCCGGAAACCGCGATAGACGATCTCGAACGCAACATTCCGATCGACCACCAGGCCGCGGTGCCGGAGCTCGACGGCCAGTGCGTTGGCGTATACTGCTTCGAGGAAGCCTGCTCCCAGCACGTTGTGGACCTCGAACCCCGCGCCGATGATCAGGTTCGTGAGGTCCCCGTGAGGCAGATGCCCCCAGTCCGGGCCGCCGCGGCGAGGCCCCGCTGTTGCCGCC
>Ga0114129_10010414_pt1 | contig 13262 bp, 10 predicted proteins | sample RhiMetdeltSRZDD1_FD_80071 | JGI IMG/M metagenome (GOLD analysis project Ga0114129, IMG submission 80071) | Populus rhizosphere microbial communities from Tennessee, USA - Rhizosphere MetaG P. deltoides SRZDD1 (version 2) (version 2) | ecosystem: Host-associated > Plants > Roots > Rhizosphere >...
CGTGACCGCGGGAATCAGGGGCGAGGGCCACCCCCGCCGCGCCCCGCTGGCCGCCATCTGGATCACCGCGGCCGCGGTCAACGCCACGACCCGCACCGGCGCCCCGCTGTGCCGCCCCGGCTCGGCACTGCAGGGCCACGCGGCCTGGCACGCACTGACCGCGCTGGCGCTGTGGTGGTGGGGCCGCTTCACCCCTACGTCAGCCCGACAAAGGCACCCTCCAGTCGCCACAGACATCCAGCCGCGGTGAACACCAGGTCATCGCTCACCGCCGCAGCGCTCACGGGCTCGGCGTCGCTGGGCTCCACGCCCTCCAGCCGGGCCAGGAGCACGATCTCCCCTGTGTCCACGTCGACGAGCGAGATCTCGGGCGCGTCGTGCCGCCCGAGCCCGATCGTGATCACCCGCCCGCCCGGCCCGGGCGCCAGCGGAGTCATGACCGGAAGGTGAGGCCACAGCGCGTAGCCACCCCCAGCCGTGCCGTCCCAGCCGACCGGCGGCCGGCCGGTGAACCGCACCGGGTTGCGGCCGTCCTCGCCCTCGACGCTGCGCACCCGCCCCCCGTCGATGACGTGCAGCCGGAAGCCGGTGGCCGTGGAGGACACGAACACGACCCGCTGGTCCGGCAGGCGGTGCAGCGCCACGATCGGGCCCAGGCGCTTGTCCGCCACCACCTCCGCCCCCGGGTCGGCCGGGGGTGACAGCAGCCGTCGGTTGGTGCCGTCCAGCGCGAACGAGTCGATGGTCGGACCCGCGGCCCCGCCCACCAGGACCTGGCCGTCCATGTCGACGTCGACGGCCCCGACGGCCCACCGGGCGTCCAGGCGGTGGTCCGGAAGGCCGAGCCAGTTGGCACGTACTTCGAACACCTCACGACCGTCGGTCGCGGCGTACCGGCCGTTGGGTGCCATGTCGAGTGCACCCGTGGTCCCGCTCCAGGGAAAGTCGTCGGCCAGACGGATGTCACCGGTGACAGTGGCACGAACGAGCCCGGGGCTGATGAACGCCTGCGCGTAGAGCATGAGATCGCCGTCCGTCGAGCCGAGCACCCGCGCCTCCGACAGACGGAGGTCGTCCAGTGCGACATCGGGGCCGGCGCGTTCGACCGACGGTCGATTGGCCCACACCCTGCCGTCGCTGTCGGCCAGCAGCTCCGCGCCTGCGGGGCCGATGACCGGCCTGCGGGCACGGAGCCACGCGGCGCTCACGGCCAAGGCGGTGACGAGGACGGCCACGAGGACGACGAGCCGGGAAGCGGTCACGACGTGGCGTGATGATCGGGGCATCTTCATCCCGGCAAGAACTGCTCGACCGCGTCGCCGGAAGCGGCAGCGATGGTGCGGCGGTCATGGCCGTCGGCATTGTGTTTGGCCCAGTCCAGAAATGCGTCGCGCTGTTGGTCGCTCATGGCCTGGAGCGGGACCGGTGGCATGGCCTCGGGATGCGCGAGGACGGCGAGCATGACGAGGTTGGCGCGCCCCATGTCGAGGGCGCGCATGCTCTGGATCTCCTCGGCCTCGTGCAGCTGATCGAACCCGCTCGGATAGGCGAGGTCGCCGATGCTCGCTTCGGACAGCTCGCCGATGTCGTTGAGCTCGCCGATGCCGGGGACGAGGCCGATCGCGTAGTCGACGAGGTTGCCCCGGGCCTGTTGGCGCATGATGGTCGCCTCGGCGTCGTGTTGGAGGCCGTTCCCCTCCGCCGCCATCACCAGGCCCTGGAGGGCACCGACTCGGCGGAGCTCCTCCGTGCGATTGTCGGTGGCGTCGCCCACGGTCCAATCGACGCCGGGAGCGGGGGCATGGGCGATCTGAGCCATCGTGTAGCGCTCCAGGGCGCCGTAGACCGTGCCCGCCGCGGACTCGTCCGGGAGGATGTCGGTCAGGAAGCCGTGGAGAGCCCAGGCGCCGGTCGGGGCAGGGTCGATGTCGGTGTCCTGCCAGCCCTGGTTGGTGAGGTGGTCGAGGTGGGCCATGTCGGCGGCGGCGCCTTGGGCGAGGGCGTCGCGCATGTAGGGGTTGTCGAGGATGCGCTCGGGGCCGGCCAGGACCGCGATGGCGGCCTCGAGGCTGTCGTGGCGGAGGAACAGGTTCGTGTGGGCGACCGCGTTCTCGACGACCGTGGCGAAGGCGCGGCCGTCATCGAGGTAGCGCTCCGCGTGCTGGTGGAGGACCAGGCTCATGTTGGTGGCGCCCTCGACGTCGTCGGGATGGGCGATCAGCCACTGGGCGGAGGCGTCGGGGTTGCGGGCCAGCATCGTGGTGTAGTTGGTGACCACGCCGGAGTGGCCCAGCCAGGCGGGGTCGTTGGAGTCGAGCGGGGTGTCGGTCAGCGTGGCGACGTAGAGGATGGGTGACAGGCGGGCGTTGGCGATGTCGACGGCGATGGCCGTGGGCGGGTCGGTCATGCTCAGGAGCACGCTGAGGTCGGTCGCTTCGGGCTCGGTCTGGAGCCGGCCGGTGTCGTACCCCGACACCAGGTCGCGGACGAAGGCGGCGTCGATGGCGAGCGGGTGCGGGACGCCGAGGGGTGGCGGCGGGGTGCCCGGCGGGCTCGCGGTGGCGAGGGCGGTCGTCAGGATCGTGCCCAGGACACCGACCGCGGCGATGGCCTCGTCGTCGCCACCGTTGGGCAGCATGGTCTGGCGGATGCGGCCGACCAGCCCGACGTAGCCCTCGACCCCGATCCGCTCGCTGAACGTCACCGCGAACGCCGGGTCGTACCGGCCGCGGTCCGTGCGGGCCAGGACCGCCTCGATGTCGGCGGCGGTGGCGTCGGGGGCGTCGAGGAGGGCCTGCACCGCGCGGGCCACGCTGTAGGCCGAGGCGATGGCGGTGTCGCGGTCTGCGTAGCCGGCGTGGGTGAAGCGGGCCAGGTCGGCGTCCGTGACGGTGAGCAGAGCCGTGCCGTCACAGCCCACGGACGCCGCGCACGCCAGGAAGCCGTCGGCCACACGGCCCGCGAACTGGTCGAGGTGGATCCAGTCGAGCACCAGGTCGGTGAGCGACTCGGCGTAGCCGCTGAGCCCGGCGACCTGCTCGCCCGCGCCCGCCAGCTCGCCTGCCGCCGCGGCCAGCGCGTCGGCCCGGACCTGGAGGGCGGCGTCGAGGTCGAGCCCCTGCTGCGAGTACAGCGCCAGGTCGTCGGGGTCGGCGCTGCTGATGCCCCGCGCCATCAGCCGGGACCGGCGGCGACGCCCGTCAGGCCGGCCGCGTGCTCGTTCTCGCGGACCTGGTCGCGGTTGGCATCGTCTGCCGCGTCGATCACCGACCCGGCGCGGGCGCCGGCCCGCTCCACCAGATCGGACGCCGCGGCGCACAGGCGGGCATAGGCGTCGTCGAACTCGTCGCGGTAGGCGCCCTCCCAACCGGTCGTCAGCAGCGCGCTCCAGGCGCGCGTGTCCAGCGTGGCTGACAGCGTGGAGCGGGCGTCGTTCAGGGCGGTGACCACGGTGCGGGCCGGCGACCAGGGGAAACGCACCGTGCGCGCACCCGCTGCAGGCCACACTCGTCTTGGCATTTCGACCATCATTCTAGGCATTCTTACCTCTTCAAAGTATTTCGCGGTACGACATGGCGCACTGTAGCGCATCAGTGGTGTACGTCAACGCGATATCCGCCCGACCACGACCCGGCCGGGCCCCGTCCCCGGCCGGTTACGCCGGCAGGCCCGCGAGCCAGGCGACGACCCGGGCCGGTGGGACCGAACGGATCGCGAGGCGCTTGCGGCGGCCCGACTTGCCGGAGACCACGACGACGTCCGCGGGGCGGGCGCCCAGGGCGGTGGCGATCAGGGCGCAGACCTCGCGGTTGGCGCGGCCGGCCTCTGGTGGGGCGGCGACTCGCACCTTGATCGCGTCGCCGTGGTGGCCGGCCACGCCGGGGTGGCGGGCGCCCGGTTGGACGTGGACCGACAGGAGGATCGTGCCATCCGCGGTGACGGTGACCGCGGCGGGCATCACACTTCGACGGAGTGGATGAACGCTTCCAGGTAGGTCGCGTACAGATCCGCCAGGGAGACCTTGTCGTCCAGGAGCCACAGGACGGAGGCGCCCTCGAGGAAGGCGACCAGCTCCTGGGCCTTGGCCTTGCACGAGATGTCCTGGCGGACCTCGCCTCGGGTCTGGCCCTCCCGCAACAGCTGGGTCACCCACTGGCAGGCGAACCGGCTGCGCCCGAGGAAGTACGCGTGGGCCGGCCCGTCCGGTTCCAGGTTCTCGGCCTGGAGGACCGTGTGGAGCGCGGCCAGTCCCCGCTGGCGCTCCATCACGTCGGCGACCGACAGCAAGGCGCGGATCGACGGCAGGCCGCCACCCGACGGTAGGCGGCTCAGGGCGACCCCGATGCGCCGGTCCCGCTCGGCGATGACCGCCATGAGCAGGTCTTCCTTGGACCCGAAGTGGTACAGGATCGCCGCCGGCGAGACGTCCACCCGCGCCGCGATCTCGCCCAGGGCGCCGGCCCGGTAGCCCCGGGCGGCGAAGACGTGGAGCGCGGCGTCGAGGATCGCCTCGCGGCGCTCCGCACCCCGCTGCGCCTGACCTCTCAGCTCGGTTTCGCCCACGGGCCCACCCCTTGACAACGTCATTATCCTAAACGATCGTTCAGAGTGCCGGGGACCTGAGGGCAAGCGCATCCCAGGGGGGATCGATCCGCATGTTCGACCACGACGCCGCCGGCGTCCGCTGAGCCCACCGTGACCCGACTCCAGGCGGCGGCCAGGAGCCTCGGTCCGGCCGTGGTCGTGATCGTCGTGCAGCAGCTCGCGTTCCCGAGCACCGGGCCCGACGGCAGCTACCAGTGGGGCCTCCTGGTGCGCGGCGTCACGCTCGGCCTGCTCTCCGCGCTGGTGGCGCTGGGCATGGCCCTGACCTACCGGGCGCACCGGGTGATCAACTTCGCCCAGGGCGACCTCGGGCTCGTGCCGGTCACCCTGGCGACCTACCTGATCCTCTTGTCAGGCATCGGGTACGTAGCGGGCCTGGCCGTCGGGCTGGTCGCCGCGGTCGTGCTGGGCGCGGTGGTCGAGCTGACCATCATCCGCAGGTTCTTCCGCGCCCCGCGCCTCGCCCTGACCGTGGCCACCATCGGCCTGGCCCAGCTCCTGGCCTTCGCCTCCCTGGAGCTGCCCAAGCTGTGGCACGACGTGCCCGACGCCATCCGGGTCGACCTGCCCCTCGGCGGCCACTGGGACATCGCGCCGTTCACGTTCGACGCCGACGACGTGGCCGCCTGGGTGGTGGCCCCGCTGGCCATGGTGGCGCTGGCGCTGTTCCTGCGCCGGACCGACGTCGGCGTGGCGACCCGGGCCGCGGCCGACCGGGCCGACCGGGCGGCACTGCTCGGCATCCCCGTGGGCCGGATCCACACCTATGTCTGGATGGTGGCGACCGTCCTGTCGTTCGTCGCGCTGTTCCTCCGGGCCGGGATCGTCGGCCTGCCCCTGGGCTCGCCGGTCGGGCTCACCGTCCTGCTCAGCGCCCTGGCCGCCCTGATCCTGGGCCGCATGACCGACCTGGTCGGCATCACCGCCTCGGCTGTGGCCCTGGGCGTGCTGGAGACCAACGTGACCTGGAACGACCAGCTGACGCTGGGCCCGCTCCACCTCGACCTCGGCAGCGAGTTCGTGATCGCGCCGGTGCTGGCGGTCGTGATCCTCGTGGGCATGGCGTTCCAGCGCCGGGGCGTGACCCGGGCCGACGGCGACGACACGTCGTCGTGGCGGGCCACGGAGGAGGTCCGCCCGCTGGCCGCCGCGTTGCGACGCCTGCCCGAGGTGCGCGCGGCCCGCGCCATCGCCTGGGCCGCGGTCGCCGCCTTCCTGGTGACGCTCCCGTACCTGCCCTGGGCCGGCGATCCCGGCAACACGCTCAAGGCCGGGGCGGTGCTGATCTTCGCGGTGATCGTCCTGTCCATCTCGATCGTGACCGGCTGGGCGGGACAGGTGACGCTGGGCCAGATGGGCGTGGTGGCCATCGGCGCCGCGCTCGGGGCCAAGGCCACCACGGACTGGGGCCTGGACCTGGCCGTGGCCGTGCCGCTAGCGGGCCTGGCCGGAGCGGCGGTCGCCGTGCTGGTGGGGCTGCCCGCGCTGCGGATGCGGGGCATCTACCTGGCGGTCTCGACGCTGGCCTTCGCGGTGGCCACCGTGCAGTACTTCCTCAACCCACAGTTCTTCGACTGGGTGCCGACCGGGGGGTTCGACCCCGCTCCCCTGCTGGGACGCTGGGACTACGCGGCCACGACCGAGGGGACCTACCAGCTCTGCCTGGGGTTCTTCGTGCTGTGCGTGGCGGCGGTGAGCGGGATCCGCCACAGCCGCGTCGGGCGGGCCATGCACGCGCTGCGGGAGGACGAGCAGGTCGCCGAGGCCTACGGGATCTCCGTGGCGCGGGCCAAGCTGACCGCCTTCGCCATCTCGGGTTTCTTCGCCGGGGTGGCCGGGGTCGTGCTGGTCCACCACAACCACCAGTTCACGCTGGGCCTGTTCCCGCCGGAGGAGAACCTGACGGTCTTCAGCGCCGCGGTGGTGGGCGGGATGGGCTCGATCACCGGGGCCGTGCTGGGCGCGGTGTTCCTCAAGGGCGGGCAGTGGTTCCTGCAGGGCGACTGGCGCCTGTTCGCCTCGGCCACGGGCGTGCTGATCGTGCTGCTGCTGGTGCCGGGCGGCCTGGGCGGCGCCCTGTTCCGGGCCCGGGACCTGGCGGCGGCGGCAGCGGGCCGGCGCCGCGGCATCGACGTGAGCGCGCCACCACCGGACACGCCGCTGACCGCGCCCCCGCCGGTCGCGACGCCAGCACCGGAGACGGTGGAGCCCGCCCCGGCGGGCGTGCCGGGAGGCATGTCATGAGCTGGGTCCAGGGGGTCCGTCACCCGGTCGCCTGGCTGCACGAGACCACCGGCGACGGCCCCGTGGCCGCGCTGCTCATCCTGTTCGGGATCAACGCGGTGGACGAGCTGGCCCGCGTCGCCATCGCGGTGTCGGGCCCGACCATCGCCGATTCGTTCGGCGTGGGCGTGAACGGCGTCGCCATCCCGTTCGTGCTCGCGTTCTCGGCCGCACTGGGCCTGGCCGTGCCCATCGCCACCTTCGCCGACCGCGGCAACCGGGTCCGCCTGGCCGTGCTCGGCGGGATCGTCTTCTCGATCTTCTCGGTCTGCGTGGGCCTGGCCTGGACCGTGTGGGTGCTGGCCATCGCCATGGCCGGGATGCAGGTCGGCAAGGCGTTCATCGAGCCGTCCCACACCTCCCTGCTGAGCGACTACTACCCCGTCGACCGGCGGCCGCGGGTGTTCTCCTTCTACCGGGGCGCCAACGCGCTGGGCGCGCTGGTGGGCGCCATCACCGCCGGGTACGTGGCCGAGGCGCTGGGCTGGCGGGCGCCGTTCTTCGCCTTCGCCGTGCCCATGCTGATCCTGGTGACGCTGGGGTCGAGGCTGCCCGAGCCTCGCCGCGGCCTGCAGGAGCAACGCCAGGGCGGCGCCGAGCGCGAAGCCCTCGCCCTGGAGGAGGCGCCGCCGTCGCTGGCCGAGGCGTGGCGCATGTGCTGGCAGGTGGACAGCCTGCGGCGCATCTACCGCACGCTGCCGTTCCTGACCCCGGCGCTGATCGGCTTCGCGCTCTACGGGTCCTTCGCCTATCGGGACATCTTCGGCCTCGACACCGCCGCCCGGGGCTGGGTGATCGGCCTGGTGGAAGGGCCGTCCCAGCTCTTCGGCCTGATCATCGGCACCCGGCTCGCCATGCGCGCCTTCGTGGACGGGCCGGCCAAGGTGTTCCACCAGCTGGCCCGGGCGCTGCTGGTCGTGTCCGTGGCTGCCGGCGTGTTCGCGGCGGCGCCGGTCACCGCGGTGGCGATCAGCGCCAACGTGGTGGTCAGCGCGGGCCTGGCGTTCGTGGTGCCGGGCCTGTTCGCCACCCTGTCGCTGGTGCTGCCGCCCCGGGCGCGGTCGACCGGGTTCGCCCTGGCCTCGGTGTTCGTGCTGGCCGGCCTGCTCACGTTCCCGGTGGTCGGGCTCATCGCCAACTCGTTCGGCATGCGCTGGGGCATCGCCGTGCTGGCGCCGGTCCTGTTCATCGGGGGCCTGGTCGTGGGATCGGCCGGCGACCTCGTGGCCCGCGACATCATGCAGGTGTGGGCGGCCGCCGCCACCCGCACCCAGGCGCTGGCCGCCAAGGCCGAGGGCCGGTCCACGTTGCTGCTGGTGCAGGGCCTCGACGTGTTCTACGGCGACGTGCAGGTGCTGGCCGGCGTGGGGATCGAAGCCGGCGAGGGCGAGATCGTGGCCCTGCTCGGCACCAACGGGGCGGGCAAGTCGACGCTGTTGCAGGCGATCGCCGGGCTGGTCCCGGCGAGCAAGGGTGCGGTCATCCTCGACGGCCGCGACATCACCTACGCACCCGCCCACGAGGTCGCCCCCCGGGGCGTGGCCCTCGTCCCGGGGGGCTGGGCGACGTTCCCGTCGCTCACGGTGGCCGACAACCTGCGGGCCGCGGGCTGGGTGCACCGCCGGGACCGGCGCGAGGCGGCCGCCCGGGTCGAGGAGGTCCTGGCCATGTTCCCGCCGCTGCGGGAGGTGCTGGCGGAGCCGGCTGCCAACCTCTCCGGTGGCCAGCAGCACATGCTGGGCCTGTCCATGGCGCTCCTGGCCCGACCCAAGCTGCTGCTCATCGACGAGCTGTCGCTGGGACTGGCGCCGGTCGTGGTCGACAAGCTCGTGGAGGCGGTGCGCGACCTGGCCCGCGGCGGGACCACGGTCGTGGTGGTCGAGCAGTCCCTGGACGTGGCGCTGACGCTGGCCGAGCGGGCGTACTTCCTGGACAAGGGGCGGGTCCGCTTCGAGGGCCCGACCGCGGACCTCCGGGATCGCCCGGACCTGCTGCGCTCGACCTTCCTCGCCCAGGCCGCGGCCCCGGCCCGGACCGGCGCAGCCGAAGGCAACGGCGATGGCGACGATGACGGCGCCGCCGCCCTGGAGCTGGTCGCGGTGAGCCGCAGCTTCGGCGGCATCAAGGCCGTGGACGAGGTGTCGCTGTGCGTGGCCCGCGGCGAGGTGGTCGGCATCATCGGCCCCAACGGGGCGGGCAAGTCCACCCTGGTCGACATCGCCTCCGGGTTCACGCCCAGCGACGGCGGGTCGGTCCGCCTGCACGGCCGCGAGGTCAGCCACCTGTCCGCCAACGGCCGGGCCCGCCGGGGCCTGGGCCGCTCGTTCCAGGCCGGCCGGCTGTTCCCCGGCCTCACCGTCGAGACGTGCCTGGCGGTGGCGCTGGACCGCTGGGGCGAGGTCACCGACCCGGTCCAGCACGCCCTCCACCTGCCCGCGGCCTACGACGAGGAGCGCCGGGTGGCCCGCCAGGTCGACGAGCTGGTCGATCTGCTGGCCCTGGACGCGTACCGCGACAAGTTCGTGCACGAGCTGTCCACCGGCACCCGCCGGGTGGTGGAGCTGGCGTGCGTGATGGCGCTGCGGCCCACGGTGGTGCTGCTGGACGAACCGGCGAGCGGGCTGGCCCAGCGCGAGGTCGAGGCGCTGGCCCCGCTGCTCGTGCGCCTGCGGGACCGGCTCGGCGCCAGCCTGGTGGTCGTCGAGCACGACATGCCGCTGGTGACCGCCGTGTCGGACCGGCTGGTGGCGCTCGACCTGGGCCGGGTCGTCGCCGAGGGCCCGCCGGACGAGGTGCTCAGCCACCCCGAGGTGGTGGCCTCCTATCTGGGGACGAGAGGGGATCCGCTGTGCAGCCCATGAAGACCGATCCGGACCAGCGCGGGTCGCGGGGCAACCCGCTCGCCAAGTGGGGTCCACTGGCCGTGATCGTCGTGCTGCTGCTCGCGGTCGGCGCGTTCGTGGTGGCGGGCAACCGCGGCGGTGACGACGACAGCGGCGACGACGCCGGGTCGGGGTCGGACCAGGGTGAGCTGGCCGAGGGCGCCCCCGAGCCGACCGGGCGCATGCCGCTCACCTACGCCGAGGCGCAGGACGCGGGCACCGTCGACGACCACGACTGGGGCGACCGCTGCGACACGGACACCGCCAAGGTCCGCATCCCCACCGTGTACGCCATGCCGTGCGTGCCCGTGTTCGACGGCGACAACGGCGGGGCGACGACGGGCGGCGTCACCGCCGACACGATCCGCATCGTGCGCTACGTGCCCCAGGCCAACGACGCAGCGGCCTCGTTCGGCCCGCTGGCCGCCGCGGCGGACGACTCCCAGGACGAGCAGCACCAGACGATGCAGGACTACTTCGACATCTACTCGTCGCAGGCCGAGCTGTACGGGCGCCACATCGAGCTGATCGACTACCCCGCCACCGGCGCGGCCACCGACGTCGTGGCGGCCCGCGCCGACGGCCGGCAGATCGCCGAGGAGCTCGAGCCGTTCGCGGTGCTGGGCGGGCCCGGCCTCGACGAGGGCGCCTTCGCCCAGGAGCTGACCGCCCACGACATCGTGTGCCTGGACTGCGCCGGTGCCCTCCCCGCCGACATGCTCAAGGACATGGAGCCCCTCGTCTGGTCGGCGCTGCCGTCGGGCGAGCAGATCCTGACGACGATGGGCGCCTGGACCACCCGCCTGGGCGAGACGGCCACCGCGGAGGAGAACGTGGCCCAGTGGGCCGGCGGCCCCCAGCAGGACAAGCCCCGCAAGTTCGGGGTGATCCACTTCGACCAGGACCCGCCGATCTTCGCGGTGGACGAGGACGACATCCCCGAGGGCATCGACCTGGTCGACTCCTACCTCCTCGACCCGACCACGATCCCCCAGCGCACTCAGGAGCTGGTCGCCCGGTTCAAGTCCCAGGGCATCACCACCGTCGCCTTCTTCGGCGATCCCTACACGCTCACGTTCCTGACCCAGGCCGCGACCGAGCAGGGCTGGTTCCCCGAATGGGTCATCACCGGGACGGCGTTCACCGACACCATCGCCTTCGGCCGCGGCTACGACCCCCAGCAGGTGGCGCACGCGTTCGGGATCTCCCAGACCGCGGCGACGACGCCCCAGGACCTGCAGGACGGGGTCCAGCTCTACCGCTGGTACTTCGGGGGCGACGACACGATGCCCCCGGCCAGCACCCTGTACACGGTGCTGAGCTATCCGGCCCAGTTCATCGTCCAGGGCATCCACATGGCCGGCCCCGACCTCACCCCCGAGACGTTCGCCCGGGGCCAGTTCCGCATCCCGCCCGCGGGTGGCGGGCCCACGCGGGCCCAGGTCAGCTTCGGCAACTGGGGCTTCTTCCCCGGCCTGGGGACCGACTACGCGGCCATCGACGACGACTCCGAGATCTGGTGGGACCCGACCGTCGAGGCGCCGGACGAGATCGGCAAGCCGGGCACCGGCGTGTGGCGCCGGGCCCACGGCGGCGAGCGGTTCGTCAACGCCGACGACGTGCCCGCGCCGGATCCGTTCGGCGACCCGGCCGACACCGTGACCGTGGTCGATCCGCTGCCGGCCGAGGACGCGGCGCCCGCCTATCCGCCGCCCCCGGGGTCGCCGGCCGCCGGCTGAGCCAGGATGGGGCCCGTGGACCTGCATCCCTGGAACCGCGACTTCACGTGGCAGCCGGGCGCGCCGCCGTACGTGACGCTCACGGCCGAACAGGCCGCGGCGTTCGACCGCGACGGCTACGTGGTGATGCCCGGTGTGTTCGACGCGGCCACGGTGGCGGAGATCGTGGCCGACATCGACCGGTTCGAGGCCGAGGTCGATGCCCACCTGGCCGGGCGGGCCAACCAGAGGATGCTGATCGCCGAGGCCGGCGCCATCACGTTCACGACCCACCTGGTGACCCGGTCGGAGCGGCTGGCCGCCTTCGCCCGCCACCCGTTCTTCACCGGGGTGTGCGCCGACCTGGTCGGCCCCGACGTCAACCTCTACTGGGACCAGGCCGTGTACAAGAAGCCGGAGAAGCCCCGGCGCTTCCCCTGGCACCAGGACAACGGCTACGCCTTCGTCGAGCCCCAGCAGTACCTGACCTGCTGGGTGGCGCTCACCGACGCCACCGCCGACAACGGCTGCCCCCGCGTGGCCCGGGGCCGCCACCGGGACGGGACCCTGGCCCACACCTACGTCGACCCGCTGGGCTTCGAGTGCTTCTCGGACGACGACATCGCCGAGATCGACGTGGCCGAGGTCGGCGCGGGCGGCGTGGTGGTGTTCTCCAGCCTGACGCCGCACCTGACCGGGCCCAACGTCACCGGCGAGGTCCGGAAGGCCTACATCCTCCAGTACGCGCCGCGGGGCGCAGAGGTGCTGCGCGGCGACCCGACGGGAGAGCCCACTGAGCGGGTCCCGGCCGACGACCCCGCCCGCCAGTTCGCGGTCCTGCGCGACGGCCACCCCGTGTGACGATGAGCCCTGTCGGTTGCGGGTGGCGAAAGGGCATGCTGGGGCCATGGCCAACGCTTCGCTGTTCGGGTCGATGCCGGTGTCGGTGCTCACGGGCGAGCAGATCGTCCGGGTGAGAGCGGAAGCGACGCTGTACGAGGTGGCCGACGTGATGGCGGAAGCCGGCGTCGGGGCGCTCGTCGTGGGCGACGGGGACCCGCCTGCGGGCATCGTCACCGAGCGTGACTTCGTCGGCGTGCTGGCGGGCCGGACGGACCCGGGCGCGACCCGGGTGCGGGACCTCGCCCAGACGTCGCTGGTGTGGTGCGCGGCCGACGCCACCGTGTCCGAGGTGGCCGAGCTGATGATGACCAGGTACGTCCGCCACGTGCTGGTCGAGGACCACGGCAAGCTGGTCGGGATCGTCTCGGCCCGCGACCTCCTGGGCGCCTACGCCTCCGAGGACACCGACGACGAGGAGCAGTAGCTCCCGGGCAATACGCTCGACGACCGTGGTCGTGCGACGCGAGCTGATGCGCGGTCTCCCGCGCCTGAGCGCGACGACGGCCGTGCTCCAGCGGGCTCGCCTGGCCGATCCGCTCGGCGGCATGTGGGAGGCCGCCGACGTGCAGTGGTGGTGGCGCCGCGCCCGGGAGACCGACGAGCTGGCGCTCCCGGTCTGGTTCGACGAGGCCGGCCCCGTAGCCGCGGCCGGGCTGACGGCCTGGGACGGCGCCTGGCAGGCAGACGTCTTCGCCGTGCCGTCCCTCGTCGACGAGCGAGAGGTCTGGGCCGAGACGCTCGCAGCCGTCGCCGCCCATCCTGGGGTGGCGCTCCAGGTGCTCGTGTTCGGCGACGCGCCGCTGGCGGACCTGGCCGTCGAGAGTGGCTTCGCCCTGACCGACGAGGACTCGGGCACCTCATGGATGGACGC
>Ga0114129_10010415_pt1 | contig 13261 bp, 9 predicted proteins | sample RhiMetdeltSRZDD1_FD_80071 | JGI IMG/M metagenome (GOLD analysis project Ga0114129, IMG submission 80071) | Populus rhizosphere microbial communities from Tennessee, USA - Rhizosphere MetaG P. deltoides SRZDD1 (version 2) (version 2) | ecosystem: Host-associated > Plants > Roots > Rhizosphere >...
CGGGTGATTCCACTCGAATGACCGCACCCTCCATTGTCCGGTCGTTCCTGTCGCGCCACGATTTATCAGGCAAGACGTTGGTGCCATTTATCACCCATGGTGGCTATGGGCTTGGCAACAGCCTTGCAGTTGTCGCCGAGCATGCGCCGCGCGCCCTTCTCGTCGACGGATCTTCCAAGCATTGCGATCAGGAGCGGGAGACTCTCCGACAGGTCACACAATGGCTCGAGAGCATCCAGATTAACCGGTAGACGGCCACCCACGAAGTAGGCACCCAACCAGTTACGCTTAGCACCGAACAACGATATCAAGGACAGGGATGTCGTCATCACCGGTGCGGGTCCGATGCCCTCGATTTCATCAGAGAATGCACGCTCAGCGAAGCGGGCCTTGACTTGTGCAAGCTGCGCCCTCCGAGCGTGCTCAGAACGGCTTGCCCGGACACGACATAGCCGCGACAGGCGGTTGTTTTCCCTAACCAAACGGCGTGGAAGGGTCCACGAGAACGCAGTTTAGCGTTCAACTCCTGAACCTTTCCACAATTTGTTACGCGTCGCCAGAATATGCGCCGCTCGTGCAGCGACTCGTCTCCCTGGCTTCTGCGAAGCGACACTGACAAGCGACCGGGCTTCTGCCGGTGGCGGAAAAATGGCTGGAAGCAATATCGAGCTCAGAAACAACCAGCTGTGTTTCATATGGATGGATACGGTCACTCAATGCGGTGCGGTTTATCGAATTCCCATCAGCCAAAGAGCCAGAGAAGAGGTCACATGGTATCACGAGACACAAGCGTTCATCTTTCGCAGGTTTTGTGAATAGAAGTTCATAACTCGAATGCGCGGACGTGTTATCCCTGACCACGTTGGACATGCTAATATATTTGCACAGTAATTTCACTGACTCGTCTAGGAAGCTTTGGGAGCGTTGAATGGCATTGGGGTTTGAAGGGGACCGTGCACGCAGGCGAGTGGTAGCGGCTGGTATTATCGGCAATGTGATGGAATGGTACGATTTTTCGGTCTATGGCTACTTTGCCCGCACCATCGGCAATCTCTATTTCCCGAGTGAGAATCCAACGACCTCGCTGCTCGCCTCCTTTGGGGTCTTCGCTATTGGCTTTCTCATGCGCCCTCTGGGCGCCATTCTCTTCGGGCATATCGGCGACCGCGTTGGCCGCGGACCTGCCTTGCTTTGGTCGGTGGTGGCGATGGCTGTACCCACTTTCGCGATGGGATTGTTGCCCACCTACGCCCAGATCGGCATTGCTGCTGCGGTGCTGATGCTGCTCTGCCGCATCATGCAGGGTCTCGCCGTCGGCGGCGAATATACGAGCTCAGCAGTGTTCCTCGCTGAGACCGCAGATCCAAGAAGGCGTGGCGCTGCAAGTGCGTGGGCGCCGTTTGGTGCGGTCGGCGGGATTCTACTGGGGTCAGCTGTGGGTGCTTTGATCATCAATACAATGCCGCTGGAGCAAGTGGTTGCCTGGGGCTGGCGCGTACCTTTCTTGCTTGGTGTGCTGGTAGGCGCAGTCGGCTTCATGCTGCGGCGACGCTTGCCGTTCGACCAGCCGGCAGCAGCGTCCGGTTTTCCCCTGTTACGGGCTTTGCGAGAACATAGGGTGGAGATGCTGCAGGGCGTTTGTATCAGTCTTGTTAATGCCATCGGGTTTTATTTGATATTCGTATATCTCATCACTTGGCTGAAGCTCTTCGCCGACATGAGCGCCAGAATTGCGTTGCAGATAAATTCTCTTAACATGGCGGTTTTGCTTGGCGTTATTTTGGTTATGTCCCGAATATCCGACCGCATCGGCCGCAAGCCGATATTGGTTGGAGCGGCAATAGGACTGCTCATATTCTCCTGGCCATTGATGGGGCTAATGCAAACCGGCAACCCCTATTACGTCTTCCTCGGCCAACTTGGATTTGTGCTGCTGCTAGGCAGCTATGGAGCAGTCAATCCCATTGCAATCTGCGAGATTTTCCCCCGCAATGTTCGCTGCTCCGCCGTTTCGACAGCTTACAACATTGCATTTGGTGTCGCTGGTGGCACCGCGCCTGCCGTCGCTACCTGGCTGATTGCCATCACTGACCAACCTCTTGTGCCAGCCATATATATAATGGTGGGGGCTCTCATATCCGCCATTGCGGCCCTATCGGTGCGAGGAAGCTCAAGAGAGGCAATCTCAGATTCTATCGTCCCGAGTTGGGAGCGGAAACAAGCTGCGGAAAGCAGCTGACCCGGTCAATGGTTCGCAATGCTCAACCTTCGTGATAGCGACAGCAAAGACATGCCTTCATGAGTTGCTTCATGGCGAGCGGTCGCCAGACAAGATATGAAGGTTTTTCGTTTGGTTGCAGATAAAAGTTTTCGTAACCACTCTGTGTATTTCAGACGTGCAGCGCATTGCAGCAAAATGGAACGCTCATGGAATCTCGGCTCAAGTTTTTCGGGTGGGGTAGGGAAGGCACCTGTCTCAACGATATTGAAAGAAACCGCTTATTTCAGTTTCTTGGGGATCGGTTGAATATTCAGCCTCATATGCCTCTTGCCCCCCAGGCTCACGAAATAGTTTTGGGCAGACCGCGGGTAAAGCCTACAGAATCCATTGCACATCTCTTTTCGACTGATCACTATGAACGACTCCTTCATACCTATGGCAAGTCTTACCCAGAGACAGTTCAGGCCTTTTTGGGTGACTTCTGCGGTGCTCCTGATCTCGTTGCACTTCACAGGAGTGAAGCAGACATAAGCACCATCCTCGATTGGGCAAGCAGCGCTAATGTCGCGATCATTCCCTTTGGATGCGGCTCTTCAGTGGTAGGAGGCGTGGGGCCAATAAAAGAACATAGCTTTGCCGGGGTGGTGAGCTTGGATCTTCGAAACCTCAATCGGGTGCTCGAGGTCGACAGTGTCAGTCGTGCTGCCCGAATTCAAGGTGGAATTCGAGGTCCTCAGATCGAAGCAGCCCTGAAGAAACATGACCTATCGCTTCGACATTATCCGCAGAGCTTCGAGTTTTCGACATTGGGCGGGTGGATCGCGACCCGATCTGGCGGACATTATGCAACATTGTACACGCATATCGACGATTTCGTCGAAAGTCTTCGCATCATAACACCGAGAGGTGTTCTTGAAACGCGCCGCTTGCCGGGATCAGGTGCAGGACCAAGTCCAGATCGCCTCATAATCGGTTCGGAGGGTGCTCTCGGCGTCATTACGGAGGCGTGGATGCGGCTCCAGCATAGGCCGGTCTTTAAAGGTTCTGCTACCTTTGGCTTTCCGGACCTGTTTGCAGCGGCCAAAGCGGTGCATGCCGTGGCCCAAGCTGGCCTCTATCCGTCAAATCTGCGGGTCATTGATAACAACGAGGCAGGCATTTATGGCGTCAACGACAATACGGAAACGGTCCTAATCCTCGCCTTCGAGTCGGCCGATCACCCGGTTGATGCATGGTTGACAAGAGCGGTTGAGCTTATCCAGGATCTTGGTGGACGAAAACATCCCGATGATCGCGCAGCCTCACTGTGGCGTGAAGCTTTCATCCGCATGCCATATGCGCGGGAGCTTACAGTGGGAATGGATGTCATTAACGACACATTCGAGAGTGCGATCACTTGGGATAAGTTCGAGGCGTTTCACACCAGTGTTACGAAAGCAACGTCAGCTGCGATGCAGGAAGCAACTGGCGCATCTGGCATCGTGTCAACACGCTTCACTCACGCTTATCCGGATGGACCAGCTCCGTACTATACCTTCAATGTTAAGGGAGAGCGGGGGCAACTCATAGAGCAATGGCAACACATTAAAGCTCGAGCCTCTGACACAGTGCTCGCAGCGGGTGGAACAATCACCCATCATCATGCTGTAGGTCGCGACCACATGGCCTGGTATCTCAGACAGCGGTCACAGCTTTTCGGCGAAGCGCTATCGGCGACCAAGAAGATTCTTGACCCGGCCAATATTCTAAATCCTGGAGTGCTCGTCCTCCTTTCATCAGGGGGATGAGTCCCTGCGCTGCAGCACACGTTCAGTTGAGCGTTCGCCAAATCGCCCAAGAGTACGCCACCCCCCGGCTGTTGCGACAGACGGCCGTTGCGACATTGTTAAGCGAGATAATCACCGAGAATGAGGCAAGGAGCGAGCCAGACTAGCCGTTGTATTCTCAAACAAGTACCGTATGATAGCGGCAGCCCCGCAATTCCGCAGGTTTTTCGTTGTACAAGCGGTGGCTCGATAGAAAATTAGGGACGGCTGGATCACAGCCGACGACCAATCAAGGGAGGTAACGCATGCTGCACAAGCTGCAGGTCCTATCGCTGATTCCGGCTTTATTGGCAGCGGCCGCGGTCAGTTTTGCAGGCATAAATGATGCGCAAGCCCAATGGAAGCCGACCAAGACGGTGGAGTTCGTCGTTCCGGCCGGCACGGGAGGCGGCGCCGACCAAATGGCCCGCATGATCCAGGGCATCGTTCAAAAGCACAATCTGATGGAGCAATCGCTGGTCGTGGTGAACAAGGCCGGTGGATCGGGCGGTGAAGGTTTCCTGGACATGAAGGACTCTAAGGGAAACCCGCACAAGATCCTCATCACCCTCTCCAGCCTGTTCACCACTCCGCTGGCTACCGGAATTCCCTTCAGCTGGGAGGATCTGACACCAGTAGCCATGCTTGCGCTTGATGAGTTCGTGCTGTGGGTCAATGCCGAGTCTCCTTACAAGACGGCTCAGGAATATGTCGATGCCGCCAAGACTGCTGACGGTCAGTTCGCCATGGCAGGCACTGGCTCCAAGCAGGAGGACCAGATCATTACAGTTGGACTGGAACAGTCGACCGGCGCGAAGCTGAAATATATCTCGGAGAAAGGTGGCGGCGATGTTGCCAAGTCGCTTGTCGGGAATCACGTCAATTCGACAGTGAATAACCCGATCGAGCAAGTCTCGTTCTGGAAAGCAGGACAGACTCGGGCGTTGTGCGTGTTCGACAGCAAACGCATCGCGTTGACAGAGAAGGTCACTGACACCATGGCGTGGAGTGATATCCCGACCTGCAAGGAGGCGGGCCTGAATATCGAGTACACGATGCTGCGCGGCATCTTCATGCCAGCCGGCGTCGACCAGGCAGCGGTCGATTTCTATATCGACCTCTTCAAGAAGGTTCGCGAAACGCCCGAGTGGAAAGAGTTCATGGTCAAAGGCGCATTCAACCAGACCTTCATGACGGGAGACGAGTTCAAGACCTGGCTGACGGGCGCGGCTGCCCTCCACAAGGATTTGATGGCCAAAGCCGGCTTCATCAAGTGACCAGACAAGGCTCCGGCGGCAACGCCGGAGCCGTCAAGGAAGAGACTTCAATGAGGCATGAAGACGAAGCCGGCGACAGCTTTGCGTCGAACCGGTCGGTTAATATCGTAGTCGCCTTGGTTCTGATTGCCGTCGGCGGGCTGGTGATCGTGGATAGCTTGCGGCTGGGCATCGGCTGGGCTCCCGACGGTCCGAGGCCAGGTTACTTCCCGTTCTATACCGGGCTGTTGATCGTGCTGTCGAGCCTCTGCACGATCATCCTCACCCTGATGGGGCGCATGGGAAGCAACGAGCCTTTCGTCCGCCGCGAGCAATTTCATAATGTCATGAAGGTTTTCGTGCCGATGGCGATCTACGTGGGTCTAATCGGCCTGATCGGCATCTATGTGGCAAGCGCACTCTACATCGCCGTATTCATGCACTGGCTCGGCAGGTTCAGATGGCACCTGACTATCCTCGTCAGCCTTGCCGTACCGTTTGCATTGTTCGTGATCTTCGAACTCTGGTTCCTTCTGCCGTTGCCAAAAGGGCCGGTTGAGGATCTGTTGGGCTACTAACCAAGGGAAATCCTAAACCGCCGCACCAGGGAGATCTGCGTGGAAGCATTGAGTTCGTTAATCGCTGGCTTCAGTATCCTCGGCGACCCGGCGAACATCCTGTACATGCTCATCGGAATCATGCTGGGTGTCCTCATTGGCGTGCTTCCGGGGCTGGGCGGAGCCAATGGCGTCGCCATTTTGCTGCCACTCACTTTCAGCATGTCGCCGACATCGGCGATCATCATGCTCTCCTGCATCTATTGGGGCGCGCTGTTCGGGGGCGCCATTACCTCGATATTGTTTAACATTCCCGGCGAGCCATGGTCGGTGGCCACCACTTTCGATGGTTATCCGCTGGCACAGCAGGGGCGTGCGGGCGAGGCGTTGACCGCTGCCTTCACCTCATCGTTCTTTGGCGCGCTGTTCGCCGTCATTGGTGTGACCTTCCTCGCACCGCTGATCGCGTCCATGGCGCTCGCATTCGGCCCGGCCGAGCTGTTCGCCGTGCAGCTCCTCGCCTTTTGCAGCTTCGTCGGCATGAGCAGAGAACCGCCCTCGAAGACAATCGCATCGATGATGCTGGGCTTTGCGCTTGCCGCCGTGGGCCAGGATCCGACAACCGGACAGCTGCGCATGACCTTTGGCTGGTACGAGCTGCTGCGCGGCTTCAACTTTCTGATCGCGGTCATCGGCCTGTTCGGCATCGGCGAGATTCTGCTGACGATGGAGGAAGGCCTCGCCTTCAGAGGCCGCAGCGCGAAGATCAATCCACGTGTGGTGCTGCAGACCTGGGCCAAGCTCCCGAAGTTCTGGGCGACGGCGTTGCGTGGTGCCATCGTGGGCTGCTGGATGGGGATTACACCAGGCGGTGCGACGCCGGCATCCTTCATGAGCTACGGCTTGGCCAAGCGCTTCTCGAAACGTGGCAAACACTTCGGCCAGGGTGAGCTCGAGGGAGTCGTGGCGCCGGAGACTGCGGCGCATGCCGCAGGAACCAGCGCACTTCTGCCGATGCTGACCTTGGGCATCCCCGGCTCGCCGACGGCGGCCGTTCTGCTGGGCGGCCTGCTTATCTGGGGCCTGGAGCCGGGCCCAATGCTCTTCATCGATCGGCCAGATTTTGTCTGGGGCCTGATCGCGAGCATGTATCTTGGCAATGTCGTAGGACTGATCGTGGTCCTGACAACGGTGCCGTTGTTTGCGGCGATCCTACGGATACCGTTCAGCATCATCGCGCCGGTAATAGTCGCTGTCTGCGCGATCGGCGCCTTTACCGTGAGAAATGCGCTGCTTGACATCACGTTCGTGCTTATCTTCGGCGTCATGGGCTATGTCTTCAAGAAGCTGCAGTATCCGCTTGCCCCGTTGGTTCTGGCACTGGTGCTCGGGGACATGGCCGAGTCCAATTTCCGAAATGCCATGGTGCTGTCGGACGGCAGCCTGTCGATCTTCTGGTCGAACGGCCTGGTCGGCTCGATCTGCGGCCTGGCCATGTTCATGCTTTTCTGGCCCTTGCTCTCGTCTGGCCTCACAAAGCTCCGGTCGGGTCAAAGTCAGGCTGCCGAATAGTCGTTGTGGCCGAAAGGCTTGTGGGCATTCTTGGACCTAGTGTACAGTATTTTTGCATATTTGGTTCCGGGCCAAGCGTCGAGTCAGTTTGGCATGTTTTACCGCGGCGATCGCGGTGGGAGAGTGAAAGGTGCGTGCGCAACGGGTGGATCTGCCCTGGATGGTACGGGTCCAGCCTCCCCATCCCGCCACCATTTTTCCGGAGCGTGGCTATGAAAGCTAGCGCTTGTGGAAGAAGTCGACCCAGGGAGGATTGAATGACATCGAGTCTGGCGGCGAAGTCGGCAGTGACCACAACCGCGGATGACACGCTGAAGCAGAAAAGCAGGGACGCCAACGTTATTTCGGGTGGGCACCTGGTGGCCAAGGCGCTGAAGAGCGAAGGCGTGGATACGATTTTCACGCTGTGCGGCGGCCATATCATCGACATCTATGATGGTTGTGTCGATGAAGGCATCCGCATCATCGACGTGCGCCACGAGCAAGTCGCGGCCCATGCTGCCGACGGCTATGCGCGACAGACAGGCAAGCTCGGCTGCGTGGTGACCACTGCTGGGCCTGGCTGCACGAATGCTGTCACGGGTATTGCCACGGCCTTTCGGTCGGAAAGTCCCGTTCTGCACATCGGCGGGCAGGGCGCGCTCACGCAGCACCGGATGGGTTCGCTTCAAGACTTGCCACACGTCGACATGATGCGGCCAATCACGAAATTCTCGGAAAGCGTGCGCTCGACAGAGCGCATCGCCGATATGATCTCCATGGCCGCCCGTGAATGCTTCGCCGGTGCCTATGGTCCGGCCTATCTTGAAATTCCGCGCGACGTGCTCGACCGCGAAATGGATATGGCCAAGGCCGTCATTCCGGCGCCGGGCAAGTACCGCGCATCGACGAAGGCGGTCGGCGATCCGCGCGATATCGAGAAGCTTGCCGACATACTTGTGAAGTCCGAACGGCCGGCAATTCTGTTCGGCCAGCAGGTTTGGATGGCACGTGGCCATGAAGAGGCCGTCGCGCTTCTTCGCGGCCTCGACATTCCCGGTTACTTCAACGGCGCAAGCCGTGGCTTGCTGCCGCCGGGCGACCCGCATCATTTCGACCGCACGCGCTCACAGGCTTTCTCCAACTCCGATGTGATCGTCGTCGTCGGCACGCCGTTCGACTTCCGCATGGGCTATGGCAAACGCATCAGCAAGGATCTGACGCTCGTCCAAATCGACATGGACTACCGGACGGTGGGCAAGAACCGCGATATCTCGCTCGGCCTCGTGGGCCATCCCGGCACCATCCTGGGGGCCGTTCTCGACGCGGCAACCACACGGATCGATGCTGGTAAGCGCCAGGCGAGGAAGCAGTGGATGCAGCATCTGCAGGAGGCGGAGACGAGCGCCACCGAAAAGCTCAAGCCACTGTTCATGTCGGATAACGTGCCGATCCATCCGTATCGCGTTGCCTGGGAAATCAATGAATTCCTTACAGACGATACGATCTATATTGGCGATGGCGGCGACGTGGTGACGATCTCGGCACAGGCCGTTCGCCCGCGCGGACCAGGCAACTGGATGGATCCAGGCGCGCTCGGCAGCCTCGGCGTCGGCACTGGCTTCGCGATGGCAGCGAAGCTTGCACATCCGCGCAAGGAAGTGCTCTGCTATTACGGTGATGGCTCATTCGGCATGACGGCCTTCGACATGGAGACTGCAAACCGGTTCGGCGCGCCCTATATCGCAGTGATCGGCAACAACTCCGCAATGAATCAAATTCGCTATGGCCAGATCGCCAAATACGGCGAGCAGCGTGGCAATGTCGCCAACCTCCTGGGCGACGTACCGTTCGGCAAGTTCGGTGAAATGCTTGGCGGGCGCGGTGAGGAAGTGCGCGACCCGGCGCAGATCGGGCCGGCACTGGAGCGAGCGCGCGAATCCGTTAACAAAACGGGTCGCTCTGCCGTCATCAACGTTTGGGTAGACCCTCGCGAATACGCCCCGGGCACCAAGGCGCAAACAATGTACAAGTGACCAGCCGCGCGGGACTGGCTTTCCGAGCGTGGAGCTCGGATCAAAGCAAACGATAGGAAACTTTGAGAGGAACAAATGGGCAAGGCATTGGATGGAGTCCGGGTTCTCGATTTCACCCACGTGCAGTCGGGTCCCACATGCACGCAACTTCTCGCATGGCTCGGTGCCGACGTGATCAAAGTAGAGCGGCCCGGCATCGGGGATATCACGCGCGGCCAGTTGTGCGACATTCCGGATGTCGACAGCCTTTATTTCACGATGCTGAACCACAACAAGCGCTCGATCACCATCGATACCAAGAACCCGAAGGGCAAGGAGGTGCTTGAGGCGCTGGTAAAGACTTGCGATGTGCTGGTCGAAAACTTCGCGCCGGGGGTGCTCGATCGCATGGGCTTCGGTTGGGAGCGCATCCAGGCGCTCAATCCGCGCATGATCGTCGCGTCAGTGAAGGGTTTCGGGCCGGGCCCTTACGAGGACTGCAAGGTCTACGAGAATGTCGCCCAGTGCGCAGGCGGCTCTGCATCGACCACGGGCTTCGACGATGGCCCGCCCATGGTGACAGGAGCGCAGATCGGCGATAGCGGCACCGGCCTAAATCTGGCGCTCGGCATTGTCTGTGCTCTCTACCAGCGCAACACGACGGGCAAGGGACAGAAAGTGCTGGCCGCAATGCAGGATGGCGTGCTCAATCTCTGCCGTGTCAAACTGCGTGACCAGCAGCGCTTGGCCCACGGTGTGCTCAAGGAGTATCCGCAGTATCCGCATGGCAAGTTTGGCGACGCCGTCCCGCGTGCGGGCAACGCTTCGGGTGGCGGCCAGCCGGGGTGGATTCTCAAGTGCAAAGGATGGGAGACCGATCCCAACGCTTATATCTATTTCATCACCCAGGCGCCGGTGTGGGACAAGATCTGCCAGGTGATCGGCAAGGAACAGTGGATCACCGATCCAGATTACGCGACGCCGGAAGCGCGACTGCCGCATCTAATGGAGATCTTCGCCACCATCGAAAAATGGACCATGACCCAGGACAAGTTCGAGGCCATGGACCTCCTCAACAAGTACGATATACCCTGTGGGCCTATTCTTTCCCTGAAAGAGATCGCGGAGGAACCGTCCTTGCGCAAGACGGGTACGATTGTCGAAGTGGACCATCCGACGCGCGGCAAATATCTGACCGTCGGCAACCCCATCAAGATGTCGGACAGCCCCACTGAGGTGACACGCTCGCCATTGCTTGGCGAGCACACCGAGGAGATCCTGCGCGACGTCCTGCGGTTCGACGACAACCGGATCCGCGAGATCAAGGCTTCCGGGGCCCTCGGGGAGGTCAGGCGCGCGGCAGCCGAGTAGAGTTTCGTTCGCAGGGTTTGGGCCGAAGGCCATCAGGGCCCGCGTGACGCAGTCAGCCGATAAAGCTTGTAGGAGCAGCAATGACAGACCGGACAGCGAAGACAATGACGTCCAGACATCCGGCAGGACCAAGTGCGGCACCCGACAAGGGCACGGTGCGGAAGGTACTCGACGCAGTGAAGGATGCCGGCCGTACTGCGCTCACAGCGCCTGAAGGCAAACTCGTCTGCGATGCTTACGGAATTCCGGTGCCGAAGGAAGCGTTCGCACAATCAAGTCGCGAGGCGGCCAAGCTCGCGGAAAGCATTGGCTATCCGGTCGTGCTCAAGATTGTCTCCCCGGACATCCTGCATAAGACCGAGGCTGGCGGCGTGCTGGTTGACTTGAAAAACGCCGAGGAAGTCTCTCGAGCGTACGAGAGCATTATCACCAATGCCAAGAAGTACAATGCCAGCGCCAAGATCGAGGGCGTCCAAGTTCAGCAGATGCTGACCGGCGGCCAGGAGGTCATCGTCGGAGCCGTCAGCGATTCCAGTTTCGGCAAGCTTGTTGCATTTGGTCTCGGCGGCATTCTCGTTGAGGTCCTCAAGGACATTACCTTCCGCCTCGCGCCGACCAACAAGGAAGATGCGCTGTCCATGCTCGATGGCATCCAGGCCGCGGAGATGCTGAAGGGAGTACGCGGTAGCGAGCCGGTGAATCGTAATTGCCTTGTCGAACTCATCCAAAAAGTCGGCGATCTGGTCAGCGACTTTCCCGAGATCACCGAGATGGACCTCAATCCGGTATTTGCAACGCCCGATAGCGCGACTGCGGCTGACGTTCGCATCGTCGTTGATTTTGCACCGAAAGAGAGTCGCTACCGACCTAAGGAGGAAGACATCGTTCGGCAGATGAACCGCATCATGAAGCCCGATGCGGTGGCTGTGATTGGAGCTTCCGCCGAAGACGGCAAGATCGGCAATTCGGTGATGAAGAACCTGATCAACGGCGGTTATCGGGGGAAAATTTATCCCATCCATCCGAAGGCTGACGAGATCCTGGGGCTGAAGGCCCATAAATCAGTCAAGGATGTGCCTGGAGAGATTGATGTCGCGGTTTTCGCGATTCCTGCCAAGCTCGTTGCGCAGGCCCTGGTAGAGTGCGGCGAGAAGAAAATACCTGGCGCCGTTCTTATCCCCTCAGGATTCGCAGAGACCGGCAATGCGGAGGGGCAGAGGGAGATTCAGGAGATCGGGCTCAAATATGGAGTCCGCCTGATGGGGCCGAACATCTACGGCTTCTACTACACCCACAAGAACCTATGCGCGACGTTCTGCACAGCCTATGACGTCAAGGGCCAAGTGGCGCTTTCCTCGCAGTCGGGCGGCATCGGTATGGCCATCATCGGCTTCAGCCGCTCGGCAAAAATGGGAGTGTCGGCGATCGTCGGTCTCGGCAATAAATCCGATCTCGACGAGGACGACCTTCTTATCTTCTTTGAGCAGGATGACAATACGCAGATTATAGCGCAGCACTGCGAGGATCTGAAAGATGGCCGTGCCTTCGCCGAAATCGCGCGGCGCGTCACCAAAAAAAAGCCGGTCATCGTTCTCAAAGCCGGTCGCACGCTGGCCGGCGCGAAAGCCGCCAGCTCGCATACGGGCGCGCTGGCGGGCAACGACAAGATCTATGAGGACGTACTCCGACAGTCTGGTGTCATCCGGGCTCGCAGTTTGCGCGATATGCTGGAATTTTCCCGTGCCATCCCTGTGCTGCCGACACCAAAGGGCGAGAACGTCGTGATCATAACCGGTGCCGGGGGATCCGGCGTGCTGCTGGCAGACGCCTGCGTAGATAATGGCCTAAGGCTGATGGCGATGCCGGACGACCTCGATGCCGCTTTCCGCAAATTCATTCCGCCTTTCGGCGCGGCTGGCAATCCGGTCGACATCACCGGGGGCGAGCCGCCCACTACCTATAAGAATACGATCAGACTCGGCCTTTCGGATGACCGCATCCATGCACTCATTCTCGGTTACTGGCATACGATTATTACGCCACCAATGGTATTTGCGAAACTTGTCGTTGAAATCGTCGACGAGATGAGGGCAAACGGGGTTCGGAAACCCGTCGTTGCGTCGCTCGCCGGGGATGTCGAGGTTGAAGAAGCTTCTGCGTATCTTTATGACCATGGAATACCAGCCTATCCGTACTCGACTGAGATCCCTGTTGCAGTACTGGGCTCTAAGTACAAATGGGCCCGCGGTGCCGGCCTCCTTTGACGAGATTGGACGGTGCAGGATCTAGAGCTTGGAGAATGCCGATGGGCGCGCAACCTCAGCAAGACTCCGACAAGACGCTCTGGCAGATGTGCTGTCGCTAATCGGAGAGTAGGTTCTTGTCGATTAGATAGCAGACTCAGCGAAGGACGAGCCGAAGAGCATCATGCCTCTAACAATTGAGAATGTTGAGATTGCCGCAGCGATGGGCGACCTCGCGGGGA
>Ga0114129_10010416_pt1 | contig 13261 bp, 9 predicted proteins | sample RhiMetdeltSRZDD1_FD_80071 | JGI IMG/M metagenome (GOLD analysis project Ga0114129, IMG submission 80071) | Populus rhizosphere microbial communities from Tennessee, USA - Rhizosphere MetaG P. deltoides SRZDD1 (version 2) (version 2) | ecosystem: Host-associated > Plants > Roots > Rhizosphere >...
CAGGCGGTGGAAGTGATGCACGCCGCCCTCGCGCGTCGGCGAGTACCGGCCGCGGTCGTAGAGGCGCGAGCGAACGCCGCGCTGCACCGCCTCGACGATGGCCTCGTCCTCGCGCTCCACGCGATCGAGCCCGCCGCCCGCTCCCTGCTCACGCTTGCTCGCGTCCCAGACGAACGGGAAAAAGGACACGCGCGTGCGATCGACCGCGAGCGGCACCACCACATTCACCGACACGCCCCACGGATAGGCGTTGAACATCGTCGTCGGGAAGAGCCAGTAGTAGTACGCGCCCACGCGCTTGCCCTTGTCGCGATGGGACCCGGGCGTGTCGAAGGCGGTCTCGCCCGGCTTCGCGATCGCCAGCTGCATGACGCCGTAGCGCTCGAGCTCCACGGCATATGCGCCGTAGTCGATGACCGCGGCGAGGCTGTTGTGGACGTACGGGATGTGGAAGCCCTCGAGGTAGTTGTCGATGTAAAGCGCCCAGTTCGCGTTCACGAGGTATTCGCGCGCACCGGTCGGGTCGAACACGAGCTGGTCGAACGGGAGGTGGTCAAGGCGCCCTCGCAGCGGCGTGATCAGGTCATCGAACGTCATCGCCGGCGCGAGCGCGACCATGAGGAAGCGCCGCCACACGCCCAGCGGCACCGTCGGCAGATCGTCGCTCGGTGAGGGGAAGCCCGCCGTCTCCTCGAACTCCGGCATCGAATGGAAGCGACCGTCCAGCGTGAAGCGCCGTCCGTGATAACGGCAGCGCAGCCGCTGCTCGTGCCCGGGTCCCTCGACGACGACGGTGCCGCGATGCGTGCACACGTTCGAAAGCGCATGCACGCGGTCGTTCGGGTCGCGCGTGAGCAGCAGGGCCTCGTCGAGCGTCCCGGGTAAGAGCGTGAACGGATAGACCTGGCCCGCGACCTTCACGACATCGTCGTGAGCCGCGTACTGCCAGGTCCGCGCGAAGACGCGATCGCGTTGCGCGCCAAAGAGCGATCGATCCGAGTAGACGCGCGCGGGCAGCGTTTTCGCGACACGGATGTCGGGATCGATCACGAAGTCCGCGTCGCTCACTTCGCGATGCTACCGAAGGCCCCGCGACATCGGTCTGAGCGGGCGGCTACACGTAGCACGCCGCGTGATGGCCTGGCCCAGCGCCCAGAGCGCGGTCGAATTGCGATCTGCGTGCGGCCGGCCAGGCGAAAGCGGGTCGCGAACGGCCCACAATGGGTCTCTAGGGTATGACGGAAGGCTTCGCCCTCGTGCTCCACTCGCACCTCCCGTACGCGCGCGGCGCGGGTCGGTGGCCGCACGGCGAGGAGTGGGTCCACGAAGCGATCCTCGGCACGTACCTACCGCTGCTGGGCCTGCTCCACGACCTGCGGGACGACGACGTGCCGTACCAGATCACGATCGGGCTCACGCCCACGCTGCTGGAGCAGCTCGCGGATCGCGACATCGACGCGCGGTTCATCGAGTACTGCGACGACCAGATCCACCGCGCCGATGCCGACGTTCGTCGCTTCGTCGGCGATGGCAACACCGACCGTGGCTCGCTCGCCCGCTTCTATGCATCGCTCTACCGCGCGCATCGCGACGCGTACGTGCGGCGCTTCGGCCGCGATCTCGTCGGCGCGTTCGCAGCGCTCGCGCGAACCGGCCACGTCGAGATCCTCACCTCGGCCGCCACACACGGATATCTGCCGCTTCTCGATCGCGCTTCGGTGCACGCCCAGCTCGGCATCGGTGCGCGCACCACTCGCCGTCTGCTGGGCGTCGAGCCGCGTGGGATCTGGTTGCCGGAGTGCGCATATGCACCGGGCCTGGAGGACATCCTCGACTCGCACGGCCTGGGGCACTTCTTCACCGACGCCGCGCTGCTCGGGGGCAAGCGTCTTGTCCCCGAAGGACACGCCTTCGATCGCGAGCGCAGCGGCAGCGCTCTCGCGGCGCCGCTCATCGCCGCGGCCGACGTCGACACGCTGCGTCCGTATCTCGTGCGTGAGTCGAACGTCGTCGCGATCGCGCGGCACGACCAGGTCTCGGGACAGGTGTGGTCGGCGATGATGGGGTACCCCGGCGAGCCTGCGTATCGCGAATTCCACCGCAAGGATGATCGCAGCGGCCTCCGATACTGGAGCGTCACCGATACGAAGACCGGGCTCGGCGCGAAGGGGCCGTACTCGCCGGGCGCCGCGGCCGAGCGCGCGCGCGGACACGCGATCCATTTCGTGGGCCTGTTGCGCGAGACGTTCGCGCGACATCGCGAGGAGCGCGGCGGCGACGCGCTGCTCACCGTCACGTTCGACAGCGAGCTGTTCGGGCACTGGTGGTTCGAGGGCGTCGATTGGCTGGGGCACGTGCTGCGTGAGCTCGCCACGGGTGGGCCGGCACCGGTCGGTGTCGGGGAGTACCTCCGACGCGATGGCGCGGCCGAGCGCGTCGATCTGGTGGAGGGCTCGTGGGGCAAGAACAACGATCACTCCACCTGGTCGAACGAGCGGACGGCGTGGATGTGGAGCGAGCTCGCGCGGATGGCCGGCGACATCCACGAGCTGCGTGCGTCCAGGCCGACCGATCCGCTACGTGTGCGCGCGGCGCGTCAGACCGCGCGCGAGCTGCTCCTCGCGCAGTCCAGCGACTGGCCGTTCCTCGTCACGACCGGACAAGCCGCGGACTACGCGGTCGAGCGCTTCCGCAGTCACGCGCTGCGCTTCCGTCGCTCGCTTGAGCTCGCGCGTAACGGCACGGCAGCCGACGAGGTCGAGCTGCGCAGCCTCGAGCGCGCCGACAATCCGTTCCCTGACGCCAGCCCCGACGACTTCTCGCCGGTACGCGTGCCGGTGGGCGCGCGGGCCTAACCCTTCTTCGGGGCCTCGCCCTTCGGCGCCGGCACGCCAGGCTTCGTGGCGGGTGCGCCCGGCTTCGCGCCGGCGGCCGCGCTGGGCTTCGCGGCGGTCGGAGCGCCGGGCTTCGCCGGCGCCGCACTCGGGGCGGCCGCGCCGGCGGCGGGCTCGGCACCTTCGGCCGGCGCCTCCGCGCCCTCGGCCGGGACCTCGCCCTCGACCGGAGCAGCAGCGGCGGCGACCGGCTCTTCCTCGATACGGACCGGCACGGCCTTCACGACGAGCTCGTCATCGTCGTCGACGATGCGGACCTTCGTCTTGTCCACCATCAGGTCGCGCACGTAGAGCGCGTCGTCGATCTCCACCAGCGGTGAAAGGTCGATGTCGATCGCGTGCGGGATGTCCTGCGGGAACGCTTCGACCGTGACGTGGTCACGCGCGTGGACGAGCACCGCGCCCAGGGTCTTCACCGCCGGCGACTCGTGCACGAAGCGCAGCGGGACCTCGGCGTGCGTCTTCTCGGTGAGGCTCACGCGCTGGAAGTCGACATGGAGCAGGCGGCCGGTCATGGTGTCGCGGGCGACGCCGTGGATGAGCGCGGGGATCGCGTCGCCGTCGAGCCCTTCGAGCGACAGCAGGGTGGTGTTGCCCCAGCGGCGGTACGCGCGTTCAAAGGAGTGAAGGTCGGTCTCGACCGCGGAGGAGTCTTTGCGCCCGCCGAAGACGACGCCCGGCAACACGCCCGCACGGCGCAGCTGCGCGACCTTCTTACCCAAGACCTGTCGGGGTCGGACCGCGAGCGTTTCGGCGTCAGCCAAGGCGAACTCCCCTACGAAAGCCTGCGAAGTCCTAAGTATCTCAGGGCGGCGTCGGGAAATCCAAGACCAGGCGCACCGGCGCGCTCAGCGTCAGCAGGGTCGGGCATACCAGGCGCTGCAGGCCCACACCCCAGACCATGACGCGCTCGAAGTCCTCGACGAGCCGAACCTCCCTGATGAGCGGGGTCGTCGGCTTCAGCGACGTCGCGCCGGTGTAGCTCCGGCTCCCATCGCTCGGGTTCACCGTCGAAGCGTTCTGGAAGCGCACGCCGAAGAGCGCGCTCCCGTCGATCGGCACCGGTTGGCCGCTCGGCCCGGACAGGGACGTCGCGACCGCGACCCGGTAGGGCGGCAGGCCAAACACGCCTGGGGCGGTGCTCGGTCCGAACTCGAACACCAGGCGGTCGAAGCCGGGGTTGTGGGCGATGCGGATCGCCGTCAGCTGGGCTTGGCTCGTCGCCGCGCCCCCGGTGCGCTCCGGGCAGGCGCTGGCCGGGGTGCTTCCCGGGCTGGCGGGAGCGGTGGGACTGGGTGCGGCGGTCGTGGGCGCCGCCGTCGTCGGGGCGGCTGTCGTCGTGCGAGTGGGGGTGGGCGGAGCCGTCGTCGCCGCGGGCGCGGCTGTCGCGCTGACGCTCGGGCTGGGCCGGGTCAGGACCACGCGCTCTGGACCACAAGCGCTCACCATGACGACGGCGATGGAGATGAGCAGGGCGGCATAGAGGAGGAGACGACCGATCAACGCCTCGATCGTGACGTATCCACGCTGCTCTGTCGAGTTCGCTGACAAACGCGCGAGCGTTTCGTACGCAGAGCGTACGAAACAGGCGTCAACAAGCGTTCTACGGTAAAATACCCCTAATTGGCCGACCGGCTGCGCGTGGCGCTGGTCTTCCACCAGCACCAACCCGCGGGGAATTTCCCGTCCGTCTTCTCAGAGGTGACCGAGCGCGCGTATGCGCCGCTCGTGGCCGCCCTCTATCGCCATCCCGAAGTTAAGGCGAGCCTCCACTTCTCGGGACCGCTGCTGGATTGGCTGGAGGCCAACCGCCCCGATGTCATCGGCGACCTCTCCGACCTCGTGCGCCGTGGTCAGATCGAGCTCCTGTCCGGCGGCTATTACGAGCCGGTGCTCGTGGGCGTGCCGCGTCGCGACGGCGTCGGCCAGATCCGCGCTCTGACCGATCGCGTGCACGCGATCTTCGGGCAGCGGCCGCTCGGGGCCTGGCTCACCGAGCGCGTGTGGGAACCGCACCTTCCCTCGCTGCTCGCTGAGGCCGGCGTCGCGTACACGGTCCTCGACGACGAGCACTTCCTCCGTGCCGGCCTGAAGAAAGACGAGACCGGCGAGTCGTACATCACCGAGGATCAGGGCCTTCCGGTGATCGTGTTCCCGGGCAGCATGAAGCTGCGCTACCTCATCCCGTTCCGCGACGTGAGCGCGACGATCAAAGAGCTTCGCGAGCGGCATGCCGCCGGCGCGCGGCTGGTCGTGTATGCCGACGACGGCGAGAAGTTCGGCGCTTGGCCGGGCACCTACCAGCGCGTCCACAAAGATGGCTGGCTCGAGCAGTTCTTCACCGCGCTCGCGCAGGCCGACTTCATCCAGACCGCGACGCTCGAGGACGCCTGGATCTTCCAGAAGCCGGCGCGCCGCATCTACATCCCCGGCGGCGCGTATCCGGAGATGAGCGCGTGGGCCCTCGACGCGTCGGCCGCACGCCGCCTCCAGCAGGCGCGCCACAAGCTCGGCGAGGAGCTCGAGTCGCTCGTGACCGCGCCTCTGTGGCGCAACTTCTTCGCGAAGTACCCGGAGGCGAACGCGCTCCACAAGCGGATGCTCATCGTGTCCGAGGAGCTCGCGCGCCGCAGCATCCTCGATTCGTCGATGGAGGTGCGGCAGGCGCAGCAGAACCTCTGGCGCGCGCAGGGGAATGACGTCTACTGGCACGGCGTCTTCGGCGGCATCTATTTCCCGCACCTGCGCTCCGACGCCTACGCCTCGCTGCTCAAGGCGGAGCGGATCCTCTCGGAGCGGCGCGTCGCCGCGGGCGAGGCGCGCGACTACGACGTCGACGGATACGACGAGTACATCTTCCGCGGCAACGCCGGAGCGGTGTTCGTGCACGTCCAGGGCGGTGCGGTCATCGAGTGGGACATCTATGCGTCGGCGACGAATCTCGTCGACACGCTGGCGCGCCGACCCGAAGCGGAGCACGAGGACCTGCGTCGGGCGGAGAAGGCGGGCAAGGTGCTCGTCGGCAAGGCCGCCGAGAAGGAGACGAAGTCGATCCACGAGGCCGTGCGCGCGAAGGAGCGCGGGCTCTCGAAGCTGCTCGAATACGATCCCGCACGTCGCGGTCTCTTCCAGGACAGCTTCACCGTTCGCAAGGGCGAGCCGGTGAATCTCCATGCGGTGCACTACACGCTCACACCGCAGCGGGAGGCGCGCACCGTGAGCCTCACGCTCGAGCCGCCGGCGCGCACGCTCGCCGCCACGCCAGGGCTCGGGATCCGCAAGGACATCCGCATCGCGGACGAAGGCCTCGCCGCGGGCGTGCGCTACCGCCTGCGCAACGACAGCGACGAGACGGTCGAGCTGTCGTTCACGAGCGCATCGAACCTCGGGCTCCTCGGCGAGAACGAGGCCGCCGACGTGATCACGGTCGGCACGCGCAAGACGACGGCCGGGAAGCCGATCGAGGTGCGCAACGTGACCGAGGTGCAGGTGCACTCAGAGTCGAAGCACTTCGATCTCACCCTGGCGATCGATCCACCGGCGGTCGTCGCGACGAAGCCGATCTACGCCGTGACGAACTCCGAATCGGGATTCGAGCGTGTCTACCAGCAGCTCGAGATCGCGATGACCTGGAGCGTCGAGATCGAGCCGGACAGCCATGTCGACCTCGAGATCCGCGGCACCGCGCTCGGTCAGATGGTCGAGCCGGAGGTCATGCGACCGGCCGCGCGCCGTCGCAAAGCGACCACGCCCGCGGGCGAAACCCCGGCGCGTCCGCGGAGGTAGACCCTCCGCCGATGTACGAGCCGCGGCCGCCAGCCACACCGCTCGGTCCTCCGCCACGATCGACCGGCCCGAGCGGCGCGGCCCTGCTACTCGTCGGCGTGATCCTCGGCGGAGTCGCGGGCGGGGCGACCGCGACGCTCTTGGACGGCCGCGCACCAGGCGAGCTGGTGCCGACGCCGGCCCCCACCGCGGTCGCCACGTCGGCGCCGGTCGTCGTTCCCGCGGGCGCCGATCCGATCGTCGATGTCGCGCGCGAGATGCTGCCGACGGTCGTGACCGTGGTGAATCGCCTCGCAACGGGTCAGCAGCAGTCCAGCGGGTCGGGGTTCGTCATCGACGCGCGCGGCTATGTCGTGACGAACAATCACGTCGTCGAGAACGTGCGCGGCGGCGGAGCGGGCGCCGCGTTCGACGTGATCTTCAGTGACAACCGCACGCAGAAGGCCACGCTCGTCGGTCGCGATCCCGACACCGACGTCGCGGTGCTTCAGATCCCGGCGGGCGGCGGACTCAAGGTCGCGCAGCTCGCGAACAGCGACAGCGTGCCCGTCGGTGCGACCGTCGTCGCGATCGGCAGCCCGCTCGGTGAGTTCCAGAACACGGTCACGACCGGCGTCGTGTCGGGCAAGGGCCGCCGACTGCAGGAATCGGCGAACGTGTTCCTCGACGATCTCATCCAGACTGACGCGGCGATCAATCCGGGCAATTCCGGTGGTCCCCTCATCTGGGCCGCGGTGCGCCAGGTGATCGGCATGAACACGCTCATCGCGGATCCCACGACGGCGCAGGGGATCGGCTTCGCGGTGTCATCGAACACGATCCGGACCATCGCCGACGAGCTCATCAAGAACGGGAAGATCGAGCGCGCCTTCCTCGGCATCCGCTACACGCCGCTCTCGCCGCGGGCGGCGGTCGCGCTCGGACTGCCGGCCGCCGCCGGTATCCAGATCTCCTCGGTCGATCCGGGCACGCCGGCGGCGCAGGCCGGGCTGCGCTCGGGAGACGTCGTGACGAAGCTCAACGACCAGCAGATCGATGAGGAGCACCCGCTCCAGCTATTGCTCGTGAAGATGAGGGCCGGCGACCGGGTCCGCCTCACCATCATCCGTGGCGCCCAGACAACGACGGTCGACGTGACGCTCGGAGCTCGCCCGAGCTGACCGACCATCGTGTGACGCTCGGAAAGCGCGACGCGTTCCTGTATCTCGCGGCCGCGACGCTCGGCAGCTTCGGTCTCGGGGTCGCCGCCTTCTACCTCAACTTCCTGTACCGCTCCCTCGGCTACGACGGCGTCGCGCTCGGCGCGCTCGTGGGCGCGGCCGCGCTCGGCGTGGTCATCGGCGCGGTGCCCGCCGCGACGATCGCGCGCGGCCGCTCGCGGCGGACGGTGATCCTGAGCGGCGGCGTGCTGGCCGGATTCGGCCTCGCGGGCCTCGTCCTCTTCGATGCGTTCGTCCCGCTATTCGTCGCCGCGACGCTCTTCGGTCTTGGATCGATCCTCGCGTCGTCGTCGGGCGCGGCGCTCCTCGCCGACGCGACGGCGGCGGGGGCGCGCTCGTCGCGGTTCGGACAGCAGATCGCGCTCGGCACGATGGCCGCTTTCTTCGCGAGCGCGCTTGCGGGCGTCCTCGCCGCGCCGGTCGCGGCGCTCCTGCGCGCCGCTCCCACCGACACGATCGTGCTGCGCACGCTCGTCGCCGGCGGAGGCGTCTGTGCCGCGCTCTCCGCGATCCCCGTCCTGTTCATCGGCGACGTGCCGGTGACAGGCGCGACGCTCGATGCGCCGCGGCGTTTGGGCCTGCTCGCGCGATTCCTCACGGTCGAGTTCGTGTTCGGCCTGGGCGCCGGTAGCTTCCTGCCGTTCACGAATCTGTTCTTCGCGGAGCGCTTCGGTGTGCCGTTCGCGGCGCTCGGCGTCGTCCTCGGCGTCATCGCGGTCGCGGGGAGCCTCGGGGCGCTCGCGCACGGGCGGCTCCTGGCGCGGCGCTTCGGGTCCGTCAACGCGGTCGTCGGCGTGGTCCTCGGTTCGCTCCCGTTCGCGATCGCGGCTGCCCTCGCCACCGATCTGACGCTGGTGGTCGCCGTTCTCGCGCTGCGCGCGTCGCTCATGTACGGATCGAGCGCGACCTGGAACGCGATCACGTTCTCGTCCTTCACCCCGCGCGAGCGCGCGGGCGTGAACGCGATCGCCGCGCTCGCATGGAGCGCGGGCTCCGGATCGGGCGCGGTCATCTCGGGCGCCATCCGTGGAGTCCTGGGAAGCAGCGGCTACACGGTGAACCTGCTGACGCTCGTCGTGTTCTACGCCGCGGCGGCGGCGCTCATCCTGCGGTTCTTCCGCGAGCACGTTCCGAGCGGCGACGTTGGCGCGGTCGTCATGGCTGCCCCAGACTCACGAGCGTGACGACCCCCGCCCGCGACCTCGTGGCCGCCGCATTTTCCGAGGCGCTCGCGCGCGCGGCGCGCAAGCACAGCTGGCAGGGGACCGCGGGCGAGCCGATCGACGTCGAGGTCCCGGCGAATCCGCAGCACGGCGACTACGCGACGAGCATCGCAAAGCGCCTGGCGAAGACGGTCCGCAGGTCGCCGATGGAGATCGCGACGGCGATCAAGGACGAGCTCGAGCCGCGCGCGCCCATCGCCTCGGTCGACATCGCGGGTGGCGGGTTCGTGAACGTGCGTCTCGACGAGACCTGGCTGCGCGCGCAGATCGACACGATCATCGGCGAGGGCCGTGACTACGGGCGGTCAGACGCTCTCCGCGGAAAGCGCATCCAGGTCGAGTTCATCTCGGCGAATCCCACCGGCCCGCTCACGCTCGCGAACGCGCGCGGCGGCCCGCTTGGCGACGTGCTCGCGTCGGTGCTGCAGTTCGCGGGCGCGGACGTGCAGCGCGAGTACTACGTCGAGGACGGCGGCACGCAGGTGAAGCGCTTCGGCGAGTCGGTCGCGATCCGCTACCGCCAGCTGTTCGGCGAAGACACCCCGGTCCCGCCCGACGCGTATCCCGGCGACTACGTGAAGGACATCGCCGCGCAGATCAAGGACCGGCACGGAGACATCTATCGCACGCTGTCGCTGGAGGAGCAGGGGCGCGTGTTCGGCCCGATGGCCATCGACTGGGTCGTCGCGGACGCACAGCGGGTCACGAAGAAGTTCGGCATCACCTTCGACGCCTGGTTCAAGCAGTCCTCGTTCATCGAGTCGGGGTACTTCACCAAGACGATGGACGAGCTGCGGCGCCGGGGGTGCCTCGTCGACCGCGACGGCGCGGTGTGGTTCGAGACCGACGAGGCGCGCGCGCTCGACCGCGAAGGTGAGGAGGGCTGGGTCGTCATCCGCTCGACCGGCGAGCCGACATATCTCGGGACCGACATCGCGTACCACCGACTCTGTCTCGAGGAGCGGGGGATCGACCTCAAGCTCAACGTGTGGGGCGCGAACACGCACTACCACCTGCTGCAGATGAAGATCGCGCTGCCGGCGCTCGGGATCGGCGAGGACCGCTGGAACGTCGTGCTGTACCAGTACGTCCGGTTCCTCCACGAGGGTGTGCTGCAGCGGATGGGACGCCGGACCGGTCTGTTCCTGTGGCTCGAGGACGTGCTCGATGCTGTGGGCGCGGACGCGACACGCTTCCTGCTACTCCAGCGCGGCGCCGACAGCCAGCTTGACTTCGACTTCGAGCTCGCGGTGCAGCAGTCGAACGACAACCCCGTCTACTACGTGCAGTACGCGCACGCGCGGATCGCGAGCATCTTCCGGACCGCCGCCGAGCGCGGCGTCACGCCCGACGGCGCCGACCTATCCGTCCTCACGACGCCGGGCGAGCTCGCGCTCACCAGGCTCTGCCTGCGCTTCCCCGAGCTCCTCGCCGACATCGTCGGCCACCGGGGCGTGCACCTGCTCACCGGCTACGCGCTCGAGCTCGCCGGCGCGTTCCACGGCTTCTACCGCGACCATCGCGTCGTGAGCGAGGATGCCGCCGTCTCGAAGGCGCGTTTGCGTCTGGTACAGGCGGTGCAGGTCACGCTTCGTCAGACGCTCGGTCTGCTCGGCGTCAGCGCTCCCGAGTCGATGTAGGCGGACGCCCGAAGCTACGGTCTCGGGCTAGGGCTCGGGCTCGCCCCGCGACCGGCGCCTCCCGGACCACCGAAGAGACCCTGCAGCGCGTTGCCACCGGCGACGATCGCGGTCGCCGACACGTTTCCGCTCGCGTCGGTCGTGCCGATGATCGTGACCTGGTCGTTCGCCTTCAGGTCGCCGAGCTTGATGTCGGTCTCGACCGTCTTCACGATCCGCGTCGTCGTCCCCACGAGCACGATCTGCGACGTCACCGTCGGCGAAGCGCCCTGCGCTCCGGGCTGGCGCACCTCGATCGTGATCGATCCGTCGTTCACCGAGAGGATGCGCCCGTTCACCGCCTGTCCGCCGAGCGCGCCCGTCGCACCCTGCGCGCCGCCAAGGCGCCCGGTGATCCCGCCGCGGCCGGCCGCGCCCGTCGGCGACGGTGACGCGCTCGTCTCGCTGGGGCTGCCCTTACCGACGGTCATGCCGGCGGCGAAACCGCCGCCCGCGAGCGCGATGCCGATGACGGCGGCGATGGCGATCTGTGCTGGCTTCATCGATGTCGTTCCCTTCTCACTCGTACCTGAGTGCCTGGATTGGGTGCAGCCGCGCGGCGCGCATCGCGGGATACAGCCCGAACACGACGCCGATGGCGACCGAGACGCCGACCGCGATGATCACGGTGCCGGCGGTGATGAGTAGGACGAGTCCACTCGCCTGCGGGATGAGCGACACCGCGACGGTGATCGCCCAGCCGAGGAGGATGCCGAGGATGCCGCCGATGCCGGTGAGGGCGATCGACTCGATGAGGAACTGGACCATGATGTCCTGCCGCCGCGCGCCGACCGCCTTGCGGATGCCGATCTCACGCGTCCGCTCGTTCACCGACACGAGCATGATGTTCATGATCCCGATCCCACCGACGAGCAGCGAGATGCCGCCGATCGCGCCGAGCAGGAGCGTGAACGACGCGGTGATCGTGTTCAGGGCCGAAAGCGTGTCGTTCTGGTTGGTGACCGTGAAGTCGGCCGACGCGGGATCGCTGATCTTGTGACGCTGCAGCAGAACGCTCGTGACGTCCGCGGTCGTGTCAGCCATCGCGTCGCTCGACGTCGCCTTCACGACGATCGTGTTGACCACGTTGAGCCGGCCGGTCAGCACGCGCTGCGCCGTGGTGATGGGGACGAGGATCTGATCGTCGCGGCTGAACCCGAACGTCGACCCCTTCGTATCGAGGACGCCGATGACCTTGAAGTTCACGATGCGCGCACGCTGCTGTCCCTGACCCTGGCCCCCGCCGCCGAAGACCTGGCGCAGCTGCAGCGTCTGCCCGACGGCGTCGCCCTCGCCGAAGAGGTTCGTCGCGGTGGTCGCCCCGATGACGGCGACCTGTGCGTTGATGGTGAGGTCGGACTCGCTGAAGAAGTCGCCGCTCTGCATCTTCCAGTCGCGGACCATCGGGTACTGCTCGGTCACGCCGTTGACGTTGGTGTTCCAGTTCTGGCCCGCGGCGGTGACCTGCCAGCGGCCGGCGCCCTGCTCGGCGTGGACGGCGGCGATCGTCGGGCCAAGCTGGGTCTGGATGGAGCGCATGTCGTCGAGGGTGAGGTTCTGGGACTGTGCCCCGGCGCCACGAAGGCTCGCTTCGGTGAGATTCCCCGGGCTCACGGTGATGAGGTTCGAGCCGAGCGACAGGATCGTGTTCTGCACCTGCTGCGACGCGCCGTTGCCGACGGCCACCATCGCGATCACGGACGCGACGCCGATGATCACGCCGAGCATCGTCAGCGCGGAGCGCAGCTTGTTGACCACGAGCGACTGCAGCGCCGAGCGGAACGAGTCGTAGATCTTCATTCCGCCGCGCCGATCCCCGCGGCGATCTCGTCCGCGGCGCGGCGCGGCGCGAGCACGGGCTCGTCCCGCGAAACGACGCCGTCGCGCATCCGCACGATGCGCTTGCAGTGGGCGGCGACGTCGGGCTCGTGCGTGACCATGACGACGGTCTTGCCGAGCTCGTTCAGCCGCTGAAGGATCGCGAGGATCTCCGCGCTCGAGTGCGAATCGAGGTTCCCGGTCGGCTCATCCGCGAGGATCATCGATGGCTCGGTCAAAAGGGCGCGCGCGATCGCGACGCGCTGCTGCTGCCCGCCGGAGAGCTCGCTCGGCCGGTGATGCACTCGGTCGGCGAGCCCGACCTGCTCCAGCGCCGCGAGGGCGCGGGCGCGGCGATCGTGGCGATCGCCACCGTACACGAGCGGCAGCTCGACGTTCTCGACGGCGTTCAGGCGCGCCAGGAGGTTGAACGTCTGGAAGACGAAGCCGATGTGCGTGTTGCGGATCGCGGCGAGCTGATCGTCGGACAGCTTGCCGACGTTCTCGCCGGCGAGCTCGTACGAGCCGCCGTCGGCGACGTCGAGGCAGCCGAGCACGTTCATGAGCGTCGACTTGCCGGAGCCCGACGGGCCCATGATCGCGACGAACTCGCCGGTATGGATATCGAGATCGACACCCGC
>Ga0114129_10010418_pt1 | contig 13259 bp, 8 predicted proteins | sample RhiMetdeltSRZDD1_FD_80071 | JGI IMG/M metagenome (GOLD analysis project Ga0114129, IMG submission 80071) | Populus rhizosphere microbial communities from Tennessee, USA - Rhizosphere MetaG P. deltoides SRZDD1 (version 2) (version 2) | ecosystem: Host-associated > Plants > Roots > Rhizosphere >...
CGTGCGGAATCGCGCCGCCCTGCGGATCGGTGACGCGCCCGAGGATCGTGCCGCGAAAATCCTGCGCGCCGGCGAGTCGCGCCGTGCCGAAGACGATGATCGCCGCAAGCACGACCGTCAGGATCCGCGACATGCCTGCGAATCGTACACCGAGCGGCGGTGTCAGACACCGCCGAGGTCGCCGCAGAGCTCGACGTAGTCGGCGAGCGCTCTGACAAGGGGACCCATCTTCGGGTGCGTTGGAAGGACGTCTGGCGTCACGCCGTATGCGCCGAGCGCCGCCGCGCAGACCGGCCCGATCGCCGCGACGATCGTGTGATTGTTCAGGACTCTCACCACATCGTCGGACTTTCCCAAACGAGCGGCGACCTGCATCAGGTGGCGGAATTGGATCTGGCTGGTGAACGCAATCGCATCGATGCGCTGCTCGATCAAATCGCCGATCAACGTGAGGAGCGGCGTGACGTCCTCCGGCAACTGCCATTCGTACAGCACGAACTCTTCGAGCAGCGCGCCGCGTCTCTTCAGCGCGTCGCTCAAGCCGGGATTGGGCTCCCCGTAGTGCACGAGCGCGACGCTCTCACCGTCGAGATCGATGCGGGTCAGCGAGTCGAGGAGCTCGTTCGTCGTGTACGGTTCGTCAGCCGTCACCTGCACCGCGACGTCGTATCGCTTCAGCACGGCTGCCGGCTTCGGACCGCGACAGGCGATCGTGGTCGCCCGCAACGCCGCGAGGGTCGGCTCGAGCCGGCCGAGCCGCTCGGCGTCCCGCAGGAGTGACGTCACGCCGACGCCGGTGAGGAAGATCATCACCGAGAAGCGGCGGGCGATCAGCGCGTCGATGAAGCGCGGAGCGTTCTCCAGGCGCGGAACCTCGCGCACGGCAGGCGCGTTCTGCGGCACGCCGCCGAAGCGGCGGACGAGCGCCGCCATCTCGTCGCTCATGCGCGCCTCGAGCAGCGCGACGCGAGCGCCGTCAAGGGCTGGCATGAAGCGGGAGGTAGGGAATCACGCGCTCCAGGACCTGCGGCAGCTCGTCGCACGGCACATCTTCGAGGATGCGCGCGCCTGGTCGTGCGTTCGGTCCCGAGGAGCCGCCCACGAAGATGTCGACCGCGTCGACGATCTCGCCGTTCACTCTGATGTTCTTGCCGAGAAGGCCGATGTCGGCCGCCGCGTGATTGCCGCAGCCCGCCGGACATCCCGACCAGTTCATCGTCAGGAGCCGTCCGCGCGGAATCGCGTGCTCGAGACGCCGCGCCGTTCGAAGCGCGAGCTCCTTGGTTTCGATGAGCGCGAAGTGGCAGTAATCGATTCCCGTGCAGCTCACGAGCCGGCGCATCGCGCCCGACGGGTTCGGCGACAGCTCGCACAGGAGCGGCTCTGCGGTCAGCGGGGCAACGTTCGCGTCGGGAACGTTGGGGATGATGACGTTCTGGCTCGTCGTCAGCCGAATATCTCCGCTGCCGTACGTCTCCGCGAGGCGCGCGACCTCGAACAACTGATCGGCGGTGATGCGGCCGACCGGCACCGCCAGGCCGGCGTAACTCAGTCCCTGCTGCCATTGCTCGACGATGCCGATGTGATCGGCGATTCGCGTGGCGCGCGCATCCTTGCCCGCCGTCAGCAGCCGTTCACCGATTCGACGCTGCACCTCCGCTCGAAACTTCTCCACGCCCCACTCGTCGAGGAGAAAGGCCAGCCGCGATCGGTTGCGCGCCGCACGAGGGCCATGGTCGCGGAAGATCAACGCGATGTGGCTGCACAGCGCCGCTGCCGCGTCCGGCTGCACGAAGATGTCCAACTTCGAAGCGGGCCGGAACCCGCCCGATCCCATCTTGCCGCCGGCCATGACGTTGAAGCCGCGGACCTCGACGCCTTCAATCGTCTTGACGGCCGGCGTCAACGCGACGTCCTGCGACTCGGTGTGGACGCAGTGCTCGGTGCAGCCGGTGATCGCGACGTTGAACTTGCGAGGGAGGTTCGTGTACGCCTTGTCGCCGAGGAACATCGATGTGAACTGCCGGACGACCGGCGAGGCGTCGAACAACTCGTGGGACGTCAGACCGGCGACCGGACACCCAACCACATTCCGAATGTTGTCCTGTCCCGTCTGAAGAGAAACGAGTCCGACCTGTTCGAGGCGATTCCAGATCTCCGGCACGTCGCCGATCTCGAACCCGCGAAGCTGAACCTGCTGTCGCGTGGTGATGTCGGCGAAACCGACGCCGTGCCGCCGCGTGATCTCGGCGAGCGTCCGGATCTGCGCGGCGTTGGTCACGCCATTCGAGATGCGCACGCGCATCATGAACCGTCCAGGCGTCTGGCGTCGGAAGAACACGCCGGCCCACTTGAGCCGCTCGCGGTCGCCTTCATCGATCGCTTCCCATCCCTCCCGCGCCAGTCGTGGGACTTCCGACACGATGTCGAGACCGTCTTTCTCCTTCTTGAAGCGCTCGATTTTGTTCAACGTGACGATGACGGCGCCGCCGGCGGGGACGCTGGGCGCCGGCTCCTCCACTCGGTCAGGAGCCGCGAGCACTTCAGGCGTCGCCAATCCCTGACAAGCCAGCGCGACGATCCGTTCCACTTCCGGTCTGCACGAGCCGCAGCCGGTGCAGGCGCGCGTCGCGCTCGACACGGCGTGCACGCTGCGCGCGCCTTCGAGCACGGCTTGAATGATCTGCGCTTTCGACACCGCATTGCAGTCGCAGATCTGCGCCGTGTCCGGCAGGTCTTCAGCGGGGCGCGGCCTGTCATCTGCCGGCGCCGCGAACAACAACTCCGCGCGGTTGTCGGGCACCGCCGTCGCGTCGTCGAACGCGCGCACGAGCGACGGAACGACGGGTGCGTCGCCGATTACGATGGCGCCGACGAGCCGGTTCCCGCGAAGGATCAGTTTCTTGTAGACGCCTTTGGACCGCTCCGCATAACTCACGACTTCGTCATCGTCGCCGGCCGGCTCTTTCTCGCCCATGACGGCGACGTCGACACCGGCGACCTTCAATTTCGTGGAGATCCGCGATCCGCGATACAGCGCGTGTGGATTCCGTCCAGATAAGCGATCGGCGAGCACCTCCGCCTGCTCCCATACCGGCGCGACGAGACCGTAGGTCCGGCCGCGATGCTGCGCGCACTCGCCGATCGCGTAGGTGTCGGGCGCGGGACGGCACGCGAGGTCGTCTCCGACGACGATGCCTCGTTCGACAACGAGACCCGCACGAACCGCGAGCTCGACGTTGGGACGAATGCCGGCGGAGATCACCACCATGTCGCACTCGAGCGTCGATCCATCCTTGAAGATCAACCCCGTCACGCGATCGTCGCCGAGGATCGCATCCGTCGTTTTCTCGAGGTGGACCTGGAACCCGGCGCCCTCGACCTGTCGCTGAAGAATCGCCCCGGCCGGTGCGTCGAGCTGCGCCTCCATGAGATGTGGCATGAGGTGAATCACGTGCACCTCGAGGCCGCGATTCAGCAGGCCTCGCGCCGCTTCGAGACCGAGCAGCCCTCCGCCGATGACCGCGGCGCGTCGCGCGTGCCGCGCGTACTCGAGTATGCGGCGGCAGTCGTCGAGCGTGCGGAACACGAATGCGCCCGGCTTGAACGCACCCGACTCGGAAGAGAGCCCGGCGACGCGCGGCACCAACGGTGCGCTCCCCGTCGCGATCACGAGCGCGTCGTACCGCTCGACGACGCCATTGGTCGCGGCGACGCGCTTCGAGGAGACGTCAATGGCGTCGACGCGCCCACCCGCGTGCAGCGTTACGCCGTTGGCGGCGTACCACGTGAGCGGGTTGATGACGATGTCGTTCGGATCGTGACTTCCCGCGAGCACGCTCGACAACAGGATGCGGTTGTAGTTACCGTGCGGCTCCTCGCCGAAGACCGCAATCCGATCGCGATTGCCTCCGCGGGCGAGGAACTGTTCCACGAAGCGCGCGCCCGCCATGCCGTTGCCGATCACGACGAGGCGTCGCGGTCCGCTCACTCGGAGGTCTCCTCTGAGGTCACCTCTGAGTCGGCGGTCGCGCGCACGGCGCACACTTTGAATTCGGGCATGCCGCTCACCGGATCGAGCGCGGCGTGCGTGAGCCGGTTGACCGACCGCGCGCCGCCCCAGTGAAACGGGACGAAGACCGTATCGTCGCGAATCGTGCGAGTGACCTTCACTCTGAAGGTGGCCGTGCCGCGCCGCGTCGACAACCTGACGCGCTGACCGTCCGACACGCGCGCGAGCCGCGCGGCCGTCGGATGCATTTCGGCGACCGGCTCGGACGCGACCTCCTGCAATGCGGCGATGCGACGCGTCTGCGTCCCCGACTGGTAATGCGCCATCAGGCGTCCCGTGGTCAGAAACAGCGGATAGTCGTCATCGCGATCCTCGGCCGGCGGCCGATGCGCGACGGCGTGAAAACGCGCGCGTCCATCGGCAGTCGGAAAGGCGTCATGAAACAGACGCGGCGTGCCGGGATGATCCGCGGAGGGACACGGCCAGAACACGCCGTCGCGCTCGTCGATGCGCTCGTACGTGATCCCGGAATAGTCGGCGAGTCCACCAGCGCTTGCGAGCCGCAGTTCGTCGAACACGTCGCGAGCATCACCCGACGAGAAATTCGATCGCTTGCCCAGGCGGTCGGCCAGTGCGGTCAACATCGCGAGGTCGCTCCGCGCGCCCTCCGGCGGATCGAACGCGCGGCGGCGACGGATGACGCGCCCTTCGAGGTTCGTCATCGTGCCGTCTTCCTCCGCCCACTGGGCCGACGGCAGCACGACATCGGCGAGCTGCGCGGTCTCCGAGAGGAAGAAATCTGCGACGACCAGAAAGTCGAGGGCCTGGAGCCGCTGCTCGACGCGCCGCGCATCCGGCGCCGACACGACCACGTTGGAGCCGACGACGAGGAGCGCGCGCACGCCGTCTTCCTGGCCGATCGAGTCGAGAAGATCGAACGCAGATTTTCCCGGACCGGGAATCGCTTCTTCGGGAACGTGCCAGACGGCGGCGAGATGTCGGCGCGCCGCCGGATCGTCGATCCGCCGGTATCCCGGGAGCTGATCGGCTTTCTGTCCGTGCTCGCGTCCGCCCTGTCCGTTTCCCTGACCCGTGAGCGAGCCGTACCCGCTGAACGGCCGGCCGGGCGCGCCGAGCGCGAGCGCGACGTTGATGTAGGCGAGCACGTTGTTCACACCTTGCGCCTGCTGCTCCGGTCCGCGCGCGGTGAGAATCATCGCGCTCGGCCCGCGTGCGAGCCGGTGCGCGGTGTCAATCAGCAGCGCTTCCGACACGCCCGTCAGGCGCTCGACGCGCTCGGGCCAGTACGTCGCGACCAGCCGCCGCACGTCGTCGAAGCCGTGTGTCCGCTGGTTGATGTACGCCTCGTCGACGAGACGGTCGCGAACCAGCACATGCAGCAGACCGTTGGCGAGTGCGATGTCGCTGCCCGGTTTCAGCGGCAGATGCAGCGCCGCCCAGCGCGCCGTGGCGGATCGACGCGGGTCGGCGACGATCAGCGCGCCGCCGTTCACCTGCTGCGCCTCGAAGTACCGCATGATCGGCGGCATCGTCTCGGCGACGTTGGCGCCCGCGAGGAGGATGGTCTTCGCGTGCGGAATGTCGTCGAGCGGAAATGGCAGGCCGCGGTCGAGACCGAACGCCTGCGAGGCCGCCGCCGCCGCCGATGCCATGCAGAAGCGGCCGTTGTAGTCGACGTTGGCGGTGCCGAGGGCTACGCGCGCGAACTTGCCCAGCCAATACGCTTTCTCGTTGGTCAACGAGCCGCCGCCGAAGACGCCGACGGCATCGCGCCCGTACTGTCGCTGGACGGCCTCGAATCGCCGCGCCACGCGATCGAGCGCCGCATCCCAGCTCGCAGCCACGAGCGCGCCGTCTGCGTCGCGCACGAGCGGAGTCAGAAGGCGATCGGCATGGGTGAGCAACGCCGCCGCCGACCAACCTTTGACGCACAACCCGCCCTGGTTCACGGGAAAGGCGGGATCGGCGTCGACGCTCACTCCATCGGGACCGCGCTGCAGACACATCCCGCATTGAAGCGCACAGTACGGGCAATGAGTCCGGACGCTCACGGCGCGACCCTGGACTGCCGCGCGTGTCGCTCGAGGAAATCGATGATGCGGCAGCGGTAGTCGTAGAACTGCGCGTGTTCGAGCACGGCCGCGCGTTCGCGTGGCCGCGGAAACGGCACCGAGAGAATGTCTCCGATCCGCGCCGCCGGTCCGTCGGTCATCAGCATCACGCGATCCGCCAGGTAGAGCGCCTCGTCGATGTCGTGCGTCACCATCACGACCATCGCGCGATCGCGATCCCAGACGTGCAGCAACGTGTCCTGCAAGCCGAAGCGCGTGAGCGAATCGAGTGTCGAGAACGGTTCGTCGAGCAGGAGGAAACGCGGCTCGAGCGCCAGCGCGCGCGCGAGCGACACGCACTGCTGCGTGCCTGGCGAGAGCTCGCTCGGCCACTGGTCCGCGGCGTCGTCGACGCCGACGAGCGCGAGATAGCGATTGGCCTCGGATCGACGCTGCGCGCTCGTCGAGGCCGGGGATCGGCTGGCGACCGCGAGCACGACGTTTTCGCGCGCGGTCAGCCAGGGAAGCAGACAAGGCGCCTGAAACACGAGCGCGCGATCCGTCCCGGGCCCTTCGACGATGCGGCCGTCGATCGCGACAGCGCCGCGAGTCGCGGCCTGCAGCCCGGCGACGATCGACAACACGGTCGACTTGCCGCAGCCCGAATGCCCGAGGATGCACACGAACTCCCCCTCATCGACGTGGGCGTTGACATCCTCGATGGCGACGACCGGCCCGGACGGCGTCGGAAAGGTTTTCGTCAAGGCCATCAACTCGAGCGGTACGCACGCAGTCGTCACGTCTCGTTCTCGCCGAGCACAATCGGGCCGATGCCAGCTTCCGCGTGCGGCTTCGACGCGTGGAGGCGCGCCATCTTCCGCGCAGGCTGAACGTAGGCGGCCAGCCACTCGACGACGTGCGTTCGGACGCGTTGCGCTTCCCGATCGCGCGCGAGCGCGGCAGCCGTTCTCGGTTTCGGAATGACGACGCCGACAGACGCGCCAAGCGTCGCGCCGGGCCCGCGCGTCATCGGCACGATCCGATCCGACAGCCGCAACGCTTCCTCCACGCTGTTGGTGATCATGATCGCCGTCACCGGACGGTCGGCGGCCGCGCAGAGCTGCGCCAGCTCTTCCTGCAGCGCCGCGCGCGTCAGCGCGTCGAGCGCACCGAAGGGCTCGTCGAGAAACAGGATGTCGGGCTCCGTCGCGAACGCGCGCGCGATGGCGACGCGCTGCCGCATGCCTCCTGACAATTGACTTGGGCGGCGGTGCATCGCATTCGCGAGCCCCACCATTTCGAGATACCGGCGCGATTGATCCTCCTGTTCGGCGCGCGACCATGACGAGAAACGAGCCGCGACGGCCAGCCGGACGTTCTCGGACGCGGAGAACCACGGCAACAGCGAGTAGTTCTGAAAGACGATTGCCGCGCCATGGGGAATGCCGCGCAGCCGCTCGCCCCGAATCGTCACGTGCCCCGAATCTGCGGGCAGAAGCCCCGCGACGATACCGAGAAAGGTCGACTTGCCGCAGCCCATGAACCCGACGATCGAGACGAATTCACCTTGCTCGACCGTGAGCGTCACATCTTCGAGGACGTGACGCCGCGCCGGCTTCGCGCCGAACGCTTTGCAGATCCCAGTGACTTCGATGAACGACACGACTTAACGTGGGGCTCCGCCCCACACCCCGGCTCGGTCGCTCGCGGGGGCCCTTTCGCCCCGCTCCGCTCCCTCGCAGGCGCGCCGCGCGCGCCTAAGCCCGTTAGGCGGCTCGGCGTCGTGCCTGGCAGCCGCAGGAAACGAGTCCAGAATTCTGGTTTCGAGCCGCATAACGGGCTAGACCGCCCTCAGTTTCGATTCGGCCGCGCTCATCACACGATCCAGCGCGAACCCGATGACGCCGATCGTCAGGATCGCGAGGAGGATGTGCGCGTAAATCAGGCTGTTGTATTCCTGCCAGAGGAACCCGCCGACACCCGGCGTCCCCGTCAGCATCTCGCTGGCGACGATCACGAGCCAGGCGATCCCGAGGCTCAAGCGATAGCCGGTGAAGAGATACGGCAAGGTGGCCGGGACGACGATCTTGGTGAACGTCGTCATGCGCGACAGGCGGAGGACTTTCGCGACGTTCCAGTAATCCTGCGGGATCGCACGGACGCCCGCCGCGGCGTTGATGACGGTGGGCCACATCGAGCAGACCGCGATCGCGAACATCGCCGCCGGCTCCGATTTCTGGAACAACACGAGGCCCAGCGGCAGCCACGCGAGCGGAGAGATTGGTCGCAGCACCTGCATGACGGGATCGAACATCCGGTGCAGCGTGGAAGACATTCCGAGCAGCAGGCCGAGCGGTGTCGCGATGACGATGCCGAGCAGAAATCCTTTGGCTACGCGAATCAGGCTGTAGTACGCGAACAATCCAATTCCCTGATCCATCTCGCCGCGCTTCTCGATCGGATGAAGCAGATAGATCTTGCTTTCCTGCCACGTCTTCCAGGGCGAAGGCAACTCCGGCACGAAGACGCTCGTCGCCGACCACGCCAGCATGGCGAGGGCGATACCCGAAACGGGAAGGAGCACTTCACGCCAACGCATGAACGGGAAACGCTCGCGCATACCGCTCGGGCTCGGCGCTGTCGAACGTCGAGCCGTCCATCAGCGTGAACTTCTGGACGTCGGTCACCTTCGGCGCCGCGCCGAGCTCCTTCATCGCCTCGAGATAGATGTCCGGCCTGACCACGCGCTTCACCACGCCGTGATAGTCGGGCGCGTCCTTCACCATGCCCCATCGTCGGAACTGCGTGAGCCACCAGGTGCCGTACGCGCGCTGCGGGTAGTTGCAGTCGCGAGCGGAAAAAATCATGAACCACTTGTCCTGCTCGCGACGGCCGTCACCGTAGTCGTAGTTGCCGAGGAGCCGCTGCAGGATGATTGCGGACGGACAGTTGATGTACGTGGGCCTCGCGATGATCTCGGCGGCCGCTGCGCGGTTGTCCATTTTCTCCAGGTGCACGCTCGCGAGATGGAGCGCCTTGAGTATCGCCTTGACCGTCTTTGGATTCCTGACGGCGAACTCTTCGGTGAACGCGCACACCTTTTCCGGGTGATCGCGCCAGAGCTGCTGCGTCGTCACGGCCGTGTACCCGATCCCGTCGACGATGGCGCGGTTGTTCCACGGCTCGCCGACGCAGAAGCCGTCCATCTTGTCGACGCGCATGTTGGCCACCATCTGGGGCGGCGGGATCGTGATGAGCGTGACGTCTCGATCCGGATGGATCCCGCCGGACGCCAGCCAATAGCGCAGCCACATGGCGTGCGTGCCCGGAGGAAAGGTCATCGCGAAGGTCAGCGGCGAGCCGGCGGCTTTCGCGCGGTCGACGATCGGCTTCAGATCCTTGGGCGTCGTCACGCCGGCCCGCTTCAGCTTGTTGTTCAGCGTGATCGCCTGGCCGTTGCGATTCAGCAGCCACGGGATGACCATCGGCTTTACCGGCGATCCGCCGAGCCCCATCGTCGAGGCGAGCGGCATCCCGAAGAGCATGTGGGTCGCGTGGTTCTCGCCGATCGTCAACTTGTCGCGGATGACGGCCCACGACGCTTCTTTCGAAACGATCGACGCGATCCCGAACTGCTTGAAATACCCCAACTCGTGCGCCATCACGATCGGCGCGCAGTCGGTGAGCGCGATGATCCCGAAGCGCACGGTCGTCGTCTCAGGTGAGTCGTCGGCGTACGCGGTGCCCGACCAACCCTTCGGAAGCCCCGCCATCAGTCCTGCGACCGTCGATCCCCCGGCGTGCTTCAGAAAAGTGCGGCGCGAGCAGGTCATCGTCTGTCGTACACGCGGGAGCAAGACGCACTCCACACGCGTTCGCGATGAGGCGATCGAATTTTTCGGGGGATTTCCGTCGGTCGACGCCGATGGCCGCGGCGGCGTTCGACAATTTTGTTGGCTCTCGCCGCGCTCGCTACATGTTTGTGTCCAGGTGCGATTTCCAATCCCTAATCCCTAATCCCCAATCCCTGCTCTCGAGACATTCGTGTCGCTCGTCGATCGCGAAGCGACATTGTCGTCGGACGCTCGTGAAAGAATCGCGCGATCACCGGGGCGAAGAGGCGGCACGTCAGTTGCTCGCCGCCCGTCGTGATGCGCATCGTCGTGCTGTTTTCGCTGCTGCTCACGACAACGGCTTCGTCGGTCGCCGCGCAAGTCGCCGTCTCGGGATCGCTCAGAACCCGCGCGTATTCGTGGGACTGGTTTGGAGACAGCGCGAACGGCGACTACATGTATCCCGGTTCGCTCGCTCGTCTGGCGTTGTCGCAGTCGAAGAAGCGGTACGACTGGCAGGTCGAACTCGCCGTGCCGTTCGTCCTCGACCTGCCGGCTGACGCCATCGCGCCGGGCGCGGCTGGACAATTGGGTCTCGGTGCGACCTACTTCGCCGCGAACACGAGCAGGACGAACGTCGCGGCCTTTTTCATCAAGCAAGGCGCCATCCGCTTCAAGAACCTCCGCGGAGTCGACGGACAGTCGCTCACAGTCGGCCGCATGGAATTCAACGACGGCGCCGAGGTCGTGCCGAAGAACGCCGCGCTGGCCGCGCTCAAGCGCGATCGGATCTCGCAGCGCCTGCTGGGCAATTTCGGATTCTCCGATGTCGGCCGCAGCATCGATGGCGCGCTCTACGTCTTCAACGGCGCCACGTCGAATGTCACGCTCCTCGGCGGCCGACCCACTCAGGGCGTCTTCCAGGTCGATGGATGGGGCGAACTGAACGTCAACGTCCTCTACGGCGCGTGGACGAAACAGCTAGGCGGGCGCTCCAACACCGGCGAATGGCGGGTGTTCGGCCTGGGATATCACGATTACCGCGACAGCGTTCTGAAAACCGACAATCGGGTCCTTGCGACGAGACGCGCGGATACGGAATCGATCAAGGTCGCGACCTTTGGAGGCCACTACCTTCGGATTGCTGAAACGGGTGCCGGGCCTGTCGATGTCCTGGCGTGGGGCGCGATGCAAACCGGATCCTGGGGCACGCTCGCTCACCGTGCCGGCGCTTTTGCCGCCGAAGTCGGCTGGCAGCCTCCGGTGCTTCAGCGGCTCGAGCCGTGGCTTCGCGGCGGGTACGACTACGGCTCGGGCGACGGTGACGCGACGGACGAGACGCACGGGACTTTCCTCCATATGCTGCCGACTCCGCGCGTCTACGCGCGGTTTCCGTTTTTCAACATGATGAATTGTACCGACGCGTTCGGCGAGGTCATCCTGAGGCCGCGCAAAGGGATCACCGTACGCACCGACGTGCACGGGCTGCGTCTGGCAGACGCGAACGACCTCTGGTACATGGGTGGCGGCGCGTTTCAGCCGTCGACGTTCGGCTACACGGGACGACCCTCCAACGGTCAGTCCGGCCTGGCGACACTCTACGACGTGAGCGGCGATTACGCGCTCAATGGGCACGTCGGACTCGGCGTCTACTACGGATACGCCGCCGGCAAGCCGGTGACGCAGGCGATTTATCCCGACGGCGGTAACGCACATTTCGGCTACGTCGAATTACTGTTCCGGTTCTGACATTCCCTTCGTCCGTCGTCTTCGGCTATTGTTGCGCCGTGCCCGCGACGACAATCGAGCGACTCGACGCGGCGCGCCAGGAGCTCTCCGCACAGGCGGCGCGCGGACAAGGCGGTCGCGTCGCGCTCGAGCGATTCTCGGATCGGTTCGATGCGCTGCTCGGCGAGCTGTTCGCCGACGCGCCGCGTCCGTCGACCACGGTCGTCGTCTGCGCGCTCGGCGGGTACGGCCGGCGGCAGCTCTGTCTGCACTCGGACGTGGATGTCCTCATCCTCTTCGACGACCCCATCGGTGACGCCGACCAGCGCTTCCTGCAGGCGTTTCTGCATCCGCTGTGGGATCTGCGGCTGGTCGTCGGCCATCAGGTCCGCGAGATCGGCGAGTTCGCGCGGCTGGACGTCGAGAATCCGACCTTTCTGCTCGCGCTGCTCGACGCGCGTCTGGTCGTCGGCAACGCCGCCTTGTTCGAGCGCGCCGCCGCGAGCCTCGAGCCGGCGCACGCGCGCGCCGAAATTCTCCGGTCGCTGTGGCGGCTGATCGACGAGCGGCACGCGGCATTCAACGACACGCTCTATCAGCTCGAACCGGACATCAAGGACGCGCCGGGCGGGTTGCGCGATCTGAACGCGCTGCGCGCGATCGCGCGGCTCACCGATCCGGCCATTCTCGCTCGCGGGCCCGCCGATCGCGATCGCCTCGACGAAGCCGAAGAGTTCCTCTCGCGGATCCGCGCGGTCCTGCATCTGGAGAGCGAGCGCAATCACAACGTGTTGAGCCACGAGCTGCAGGAACGCTCGGCCACGACCCTCCGCTACGCGGGCGGCGAGCCGCGGCAGCAGGTCGAGCGGTTGATGAGCGATTACTTTCGCCACGCGCGCAGTGTCAGCCGCGCGCTCGAATGGGCGCGCCGGACGGCGCCGACGCCGGCGGGCGCCAATCTCGTGCGGTCGCGCGACGGCATTCGATTCGTCGATGTGGAGCTCGCGCGCGCGCGGCCCGAGAGCTGGCTCAGCGTCTTCCAGGCCGCCGTGGACGCGGGGACCTCGGTCGCGTACAACACGCTCGCGTGGATGCAGCAGAACGCGGACCGCTACGTCGCCGAAGATTTCTTCCCGGACGCGGCCGATCGATCGGCGCTGCTCGCGTTTCTCAAACCGCGGCCCGGTCTCTACGCGCGGCTGTCCGAGATGAACGACTTCGGCGTCCTCGGCCGCATGTTCCCGGAGTACGCGGCCATCTCGTGCCGCGTGGTGCGCGACTTCTATCACAAGTACACCGTCGACGAGCACACGCTGCTGACGATCCGGAACCTCGAACGCCTCGCGGCCGGCGCCGCGCCCGCTCAACCTCATCGCGAACGGTTCGCCATGCTGCTCGCCGATCTGCCGGCGCCGGAGCTGCTGGTCCTCGCGCTGTTGTTTCACGACGTCGGGAAGTGGCGCGACGAAGATCACGCGTCGGAGAGCGTCCGGATGGCGCAGCAGATGCTCGAGCGTCTCCGGATGCCGCCGGCCTCGCGCGAGATCGTCGAGTTCCTGATCCGCAATCACTTGAAGATGTCGGTGTCCGCGTTCCGCCGCGACGACGGCTCGC
>Ga0114129_10010420_pt1 | contig 13257 bp, 8 predicted proteins | sample RhiMetdeltSRZDD1_FD_80071 | JGI IMG/M metagenome (GOLD analysis project Ga0114129, IMG submission 80071) | Populus rhizosphere microbial communities from Tennessee, USA - Rhizosphere MetaG P. deltoides SRZDD1 (version 2) (version 2) | ecosystem: Host-associated > Plants > Roots > Rhizosphere >...
CCGAATTGATCCCGATATCAAAAACTGCGAGCCGGTCATCAATTTAAATTAAAGAAGTGAGCATTTGCCATACCATCGCTTCAGAACTAGAATCTCCTTCATGTAACCATAACGCCATAACCGCTGTTAACTCGACGGTTGGAAGCTTATGCTTTTCGATCCGAAATCATCTATCAGGGCCGATCCGATGACAAAATGAAGTACTGTCCTCTCTGCGAGAGATCTTACGAAGACGGGTTTGAAGTCTGTGACCTCGACGGGGCTAAGCTCCGCGTTTCCGGGGTCAAAGAAGATTCTCTCATTGGAAAAGTTATTAAAGGTCGCTACGAGGTCCTCAAAAAATTGGGCCAGGGCGGCATGGGAGCCGTCTATCTTGCCAATCAGTTTGCGATCAACCGCAAGGTCGCACTCAAAATTCTTCAGTCCGATTATGCCAGAAACGAGGACTTCGTCAGAAGGTTTCGCCAAGAAGCGACACTGGCGGCCTCTTTCAGTCATCATAACATCGTTACAATTTTTGACTTCGATCAAGCCGAGGACGGTGGCCTTTACATCGCAATGGAGTTCGTCGATGGGCAGAGCCTCGACCAGATGATCAGGAATAATCCTATGGAGGTGGATACTGCGCTGCGCCTAGGCATCCAAATCGCAGAGGGTCTTAACGCCGCACATCGTACGGGAGTGATCCACCGAGATATCAAACCGGCAAACATCATGGTCGTCAAGCAGGGAAGCAACATCAAACTGTTGGACTTCGGCATCGCTCGATTGCGAGATAGCACGGCGACCACCAGGCTCACTCAACCAGGCATGATCATGGGCACTCCAGCCTACATGGCCCCGGAGCAGATTGAAGGAGGCGAGCTGAGCGATCGAACAGACATGTATGCGTTCGGGATCGTGCTCTACGAGATGCTTACCGGCCATGTGCCATTCGACGCATCAACGCCGGGAGCGGTTCTAGTGAAACACTTGCGCGAATCGCCGCCGCTATTGGGTAAAATAAGAAAAGGGATGCTGTTGTCCGTCGAGAGTACTGTCACGAGGATGTTACAGAAAGACCCGCAGAACCGTTTTGGGAAAATGGATGAGGTGACTGAGGCGCTCAGAAAATCCCTGCAAGAAAGCGAGCGACAAAAACCAGTCGTTGGTGAATCGCTCGTTCCACAAATTAGCAACCTGCGGCGCGGGCTGAGCGCGATCCAAGCCCCACTAAAAAGACTATTATTAAAGGGTTCTTCGGCTAGTGTTAAGGGCGAGAAGTCCGTTTCGGGAGCTGTTGAAGACCGTCAAGCCGTAGCGAACAAACCGTCTAAAACACGCGAACCGCCAATTCACCCACCTCCTGAAATGAAGAGCGACTCTTCCGCATCAGCGCCTTCCCCGCCGGCGCTTCGTCCCCTCGCTGGTTCACGCTCCGCGAGAGCAGATTCGACACGGCAACCCGGCTCAGACGATCCGTTGCAAACTCCTTCGGCAAAAACCTCGCCTCCAACTGCTCAAAAGACCCCTTACCCAATTGCCGCGTCGCCCGACGATCCAGTTCCAGATACTCTAGCATACACAAGACCTACTAACGTTCCCGAGCCAGGCATCGAACACCAGCGACCAAGTGATGAGTATCGCATCGATACAAGGACCAAGCCGATTAATCGAGCGGTAGCTGAAACAGCAATCGAGCCCGGATCGTCCGGAAATCACCAGATCTATCCCAGTTTAAGGGCGCATAGAAGCACAGCGGGCAGTCAGCAACCGAACACGGAGGTCGTCGATGCGTTAACCGGACCCGAATACAAGGCAACAATCATCCGTGACGTGTCTACAGCTGACACTCCGACAACAAACGGGACGATCGCCGAGACAATCACCTTCACGCGACAGATCGACAAGACAAGGGCCGGCATTCGAAAGGTGACTATTCCATTGATGGTTGGGGCTGTAGTAATCCTAACGGGTGCGGTTGCTGGAACCATCGCTTTTCGTTATTTCGGCGCTTCGTCATCGACACTGGTCTCGACTAAGACACAGCCCGAGACGACACCCGGCATCGCGTTACAAACACCGTCGGAGTCCGAAGGCGCCGGCGATCAGCCGAAAGAAAACGCAACTGCACAAGGGCAAAGGACCTCCTCATCTGCTCCTAAAATTAATAACAGCGGAACTCGTACAGACTGGGAATCGCTCGAAAAAAAGCCAAAGGACTCGCGTGACAAACCCGTTGAAAAGGTCGCGACACCGTTATCAGTCGCAGCCACAAAGAAACCACCTGCTCCATTGCCTGTCGATCGAGCTTCGAGCGACTCCGCCAAAGCATCGACCACCCGAGTGGACACAAGACCTTTGGTTCGTCAGGCACCAGCTTCGAATCGCACAAAAAACAATGACCTTGATCTAAACGCACCGGTGTCTAAGCAACCTGATATCTCCGCGTCGGGGCACAAGGAAGAGCCGGAGCCGAAAGCAGGCTCACAAGTGGCTTCGCTCAAGCGACCCGAACCTCCACCGGCACCGGTGAGAGGAGTGGAACTCAAAGAGCTATCGATTCTCAGCGACAAAAGAGAGCTCCAAGTGAAGGAACGAAGTGCGTTAACATTGAAGGGGCGATACTCCGACGGGAGAGAGGATACCATTCGAGCCGGTGTTCAGTGGATGAGCAGCGATGCCAGCGTTGCTCGAGTGAACTCAAATGGTGAGATCGAGGCGCTTAAAGAAGGGAAAACCCAGATCAGCGCCACATACGACGGAGTCGTCAGCAGGATTTACACCTTCAGCATCCGCGGCGGCGAAGAACCCAAGAAAGTGGAAGAGTCCGGAGAGCAAATAAAAGATTTACGGAGAAGACTTTTACGTTAAGCAAACTCGCAAAAGCGGGAAGCGTTTCGCGCTTGCCGCACGTAAGAGCGATGACTGAAGAGACCTGTTAACGACTTTTCAATATTCAAACTGTGCGATCCCCGCGCGCTTAGGACGAGTTCACGAACGTGCCGTTGCGACTTTGCAGATCTTTTAGAAAGTACTTCTCGCCGTCACAATAGATTTCCGCTGGTAGCCGGGATACTGCGGCATCTTTCTGGGGATCAAATTTCAGATCGTTATCGTCCTGCCGACCAATGCGAATCTGATCTTTGTCAAAAGAATCAAGTTGTTCGCTTTTGCGACCTTCAACGTGCTTGAGGAAGACTGGCATTGGGAAGATCGCTAAACAGCGCTCGATGCCTGGCAAAACAGGGCATGAATTGCGCGAAACTTAATCAAAACAGATCCGATCCGTCAAGGAGAGTTACCTCGAGGTCTCGAGGGAATGGACTTGACAGCCCGCCTCTACCTGTGGCAAAAGATGCGAAACCTGTCCAGGGTTAGGCTTGGCTTCCAGGCGGCATGTCGTTTGGGAGTAACGACAATGGCGCAAGGAGTAAGGCATGAAGAAAATAGTTGGAATCTTCGCAATCATCGCCATTGTTGCAATGGCTTTGGACGGAAGATTTAACTCCACCGACGCCCAGGCGCCGGCTCAGGGATCTGCGGACACGCAAGCTGCAGCTCCGGGAGCCACAGACCGAATATTCAAGCTAGCGGATGATTTAAACGTTTCGGTGGGGTTTAAGACTTGGTTCAACAACTGGAAATCGGATGATAAAGCCTTCCAAGGTACTAACCCGTTAACCGTGGAGAGTCACGGCAAAGGTTGGATTCCAACGGTAGGCCTTAGGTACAGGGACTTTTTCGTGTCTGCGAGCGGCGTCATTGGAACCGACTATAATCACGGCACCATCAAAACCCTAGTGGGTTTCCCCGGCGATAAAATGGGCATGAGACGAAAGGAGATGGATATCAATCTTGGCTATTTCGTTCATCCCTGGGTTGCGCTGTCGGTCGGCTACAAAGCACTGTACTCGAACTTTACTTGCTGCCCACCGGACAGGTTTTTTAAAGTTTCATATGACTATCACAGCCCTACTTTGGGATTATCGGCGAACATTCCAATCCCGGAATGGAATGAATTTCCCTCAGGTTTTAGCGTTTATGGCAACGCCGGCGGTGGCTATATGTGGGTTCACCCTTCCCACAATGCAGTTAACAACACGAATCACGCATTTTACTCGAATTTCGAGGGCGGCATTGCTTATAAAATCCCCCCATTACCTGTTGCCTTGTCGGTGGGCTACAGATATCAGCGCATCGAGACGCATTTTAAGAGCGGTCTCGTTTCTGTAATTCATAAAACGAACGGCGAAGATATAACCAAGGGAGCGATCGTAGGGATCAGCTTTGTATTCTAATTGTTTGTTTTCAGGCACCCCCGAAGTTTGAGGAAATGCCCTTTACGATTTTGGTGCTGCAGCACTTACTGAGTCTTAACTCAACTCATCCATATCAAACCCAGCTATTAGACGTGGCTGCCGAATGCAGGGCACGCCAAATCCTCGATCAGTTCTCACAACAGATGCAATGGCATTTTGAATTGGGCATCACTCCGGCTTCGCCGGAGAATTTACCAGTTTAACTTCTATTTAACATTCTGATCGCGTCCATGGAATCTTTAGAAGCTCGACAAAGGCGGGCTGGGTTCGCCCACCGAATGCAGCGAGTCAGCCTACATAGTCGGTGGCAAGAAAAACGCCCTGAGGAACGTACCACCTCTGCTAGGCTCCGGTTTGCGATACTCCACTTGAGTCACCGGACAGCTTAGCTTCTCCAGGTCGGTTTTGCGTGCTCCCGTGACTATCGCGTTGACTTCTTTCTGGATCTCACTCCAGCGAATTTTTCTTAGCTCACCGATCTCCGTGTCGACGATGGTTTGAACGGCCGCTTTATTGTAATCCTTCGCGAGAGTGGCTAGTTGATCCAATCGGTTTTGATAGATTCTTCCCGGAATTTCAGAGAACGCGATATATTGAGATTTGGAAAAGAGTACGGGATCTTCCCGCCCATAATTGTTCGTGCTGGTTTTGGTTAGGCATTTGTAAAAAATAAAAACATTATGCCTCGCTCGTTCCCGTATCGCCCGATCATCGTTAACCAGGTTCAAGAAATCATTCTCCGAGGAGTAAGGCGATGGAAAGGTCTCGACCGAATGATTGGCTGGCGCGAGCTGTGCCAAATCAAGCGCGCACCCGGAGGTCATCAACAATATAACTAAGCCGAATAGAACTTGGTGCATAGAGACCTAATTGGGAAATATTAGCTGACGAGCACCCCTTCATTAAACGCAAATCTGTTCACATCCGTTAAAAAGCGGGCGGTATAAAAGCCGGCTTTCTTGTCTCTTTTTGTTTTTCTGCGCGCTCTCGCTCTAGCAGCCTTTCTTGTTCTAGAGCCTGTTCCCTCGCCGCCGCCTCTGCCGCTGCTGCCTTGGCCGCTGTTTGCGCCTTTCTATCGTCTTCTTGTCTCCTTCTGTCGATCTCGACTCGTGCCTTTGCCTCAGCTTCTCGCCGTTCACGCTCCACTTTGGCCTTTGCTTCGGTCTGCTGCCGCTCTTTTTCGATTCTAACTCTCGCTTCAGCTTCCTGACGTTCGCGGTCCAACTTTACTTTTGCTTCGGCCTCTTGACGGTCGCGGTCAGCCTTTACCTTCGCCTCCGCTTCCTGCCGATTACGCTCTGCTTTGGTCCTTGCCGCTTCTTGTCGTTTCGCTTCCTCCGCCCTCCGGACTTCTTCCCGTTTTTGTTTTTCTGACTCAGCTCTCTGTCGCTTCTCCTGTTCTGCTCGTCTTTTTTTTTCTTCCTTGCGTTTCCCCTCTGTAGCCCGACGCTCTTCGTCCTGCCGTCGTTGCTCAGCCTCGGCGCGCTGACGCTTATCCTCTTCTTGCCGACGCTTTTCCTCAGCTCTGCGCTGCTCTTCTTCCTTGCGTTTGGCCTCGAGCGCCTTGCGCTCCTCTTCTTGCTTTTTCTTAGTCGTCTCCACTCTTTGACGTTCTTCCTCCAGACGCCTCGCTTCCGCCGTCTTTCGCTCTTCTTCCTGTTTCCTCTTCTCGGCCTCAGCCCGCTGCCGCTTTTCTTCTTCTGATCGCCGTTTCTCCTCGGCCCTACGCTGCTCCTCTTCCTTGCGTTTGGCGTCAGCCGCCTTGCGTTCCTCTTCCTGCTTTTTCTTAGTCGCTTCCGCTCTTTGACGTTCTTCCTCTCGACGCCTCGCTTCCGCCGCCTTTCGCTCTTCTTCCTGTTTCCTCTTCTCAGTCTCAGCCCGCTGACGTTTTTCCTCTTCCTGGCGGCGCTTTTCCTCTGCTCTCCGCTGTTCTTCTTCCTTGCGTTTGGCATCAGCCGCCTTGCGCTCCTCCTCCTGCTTTCTCCTGCGCTCTTCTTCCGCGCCATAGGCCAGAGCCTTGCTCCTCACGGCCGAAATCACTTCGTTCGTTGCCCCGGCGCTCCTGAGTTGATTGGATACGCGGTCGTCATACTGGAAGTTTACGCCATGGTCCTCGACGAGCTGGGTAATGCGTGCGGATGATGCGTGGTTCTTTAACAGAAACAGAATATTATCGAGCGTCAGCGGCTTCCCATCCTGCGCCACCGCGCCAGGCATAAAAGCGAATGCGAAGAGAACTGCGAGACAGGCTCGCCTCAAAACCATGTGCCAGCGCCTCGCAGACCCGTTCTCTTGTGAGGACAATCTACTGAGGATCCGCGGCGGCACCATAATTACTGGTCGAGGGAGATTCCATCGCGTGCATCCAATATTTAATCACAACGCAGTTTGGATATTCCTAGGCTTTTTTCAGCGAGGCAGGCACTCTTCGTTTTCTCGAACTCGGCCAATACGACTTCGTTTTTTGAATCGATGGTTTTAGCTCTGGCAAGCTCGGAGAGCGCACCTGTGTAGTCGCCTCGATCACGAAGCAGAGACGCCATTTTCAGATGATTTTCTATTTTTATCTCCGTCGCGGATTTGGATCTAGTGTTCGGGTCCGCAAGCGGGGGCGTGTTTGCGTCGCCTTTAACGATCAATGCGATCGGTTCGCTGACCAATCCTGCATGACTTGCGGTGATCTGCGCGCTGCCATTATTTACAGCTTCGATCTCGCCGTTTGAGTTTATCTTCACGATGGAGGGGTCGCTGCTACGCCATTCAAGATTCTTCAGGATGTCGGTTTGCGTCCCGTCGCTATACTTGCCGGCTACTCTTAAGGTGGTGCGCTCTCTTGGCTTGAACTCCTTTTTCTCGCCCTGAATCGTCAGCGCGAGTATTCTCGTCGAGCCTTCGGTATCTTTCGACCAAGGGCGCCATATCATGATTACCAGAAGGACCACGAAAGCCGGGACAGCGACGGCTATCGCCCAAGCCGGTTTACTTTGCGGCCGCTTGATGTTTCCGACTACAGTTTTGCTTATTGCGATCGTCTCGACGACAGTTTTGGAGGCCTCTTCCGGCAATGCAACCGCCGCCTTTTGAAGTTCTTGGACAACCTCCCGCATGCTCTGCTGACGCCGTTCCGGTTTCTTTTCCAGCGTTCTCATGACCAACTTTTCGACGGCCGTGGGAAGCTCGCGGCGAACCTTTCGCAAGGACACGGGCGCTTCCTGCATCTGCTTAACCAGCACCGCGCCGGGGGTTGTCGCTGTGAAGGGGACTTTGCCACTGATCATTTCATACAAGACGATGCCTAGCGCATAAATGTCGGTTTTATCGCTGACCTCGGCGCCCTCAGCCTGTTCCGGAGACATGTACTGCGGTGTACCCATGATCACTCCCGAGCGGGTTAGCTGCATCATGGTACCTGTGTCTCTCAGCCGAGCGATCCCGAAGTCCATCAACTTGATCTGCTCGAACTCATCTTCGCCGACAATCATGATATTGTCTGGTTTGATGTCCCGATGAATTACTCCGGAGCGGTGGGCGGATTCCAAACCCTCTGCGATCTGCATGCCCAGACGCATCGCACGCCGAATCGGCAACGGCCCGTCTTGCCGGACCGCGTCGCTTAGTCTTTTTCCATCGACGTATTCCATCGCTATAAACAGAGTGCCGTCGTCAGCCTGGTCGAAGTCGTAAATTGTAATGATATTGCGATGATTGAGGGATGCGGCTAAGTGCGCTTCCCTGCGGAATCTCGCGATAAACTCGTCGTCGGCAGCAAAGTTGCCTTGCAAAAGTTTTAGCGCGACTTTGCGTTTGATACTTACCTGTTCAGCGAGGTAAACGGTTCCCATGCCGCCTTCGCCCAGTTTTTTTAAAACGCGATAGCGGCCCTTGATTACTTGGTTCAAATACCGATCTTGTTTGACACCAAGAATCTTTAAGGTTGCCCCATCCATCTGGCAAACGTCCAGCTCTTCGCCGTAATTTCGCTCACAGATCGGGCAATACTTCATTCCGACATCTCTCCCTGGACGCAAAACTGATGCAGGGTATTATCAAATCCAGAGCAAATCAAGCGCTGTGTTTCCTGGCAAAACGGCTTCTGAGCGCCGAAATCTAGGGAAGAAACACGGACTCTTTACACTTGCCCCTCCGATGATCATTCTCAAAGATCGAACGGTTTTCCGCTGTTCACTGATCTACAAGTTTCTTCTGGGAAATTCATTTGGCTTGCCTTAGAATGTTCTGGCAAACCGGAGCACTTTGATATAGGGGACTCAAAGAGTCGATCTCCGGTCCGTGAGGCACTCCTTGCCGAAGCACCGAAGACGTGTAACGGTCGGCCTCACGCCGATGGAATGTTCAAACCGCGAAATACAGCGGTGGCTAGGGCAAGCTGTTTCAATGCAAACCATAACGATGCGATATCGCAAGATTAAAAAGCTCGGTGAAGGACGCCTTGGAACCGTCTACCTCGCAGATGAGGCCGACAGCAACCGGAGAGTGGCACTCAAGGTTATTGCGGGAGATTTCGCCCCCAATACCCCGATCGAGTCAACGGTTGTTCACGAACTAGATCTTGCCGCCTCGTTAAAACATCCCAATATAACGAAAGTCTACGATTACGGTCTTGGCGAGGACGGTAATATCTACATTGCGACGGAGTACCTCGAGGGTAGCACTCTAAAAGAGATTCTGCGCGCAGGAACTTTGGATCTATCGAGAGCCGTGTCTGTAGCATTGCAAGTAGCGGAGGCGCTTCACTTCGCACATCAGTCCGGCATCGTTCATCTCGCCCTCAAACCTGGCAATGTTATGGTCACTGGCCAGGGCGATACTGTTCGGTTGATGGATTTCGGCATGGCTCGGATTGGGACAGCGATCGCCAATGCCCATGCAAGTGAGGCTGAGAAGGCTATCGGCGCCCCCGCGTACATGTCACCAGAACAAATCCGTCGGACTGAAGTCACCTCCAAATCAGACATCTACTCCTTCGGAATCATTCTCTACGAGATGCTAACGGACGTGGTTCCCTTCAGAGCTCCGACGACCGAAGCAGTATTGGAAAAACATATCAATGAAGCACCGTTATCGGTAAGCCATTTGCGAAAGGAGATACCGTCCTCTTTAGAGCAGGTAGTGATGCAGGCGTTGGAAAAAGACCCCTTGAAACGACCGGAATCACTCAATGATGCAATTAAGGTTTTACGAAACCTAGATGAAAAGCGTTCGCCAAACGGTGGCGCCGACAAGGTTGCGCGAACGCAGATCCCGGCCCCCGTTGCACCAACTATTGTGCAAACGCAGTACGTCCCGCATGCGGCTTTTGACGACGTTACTAGTCAGACTCAGGCCAAAAATACTCAAAATGCGCGTGAGCGTGAAGAACCGAAAAATAATGAATTTCTGCAGCCCGACCTGTCTCCGGATGTCGACAATGTAAACTACAATCGAACGATTTTAGCCTCCCAGACGATCGTCGAGACGATGACGGCTACTCCTGTCTTCGAAAACCCAATTCATCGCTGGCTAAATTGGAAGTGGTTAGCTTCTGGTCTGGGACTGATAACGATGATTATTGTTTTTTCCTGGCTTTTCTTTTGGACTGATACAAATCCCGACTCCTCTACTAAAGGAGAAATAGTGTCCGTAAACCTTCGCTTAGATAGATCCGAATTAAATGTTGGTGAACAGGCAACGGCCAAATTAATTGCCCGGTTTGCTGACGGTGTCGAGCGAGACCTGTCAAAACAAGAGGACGTCGAATGGTTAAATAGCGAGCCCTCGGTGCTGCGCATGGGACCGTCAGGCCAAGTGGAGGCCAGCAACATCGGCAGCGCTAAACTTACCGCACGTTACAAGGGAAAAGAAACGCCTGCAGTTTTGCTAGTAGTTAGCGGACAGCCTCGTCAGAAATTTGCGGAAGCGAATTTATTAAAACTGACAATTCTCGGAGGCAAGCGCCAAGTTAAAGTGAATGACCGGCTGACCTTGCGAGTTAAGGGCACTTATTCAAGCGGCAATGAAAGTGAAATCACGCAGGATGTCCGGTGGGAAACGAGCGACGGCACACTTGCGACAGTTGATGAAAAGGGATCGTTACTCGCTCAAAAGGCAGGCAAAGTCGCGGTCATTGCGCGAAGCGGCAATCTCGCGAGTGAGCCGCTAAACCTTTCAATCAAACCTGCCTTAACAAAATTGGCGTCAAAAGCCGGCAATGTAACGAAGACTACTAAAGCCGCCGACGCTTCCGAGTTTATCCGGGCGGCAAGATCATTCCGTGACCGGGGATCCTATGCGGAAGCGTTCAATGAACTTGCAAAAGCAAGCAAAGTCGACCCGAGCAATAAGGAAATACAGGTTGAAGTCGCTATTACTCAACGCGCCTGCAATGCCGAAAAAAACCTAGGTCGCGCGGATTTGAGATGTTAAACCGCCGAAAAGCGTAGGAATCTAAATCCTAGTCTCTAAATGTCAGGATCTAGGGATCTTGCCTGTCGAGGATTTCCACTATTTTTTTCTGCTACGCACTAAATCGACCTCTTCCTCGACAATTCGTCCTATTGATTCGAGCCCAGGGATAAATTCCTGCCGATCGGTTCTTCCCGAAGCAATCAAGTTTCGACTTGCTTTAACCTGCGCATCAAGCCGGCCTCGAGGATCCCAAGCCCGAGCAAAATCCCCTTTGCGAATGCTTACCTGCCATGCTTGAGTATCGGTGAGCGCTCGTTCGATTTCCACGACACTGGGTGACGCGGAAACCTGTGTAGCCTTCGCCGCCGCCTTCAAGCTGCTGCGAATCTGCGTCAAAAGTTCCTCGTCAGCGCCGGCCTTTCGCAATTCCTTCTCTGCCTCCGCTGTCAAGCTAAAATTCACTCCTCTTTCTTGAATCAATCCTGCCACCCGCTTAGAGGAAATTCTTTCTTTTAATGCGTATAAAATGTCGTTTAAACCGAGCGAATTATTGGGCTTCTCTAGACGGGGCGGAGCTTCGCGAAATAATATCAGTCCCCAGTAGAGTCGGGCGAGAAAGTCACGATCGTCGCGTTGTAAGGCTTGTGACAGTGCTTCACGCGCCTCGCGTAGCTTGCCGCTTTCGTAATAGGCGCGTCCCAGGTAAGTCCAAATACTTTGGCGAAGCGGTGGAGTATCGACTACGTAGTCGGGTTGTGAATCAGCGGCGTGACGAAAGGACGAAATAGCTGACTCTGGATTCCCCGCCTGTAACGCGGTTCGTCCTGATTGCGCCTCATTCGAGACTTGAACGCCACAGCCACCGATCATCCAAGTGAATAGGAGTAAATGGAAAATTTTTCGTTCCATCGCGCTCGCCTCGGAAATAAGATTATGATAATTGACCAGCGAAACTCAAGTGTAAATGACATGGTCACGCAGTTCGGAGGTTGATTTGTCTCGAATCCTCTACTGATCGTATTTAGATGAATATTCCCGAATCGTTTTCACGCCAACGCGGTTGCCGCGATCTTATCAAATCTCGAGCTGTCCTCAACATCGTAGATTCGCGTTCCCAAGAATCTGTCTCTCTGCCTCACACGCTTTTCTGGTTTTCTCCAGTTCTGCCTGGACTTGAGCGTCTTTCGGATCTAGACCTTTTGCCTTCCCCAACTCGGCGACGGCATCAGCATACTCGCCCCGCTCACGAAGGACTCGGGCGATTTTGATGTGATCTTGAATTTTCGTATTATTTGCGATGGCCTGATCTGGGCTGGGTTTATTGGATATTATTGTGTCGGTCGATTGCGACTCTCGAATATTTTTCTCCCGCGGCGTGTAATCTTGGATATCGGGGATTTTTATTCGCTTCTCGACCGGCTTGGACTTTTCGAGGGAAGGACGCGCTGGTGCCGGCTGGCGCTTAACCTCTTCGGGCTCGGATCGTGACGGAGCAACAAACACCGGTTCTCTCACCGGCTCCGCCACGACAGGCGGTTCTTTCCTAGGTTCATCGGGCGCGGGCTGATCCATGAATTTGGTCACGCCAAACACTAGCGCAGCGGTCAACAAGAATCCGATGAAACCTAGACCGAGATACTTTCTGTTAACATCCTTGATCCCGCCCAGAAATTCGCCTTGCGAAACTTTCGTCGCTGCGATGGTTCGGGGCAGTTCCTCCATCATGGTTGTATTCCCGGCTACGATCGTTCTGGGCGCAGACTCCGCTGCAACGGTATTTTCGACTCGTTTCAACTCCTGCGCTACCTCGCGCATGGTGTGCTGGCGACTCTGGGGCTTCTTTTCTAGCGCCTGCATAACGATTTGTTCTACTCCCGCCGGCACCTCTCGACGCAGCTTTCTCAGCTCAACCGGGACCTCCTGGATCTGCTTGACGAGAAGGGCTCCAGGTGTCGTCGCTTTGAAGGGAACCGCACCGCTCAACATTTCGTAAAGAACGATTCCAAGCGCATAGATATCCGTCTTGTCGCTAACCTCCGTCCCCTCCGCCTGCTCCGGCGACATGTATGCTGGCGTACCCATGATCATTCCAGTCTGAGTAAGATGACTCATGGCTCCCGTATCTCTCAGCCGCGCGATTCCAAAATCCATCAACTTGACTTCTTCGGTATCGTCGTTTCCGATGATCATGATATTGTCAGGCTTGATGTCTCGGTGGATCACTCCCTGTCGGTGAGCTGCATCCAGTCCTTCGGCGATCTGAGATCCCAAGCGGACTGCTCTTTGGACATCGAGCGGGCCATCGCTGCGGATAACGTCAGTGAGCTTCCTGCCATCGACGTACTCCATCGCAATGAACAGCGTGTCGTCGCTGTCCTGATCGAAGTCGTAAATCGTGACGATGTTTCGATGGCTCAGTGAAGCGGCAAGCCGCGCTTCGCGCCGAAAGCGGGCGATGAACTCATCTTTTTTGGCGTAATTCCCTTGTAGAAGTTTTAACGCGACTTTCCTTCCGATGCTGACTTGCTCGGCCAAGTAGACTGTCCCCATA
>Ga0114129_10010421_pt1 | contig 13255 bp, 10 predicted proteins | sample RhiMetdeltSRZDD1_FD_80071 | JGI IMG/M metagenome (GOLD analysis project Ga0114129, IMG submission 80071) | Populus rhizosphere microbial communities from Tennessee, USA - Rhizosphere MetaG P. deltoides SRZDD1 (version 2) (version 2) | ecosystem: Host-associated > Plants > Roots > Rhizosphere >...
CCGGAACGAAATGCCGATCGTGATGATGTTCGCCCGCGTCTCGAATCTGCCCGGGAACACCTCGGCGCTGGCCGTCGTCGTCTCGTCGAAGAAGGCGTGGAAGTAGGTGGCGTTCACGGTCACGCCGTGAGTGATCTCGTAACCCAGGCCGAGAGCGACCGCCGTCGTGTTCGAATCAGGAATGGTCGCAGAGAGCAGTTCCGGTCGCGTGGGTGAGATGTCGCGCAGCACGCCGGCGCGCAACGTCAGGTTCGGAACGAGATCGTCGTACTCGGCGCCGATGCGGAACGTGTACCCGTTCTTGTAGTCGCGGTTGACGAGAACGGTGGTGCCGAGATCGCCCTGGAACAGGTCGCGCTTGTAGACGATGAAGCGATCGAAGGTCCACGCGCCAGTGAGCAGGAGATTGGGCAGCACGCGATAGGCGAGGCCGACGTTGAGCAGGTTCGGCATCGTCAGGTCGTGCGTCACTCCTTGGTCGAGCGTATTGGGACCGAGCGCCGCCGGCGCGTTGTCGAAGTGGGCGTGCCCGGTGAGCGTCTGGTCGGCCTTGTGCTTGTAATCGATGCCGAGCGTGAGCGGGACGCCGATGAACGGTGTGATCTCCGCGGAGACGTCGAACGAGACCTTGCCGCCGGTGGTTCCCAGCGCGGCCCCGCCCTCCTGCCCGAGGAAGTTGAACGCCTGCGCGAGCTCCTCCGTCGTCCGGTAGTAGATGAGCCCGCCGCCTACCTTGATCTGCGGGATCGGCTGCAATCCGCCCGTCAAGTACATCGCGTAGGTCCGCCGGTTCACCGTGATGATGCCCGTCGGCGCGAAGCGGCCTTGCCAGTCGCCAGGCCAGTAGACGTTCCCGCCGAACGGAATGTTGAACCCGGCGCCCACTCCCCATCCCATGTCGTTGATCTTCCCGCCGTAGCTCGCGAACAACGACGGCGGCCACGCGGGCTTGAGGTTCGACTCCCGCGACGCGCCAGTGCCGTCGATCGCATTCCACGTGCTGCGGAAATCGATCATCGTCGCGTTTGCGACGACCGAGAGCCCCTCGAGACCCGCCAGCGCAGCCGGATTGACGTAGGCGGCCGTGGCGTCTTTCTGGCCGCCGACTGCCGACCCGGCCAGCGAGAGGTCGCGCGCGTTCACGTTGGGCACGGCATACCCACCGGCAAAAGCGGCAGCGGGGACGAACAGAGCAACCACGACGAGAAGTTTGCGCATGGTCGTCTCCATCAGCGGACCTTGCCGGGTTGAGCGGTCAGGTTCTTGAGGAAGTCAGCGGCCTGATCGCGGGCGTCCTGGGAGAGGAGCCCGTCGTTCGTGCCGCCGTTCTTCGCGCCGTGGTCCAGCAGGAAGCCGTGCGCCACGGTTCCCGCCTCGAACGGAGCCGGCAGGACGCAGAATCCGCCCGCTGCGGTGGTGGCATTGTTCCTGAAGAACGTAGATGCGTTGACCTGGTTCCCCGTCGTGGCGGCAGGGTCGTTCAGCGGGAGCCCGGCAACGTTGAACAACAGCAGGTTGAACGGATTCGGGACGACGTTGTCGCAGACGGCCATCTGGCCCAGCACCTTTTTCGCTGCCTGCAGCGCGGGTGGCTGTCCCGTTGGCGGCGGCGGGGCGAGCAAGTCGACCAAGGTCGGGTGGGTCGCATCGCCGATCATCCGTCCGGCGAAGTTGAGTGGCTCCGCCGGATCGAAAACCCACTTCGAAACGTGCAAGAACTGCAAGAACTGCGGGGTTCCCCGCGTAATCGGACCCAACGGAGGGGGTACGGTTGCGAGAACCGCGTCGAGCGCGCTCGCAAACGCTGGCGAGGTCGTTGCGATATCGATGAACGTACCGCCCGGCACGTTCAGCACCGCCTCGCTGATCCGTGGATTCGCCGCCGTATTGATGGTGCCGAGGATGCCTCCAAGCGACTGTCCTTCCCAGAAGACGTTCTTCGGGTCGACTACGATTCCCTTCGCCTGCAGCTCTGCCGCAACGGGATTCGGATTCGTCGTCGCGGGGAAAGGCGCCGGCGGCCTCGCGAGCGCCAGGATCAAGCCGCTGTTGTCGATGATGTCCTGCCGGAACGTGTCGCGACTCCGGAACAGGTTGCCGCTGATCACGAACGCGCCTGAGGTCACCGATGTGCCCTCGGTCGCACCTGTCGCGCACGTCCCGGTGCAGGTCGGATCGATCGGAGCCTTCCTCAGAGCGGTCGGATTTCCGTTCGCGTCCTTGCACAGGCCGGGGGGCGTGGCATCGCCCTGCGACGCGGCCCCCGGGATCGGCTGGCACGTGCCCGCCGCGCATTGGGTGGTGCTCGTGCACCACGCGCGATCGCCGTGCTTCGGCGCGTCGATCGCTGCGACGACGAATCCCTTGCCCGCCAACTCGTTTGCGCCGAGCAACATCTGGCCGCGGCTGCCGTTCAGGCCGTGGTGGAAGACGACCAGCGGTGCGCATTTCAGCGCGCCGGCAGGCGGTGGACATGCAGGAATCGTCACCTTCGCGGGATCCGGGACGACGATCAGGGCGGGGATTACGTCGATCGGTGGATTCGCACCAGGGACGAGAAGCGTCGGGTCGAATGCTCCGGTCGTCGCGCTCAAGAGATTGGGCGTCGGCAGCTTGGCCTCGATGATCTCCAGGACATTCGAACCGATCTGGCCAGCGAGGGTCGCTCCGATTCCATACTTCGCAAACGCAACGCCCGGATCCATCGCGTTGATGGTGCCCACGAAGTTGACGCCAGGGCTTCGCGACGGATCGTACGGGGCGGCCGCGAGTTGAAGTGCGGGCGTCGTGATGGTCTGCGTCCGGAATGTGTAGGCCGCCGCGATCTCCGTCTTCGTGAACGGGGGCGAGGTGAGCTTGCCGAGAAGGTTCGCAATCTGCGCCCGCATCCGCTCCAGTGCCTTTGCCTGCGGATCGGAAATCCCCGCGAGCTGCGACTTGCCGTTCACCCACAGCGGGTTGGAGAAGAGCAGCACGTTCGCCACGGTCGAGCGGCCGAGGCCCTTCGCGTCGGCGCCCTTCACCCGATTCGTCACGACGACGGCGTACTCGCTGGCCTCCTTGAGCGGCTTGCTCGTCGCCAGCTTGCTCGCGGCAGCAGGCTGAAGGCCGATCAGGACGGACGCCTTGAACGGCGTGCTCGGGACGGGCGCGAGCAACTGCGACGGCAACAGATCGTCGTACGTGACCGGGTCGACCAGCGTCGGCGCGTTCGGATTCGTGATGTCGTACAGGAAAACGGCGGTAGTCGCGGGGGAGGTACCAGTGAACGTCGACGTCGGTCCCGGATCGGTCGCCGCGATGATCGGCGCGCTCACCGGAATCAGCAGCATCCCGGTGGTGCTGAACCCGTCCAAGGTCGCGATACCCGGCGCGAGCGGACCGAACGTCGACGGAAGATTCTGGACCCGCGCGTTCGTCGCCGGAGCAAGGGGATCGTCCGGCAACGTGGCGCCATCGAGGAGCGCATTGAACGGCAGTGGCGCAGTCCCGGAGCCGGAGTCGATGACGACGTGCGCGCTCGAGACGTTCGGATTGGGCGGCGCAATCTGGAACGTCGTCATCGTGGCGATCTCGGTCTTCGGGAACATGGCCGAGACGACGGTGAACGGCCCCGCCTCGTATTGCCTGCGGAGCGCGTCGAGCTGCGCCGCTGCCGCGGCCCGGTCGGCCGCCGTCGCGCCGGGGATGAGTCCCTGGTTCTCGGGCTTGGTGAGGTCCTTGCCCTGCTCGATGATGAACATGGCCGGCTGCGGCGAGATCTGCTGCCCGCCGTTGACGGTGACGCCCTTCGGGCCGCCGCGGATCGCGGCGACGTAGTGGACGCCGGCGTCCCAGGTGCGCGACTTGGTCGTGGTCGTCGGCGTCAGCGGAACGTCGTGCGCGGATCGCCGGATGGTCAGTGTGCCATGATCACCACTCGTGACGTAATCGCTCGCAGCCGGCGTATCGATCGCCACCAACGCCGGCGACGAAGCGAGCGTCAGTACCGCCAGGTTGCAGTTCGGAGTCGTGCCGTTGCACACGCGGATGCTCGACACGTCCAGGTTCGGCTTGCTGCGCGCCTGGTTTCCGGACGAGTCGATCGTCACGAGGTCGATCGTGATCGGGACTTCCTGATCGTTCGGGAACCCGCCCTGGCTCACGAACAGCTTCAACAGGTCGCCCTGCGCACCGGGAATCGCCGCCGCCTGGGTGAGCGCCAGATCGTTCGGCAGCGGAATCTGCGGGGGCGATGCCGACGGATCGAACACGGCGTAGTTCGTCTGCGACGGGTTGCGGCTTGCGTCGTACCCGACGCCGGGCTCGCACGCGCAGAGGGCAGCGATGGCGAGCGCGGCGGCGGCGACACGTCGGAGCAGCATTGCTGCCTCCTACGGCGAGGTGATGGGGAGCGCGGGGTGAAACGAGGGCGCATTTCGTCTAGGTTCGCCGCCCGTGTCAAGGCGGTGAGATCCTCCAGATGACGGAGGCCGCCTTCAGCGAGCGCGGCGCCGCCGCGCCGGAGGACTTTTGGGACCATCGCTCAAGCCCGCGGATCCCGCGCTGTTCTACCGAGGCACGGCGGACGACCCGCGCCTCGGCGACCGCATCGAGCCCGCGACGGAGGTCGCGCCCGCCGGCACCGTGCCGGTCGTTGCATTCATCGGCTACGCCGACGACCGCGCCATCGTGAACGGCCGCGGCCGGGCGGGAGCGGCGCAGGGACCGGCGGAGCTCCGCAAGTACTTGTCCCGGCTGACCCCAGGCGACCGTGGCCAGCTCGATCGGCTGGCGCTGCGCGACCTCGGCGACGCCACCGCGGACCTGGGCACGATCGAGCAGGTCCACGCCGCAGTCGAGGAAACCGCGTTGGCCGCGCTCTCCGCCGGCGCGTGCGTCGTGCTCCTCGGAGGGGGCCACGACGGCGCGTACGCCAGCCACTCGGCCCTGCTCCGCGCGGTGACCGGCCCGGTGACTGCCGTCAACGTCGACGCGCACCTCGACGTCCGGCCGCTCCGGGACGGACTGATCACCAGCGGCACTCCGTTCCGCCGCCTGTCGGAGCGGTGGGGCGAACGCTACGGCGTCACCGAGATCGGCATCCAGCCGCAACACAATGCCCGCGCGCACCGCGAATGGGCCACCGCGCGCGGTTTCCCCGTGCTCACGCTCGACGAAGTGCGCGGCCGCGTGCCGGGGGCATTCGCCGAAGCGCTGCGCCTGCCGGCCGAGGCGGTCGCGGTGAGCCTCGACCTCGACGGCGTAGAGGCGGCGACCGCTCCGGGCGTTTCGGCGCCGTGCCCCGATGGGCTCAGCGCCGCGGAGGCGTATGCGTGCGCCCGCCTCGCCGGGGAAGATTCGCGCGTCCGCGTGCTGGACGTGATGGAGCTCGCGCCGCCTTACGACGCGGACGGCCGCACCGCACGGCTGGGAGCAGCCGCGATCTGGCATTTCCTGGCCGCGTTGGTCGGCCGCTGATCAGAGCAGGTCGAGCTGCCGGTTGTGCTCGCCGGCGTGCTGCGCCCGCAGGCCGCGGTCGCGCAGCGCGCGCGCCAGGTCCTCCGCGTATCCGTGCACGGTGAGCACCCGCGACGCTCCGGACCGCGAGGCATACTCGACCAGGTCGGCGAAACCGGCGTGGTCGGAGATGGGCAGCGCGAGATCGACGCCGATCCGAGCCGCATATCCGGGCTCGACGGCGCGGCCGGACAAGATGCAGACGCGATGCGCGCCGATGTCCTGCACGTACCGGCGGCTGCGCGGGTGCGCCGCCAGCAGCATGATCTGCCCGGGCTGCATCACTCCGAGCGGCTGGGCCTTTGGCAGCTCGACCCCCTGCGCGCGATACACCTCGGCGAACCGCAACGGAAGGGAATGGACCCGCAGCTCGTGCGCCGCCAGGTGCCGCATCGCTTCCTGGGCGCCGCCGAGCGAAGCGGCGAGCACGACGGGCGTGCGCCGTTCCGCGAGCGCCCCGGCGACGAACCGCGAGAGGTCTTCCAGCACCTCCGCGCGGGGCGGAAACGAGTAGCGCGGGTGGCCGTACGTGGCCCGCAGGAGCAAGGTATCGCAGGTCACCTGTTCCTGCCGCTCCGCCGTCGACGGCGCGCGGTCCCCGGTCCCGCCGAGGTCGCCCGTGTACAGGATGGTGCGCCCGTCCAGCTCGCAGAGCAGCTGCGCGCTGCCCAGGACGTGCCCTGCCGGATACAGCGTCAGCGAGAGCGCACCGAGGGAGAAAGCCTTGCGCCACGCGGCGGGAAGCGGCGCCGCCCGGCGCAGCGCGCGGGGCTGGGCGGCTTCCAGCAACGCCACCGTGGCGGCCGTCGCGACGGTGCGCTCGGGAAGCGTCGCGCGGGCCCCCCTGGCATGCGCCAGGAACCCGAGCTGTGGACGGCCGATCGGATCCAGGTAGAGCTGCGTGCCACGCAGGCGCAGACCGTGCGCGGCGCGCTCCACCTGCAGGTCGGGCGCAGCCTCCTCCGGCGCGATGGCCATCGACGATCGGGCTTTCTAACAGCCGGTCGGACCATGCTCCACAAATCAAGCAGCCGGGCCGCGCTGCCGGGTCAGCAGCGCGGTCCCGGTCTCGCCCACGGCTACGCCGAGCACGATCAGGGCGCCGCCCCAAAGCTCGCGTTGCGTCAGCCTTTCGCCGATGAGCACCGCGGCCCACAGGGCGGCGAACGCCGGCTCGAGCGCGGAGAGCAGCGCCATCCGGACCGGCGGCAGGCGCCGCTGCGCCCACGTCTGCACCGCGAACGCGAGCAAGGTGGCGAACACCGCCAGGTAGGCGATCGCGGCAAAGGTGCGCGGGTCGGCAGTGAAGTGTTGCCTCTCGACCAGCGGACCGGCTGCGGCTGCCATGGCCCCCGTCCCGAGCAGCTGCACGAGCAGGAGCGGGAACAGCGCATGCCGGGCAGCAACGCGGCCGAGCGCGACGATGTGCCCGGCGAAGACGATCGCGCAGCCGACGGTGAGCAGATCTCCGATCAGCTGTGCCTGACCTGCGGCGCCGCCGCTCGAGAGCAGGGCCATCCCGGTGAAGGCGATGCCGATCCCGGCTGCGGCGGGGACTGACGGGCGCCGCCGGAAGAGAAACAGCTCGATCAGCGGCACGAACACGACCAGAAGCCCGGTCAAGAACCCGCTGCGCGAAGCCGTCGTCCGGTGTTGCCCCTCGATCTGCAGCAGGAACCCGGCGCCGAGCAGCGCCGCGCAGATGAGCCCGTCGCGCCAGAGCGCCGCATCGAAGCGCAGCTCGCGCCGCGCGACGAGCCAGACGAGCAGCAGCGCGGAGGCGAACGCCATGCGCACGGCGACGAGCAGCATGGGCGAGACAGGCGCCTCGCCGCCCCCGACCAGCACGCGCACCATGGCAAAGGTGCTTCCCCAGACGGCCATGATGGCGGCGAGCGCGAGGTCGGCCATGCGGTTACGCGACGAACCAGAAGCCGAGCCCGAGCACCGCGTACACGGCGAGCAGGAAGGCTCCTTCGAGCCAGTGCGTCTCGCCGTCGAGGCCGATGATCGCGGTCGAGAGCACGGCGATGCCGACCGCGATCGACTCCAGCGGCCGGAACGCGAGGTCCATCGGGGCGCCGAGCAGCAGTCCCACGAAGACCAGGACGGGCGCGACGAACAGGGCGATCTGCCTGGACGACTCCCACGCGATGCCGAGCGCCACGTCCATGTCGCCGCGCCGGCCGAAGATCACCGCGGTCGAGTGCTCCGCCGCATTTCCCACCACTGCCACGATCACCACGCCCACGAACAGCTCCGGCAGGTGCACCGCCTGGAGCGTTCCTTCGAGAGCGCCGACCAGCAGCTCGCTCGCGATCGCGGTGGCCCCCGCCGAAGCCGTCAGCGCCGCGACGGCCATCCACGTCGGCCGGTGCTTGCGCTCCTCCTGCTGCGGATGGGCGGCGGCCGCCTCACCGGGGGTGGCGAGCAGCGGAGGCCGCTCCTCCTCGGGTGCGACCTGTTCTGCGTGCGTGCGGAGCTGGAAGAGCAGCGACAGGCCGTACATGACGATGAGGACGGCGGAAATCTCTTCGGACAACAGATGTGCCCGCTGGGGGGCCTGACCCGCGGTCGCGAGCAGCGTCGGGATGGCGAGCGCCACCACGGCGAGGAAGAGCGTCGAGACGTGCGCGCCGGCGGAGGTCCGATTGAACCGCAGCGTCGGGAACCGGATCCCGCCGGCCACGATGGCCGCGCCGCCGACCAGGAGCAGGTTCGCGATGATGCTCCCCGTGAGGCTGCCCTTCACCAGGTCCACGTGACCGCGCGCCAGCGCCGAGATGCCGAGGATCAGCTCGGCCGCGTTGCCGAAGGTCACGTTGAGGAGGCTGCCCATGGTCGGGCCGACGCGCTCCGCCAGCTCCTCGGTCGCATCGCCGATGCTCTTCGCAAGCGGCATCAGCGAGAGCGCGGCCAGGACGAATACGGCGGTCGGCTTCTCGGGCCACAAGAGCTTTGCGGCAACGGCGAGCGGCAAGAGCAGCAGCGACCCGCGCCAGAGCCATTTCCTCATGCCGGGGCGCCGTTCCCAGGCAGGAGCAGGCCGCCGTCGAGCATCTCGCGGACGAACTCCGCCGCGTCGCGCTCGGCGGTGGGAAGGTCCACGTCGAACTCCTCCACCAGGCGCGCCGCGATGTCGCGGACCGCATGCCGGCCGTCGCAGAGCTGCCAGATGCGGCTCGCCACCTCGTTCAGCTCGTGCGACGCCGGCGTCTCGCCGGGGACGATCAGCGTCGCCTCGCCCGCGATCTCGCGCCATTCGACGGCGGGATGGCGCAGCGGGCGCAGGTCGAGCACCTCGTCCACGCGCCGGAACCTACCCCACCTCGCGACGGAACACGATGCGCCCGCCGCCGTCTTCGCGGCCGACCCGGCCCTGCTCCTCCAACACTTCGAGATTGCCCATCACCTCGGACAAGGTGAGGTAGAGCTGCGTCGGTTTCGCGTGCGGGAAGACGCGCGGGGCGAGCTGCGCGGGCGTCTGCGGTCCGCCGTCGAGCAGCTCCAGGATGCGGGCCTGTCGCTTGTCGTAGAAGGCCAGCAGCCGATCGATGATCTCCACGTGCCCGGCGAAGGGCTCGCCGTGACCCGGCGCGATCAGTCGGGCCGGCAGCTCGCGCGCCCGCCGCGCCGAGCGCAGGTACTCGACCAGCGCGCGGTGGCGCGGCTCCGCGCGGCCCTCGAGATCGAGCAGCGGATTGGGACTGACGCGCTCGAGCAGGTGATCGTCCGAAAACAAGAGGCCCTGCTCGGGCACCCACAGGCAGACGAGGCCAGGGGTATGGCCCGGCAGGTGCAGCACCTCGGCCGAGAAGCGCGCGAACCGCAGGCGCGTCCCCTCGGCGAGCGCCTCGACGTGCTCCAGCGGCCGCGCCATGCGGCCGATGTCCTGCCAGTGCACGCGGACGTGGGCGAGCAGATCGCGCGGAGCGCCGAGCCGATCGAGATACGCCGCGTACAGCTCGAGCCGCTGCGCCGACCGGTCGCGTCCGGTCACCTTGTCGTGGTCCCGCGGGTGCGCAAAGACCGGGGCGCCCGACTCTTCCTGCGCGGCGCGAGCGTAGCCGTAGTGATCGATGTGGCCGTGCGAGATGAAGATGCGCCGGACTTCGCCCAGCTTGCGCCCCAGCGCGTCGAAGCCCGCGAGGAGCGCGTCGCGCCCTTCGCGCGTGCCGATGCCGGCGTCGAACAGCGCCAGTCCGCCGCCGTCCTCCTCGATCACGTAGACGTTCGCGGGCCCGCCCGCTTCCGCGAACGGGACGGGAACGGGTACGCGATGGACGCCGAGGTCGCGGAGGAGGTTCACCCGAGCTTCTTCACCGCGTCGGCCATCTCGGGGAGCGCCTTGAACAGGTCCGCGACCAATCCATAGTCCGCGACCTGGAAGATGGGCGCCTCGGCATCCTTGTTGATCGCCACGATGGTCTTCGAGCCCTTCATCCCGGCCAGGTGCTGGATGGCGCCCGAGATGCCCGCCGCGATGTAGAGCTGCGGCGCGACCACCTTTCCCGTCTGGCCCACTTGCAGATCGTTCGGCTGCCAGCCGGCGTCGACCACCGCGCGGGAGGCGCCGACCGCTGCGTTGAGCACGTCGGCGAGCTGCTCGATGGGCTTGAAGTCGCCCTTGGTCCCGCGCCCGCCGGAGACCACCACGCGCGCTTCCGTCAGCTCGGGTCGCGCGCTCTTCACCTCGTTGAACTCGACGAACTTCGTCTTCGCCTGCGGTGCCGGGACCTGCGCCGGGGTGACGGTGCCGGCTCCCTGCCCCTTCTCGGGCGGAGCAAACTCGGTCGCACGCACGGTGACGACCTTCACCGGCGTGGTCACCTCCACCGTCGCGATGGCGTTCCCCGCCCACATGGCGCGCTTGAACTGGTTTCCGGACACGATGGCCAGGACGTCGGAAGCGAGCCCGGCGCCCAGCCTGGCCGCGACGCGCGGCGCGATGTCCTTCCCGTAGGCGGTCGCGGCGATGACGATCTCGCTCGCGCCGAGCTTCTTCGCCACTTCCGCGGCAGCCGCGGAATGCGTCTCCGCCAGCGCGTGCTCGAGCCCGGCGCCCTCGACGGCGTGCACGGGCACGCCGTAGCCCGCCAGTTCTTGCGCCGCCTGGCCCGCCCCCGCTCCGATGAGCGCTCCGGCGAGCTGTCCTCCTGTCTTGGAAGCCAGCTGCTTCGCCGCCGCCAGCGCGGCGAGGCTCGCCTTCTTCAGATGTCCGTTCGCCTGCTCCGCCACCACCAGGATCGTCGCCATGTCAGATCACCTTCGCTTCCGAGCGCAGCTTCTGCACGAGCGTCTGGACGTCGGGGACCTTCACACCGGCCGCGCGCTGCGGCGGCGGCTCCACCTTGACCACCTTCACCTTGGGCGTGACGTCGACGGCGAGCTGCTGGGGCGTCATCTCCGCGATCGGCTTCTTCTTCGCCTTCATGATGTTGGGCAGCGACGCGTAGCGCGGCACGTTCAGGCGCAGATCCACCGTCACGATGGCGGGCAGCTGCACCTCCAGCACCTCGAGCCCGCCGTCCACCTCGCGCGCGACCTGCGCGCTCTTCTTGTCGGCCCCGAGCTTGATGCCCGGCTTCTTCGCCTTCTCCTCGGCGGACTCGAGGGACTCCTTCTTCGACGCGAAGGTCGCCTGTCCCCAGCCGAGATACTCCGCGAGAAGCTGCCCGGCGACGTTGTCGTCGACGTCCACCGCCTGCTTGCCCATCAGGACGATGTCGGGCTTCTCCTTGTCGATCAGCGCCTTGAGCACGCGCGCCACGCCGTCCGAGTCGACGAACGCGTCGTGCTTCACGAGGATGCCGCGGTCCGCGCCCATGGCGAGTCCACTGCGGATCTCGGCTGCCGCCGCAGCAGGACCGACGCTGACGACGACGACCTCGGAAGGCATGTTCGAATCGCGCAGCCGCAGCGCTTCCTCGACGGCGATCTCGTCGAACGGATTCGCCCGGTAGTTCACACCGTCGGTGACGATCCAGCTGTTGTCGGGCTTGACCTTGATCTTGGACTCGTAGTCCTCGACCCGCTTGATGGTGACCAGGATCTTCACTGTCTGCCTCCCGTTTCATGCGGCCGAAGGCCGCGGACGAGCCAGTCCGCGACCTCGTGCCCGGTCTTCTTCAACGACGCGCGGCGGCCGGAGAGGAGCCACCCGAGCGCGATCTCGTCGAGCGCGCCGAAGATGGCGCGCTTGGCGGTGCCCGGCGAGATGGACGCATCCAGCTCGCCTTTCTCCTGCCCTTCCTTGACGATCTGCGCGATGAGGTCGAGGTATGCCGCCCCGAGCTTCTGCCGGTCGGCGGACTTGAGGAACTGCGCGCTCTGCCGCAGCTCCACCACCAGCACCGAGGCGAGATCGGGGTTCTTCTCCACCAGGGAGAAGTGCAGCTGGATGAAGCGCTTGAGCCGCGCCGGCGCGTCGCGCTCCTCCGCCAGTGCCGCCTTCGCCTCCGCGAGGAGCTGCGTCATCTTCTCCTCGAAGAGGCGCAGCAAGAGGTCGTCCTTGCTCTTGAAATACAAGTAGATGGTGCCGTCGGCGACACCGGCGGCGCGCGCGATCTCGGCTACCGTCGAGCTGAAATATCCGCGCTCGGCGAACACCTTCACCGCCGCGTCGAGGATGCGCGCGCGTTTGTCGTTCCGCTGCTCTCGCGCCTGCACGGTGGCCGTCCCGGGGTCCCTCGGGTCCCTCGCTGCAACCGGGACGTCCCGGCTGAATGAGGGCTCATTCAGATAGGATCTGGACTGCGCCGCGTCAAGCTGTGTTGCAGAGGTGACGAACCCGTAATGGCGTGGTAATCACGCGCGCTCACCAATGGCATCGAACCCGCGCAGACGGCTCGCCGAGGTGCAGAAGCGCAAGAGCGCCCCAGCGGCCGATCCGGCCGAGTACGCGCGCGGCGTGCTGCGCGCCGAAGCGGTCGCCATCGAGCAACTCTGCTCCCGCATCGACGGCGACTTTTCCGACGCGGTGGAGCGGATCCTGGCCTGCTCGGGACGCGTGGTCGTCACCGGCATGGGCAAGCCGGGGTTCATCGCGCAGAAGATCAGCGCGACGTTCGCTTCCACCGGAACGCCCTCGCTGTTCCTCCACCCCGCCGAGGCGCTGCACGGGGACCTGGGCCGGCTCGTCCCCGGCGATCTCGTGCTGGCGTTGTCGAACAGCGGCGAGACCGAGGAGATCCTCCGTCTCTTGCCCGCGCTCAAGCGCCTGGGTGCGCCGATCATCGCCATCACCGGCGGCCAGAAGAGCGCGCTGGCCGCCGCATCGGACGTCGTGCTGGAAATCGGCCCGGTTCCGGAAGCGTGCCCGCTGGGGCTCGCTCCGACCACCAGCACCGTCGCGCTCCTCGCCCTCGGCGACGCCTTGGCGATGACCGTGCTGAACCGCCGGGGCTTCTCCCCGGAGCAGTTCGCGGAGTTGCATCCGGCCGGAGCGCTCGGCAAGCGCCTCTTGCGCGTCCGCGAAGTGATGCGCACGGGCGCGGCGAATCCGACGGTCAGCGAGGACACCAGCCTGCGCGAGACGGCGGCGGTGATGAGCACCGTCGGCCGTCCGGGCGCCGCCAGCGTGGTGGACGGGTCGGGGAGGCTGGTCGGCATCTTCACCGACGGCGATCTGCGCCGGCTCGTCCAACAGGATGACGTCGACTTCACCCGGCCGGTCTCGGCCGTGATGGGCCGCAGCCCGCGCACGGTCGGCCCCGACGACCTGGCCGTGACCGCGGCGGAGATCCTCCGCGAAGGA
>Ga0114129_10010422_pt1 | contig 13254 bp, 12 predicted proteins | sample RhiMetdeltSRZDD1_FD_80071 | JGI IMG/M metagenome (GOLD analysis project Ga0114129, IMG submission 80071) | Populus rhizosphere microbial communities from Tennessee, USA - Rhizosphere MetaG P. deltoides SRZDD1 (version 2) (version 2) | ecosystem: Host-associated > Plants > Roots > Rhizosphere >...
CTCATGGCGGGGGTGGACGCGCTGCTGGCGAAGGGCTTCGTCGATCCGCAGAACCTGTTCGTTACTGGCTGCAGCGGCGGTGGCGTGCTCACGGCATGGACGGTCGGCCACACCGATCGCTTCGCTGCCGCATCAGCGAACTGCCCCGTCACCGACTGGCTGAGCTTCGTCGGCACTACCGACGGCGCAACGTGGTACTACAACTTCCAGAAGTTGCCCTGGGAAGATCCAAGCGAGCACCTTCGCCGCTCGCCGCTCACATACGTCGGCAACGTCAAGACTCCGACGATGCTGATGACGGGCGTGAACGATCTGCGCACGCCCATGCCGCAGACGGAGCAGTTCTACAGCGCGCTCAAGCTTCGCAAGGTGCCTACGGCCATGCTGCGCTTCAACGACGAGTGGCACGGCACCACGAGCACTCCGTCCAATTTCATGCGAACGCAGCTCTATCTGCGGTACTGGTTCGACAAGTGGAAGCGCGGAGGCGCCAAGGTGACGACGACATCGGATCAGGGTGACAAACGATGATCGACGTGCGTTCGAGGGGACTAGTCAGGTTCGCGCTCGTCAGCCTTCTGGTGCTTGCGTCGGGGCCGACAGGGGCACAGGACGAAGCAGGCGTCTCTTCTCGGAACGGGATGGTCGTTTGCACGTCAGCCCCGGCATGCGACGCAGGGGCGTCCATGCTGGCGCGCGGCGGCAACGCCGTCGACGCGGCCGTCGCAACCGCGTTTGCGCTGGCGGTCACACATCCGAGCGCCGGCAACATCGGCGGCGGCGGATTCATGATCGTCCGCATGCCGAACGGCAGAACGACCGCGTTCGACTACCGGGAAAAGGCGCCTCTCAAGTCGACGCGCACGATGTATCTGAAGGACGGCAGGATCGACGGGTCGTTGACTCGGGCGGGCTATCTGGCGCCTGGCGTGCCGGGCACGGTTCGCGGCCTCGCGCTCGCGCACAAGCGCTTCGGCAAGCTACCGTGGAAGGACGTCGTGATGCCAGCCGTCTCGCTCGCGGAAGACGGCTTCGAGCTTTCACCGGCGCTGGCGCGCAGCCTGAACACGCAGCTCACCGGCACGATGGGAGAGTTTCCTTCTTCTGTCGAAGCGTATGGCAAACCGGGCGGAGGACCCTGGAATGCCGGCGATCGGCTGGTGCTGAAGGATCTCGGGAAGACGCTTCGAGCGATCGCAATGGATGGTCCGGACGCGTTCTACAAAGGCTGGATTGCGGATCGCATTGCCGAGGACATGGCAGCGCACGGCGGGCTGATTACGAAACAGGACCTTGCCGCGTACGAAGCGAAAGAGCGCACGCCCGTGCGCGGCACGTATAAAGACTTCGAGATCGTCTCGATGCCGCCTCCAAGCTCGGGCGGCGTCGCGCTCATTGAAATGCTCAACATCCTCGAGCCGTTCGATCTGAAGGCGAAGGGACGCGATTCGGCCGAGTCGCTTCACCTTCAGATCGAAGCGATGCGCCGTGCGTACCTCGATCGGGCGCGGTACCTGGGCGATCCGGACTTCACGCAGATCCCGGTCGCGAAGATGATTTCCAAGGATCATGCGCGAGCGGTGGCGAGATCGATCGATCCCGCGAAAGCCAGCCCCAGCGTGGAGCTTGGCAAGGACCTCCTCGTGACGGACCCGCATGAACCCGATGAAACCACGCACTTCTCCGTCATCGATCGCGCCGGAATGGCGGTCGCGAGCACGTACACGCTGGAAGGCAGCTTCGGCTCCCGCGTCGTCGTGAAGGGCGCAGGGTTTCTGCTCAACAACGAGATGGGCGACTTCAACAAAAACCCTGGAGTCACCGACACCACGGGCACGATCGGAACGCCTGCGAACCTGATCGATCCCGGCAAGCGCATGCTCAGCTCGATGACGCCCACCCTGGTCACTCGGGGCGGCAAGCTCGTGCTGATCACCGGAACGCTCGGAGGCCGTACGATCATCAACACGGTGCTGTCCGTCGTGTTGGCTGTCACGGAATTCGGAATGGACGTCCGCGCGGCCGTGGATGCGCCGCGCATGCATCACCAGTGGCTCCCAGACTCGGTAGCGCTGGAAGCCGGCGGCGCCTCAGAGGACGTGTTGCGGAAGTTGTCCGCAATGGGATACGTCGTTGCCCTCCAGGAACCGCAAGGGGACGCGAATTCGATCGCGATCGACGCGTCGGGTCTGGCGTGGGGCGCCAACGATCGGAGGACTCCCGACGGCAAAGCGTCAGTGCCAGGCGACTTGACAACCCGGCGGTGACCACATAGGCTGACATCGAATGCAGCACGTGCGTCATCACCGGCATCACCATTCCCGCTGCGGCGGGCCGGTCGAGTTGCGCACGCGCTGAACAGAAACCTCAGCAACAGCAATCACCGACGCCCCGCCGGCACTGCCGTGCGGGGCTTTTTTTTTGAGCCGCGGGACTCTTATGGATTTCACGAAACTCAACGGGCTGGTTCCGGCCGTCATCCAGGACGAGCAGACCGGCGAGGTGCTGATGGTCGGTTTCATGAACCAGGACGCGCTCGACAGGACGGTCGCGACAGGGTTTGCGACGTTCTACAGCCGCAGCCGGCAGGCCCTGTGGACGAAGGGAGAGACGTCCGGCAATCGCCTGCAGGTGTCGCGGATTCTCGCCGATTGCGATGAGGATACTTTGTTGCTGAAGGTGATGCGCCTCGGTGACGGCAACGTCTGCCACACCGGCGAGCGTTCGTGCTTCTTCAAGGCAATCTTATGAGCCGACGATTGAAGCTCGGACTTCCCAAAGGATCGCTGCAGGACGCGACGATCCAGCTCTTCGCGCGCGCCGGATTCAACATCTACGCGAGCGTGCGCTCGTACTTCCCGAGCATCGACGATCCGGAAATCGAATGCATGCTGATTCGCGCGCAGGAGATGGCGCGGTACGTCGCCGATGGCGTGCTGGACGCCGGGCTCACGGGCATCGACTGGATCGCCGAGCATCAGGCCAACGGCGGGGCCAGGGTGACGCCGCTCGCTGACCTCGTCTATGCGAAGCAAAGCTTCGGCAGGGTGCGCTGGGTTCTGGCCGTGCCGGAGGATTCGCGGTTCCGCACTCCGCAGGATCTCGAAGGGGCCACGATTGCAACCGAGTTGGTGCGTGCGACACAGGCCTATTTCTCTCGGCTGGGAGTCAACGTCAACGTCGAGTTCTCATGGGGCGCCACCGAAGTGAAGCCCCCTCTCCTCGCCGACGCCATCGTCGAAGTCACCGAAACGGGATCGTCGCTCCGGGCGAATCGCCTGCGGATCATCGACACCGTGCTCGAATCCAACACGCAGCTCATTGCGAACGATGCGGCGATGGCCGACGAGTGGAAGCGGACCAAGCTGGAGAACCTGGCGCTCCTCCTCAAGGCGGCGATCGAGGCGCAGGGACGCGTCGGCATCATGCTCAACGTGCGGCGCTCGGACCTGGATGCGGTGCTGGCGCTCCTGCCTGCCCTGCAGCGGCCCACGATTTCGCCGCTCAGCGACGCGGAATGGGTCGCGGTGAACACGATCATCGAAGAGCGCACGGTCCGGGATCTGATCCCACGGCTCAAAGGCGCAAACGCGCAAGGGATCGTCGAGTATCCGTTGAACAAGATAGTCATCTAATCGGGTAATTTGATTTGGTGATTTGGTGATTTGGTGATTGGGTGATTGCGTGATTCGCCTCATTGATTCGTCGAACAAGCGACTCGTCGACCGGCTGCTGGACCGGGCGCCGAGGCGTGATCCGGAGATTGAGCGGCGGGTCGCGCGGATCATCGAGCGCGTTCGGCGCGATGGAGATCGGGCGGTCCTGGCGTTTGCCAGGAAGTTCGACGGGCTGACCGGATCGATCGAAGTGTCCGAGGCAGAGATCGCGGAGGCGGCGAGGCGCGTTCCGCGTACGACGCGCGAAGCGGTTCGTGCTGCGGCGCGCAGCATCCGTCACGTTGCGCGGCGACAGGTTCCGCGGGGATGGACGACCACGCCGGTGACGGGCGTTCAGATCGAACAGCGGATCGTTCCGCTGGCGCGCGTCGGCTGTTACGTCCCGGGGGGCCGCTACCCGCTGCCTTCCTCGTTGCTGATGACCGCCATCCCCGCGCGCGTTGCCGGAGTGCGCGAGATCATCGCCGTCTGCCCGAAGCCGGATGCCACCGTCATGCTGGCGGCGAAGGAGGCCGGCGTGACACGGCTCCTGCGTCTCGGTGGCGCCCACGCCATCGCCGCGCTGGCGTTCGGCACGAAGACGATCCCGAGCGTCGACAAGATCGTGGGTCCTGGAAATGCCTATGTTGCGACCGCGAAAGCGCTCGTGTCGTCGCGCTGTGCGATCGATTTTTTTGCCGGGCCCAGCGAGATTCTCATCGTATCGACGACCGGACGGCCCGCGTGGATCGCGGCGGATCTGCTGGCGCAGGCGGAGCACGATCCGGACGCGCGGGCCATCTTCATTACTCCGGATCGCAAGCTTGCCAGAGCTGTTGCCGCCGAAGTCAGGCTCCAGATGCCTCCCGACGGCCCCGCGCGTCGCGCGATCGCAGCGAACGGAGCAATCGTCGTGAGCCGTACGCTCGAGGAAGCAATCGCGCTGAGCGAACGAATGGCGCCCGAGCACGTCGTGTGCGACTCAGGACGCGATGCCGCGCAGCTCAGGCGCGCGGGCACAGTATTCGTCGGACCGTTCAGCGCCCAGGCGGCTGGCGATTACGCCACGGGTTCGAATCACGTGCTGCCAACCAGCGGCGCCGCACGGGCGCGGGGTGGACTTTCGGCCGCGGATTTCGTGCGCGTGACGACGGTGCAGCGCCTGACAGCTTCAGGGCTGCGTGCGATTGCGCCGGCCGCTATCGCGCTCGCGCAGGCCGAAGGGTTGAACGGACACGCGGCGTCGATCGAGAAGAGGCTCAGCCGATCATGAGCGGCCAGTACGACAAACCGTCGGCGGATCCGGGCGGTCTGCGCCTGCATCTCAACGAGAATACCGCCGGCTGCTCGCCGGCCGTCCTCGCGACGTTGCGCTCGCTCACCGAACGCGACGCGGCAACGTATCCCGACTATGACGCGGCCCAGAACGCCGTCGCCGGCACGTTCGGCGTCAGATCCGAGCACGTCCTCCTGACGAACGGGCTGGACGAAGGCATCCTGGCCGCGGCCGCCGCCGCGCTGCGCGAGCGATCGAACGGAGATGTTCCGGAGGCGCTCGGCGTCATGCCGTCGTTCGACATGTACGAGATCTGCACGGACGCGCTCGGCGGACGAATGGTTACGGTGCCGCTCGGAGCGGGTTTCGAGTTTCCGTGGGATGCGTTGCGTCGCGCAGTAACACCTCGAACGCGCATTGTCTTTCTGACCAACCCGCACAATCCAACCGGCCAGACGCTGGAGCTCGACCGGTTGCGCCGGTTTGCGCGCGACGTCGCGCCGGCGCTGCTCTTCGTGGACGAGGCCTACGCGGATTTTTCGGGCGACACGCTGATCGATCCGGATGCGTTCGTCAAGGCTCCGAATCTGCTCGTCGGTAGAACCTTCGCCAAGGCCTACGGACTCGCCGGTCTTCGCGCGGGCGCGGTGATTGGCGATCCAGACACGTTGCTGCCTCTCAGACGCGTGGTTCCCCCTTACAGCCTCAATGCCTACGCGACGATGGCGCTGCCGGTGGCTCTCGCCGACAACGACTATCGCGCCTGGTATCTCGCGCAGGTTGTTGAATCGAAGCGCCTGCTCACGGACGCGTGCACGCGGTTGGGTCTCCGCACCTGGCCGAGCGCGGGCAATTTCATGCTCGTCGATGCTGGCGACCGGGCCTCGTCGCTCGTTGAAGCTCTCGCCGCGCGGCAGGTCTTCGTGCGCGATCGCTCGCACGACCCTGGCTGCGAAGGCTGCATCAGGATGACGACCGGGGTAGTCGCAGATACCACACGTCTGATTAGCGCTCTCGAGGAGGCGTGGTGCGGCGCGGCTCGATAAAGCGGAAGACCCGGGAGACCGCGATCGACCTTCGGATCACGATCGAAGGCCGGGGCCGATATGCGGTCGCCACGGGGATTCGCTTTCTCGATCACATGCTCGAGCTGTTCGCGCGGCACGGTGCGTTCGATCTGACGCTGCGCGCGACGGGCGACCTCGACGTCGACCAGCATCACACCGTCGAAGACACGGGCATCGCGCTTGGCGAAGCCGTTTCCGCGGCGCTCGGCTCGCGACGCGGCATCAATCGCGCGGGCTATTTCGTGATGCCGATGGACGAAACGCTTGCCGTTGCAGCCATCGATCTCAGCGGCCGGCCGCATGCCGTCGTCGATCTCAAGCTCCGCGTGAAGAAGGTCGGGGACCTGCAGTCCGAGCTGGTGCAGGACTTCTTCGAAGGGTTCGCGCAGGGTGCACGCGCGAACGTGCACCTGAAAGTGCTGTACGGCAGATCGAGCCACCATCACGTGGAGGCGGTCTTCAAGGCGTTCGCGCGGGCGTTGCGCGTGGCCTGTTCGCGCGACCGGCAACTGGGCCGCCTGCTGCCCTCTACGAAAGGATTGCTGTGATTGCCCTCGTCGACTACCGCGCGGGAAACCTGACGTCGGTTCGCAAAGCGCTTGCGGCGGTCGGCGCGGAGTTCTTCACGCCCCAGCGGCCGTCGGATCTGGCGCGGGCGGACGGCCTGATCGTGCCGGGTGTTGGCCACTTCGGTTCGACTCGCGCACTCGACGAAGGCTGGCGTTCCGCCATGCTTGCTCTCATCAACGCTGACGTGCCGGTGCTCGGCATCTGCCTGGGGCTGCAGTACCTCTTCGAAGGCAGCGATGAAGCGCCGGACGCCCCCGGCCTCGGGCTGCTGCGCGGCCGTTCCACGCTCCTGCCGCCGACGCTGAAGGTCCCGCACGTTGGATGGAACGCACTCGAGGTGACCGCTCCGTCGACGATCCTCGAAGGCATTCCCACCGGCAGCCAGGTCTATTTCACCCATTCGTACGCCGCGCCGGTCACCGACGCCTGTGTCGCATCCACGACACACAGCGCGCCATTCGCGGCAGTCGTGGAACGGAACAACATCGCAGGCGTCCAGTTTCATCCGGAAAAGTCCGCCGATGTCGGACTGCGAGTCCTTCGGAACTTTCTCCGGATCACCAAATCACCAAATCTCCCAATCACCAAATCCCCCTGATGCTTGCCAAGCGGATCATCGCGTGTCTGGACGTGCGCGACGGACGCGTCGTGAAGGGAATCAACTTCAACGACCTCAGCGTCGCCGGGGATCCCGCGCTGCTCGCGCGTCGCTACAACGTCGAAGGGATCGACGAGCTGGTGATTCTGGACGTCACGGCGACGATCGAAGGGCGACGCGCGTTGGCCGACACGATCCGTGCGGTGTCCGCCGAGCTTTTCATCCCGCTCGCGGTCGGGGGCGGCATTCGATCGGAAGAAGATGCCGCGGCAGCCGTGGAATCAGGCGCAGATAAAGTCAGCCTGAACTCCGCCGCGCTCGCGGAACCGGCGCTCCTCACCCGTCTCGCCGCGCGCTACGGATCGCAGGCGGTCGTCGTTGCCATCGACGCGAAGCGGGAGAACGATCGGTTCGCCGTCTACGCCCGGAGCGGCCGGGCCGCAACCGGACGCGACGCTGTCGAATGGGCACGCGAGGCGGCCGACCGCGGCGCCGGCGAGATCCTGCTCACCTCGATCGATCGCGATGGAACACGAAGCGGCTTCGACTGCGAGCTGACCGCTGACGTCTCCTCGAGCGTGCCGATTCCCGTCATTGCCTCGGGCGGCGCCGGCGCCTTCGAGCATTTCCACGACGTATTCACGCGAGGGAAGGCGGATGCCGCGCTGGCGGCGTCGATCTTTCATTACTCCGAGCATGCCGTGGCCGATTTGAAACAGTATCTCGGCGCGCATGGCGTGCCGGTGCGCCTCTGATCATGCTCATTCCATCGATCGATCTCCAGGGTGGACAGGTCGTCCAGCTCGTGCAGGGCGAACGGCTCGCCCTCGCAACCGATGACGTCGAAGGGTGGATTCGCCGGTTCGAGCGCTTCGATCGCGTGCAGCTGATCGACCTCGATGCCGCAAAGGGCGTTGGGGAAAACAGCGCGCTGGTCGAGAAGATCTGTTCGCGGCTTCCCTGCCGCGTGGGCGGTGGTGTGAGGTCGCTCGCACGCGCATCCGCGCTCCTCGACGCGGGCGCGCGAAAAGTCATTTGCGGCTCGGCGCTCTTCCGCAACGGCAGCCCGGACCTGGACTTCGCGCGCTCGTTGGCGGATGCCCTCGGCCCCGAGAGGCTCATCGCCGCCGTCGACGCGCGAGGAGGACGCGTGGCGATTCACGGCTGGCGGACGGTGCTCGACTTGACCCCCGAGGCGGCCGTGCGGACGCTCGAACCGTTCGTCAGCGAGTTCCTTTTCACGAACGTGGATACCGAAGGCCTTATGCAGGGCACCGATCGAAAGGCGATCCTCCAGGTCCGGGAAGCCACGGCCCGTCAGATCACCGCCGCCGGGGGCATCTCGAGCCAGGAGGAGATCGACTGGCTCGACAGCATCGGCGTCGACGCGGTTGTCGGAATGGCCGTCTACACGGGGCGCCTGGCTATCGAGCCCCGATGAACCCTTCGCGGCTGGTCCCCGTCTAAGCGAAGGCGGGAGGAAACTGCGATGAAATCAGCTCATATTCCCTTGTTTTTTGCGTTCGTCGCGCTCGCGGCCGTTGCGACCCCCTCGGCATCCGCCGGGATACGCGAGCAGAAGGAGACGGAGCAGGTCGATCGCAGTTACCCGCTGGGCCCCGGCGGCGAGCTGAAGCTCAAGAACTTCTCCGGCAAGATTCACATCACCGGCTCCAACCGCGGGAATGTCGTCGTGCACGCCGTCAGGCGGGCGACACGCGATCGCCTGGATCGCATCCATCTCGACATCCAGGCTAGCCCCTCCCGGATCGCGATCGAAGCCAACAAGAGGGACAGCTCCTGGCGCGATGAAAAAGACAACGTCGTCGAAACGGATTTCGAGATCGAGGTGCCGCAGCAGACGAAGCTCGACATCCAGGCGTTTTCGAGCGACATGCACATCGAGAATGTCGAGGCCGGTCAGAAGCTCCATTCATTCTCCGGCACGATCCGGGTCGACGGCGCGTCCGGCCCGCTGGAGGCCGAGACATTCAGCGGCGAGATCAAGGCCGACCTCGAACGCGCGGCGGCCGGGCCTGACGTGCAGATGAAAACGTTCAGCGGCGACATCGAGATCAAGCTCGCGTCTTCTGCACGCGGTCGAGTCGATTTCACCAGCTTCAGCGGCTCGCTCAACTCGAGCATCCCGATGCTCTACCGCTCGGGTAACCGCCGGAGCGTCAGGGGAGAGCTCGGCAGCGGCGGAACGAACGAGCTGCGATTCCACACCTTCAGCGGGGACGTCCGCATTCGATAGGGGCGATCGCGGGACGCGAGAGCAGGGATTGAGTTACCCTGCTGCATGCGAAGAGCAGTCCTGCTCGCTCTTTCAATTCTGTACGTGGCCGGGTGCAGCCGAAGTGCGCCGCGGTTTTCGACTGAAAATGCCCGCGTTCACGTGAACATGCTGGCGGGAACGATCGGCAGCCGGCCGGTCGGAACACCTGAGAGCGCTCGCGCCCGCCAATACATCATCGACCAGCTCCGCCTGTACGGCTTCGAAGTCCGTGTGCAGGAGACCGACGCGCGTCGTGCCGAGCTCGGGCTGACCGCGCACGTCGCCAACATCATCGCAGTGCGCGCCGGCGCGGAGCGATCCGCCATCGCCCTCGTCTCGCACTCAGACTCCGTACCCGAGTCACCGGGTGGCGCAGACGATGGGTTCGGCGTGGCGGTGTCGCTCGAAGCAGCGCGTGTGCTGGCCGCGCGGCCCACTCGCCGTCACACGTTGATGGTGATCGTCACGGACGGCGAAGAGGCGGGATTGATGGGGGCCGCCGGTTTGACAACCGACCGCGAGGTCATCGATCGGTTGCAGGCGTACGTGAACCTCGACAACGCTGGATCTGCCGGAACCGCGCTGCTCTTCGAGACCGGCCCGGGCAATGCCTGGATCGTGAAGCCATGGGCGCGCGCCGCGCCGCATCCTCGTGGCGCTTCATACGCGATCGAAGTATATCGACGGCTGCCCAACGATACCGACTTCTCGATCCTGAAGCGGCACGACATCCCCGGCTTGAACTTCGCGCCGATCGGCGACAGCTACGCCTACCACACCGCGAGGGACACCGCGGAACGCCTCTCCGATCGTACGCTGCAATACAGCGGTGAAAACGTCGTCGAAACCGTCGAGCGACTGGACGCGCTGGATCTGAGCGCGCGCACGACGGCAGACGCGACCTACTTCGACATCGGTCAAACAGTCGCCGTCGCGTGGGGACCAGTTGTCGCCTGGTTCATCGCGCTCCTGGCGCTTCTCTGCGGCACCCTCGCGTGGTTCAGGGTGCTGGCCGCAAGCATTCGCCTGGCCGGCCTCGGACGCTGGCTGCTGCAGCTCGTGTGGACCGTGTTCGGCGTCGCACTCGTCGCCGGCTCGATGCTCGGCGTCACGTGGGGACTGCGCGAGGTGCGTGAGGTCTACCACCCGTGGTACGCGCGTCCCGATCGACTGTTCGTGCTGCTCCTGTCGATTGGAACCTTGGCAGGGTGGATCGTGGCGCGCGTCGGCGCGTGGATACCACGCCGCGCGCACGGATCGCGTCATCCGATTGTCACCTGGAGCTTCACGCTTCCGGTCTGGATCGTGCTGTGCGGGACCGGTGCGGCTCTCGCTCCGTCGGCGGGTTTCCTATGGAGCCTTCCGCTCCTGACCGCCGGCCTCGCGCTTGTCGCGGTGCCGCTCACGAGCATTCCGTCGGTTCGCGCCGTCTCAGTCGTCGTGCTGGCGGTCGCCGGTACGCTCTGGCTGCGCGACACGGTGGAGTTGATGCACTTCATGGTCGCGGTGTTCGCCAGGCTGCCGATCATCACACCGGTCTTTGTCTATCCCGGACTGATGCTCGCCTGCGGCGCAATGGTGGCCCCTCCGTTCATTGCCGCGATGGTCGCGACGCAACCGTTGATCAGGCCGTCAATGGTAACGGCTGTTGTGCTCGTGGTGACCGTCGTTGCGCTGGGTCTGACGTACGCGGCTCCCGCGTATACCTACGCGCAGCCGCTGCGGCGGTACGCGCGCGTCCTCGTCGAACCATCCGCCACGATGGCGACGTACGAAGTTGGTTCCGTCGAGCCCGGTCTCGACCTCGAGGAAGGCGCACCCGCGGGTTGGTACAAGACCAGCGATACGCCCCAGGGCAGCGTTCCCTGGAAACGATTCGCGCTGCCCTTCGTGTTCCGCACGACCGCGGCATCACCAGGGCCGGCTCCCGCAACCGTGTCCGGGTTCTCCCTGACTCCTGTTGCGGCCGGAACTGAGCTCGCCATGACCGTCGTCCCGCAGACGCCGGGGCTGACCGTCGTCTTTGTCCTGCCGCGCGGTCTTCAGCCCGCCCGCAGCAACCTGCCGGGCACGGCTTCGGCAGACCGCTGGCAGGCGACCTACGTGGCTGTGCCCGCCGAGGGCGTCACATGGCGCGCCTCCTTTCACAAAGGACGCGAGCCGCAGCTCGGGGACGCCCGCGCGATCGTCGTCTCCCATCGTTATCCCGGCGGCGGCGGGTGGCAGAGCCTGCCGCCGTGGCTGCCGCAGGACCGCGCCGTCTGGACGATGACCGTGGCGTGGGCGCTCGCGCCGGCCGCCATTGCCCCCGTGCCGCCGTTACGTTAAGATACGTATCGATTACGTAATCCTACGTAGCCCATGGACAATCCGTTCGTCTACGGCGAGGTCGTGCCGGCGTCCGCGTTCGTCGACCGCGAGCAGGAGCTGGAGCGGCTCACCGGCGATCTGCTGGCGGGGCAGAAGGTCTTCCTGATCTCGCCGCGGCGCTATGGAAAGTCGTCGCTCGTCCAGCAGGTCCTGCGCGCTGCCGCGAAGCGCGGCGCGCTCGCCGTCGACGTCACGGTCAGCAGCTACAGCTCCTACGTCGCGTTCCTCGAGGGGTACGCCCGCGCGCTGCTGACCGCCGAGGCACAACCCGATCGCATCCGCGCCTGGATAACGGACCTTCTCGGTAATCTGCGCCCCGAGCTGCGACTGGAGGCCGGATCGCGCCTGTCGATCTCCTTTCCCGCGGTGCGCACGAAGAGCGATGTCTCGCGGCTCGCGGAAGCGGTCTTCGCGCTCCCCGCGCAGATTGCGTCGCTCCGGCGCCGCCGCATGGCCGTCGCCCTCGACGAGTTCCAGGCGATCAACGCGTTCGACGAAGGCTCGCACGAAGTCGAACACGCGCTGCGGGCCGCGATCCAGCATCAGCGTCAGATCGGCTACGTCTTCTCCGGCTCCGAGCCCACGTTGATGGAGCGGATGCTCAGCCGCAGCCGGCCGTTTTACAAAGCCGGCCCTGTGCTTCGCCTCGAACGAATTCCTGCCGATCAGTTCTCGACCTTTCTGGAGACGCGCTTTCAGAAGACGGGCCTTCGACCCGAACCGGGAATCGGCGCGGCGATCATCGAGCTGGCCGGCAACCTTCCCTACGACGTGCAGCGGCTGGCGCACGAAGCGTGGGACGATGCGAGGGCGGCAGCGGTCCGGCGGATAGGACTCGATCAGTTGCACGCCACGCTGCGGCGGCTCCTGAACGAGCATCATGCGATATTCGAGGCGATGTGGCAGCGCCTGACGGTGCCGCAGCGCGGTGCGCTTCGCGCGGCCGTGCTCGAGGATGGCCGCGAGCTGTTGAGCGCTGACGTCCGCGCACGGCATCGGCTCAGCGGACCCTCGAGCGTCCAGGCGTCGCTTGCTGCGCTGCTGCGCGACGACGTTCTGGCGCGCGAAAACGGCCGATACATCGTCGTCGACTCGCTGTTGCGCGAATGGGTCGCAAGGAGAACATTCTAATCATGACCAACCTTTTGACTCGCCTCGGCCTTGGTCGGCGCGACCTCCGGGCCTGGGCCATGTACGACTGGGCCAATTCGGCGTTCCAGACGACGATCATCGCGGCAATTTTTCCCATCTACTTCCAGAAAGTCGCGGCCGCGGATCTGCCTCCGCCGGTCGCGACCAGCCGGTTCGCGTGGGCGACGACGTGGTCGATCCTGATCGTTGCGATCATCACGCCTCTGCTGGGCGCCGTCGCGGACTACGCGGCCATGAAGAAGAAGCTGCTTGGCGTCTTTCTCGTGATCGGCGCCCTGGCCACAGGC
>Ga0114129_10010423_pt1 | contig 13254 bp, 12 predicted proteins | sample RhiMetdeltSRZDD1_FD_80071 | JGI IMG/M metagenome (GOLD analysis project Ga0114129, IMG submission 80071) | Populus rhizosphere microbial communities from Tennessee, USA - Rhizosphere MetaG P. deltoides SRZDD1 (version 2) (version 2) | ecosystem: Host-associated > Plants > Roots > Rhizosphere >...
ACGCGCCCTTCGACCGTGCGGGCGGGGAGCGTGGCCGAGGAGGTGGCCGCGAGGCTCGCGTGCGCCTGCGATGCCGCGCCGACGCCGGCCAGGCAGACGAGGGCGACGAGGACCGGCAAACGCAACGAGCGAGGCATCGGGGGCCGCATGAGAGGCAGTTTGCTCCCGGAGCCGGCGGGGGCGCTCGCCGTCGCTCCTGGGAAGGAGTCTACACGAGGAAACGGGGGGAGGTCAGATGCCGTCGCAGGCCGAGGAGGACAGGAGGGCGCCGTCCTCCACCTCGGCGACGCCGTGCGGGCCGCCGGCGAGCCAGTCCTTGAGCACCAGCGTGGCGCGGCAGTCGTCCTCGTTGTACTCGACCGCGCGCTCCAGGTATTTCCGGTCGCCCTCGCGTTGCCACTGGGTAAACCACACGACCGACTGCACGGCGCTCGAGTTCGAGCGGCTCCACTCGAATCCCAGGTAGCGCGCCACCGACTTGAGCGAGTAGGAGCGCACGGGCAAGAAGCACGTCTTGGTCACCGCGTCGCTCAGGTCACGCAGCCGCTCGCCGAGCCGTGCCACGCGCGCGGGATCGGCGCCGTGGCGCTCGATCAGCCGGTCGAGCACGGTGCGCTCGTAGTGGTGGTAGTGATAGATCGGCGCCCCGGGCCAGCGCTCGAGGAACTCCATGCACTCGAAGAACGCCTGCGCCTCGCGGTCGGGCCGCTCGGCGAGGAACGGCTTGTAGGTCTCGTGGCCGTTCTCGCGCACCAGCACGCCGAACAGATAGAGAACGCCGTTCTCGGGATCGCCCTCGATGTCGAAGAAGATCTCGGGACCGCCGCCCGGGAGCTCGGGATCGCGGCGCCACACCACGCCGTCGAGCGCCAGCGAGCGCGCCTGGCCGATGTAGACGCGCGCCTTGGTCTCGCTGCAGCGCCCCCACGCGGCGAGCCGTGCCGCGGGCACCGTGGCCAGGTGGTGAAAGTCGTGAATGCCCTTCTTGCGCAGCGTATCGGCCAGCTCGCGCGGCAGGCCGAAGACGAGCGAGAGATGCTGCTTGGCCTCGGCCACCGGCACGCACACCCCTTGCCAGGCGCACGAGCCGCACTGCGAGCAGATGAACACCTCGGGCTCGGTGCCCGACTCGATCCGGCGCAGCTCGGCGAGCATCACCTGATACTGAGTGGCGTACGCGGCGAGATCGAAGCTCTCGCGCCGGCCGTCGCTCAGGATGAGATGCCCGCGGCGCGGAGCCACGCCCTGCATGTGGGCCAGGAGGTCGGAGTAGAACGCGACCTGCATGCGGTACGGCGACTTCACCTTGCTCGCCTTCTTGATCTCGACGACCTCGTAGTGGAAGTCGCCGAAGCGCGAGCGGCCGGGCACGCGCTCGAGGAGATCGGCGATGCCGAGCCGCAGGAGGCGGCCGCCGGCGTCGGTCTCGGCGAGGCCGGCGATCGAGACGCGCGGCAGGCCATCCTCGAGGGCTTCGATCGTGCGCGCCAGGCTGCCGGGAACGTCGTTGCGGTCGAAGCCGACCTTGTGGGGAGCCAGGCCGCGCAGGATCTCCTCCTCGTGCCGCCGCCCGTCCTGGCCGAGCATCACCAGGAATTCGGACGAGTCGCGACGCGAGCGGGAGTCGCCGTGGAGGTCGAGGTAGACGATGCGCGGGCAGGCGCCGTAGGAGAGGACGTGAGAAGCCGTCAGCATGCGGGTAGCAAGGCTCCGATCGGGTGCTCCTCGAAACGGCCATGGTCGTCGCGCCGGGAGGGACTCGGCGCGTGAGGGGGCGGGGTGACCTCCCCTTCATTGTAGGTCCGCGAAAGGGGCCGGGGCCAGCCTCCCGTTTCGCTCCTTGTCACGGCGTTTCCCCCGGCTAGACTGGCGGGCATGGCCCCCTCCACGATCGCGCGCGAAACCTGGGTCCGGCCGCCCCGGCTCGAGCCCGGCGACCGGGTCCGCGTCATCGCCCCCGCCGGCCCGGTTCCCCGCGGGCCGTTCCAGACCGGGGTCGCCGAGCTGGCCCGGCTCGGACTCGTGGCCGAGTGGGACGAGTCGCTGTTCGATCGCAGGCTCATCTTCGCCGGCACCGAGGAGCGCCGCCGCGCCGAGTGCGAGCGCGCGTTCACCGATCCCGAGGCCAAGGCGGTGCTCGCGGCGCGCGGCGGCGGCGGCACGGTGCGCATCCTCCCCATCCCCGCGCTCGACACGCTGCGCGAGCGGCCGCGCGCGTTCTCCGGCTTCTCGGACCTCACCATCCTCCACCAGGCCATGGCGGCGCGCCGCCTCGTGAGCTTCTACGGACCGATGGTGGCGTGGGACATGGCGCGCGCCGAGGGTGCCGAGGGCGGCTACGACGAGGCGCTGTTCCGCCGGCTCCTCCTCGACGGCGAGCCCGGCGGCCGCATCGCTCCCGAGGGCGTGAGGTTCGTGCGCGGCGGATCGGCCGAAGGGCGGCTCGCCGGCGGATGCCTGAGCCTCCTGTCGGCGTGCGTGGGCACGCCCGAGGCACCGTCGTTCGAGGACGCGATCGTGGTGCTCGAGGACGAGAACGAGTTCCCCCACCGCGTCGACCGCTTCCTGCATCACCTGCGGCGCGCCGGCACGTTCCGCGGCGCGCGCGCGGTCGTGCTCGGCGACTTCCCGGGATGCGAGCCGCGGCCCGGCACCGACATGACGGTGCGCGACGTGTTCGAGGACTTCTTCGCCGACTTCGACGGTCCGGTGGCCTGGGGCTATCCCATCGGCCACACCTCGCGGGCCAATCTCACGATCCCTCTCGGCACGCGGGCGCGGCTCGACGACCGCGGCGGCGGGCTCGATCTCCTGGAGCCGGCATGCCGGTGAGCGAGGCCATGCGCGAGATCCTGTGGGTGCCCGAGTCCGGCGTCGGCATGGAGCACCTGCGGCTCCACGTCGACGCCGCGAGCGTGGTGGCGGGCGGGCGCGTGTTCGGCTCGGCCGAGGGCGCGAGCTACGAGCTGCACTACGAGGTCTACTGCGACGGCGACTGGTGCTCGCGCCGCGTGCGCGTCGACCTCCTGGCCCCGCGCCAGGCGCAGCACGAGATCACGAGCGACGGCGGCGGGCACTGGCTCGACGCGAAGGGAAACCGGATCGCCGCTCTCGAGGGCTGCGTCGACGTCGACCTCTCGGTCACGCCGTTCACCAACACGCTGCCCATCCGGCGCCTGCCGTGGAAGCCGGGCCAGGCCCGCGAGCTCGAGATGGCCTACGTGCGGCTGCCGGCGTTCGAGCTGTCACGGGCGCGCCAGCGCTACACCTGCCTGTCGCGCGACGAGGACGGCGCGCGCTTCCTCTACGAATCGATCCCGAGCGGCTTCCGGGCGGAGATCGTCACGGATGCCGACGGGATCGTGGTGAGCTATCCGCGCTTCGCGCGGCGCCTGTGGAGCCTCTAGCTCAGCCCTCTTCGCCTTCCTTCCACTTGTGGCGGCAGGTCAGGCAGCGGTGCCACGCCTCCTCGCGGACGTTGGGATCGGACTGATCGCTCGACACCCACATCGGCTCCTGGTGGATGGGGGCGGTGTCGTCGGATCCGCACTGCGGGCACTCCGGATTCGGTTCTTCCTCTTGCTTCCTCTTGGGCATCGAGCCTCCGCGCCGGTCCCTGCCGGCGGGCCGATCCTACGGCGTGAGGCGCCTCAAGCGCCACTCGCGCGGCTGGATCGCGGTCCACGCCCCGGCGCGCCGGAGCTCGATCTCCAGGGCCCGCGACACCGGCACGACCGACGAGAGCGGCGCGCCGATGATCCAGATCTGCGCCTTCCCTGAGGGCTCGACGCGAGACACCGCGTGGGCGTCGACGAACGGGATCGATGTCGGCGTGGCGCGGAGGTCGCCTCCCGCCTCCGGGAAGTAGTCGACGTAGAGGCGCTGCAAAGCCGATCCGGTTCGCTGCACGCGATAAAGGTTGTGCGTGAGCCCGTCGACGAACGTGATCCACGTGAAGCCGTCCGACGTGTCGATCCAGCGAACGCTCGTGCGCATGCCGTTCCCGAAGACCACCGTGTTGGTGGCCGGCACGGCGCCCGCGTCGATGACCCGAAGGACGGCGCTCAAGAAGCCGGCGTCGTCCCCGTGGGAGAAGGCGACCTGCGGCCGTCCGCTGATGGGCAGCCACGCATCGAGCGATCGAATGTGGTCCCCGCCGTTCGACGGAAGCTGAAAGAGGACCCGGCCGGGATCTCCCGACCCGTCGGAGATCCCGTGGGCGCGCAGGGAATGGGCCCCGCCCGCGTCCACCTGCACCACGTAGAGACTCTCCGAAGCCGGGGCGAAGTACGGGAAAAAGCAGGCTTCCTCGTATTGCATCGTGGGGTCGGGCGCGAACGTCGTTCTTCCCGTGCCGTTGGCGTTGATGAGACCGATCGTGTGCACCGGACCCAAGCGCTCGCTGAACAGGAGACGCGTCGCGTCCTTCGACCAGGCGATGCGTCCGCCGGCCCAGTTGATGGTGGTCAGCACCTGATCGGAGCCGCTGGCGAAGTCGTGGACCACGAGCTCCCAGGGCGGGCCGCCGCGCACGAACGCCAGGCGATCATCGACCGGGCTCCACGCGGGCGCCAGATCGTTGAGGCTCGCATTCGAGCCGGGCAGCGGGAAGCCGGCGCGCACCGTGACCGTCGCCGTGGCGAAGCGATCGTCGTCCTCGAGCGCGTTGGCGAACAGGCTATAGATGTGGAGCGAGTCGTGAACCGGCGCCGCGTACACCGCCGTGGTCTCGGTCGTGGCCAGCCAGGTGCCGACGCTCGCGTCGCCGCCCGAGATGCCCTCGACGGACAGCGCGAAGCCCTTGTTGGGCGCGTTGTCGACCTTGACGCGATACGGGATCAACGTGCCGGGCGGCACGCTCGCCACGTAACCCGGGCTCAAGCTGATGCTGACGCGCGGCACGACGATCGTGGCCGAGCCGCGCAGCGTCGTGTCGGCTGCCACGGCGAGCACCGTGACCGCGTAGTCGAAGCCGGGCGTGATGACGCGCGCGGGCGCCGTGTAGGTCGCGGTCAGCGGCCCGGTCGAGACGATGGTGCCGATGGCGACCGAGTCGGCGAGCCCGATCTGGCGCACCAGTCGCCAGGTCACCGCGGTGGCCGAGGAATTGTGGATCGTGGCCGTGAGATCGCGCGAGCCGTGCACGAGAACGACGGTGGCGGGCGGGCTCACCGACACGGTCCCGGTCGGCGGAGACGGAGGCGGAGCGGTGGTCTTCTTGGAGCAGCCCGCGACGGCGAGGATCGCGAGCGCGGCGAGCCAGAGCCGCGGCCTCATGGCTTCTCCCTCGCCGCCACCCCGGCCGCGCCCAGCGCCTGCTCGGCGCGGGCGGCGAAGTCCCGCGGCGGCAGGAAGCCGACGATGCGCGTTTCCGGCACCTCGTCGCCCTCGGGCGTCAGGAACAGGACCGTGGGCACGCCGTTCACGTTGAAGCGCGCGCGCAGCGCCTGCACTTCTTCCACCTTGTCGTTCGTGAGGTCGACCTTGAGCGGGACGAAGCGCGCGAGCACGCGCTGCACCTCGGGATGCGTGAACGTGCTGCGGTCGAGCTCGTGGCAGGGAATGCACCAGTCGGCATAGAAGTCGAGCACGACGGGCTTGCCCTGGCTCGTCGCCTGGGTCAGCCGCTCGCCCGTGAACGGCGCCCACTCCACGCTCTTGGTCGGCATCGACACCGCGAGCCAGACGCCGAGCCCCACGGCGAGCGCGCCGGCGACGCGCTGGAAACGCGTGAATCCCGCCGAGGCGCGGGCCGAGTGCTCGAGGAAGCCCAGGTACAGGCCGCCGATCACGAGCGCCGCCGGCGCCACCCACGCCGACCACGCCGGGCGCAGCACCAGGCTCAAGTAGAAGAGAGCGACGGCGAAGAGAAGAATCCCGAAGACCTTCTTCACCCACACCATCCACGTGCCCGAGCGCGGCAGGCGCTGCAGGAGCCCGGTGTAGGTGCCGAGGATGAGATACGGCAGGCCGAGGCCGATCGAGAGCACGAAGAAGGCGAGGAAGCCGAACCACGGCTTGCCGCTCTGCGCCACGACGGCGAGGAGGGCGACGATCGGCGGGCCGACACACGGTGCCGCGAACAGGCCGACGAGCAGACCGGAGAAGAAGACACCGGCGAGACCGGTGGCCGAGTTGCCCGAGAGCCGGCCGAGCACGCTGCTCGGCACCTGCAGCTCGAAGAGCCCGAACATGGAGAGCGCCATCACGGCCAGGATGGCGGCGATCGAGACCAGCACCCATGGGCTCTGCAGGGCCGCGCCGAAGAGCGTGCCCGTGAACGCGGCGACGACGCCGAGCACGCTGTAGGTGAGCGCGATGCCGAGCATGTAGACGATCGCTGCCGGCACGCGCGCCGCGAGCCGCTTCTCCTCGCGAGCGCCGAACAGCGCCAGCGTCACCGACATCATGGGATAGACGCAGGGCGTGAGATTGAGACCGAGCCCGAGCAGGAAGATGCTGAAGAAGGCGAGCAGGCCGTGCTCGTCGAACAGGCGCTGGATGGGATTCACGCCGCCCACCGCGGTGACCGGCCCCGGCTTGGCCGTGGGCGTCGCGGTCGTCGCCGGCGGCTCGGGCGCCTCGTTCGTCGGCGCCGCCACCGCCGCTCCCGACACCTGGATCCTGGCCTCGAACGGCTTCGACGCCGGCGCCAGGCACAGCTCGTCGTTGCACGCCTGATAGCGCAGCACGCCCCGGATCACCTGCGCCCCGGCGGCGGTCGGCGCCACGCGGAACGGCACCTCGATCTTCATCGCTCCCTGATAGACCGACAGCGCCTGATCGGGCTGGAAGGCGAAGCGATGCTCCTCCCCCGCCGGATAGCGGATGGGGCGCGGCGAGAAGCCCGGCGGCAGCGTGAGCTTCACCTCCGTCGGCACCATGTAGTCGGCGCTCGCCGGATTGGCGTTCACGTGCCAGCCGGCGCGCACGGTGGCGTGGACGACGATCGACACCGCTTCGCCGGGCGCCGCATGTGCCGGCGCATCGACGGTCAGGGTCACGAGATCCTCGGGCGCCGGCGGCGGCGCCTGCGCCGAGGAGCTGTCCTCGAGCTGGGCGGCGGACGGGAAAGCGAGCGCGGCGACGAGGGCGAGGGCGGTGAGGAATCTTCGGATCATGGAATGGCCGCGTGCGCCGTGGCCTGGCCAAGGCGCCGCGTGAGCTCCTCCGTGGAGTGGGTCGGCGGCCCGCAGGTGAAATTCTCGCACAGGTAGGCGGTGGCGCGCCCCTCCACCGCCTTGACCCCCGCCAGGTAGGGAAGCCGGGCGGCGAGCCGCTTCTGGCCCTCGCCGCCGTCGGCGAGGAGCACGACACGGCCGGGGGCGAAGCCCTGCCGCGCGGCGGCGATCATCTGGCGCGTGTCGGCGTCGCCGGGGCGGCCGGCGATCACCACCTGCGCCGACTTGCCGTCGAGCAGATAGGCAGCACCCCAGAGCTGCGTGAGCGCCAGCGGCGAGCGCGACACGTGGCTCGCGAAGAGGTCGAGCGTGCGCCGCGCCTTCTGTGCGAGGTCGTCGCGGTCGGCGAGACGCGCGAGGCGCGCGAGGTTGGAAACCGCGATCGAATTGCCCGCGGGCTCGGCCCCATCGTGCGCCTCCTTGCCGCGCGCGAAGAGATGCGGATCGGAGCCCGGCGCCGTGTCGAAGAATCCCCCCTGCGTGTCGTCCCAGAAGAGCTCGATCTGGCGGTCGGTGAGCGTGAGCGCGCGCTCGAGGTCGCGCTCGTCGAAGCCGGCCTCGAAGAGATCGAGATAGCCCTGCGCCAGGAAGGCGTAGTCGGAGAGCTCGCCGGGGATCGCCGCCTCGCCGTCGCGATAGCGCCGCCGCAGCGTGCGCGTGCGCTCGTCCCAGAGCTTCGCCCACGCGAAGTCGGCGGCCTTGCGCGCGCGCGCCCCGTCGTCGGGCGCGTCGAGTGCCGAGGCGGCGAGCGCGTAGGCCGAGATCATGAGCCCGTTCCACGAGGCGAGCACCTTGTCGTCGCGGTGCGGGCGCGGCCGCTTCTCGCGCGCCGCGAACAGGCGCCGGCGGTCCTCCTCGAGCTCGGGCGTGAACTTGCCGGAGGTCACGTGCAGCACGTTCTGTCCGTGCTCGAAGTTGCCCTCGGGCGCGACCCCGTAATGCGCGGCGAACGCCGCCGCCCGCTCCTTGCCCAGCACGGACTCGATCTCGGCCGCGGTCCACACGTAGAACGCGCCCTCTTCGGAGCGCCCCTGGGCGTCGGGGCTGTCGGCATCCTCGGCCGAGTAGAACGCGCCTTCCGGGCTCGTGAGATCGCGCGCCACGTAGTCGAGCACGTCGCGCGCGACGCCGGCGTAGGCCGGGTCGCGCGTGATCTCGTAGGCCTCGACATAGGCGCGCGCCAGCTGGGCCTGGTCGTAGAGCATCTTCTCGAAGTGCGGCACGAGCCAGTCGGCGTCGGTCGAGTAGCGGTGGAAGCCGCCGCCCAGCTGATCGTGGATGCCGCCCGCCGCCATGTGGTCGAGCGTGCGCAGGGCCATGTCGCGAGCACGCGCGTCGCCGGTGGCGGCCCAGCGCCGGAACAGGAAGGAGAAGTAGCTCGGCTGGGGAAACTTGGGCGCGCCGCCGAAGCCGCCGCGGCGCTCGTCGTACATGCCGGCGAGATGCTCGTAGGCCAGGCGGCGCACGTCGGCGAGCGCCACCGCCGTCGTGTCGGGCTCGATGCGCACCGCGCGCTCGATGGCGGTCGCCAGCTCGTCGGCCGAAGCGCTCACCTGCTGGCGACGGTCGACCCAGGCCTCGTGAATGCCACGCAGGATGTCGAGGAAGCCCGGACGCCCACCGCGCGACGTGGGCGGGAAGTACGTGCCGGCGTAGAACGGCTTGCCCTCGGGCGTGAGGAAGACGCTGAGCGGCCAGCCGCCGCCGCCGGTGAGGGCGAAGGCGGCGTTCATGTACACGCGGTCGACGTCGGGGCGCTCCTCGCGATCCACCTTCACGGGCACGAACCAGGCGTTGAGCGAGTCGGCGAGCGTGTCGTTCTCGAACGACTCGCGCTCCATGACGTGGCACCAGTGGCAGGTCGAGTAGCCGACCGAGAGGAAGATCGGCTTGTCCTCCTGGCGGGCGCGCGCGAACGCCTCGTCGCCCCACGGATACCAGTCCACGGGGTTGTACGCGTGCTGCAGGAGATAGGGGCTCTTCTCGTGGACGAGCCGGTTGGGACGGCGGCCTTCGTGCAAGTCGGTACGCTCCTGGCTCTGGCAACCGGCGGCGACCAGCGCCGCCGCGAGGGACACGCCGATGCCGAGCCGGAGGCGTCCGGCCCGGCTTCTCGGTCCCGGTCGAGAGTGCGGGGTGGTTCCCATGCGAGGGTCGGGGTTCGCGCCACGCGACGATGGCAAGTGGCGGCCGCCCCTGACGTCCTGACAGTGTGCGGCGCGCCGGGCGGGGTTCACAAGTCCAGAAAACGTGGGCTTTCCCGGGCCTGGGGGCGAAGAACCGCGGGGAGAGCGGTGTAGGATGAAGCGACCATGAGCACCGTCCGATTGCTCGTCCTCCTCGCCGCGCTCGCGAGCGCCGGCTGCGTGAGCCGCAAGATCACCTCGTCCGCGCCCAGCGGCGCTCTCGAGATCGTGTCCGTCACCGCCGACCCGGACACCGTGCCGCTCTACGGCCAGTCCAATCTCGTGTGTGCGGTCGACAATCCGACGGGTGGCGAGCTCACCTATCAGTGGCAGGCGTATCGCGGGTCGATCGTGGGCCAGGGACCGACGGCGAGCTACATCGGCTCCTACTGCTGCGCCGGCACCGATTTCGTCTACGTCATCGTGCGCAACGATCACGGCGAGCAGGACACGCAGCTCCTCGTCCTCACGGTGCTGCAGAACTGAAGCCTCCGCTCCGCCTCGCCGCCGCCGCTCTCCTCCTCGTCCCGTCGCTCGCGCGCGCGCAGAGCTGCTGCAGCCCGGCCACGACGCCGGCCGCGGCCCTCGAGCGCGCCGCACCGGCCGCGGGCCGGCTCGACATCGGGTTCTTCGCCGAGCACTACGCGCTCTCCGGCTTGCGGCGCGGCCGGCAGGAGATCGCCGACCCCAACGCCCGCCGCTCGAACGCGCAGATCGTCACGCTCACCGCGCACGCCGGCATCACCTCGCGGCTCGCCGCGGGTGTCGCCGTGCCGCTCAATCGCCGCCAGCAGACGGACGTCCTGCCGGGCGGCGCGCGCGTCGGGCGCGACCACGCCGGGCTCGGCGACGTCGTGGCCATGGGCTACGCGCGGCTCACGCCCGCGCTCTCGCGGCGCGAGTGGACGGTGGGCGCGGGCATGCAATTCGGCACCGGCGAGAGCCGCGCCGAGGACGCGACCGGGGAGCTGCCGCAGGACCTGCAGCCGGGCACGGGGGCCAACGCCGCGGTGCTCGTCTCGAGCTTCGCGTGGGGATTCGGCGCGCTGACGGCGAGCGCCGGCGCCACCTGGCGCCTGCCCGGCACGCTCACCAAGATCGACGCCGACACCTCGGCCGGCACCGAGACACGGCGCGACTACCGCTTCGGGAACGAGCTTCTCTATGGAGCGGCGCTGGCGTGGTCGCCCGACGCGCGGTGGGGCTTCGAGCTGGGGGTGCGCGGCCGGCACGCCGAGCCCGATCGCGCCACGTCGCTCGAGCCCGGTGGCACGACCGGCCCGGTGGAGACCCTGCCGAGCACGGGCAGCGAGCGGGTGTGGCTCGCGCCGGCGGTGCGCGTGGCCACGGCGCGCGCCACGACACTGAGCGCCGGCGTTTTGCTGCCGATCTGGGAGAACCTGCGGGGGACGCAGCTCGCGTCGGACGTGGGCGTGCGGCTGGCCGTCACCGGCGTCTGGTGAGCGGCGCGCCTAGCGCGCGCCGTCCACCAGCTCGAAGATCTCCGACACTTCCGGAAAGCGGCGGAGCTTCTTCTTGGAGAAGAGCAGCTTGCCGTCGAGCGAGACCTCGAACACGCCGCTACTGCCGCGCACGAGCTCCGCGTCCTCTCCGTACTTCTTCTTGATCTCGGCCGCCAACCTGGTGGCCTGGGGAAGATAGTTTCACTCCACGCAGTATTCGATGCGAATTCTCATGCGGCCCTCCGGCCGCCGCGCGGAAGCTACGCGGCGCCCACCTTGTCGAAGATGTCCTGCGGCTCGGGGAAGCGGCCTTCCTGGTGGCGCGAGAACACGAGCTTGTCGTCGACATAGACGTCGAAGATGCCCTTCACGCCGTGGATCAGCTCGGCGTCGACGCCGTACTTCTTCTGGATCTCGGCGGCCAGCGACTCGGCGCGCGGAAGATAGCCGCAGGGCACGCAGTATTCGATCTTCACCGTCATCGTGGAATCCTCCTGGGAAGAGAGTGGGGACCCTCTTGCGATGACCGCGTCCGCCCGCGGGATTCGGGGATGCGGCGACCCCGCCACCTTCCCATGCGTTCCGCACGGCTGCAACCCGGAGTCGCGCCGGGGGTTGGCGGGCCCGCAACCGTTCCCAGTTGCACCTCGTATCTTCGGATGGCAGCGTAGGGAGTCGCTCTTCCGACCGTGCGCGAGGTTCGCGCGCGGATGGCGCACTTCAGCGCTCGTCCCGGAGGCTCGTACCCATGTTCTTCGCGTTGATCCTGCTCGCGTTGATCGCCGGCGTCATTCTCTGGGTCATCGGTCTGTACAACGGTCTCGTCGGACTGCGCAACCAGGTGGCCAACTCCTGGAAGCAGATCGATGTGCAGCTCAAGCGCCGTCACGACCTGATCCCCAACCTGGTCAACACGGTGAAGGGCATGATGAAGTTCGAGCAGGACACGCTCGAGCGCGTCATGCAGGCGCGCGCCAAGGCGGTCTCGGCCGTCGGCGTCGGCCCCAAGGGACAGGCCGAGGGCGAGCTGACCCAGTCGCTGGGCCGGCTGTTCGCCGTCATGGAGGCGTATCCGGAGTTCAAGTCGAACCAGAACGCGCTCCAGCTGCAGGAAGAGCTGGCGTCGACCGAGAACAAGATCTCGTTCGCGCGGCAGTTCTACAACGACCTCGTCATGCGCTTCAACACGGCGCAGCAGAGCTTCCCGGCCAACCTGTTCGCGGCCTCGATGGGCTTCAAGGCGGCCGAGTTCCTGGAGATCGCCGACGCCGATCGCGCCGTGCCCACGGTCGATCTGTCGACCGGCCCGGCTCCGGCCGCGCCCGCGCCCGCCTCTCCCCCGGCCGCTCCCGTTTCGTAGCCAACGGCCGCCGCGCCTGATCGCGAGACGGGGAGAGTCCGCGTGAGCTCGCCTTACATCAGCAAGAGCTTCTACGAGATGCAGGCGGCGAACCGCCGCAAGACGGCGCTCCTCCTGGGAGCGTTCCTGGCGCTGTTCGCCGTCCTGGGCTACGGCTTCGACTGGTACTTCGGCACCGGCCCGCGCGGCGCCGCGTACCCGTGGCCGGTCTTCAGTCTCGTGGGGCTCGTGTTCGGCGGCCTGTCGGCGCTGTGGAGCTACTACAACGGCGACCGCCAGGTGCTCTCGGCGACCGGGGCGCGCCCGGCCAATCCGGCGGTGCTCGAGGAGAAGCAGCTCCTCAACGTGGTCGAGGAGATGTGCGTCGCCTCGGGCCTCTCCATGATCCCGGTCTACGTGGTGCCCGACCCGGATCCCAACGCCTTCGCCGTGGGGCGCGATCCGGGCCACGCGTCGATCGCGGTGACCCAGGGGCTCCTGCAGACGCTCAACCGCGAGGAGCTGCAGGGCGTCATCGGCCACGAGCTGTCGCACGTGCGCAATCTCGACATCCGCACCATGACGGTGGTGGCCGCGCTCTACGGCGGCATCGTGCTCCTCTCCGACATGGCGAGCCGCAGCATGCGCTGGGGCGGCTTCGGCGGCGGGCGCGGCGGCCGCGGTGGTGGAGGCGGAAGGGATCGCGACGGCGGCGGCGCCGGCATCCTCTTCCTCGTCCTCTGGATCCTGCTCATCCTGCTGGCCCCGCTCATCGGGCAGATGATGGCGATGGCGGTGTCGCGCTCGCGCGAGTTCGACGCCGATGCCACGAGTGCCGAGATGACGCGCAACCCGCTCGGGCTCGCCAACGCCCTGCGCAAGATCGACGGCGCCACCGAGCCCACGCGCTCGATCGGGCGCGGGGCGGCGCACCTGTGCATCGCCGATCCACTGGGGCGCGCGGTGAACCAGAGCGAGAGCCGATGGAGCGGCCTGTGGGGCACGCATCCGCCCATCAAGAAGCGCATCTCGCTGCTCGAATCGATGGCCGGCGTGGTGACGAGCGAGGATTCCCTGCCCGCGTC
>Ga0114129_10010425_pt1 | contig 13253 bp, 12 predicted proteins | sample RhiMetdeltSRZDD1_FD_80071 | JGI IMG/M metagenome (GOLD analysis project Ga0114129, IMG submission 80071) | Populus rhizosphere microbial communities from Tennessee, USA - Rhizosphere MetaG P. deltoides SRZDD1 (version 2) (version 2) | ecosystem: Host-associated > Plants > Roots > Rhizosphere >...
GCCGGATCAGCGGCCGAGCCCTCGCGCAGGTTCATCGTGACATCGTCGCCGAGAGCGGGCAAGTCGTCGCGATCATGCCCGAGCGGCAAAAGTTCGCCGCGGAATTCAAGGCGAGTACACGTTATCCGTTTCCCGTTCTGACTGACCTGGACAACGGGTATGCGATGTCGCTCAACTTGGCGATCTGGGTGGGTCCGGACCTCGAACGGCTGTTGTCGTCGTTTGGTCGTCCGTTGCCGGACTACCAGGGCAATGAGGCCTGGATGTTGCCGATTCCGGCGACCTTCGTCGTCGGCACCGATGGTCGCGTGGCCGCTCGCTTCGTCGACCCCGATTTCCGTCGACGGATGTCGATCGAGGAGTTGCTCGCGGCGCTCAAGGGGGCGGGCTGAATTCAGCTCGAAAGGCTGATGCGAAAGAACCCCGGCACGCTGGCCGGGGTCCAATCGCAACTTTGCACATTCCATTTTCCGCAGCGCTTTACTGCGCGGCCATTGCCGTGGTCAGGTCGGCCGGGGAGATCAGAACGCCGAACTGCTGGCACCAGATGATCACGCTCTGATAATTCTTCAGGTCGACGCCGTCCGGGATCGGATAGCGCTGGCTGCCCTTGAATGCGCGCAACCCGCCGAGATCGACGGACATCAGGTCTTTCACGTCGGAGGTCGAGCGAATCGACGCCTTGGGGACCAGATAGACGTGGAACGCCGGTCCCGGGCCGACCTCAAAATCGGATTCGAGATAGACGGTGCGCTCGTAGATGCTGACGTGTCCCTTGCCATAGTGCACGGGGTCGGACGGATTAGCATGGATGAACATGCCGGACGCGACCAGCTTGGTGCGCTCCGTGGCGGAAAGCTGTTCCGAGGCTGCCGGTGGCGGGAAGACGTACGGGAAGATGAAAAATCCGACGGCGACGCCGAATCCCGTGCCGAGCACGCCACCGAGGATGAAGATCGAGATACCACGCCAAAGCTTGTTCATTGGTCACTCTCCTGTCGTGTGTGAGATGGGTCAGTTGGGGGTGGGTACTTTCAGGCGAAGGGCGAGCAACGCGGCGACTGCGAGCGAGAGCCCAATGCCCCCAACGCAGGCCGGCCAGCCGATCCGGTCGAAGACCTGACCGAGGATGGCGGTGCCGACCAGGCCGCCGGAGAAATAGCTGGCGAGATAGATGCCGCTCGCCGCTCCGCGATCCGTGGTCGCGGCCCGGCTTACGAAGCCGGTCGCAGTCGCCTGCGCGAAGAACGTCCCGACGCCGATGAGGATCATTCCGAGCAGGACCGCCGCGAGATGGGGCAGCAGGAGCAGCGGCAAGCCGATCCCGGCGAGCGCCAGCGAGGCCCACAGGGTCGGGCGGGTTCCCCACCGATTGACGACACCGCCGGCCAGAAGCGTCGTCACGACCGAAGGAGCAAACACGAAATAGACGAAGCCGAGCTCCATCGGCCCGAGCGACAGCGGCGGACGCACCAGGACGAAATTCACGTAGGTGAACGTGACGATGAAGGCGAACAGGATGCAGAAGCCGATGCCAAAGGCGGCGCGCAGCTGCGGATTACACAGGTGCTCCAGCCACGTGGCGAATGGTGAGCGTCGGACCGGCTCCATCTGCTCCATCGGGGCAGCCTTCGCGACCGTGAAGTAGACCAGTACGGCGCCAGCCAGATTGAGGATCGCGAAGAAGTAGAAGTTGGAGGCCAGCCCCAGGTGGTCGGCGATCCCAGCGGAGACCAGGCGGCCGATCAGATTGCTCGCGACATTGCCGGTGATGTAAGCGGCGAACGCGCCGCCGGCGTCCATGGCGCTGCACTCCTCGCCCAGATAGGCGAGCATGAGAGTGAAGGCGGACGCCATGCACAGTCCCTGCGCGATCCGCAACGCCGTGAAGACGGTCAGATTGGGCGCGACCGCCAGCAGCGCCGTAGGGATCGACAGCAATGCCAAGCTCACCAGGATGCCCAAGCAGCGATCGATGCGCTGCGCAAACAGGGCAACCGCCAGACCGGCCACCGCCATGCCCATTGTGCTGGCATTGACCGCGAAGCCCATGGCCGCAGGAGACACATTGTAGGCGCGGGCGAGCGTCGGCAGGATCGCCTGCGTCGCGAACAGGTCGACCACCGTGAGAAAGGCCGTCAATCCGATCACGATCGTGCGCAGCAGCACTCGGGAGGGGTGGCCGTGCATGTCCATCGGCGACGAATCCATGACGGGTGCAGCCTGCGTCATGACGATTCCTTTGATTCGGAGGAGGAGGGTCTGACGCCCCGCTCGGGATTCGAGCATCGGGGCGTCACCAACGGTCTAAGCGACGCAAATACGTCGTCGCCGGGTGTCGTCACATGTTGTGGTCGGCCTTGTCGTGGAGGACGTCGCCGACGAAGAGCACGACAGTCTTGCTGCCGTGGTTCTTCCACCAGTGCGATGTGCCGCTGGTCTCCGGCCGGATCTCGCCGGCCTGGTGCACGATCGGCTCGGAGCAGTTGCTGGCGTATTCGACGATCTCGCCCTCGGCGATATAGATGATCGCGGGACGGTCGCCGTGGCTGTGCCAAGGAACGACGCCGCCGGGCGCGATCGTGAGCTTGCGGAAGCGCAGCTGACGGTCCTTGATGTTCGCCGGCTCCTTCTCCAGGTCGATGGCGGCGAGCACCGTGTCGGTGACGCCCTTGGCCGGCTTGGTGTCGGGCGCGCGCACGTCGGTCTTCATCTTGTCGGCCGGACACCCGCCGGCGTTGGCCGATGACAGGCTGACGGCGGCAAAACCTGCGACGACGCCGGCGAGAACGAAGCAGCGGCAGACGCCCCGGCCGCTAGTGGTGAGATTGAACATGGTCGTGGTCTCCTATGTTGCGCTCCGGCCGGGGGCGGCCGTTGCTGCGCGGAGGATCGGTCGAAAGGGTCGCGAACGGAAATGCCGAGTGGCTCTCAAGTCGATACGCGTTCGCTATCGCTGGGGATCACTTTGTAGGGTGGGCAAATGCGCGCTCTTGCGCGTCGTGCCCAAGCGTTTGCGGCTTGCGACGTGCCCTTCGACGCGTGGGCACGGCGCCCGCACTCAACCGGGCGCCAGGACGTGATCTGTGACGCGGGCGCCTTTGCCCACCATACGTTGCTCGAATCAGAACGCGCGCCAGAGACGGCTCAAAGCATGTGCTTGATGTCGTCGGAAAAGGTCGGAAACGCAAAGACCGCGTGGTTGATCTGGCTGGCGGTAATTCCGAACTTCATGGCAAAGGCGAAGACGTGGATTAGTTCTTCGCCGGCATAGCCCACAATGTGGGCGCCAAGGATGCGATCGGACGTGAGCGCCGGAACGGTGTAGACGCAGGATGGAATGCTGGCGTAGTCGGGCTCCTCCACGATGTTGCGGCCACGATGCGGCCTTCATGGGTAGCGCGACTGCAAATCGCCCCTCGCGGAGGCCGCTGAGGAGTCCGGCACCGCGGCGGACGCATCGATGCTGACGAGCATCGCGCTCGATCTCGAATCCAGCCGTTTTCGTGTGCGGAGACGTGCTCGGGAGCTCGCCGCAGCTCTCCCCGATCGATCCGCTCGCTTTCGGTGCGAACCTGTTGCACCGCGTCGGGCATCCATGGCTGGAAGCAGAATGGTGACCTCGCGGCGGCACGCGCATAGACGTGACCGAATTCGAGCGCGATGACGCCGCCGCTAAGACCACATCGTGCGGCAGATCCCGCTGGTTCAGATGTCGTCGGAGGTGATCATATGCTCCGCGCCCGGGAAACGGCAGCGGGCGCAGCTTCGAGCCCGTCGCGACGACGATGAGGCGCGCCTCGATCATGCGATCGCGCACGCGCGCGGCGTTCGGACCGGCAAAGACCGCGTCGCCGCGAATGACCTCGACGCCGCGACCAGCCATCAGTCGCCCGAGCGAGCCGGGGATGTGGCTGATCATCTGCTTCTCGCGGTCGATGAGTACTGCCCAATCTAGCTTAGGCTCACTGACGGCGATGCCGTGGACATGCGCCCGCTCGATCTCGTGCAGCGTATGGCCGGCCGCCACCAGCATCTTTTTCGGCGTGCAACCTCGGTTCGGGCAGGTGCCGCCGAAGTCGCGGGACGGACCATCGCCACCGACAGGCCGGCGGCGCGCGTCGCCACCGTCACGCCCATGCCGGCGTCCGGCGCCCAGGATCAGCACATCATATTTTTCGGTGCGCATCGATTTGTCCTCTAGGCTCCGGCGATGCCGGAGCCACATTTTCAGGGGGTGGCTTACTTCGCCTTGACGCTCGACGTGATGGATCCAATCACCATCGAGGCCATCTTGAACTGATCGCCGCGGCTCTTGATGCCGTGCCGGCGTGAGATCCAGTCGAAATCGGTATAGGCGGTCCAGACTTCGCCCTTGCCGTTCTCGAACACGAGCAGTCGCACCGGCCAGTCCAGGCCGGCATTGGCATTTGCTGTGATGAACTGCGTGCCGAGCGGCGGGTTGCCGAAGATGAGCAACACCGAGGGCTGCAGCTTGATTCCGGCGTCGGCGGCGAGCTTCGACTGGTCGATCTCGTCGAAGAACTTGATGCCCTTGTCCGCGATGTCCTTCTTCAGGCGCTCGATCGTCTCGCCGATCGGATAGGCGCTTTTGACCCGGACGACGCCGTCGTTGCCGGCCAGCGTCGCGACCGACGACGATGCAGTGAGTGCAAAGGCGAATAGAAGTGTTGAACAAAGCTGGATCATGCGCTTGAGCATGGCTGGCTCCTCGGGGCTGTTGATGACGAAAGTGCATCGACGGTCATCATGGAGCAGCAGCGCCGCGAGCTTAAATGCCGAATAGCTTCAGTTTCGATAGCGCGCCGCTATGGAATCCCGTGTTGCGAATGGGTGAAGCAATAGCACCCCGCTATCGGGACCATAGCCAATCGATATTTCCGCCAATTGCGCGGTCGGTGTTCATTACTCGTCACCGGAGGATTCAACCGTGGCCACGCCCCTCAATATCCAGCATGACTTCAGGCGCTTCGAGCTGGGCGCGCTTGCATCATTCTCCGCGCGCCCCGTCACCAGCCGGCACAGGGACGACAGTCTCGCCGGCCATGCCATTGCGAGCCCGATCGAGGCCCTCGTGGCGCGCTTTCCCGTCGTCCGCCGCCTCGGTGGGGATGAGTCGTTTCTCGCCATAGCTCGTCGATTCGTGGCCAGCGAGCCGCCGCGCCCGTCCACTTTGCACCGGTACGGCGACACGTTCCCGCGTTTTCTCAGACGTCAGGGCAGATCCGCATCGATCGAATACGTCGCTGACATCGCTGAGCTCGAGATGGCGTGGGGCAAAGCCTGCCTCGCCGAGGACGCACGGCCAGTCGACGCGCAGGCCCTCGCTTTGCTGGAGTCTGAAAAGCATAGGGGAGTGCGCGTGGCGCTTCACCCGTCGGTCTTCGTAGTCGCGTCGCGCTTCCCGATCGTGACGATCTGGCGGAACAACCAGCCCGATGGCGAGGTCGCCATGATCGATCGATGGCGGGCTGAATCCGCACTGGTGGCACGGCCGTTCCTCGATGTCGAAGTATGGTGCCTTCCGCGGGGCGGTCATGCCTTCATCAGCGCCCTGGCTGAAGGGCATACGATCGCAACGGCCGCTGCCGCTGGAATGACGGTCACGCCGGATTTCGACATCGCTTCCAACTTGGCCTTTCTCGCCGACGCCAATGTCGTCGTCGGCTTGGGCGACGACGCCTGATTCGAGCCGTTCGAAACAACAGAAGGCCAGCGGTGCCATGACCTCCATCGTCGCCAATCACCGCCGCCCGCGCGTCGTCATCATCGGAGCCGGATTTGGCGGCTTGTCAGCCGCAAGGCGACTGGCGCAGGGCCCGTTCGACGTCGTCGTCGTCGATCGACACAACTACCACCTGTTCCAGCCGCTGCTCTACCAGGTCGCGACCGCGGGCCTGTCGCCGGCCGACATCGCGTCGCCGATTCGCGGCATTCTTCGCGGGCAGACGAACGCGAGCGTCACCCTGGCGAAGGTGTCGGGCGTGGATGTTGCCGCCAAGGAACTCGTCGCCGAAGGCCGGCGCATTCCGTTCGACTACCTCATTGTCGCAACCGGGGCCGAGCACGCCTATTTCGGCAACGATTGGTCATCCTATGCGCCAGGGTTGAAGACGATCGACGACGCGACTTACCTGCGCCGCCGCATTCTACTCGCGTTCGAGCGCGCCGAAACCGAGCCGGACCCCGACGAGCGCAGCCGGCTTCTGAATTTCGTCGTGATCGGCGGCGGCCCGACCGGCGTGGAGATGGCCGGCGCCATCGCGGAATTGGCGAAGCGGGCGCTAGCATCCGATTTCCGGTCTATCGACCCGCGTTGCGCGCGGGTTGTCCTGATCGAGGCCGGGCCACGGCTGTTGGCGCCATTCGATCCTGCGCTGTCGGAGGCGGCAAGGCACTCGCTAGAGCAGCTGGGCGTGGACGTCCGGCTCGGGGCCGGCGTCTCGGATTGCGACTGTTCCGGGGTTTCGATCGGCGCGGAACGCATCGAGACGCGCACGATCATTTGGGCGGCCGGCGTCAAGGCGTCGCCCGCCGCCGAGTGGCTCGGCGTTGCGAGCGACCGTGCGGGGCGCGTGAAGGTGCAGGCCTCGTGCACGTCTACTTCCTTATCGGCTTTCGCAACCGCCTGGCCGTCGCGATGAGCTGGTGCTGGAGCTACGTCACATTTCAGCGCGGCACCCGCCTGATCACGGGCATGTGCGGCTCGCGCATCGAGGACGTCATGCCCGTCGTGATGCCCGCACCGCCGATGGCCGCTGGGCTCGAATCCTACGACGATAGTCGAGTGTCCAGCCCTGCGGCGAGCCCGAGCCCAGGCTGACTAGGTCGCTCCCACATGGGTCATTTTGGTTGGCGATGTTCTGGCACCCCCAGGGCCAAAAGCGATATTCTGAGGAACCCTGATGTCTGTTGCCGACCCAACGGAGCTTCGGATGAATGCCAATGTCGGCGGAGAGAGCTTCGATGAGGCATTCAAGCGCGTGCGCGACATGGACGCCTCGTTGGATGAGCAACTCCGTGCCTTTGCGGACGCCGCGCGACAACGGCGGCCAGACTTCGCTGCCGCGGTAGATCGGCTCGTGGAACGGCTTCGGCAACACGGTGCCGGCGATGCGGCGCCACATGTAGGGGAGCCGATACCGCCTTTCGTCCTGCCGGACGACGCCGGGCACATGGTTAGCCTCGACCAGCTGCTGAATCATGGACCGGTCGCGGTCACGTTCCACCGCGGGCATTGGTGTCCCTACTGCCGCATCAACATCAATGCGCTGGCGCAGGCACACAAGGTGATCGCGGCGGAAGGCGGTCAGATCGTCGCCATCATGCCCGACCGGCAGAAATTCGTAGCCGACTTCAAGTCGCAATCGAATGTGCCGTTCCCGATCCTCACCGACATGGACAATGGTTACGCGCTGTCATTGAACCTCACGATTTGGGTGGGCGCGGAAATGCAGAGGATGATGGAAGGCCGCCAGGACCTTCCGACGTTTCAGGGCAACACCTCCTGGATGCTTCCGATCCCGGCGACGTTCGTGGTCGGACGCGATGGGACCATCAAGGCGCGGTTCATGGACCCGGATTATCGCAAGCCTATGGCCATCGCCGACGTACTGACGGCACTGCGGAGCTGAGCTTTAGCCCTAATTCGCGTAACGCGACCAGTCGGCCGCGCGCAGCATCTTGAGGACCGCCGACGCAACTGCCGTGCGCTCGCGGCCGGCCACGCCGTAGAGATAGACCGAGCGGTCTAATTCGACGCCGTCGACGGCAGCCTGCTTCAACGTCTTGGGGCACGCAATGCTGCGGGGCGCAAAGGCGACGCCGAAATCGGCCTCGAGCAACGTGATCAGGTCGCGCTCCGATGTGAGCTCGTGGCCGTTGGCCAGGTCGAGGTCATGGCTGCGCAGCAGCACGGCAAGCCTTTCGGCGCGCTCGCAATGGGCGCTGCGCAGGAATCGCTCCTGCCGCAAATCCTCGATGCTCACGGATGCATGCGTCGCCAGCCGGTGGCCGGCGTTGACCAGGAGCTGAAAGCGCTCGGTGAACAGCGGCCAGCGGTCGAGGCGGTCCCATTCCTCGTCGATATCCGCGGCAACCGCGAGCTCAGCTTCGCCCTTTTTCAGGAGCTGGACGATCTCCCCGGGGGTGCCGCGCAACAGCTTCAACTCCAGTCGCTCGAACAGGCGCTTGAGCTCGAGCAGGCAGGGAGTCAGCAACTCCAGATTGATCGTCCGCGACACGCCGAGCCTGAGGGTGCCAACCTCGCCGCTCTTGATGGCGGATGCCAGCGACCGCGCCCCAAGCGCGCTCTCGTAGCATTGCTTGAGCAGCGGATACATGCGCTGGCCGAGCTCGGTCAATTGCGCCTGCGGCCGCTCGCGGCGAAACAGGTCGCCGCCAAGCTCGTCCTCGAGCTGCTTGATGGCGCGCGTCAGCGACGGCTGGGTGACGTTGCATCTGTCGGCGGCCTTGGTGAAGTTCAGCTCGCTGACCGTCGCCAGGAAATATCTGACCTGATGCATTTCCATAGCAGAAATCTATCAAACCATTAGCCAGCAGGCATTGGCCTTATACCGCCGGGGTCGGCAGATTGGCTCAAGAGAATGGCGGGGAAGCGCCATCCCAACCCAGGAGCCTGCGGGCCATGAACATCGCCGTTAGGCCGCATAATAGCAAGATCGGGCAAGCGCTTGAAGGCAAGGTATCGCTGGTCACAGGGTCGACGAGTGGTATCGGGCTTGGCATTGCCCGAGCCTTGGCTGCCGCCGGTTCGGAGATCGTCCTCAACGGCTTTGGCAAGCCGGAGGAGGTCGCAGACTTGCAGGCCAAAATCGCCTCGGACTTCAATGTTGGGGTGTCCTACTCACCCGCTGATATGTCGAAGCCTGAGGCGATCCGCGAGATGATTGAGGCCACATTGCAATCGTCCGGCCGGATCGACGTCCTCGTGAACAACGCAGGCATCCAGCATGTGGCGCCCCTGCAAGATTTCCCAATCGAAAAGTGGGACGCCATCTTGAGCATCAACTTATCGTCAGCCTTCCATACGACGCGGCTGGTGCTGCCTTCGATGCTCGGGAACAAGTGGGGTCGCATCATCAATATTGCGTCCGCGCATGGCCTGGTGGCATCGCCGTTTAAATCGGCTTATGTCACGGCAAAGCACGGGATGGTCGGCCTCACGAAAGTCACCGCGCTCGAGACCGCCGAGCAGGGCATCACCTGCAACGCTGTCTGCCCCGGTTACGTCTATACGCCCCTCGTCGAGGCGCAGATCGAGGGCCAAGCAAAGGCACATGGTATCCCGCGCGAGCAGGTCATCCGCGATGTTCTGCTCGCGCAACAGCCGAACAAACGTTTCGCCACGGTCGAGGAGCTAGGCGCCCTTGCCGTCTTCCTCGCGAGCGACGCTGCAGCATCCATCACCGGCGTGGCATTGCCCGTGGATGGCGGTTGGACCGCGCACTAAGTGCTCCTTCTTTTGCACTCAAACGTCGTTCCAAGAATAATTTCGATATTTCGCTGGGGAGCCACCAGGCGCACTTTGGGAGGAAAAGATGAACAAGATGCTGGACGTCAAGCATCCACGGTTTAGCACGAGCGCAGTGGAGCAAGGCGCGCGCGCACCAACGCAGAGACAACGCCAGGTCGTCCTCGTCTTCCAAGGCGGCGGCGCGCTCGGCGCCTATCAGGCAGGGGTCTATCAGGCCTTGCACGAAGCCAGCATCGAGCCAGATTGGATCATCGGCACGTCGATCGGAGCAATCAACGCCAGTCTGATAGCCGGCAACGAACCGCAGAATCGTCTAGACCGGCTAGAGGAATTCTGGCGTCGGATGCGGAGCAAAGATGTTAGCGCGTTTTGGACCTGGCCAGGGCTGACCGACACGACGTCCTACTGGTCGACCCTGCTCGGCGGCATTCCGGGATTCTTCGAGCCCAATCCGCTCGCTATATTCGGGGCGCATTATCCGCTAGGCCGGGATAAGGCTGGCTACTACTCGACAGCACCGTTGGAAAAGACGCTGACCGAACTCGTTGACTTTGCGCTCGTCAAGCGCTGCATGCCGCGATTGACAGTGGGCGCCGCCCATGTGCGGACCAGTCAGATGCGCTACTTCGATAGCCGCGAGATGGCAATCACGGCCCGGCACATCATGGCGTCAGGGGCGCTGCCGCCGGCTTTTCCGGCCATCCGCATCGATGGCGAGCTCTATTGGGACGGGGGGATTCTCTCCAATACGCCAACCGAGGCGATTTTTGAGGACAATCCGCGTCGCGATTCTCTGATTTTCGCGGTGCATATGTGGAATCCGATCGGGCCGGAGCCTGAAACCATTTGGGACGTGCTCAATCGCCAAAAGGACATTCAATATTCGAGTCGCGTCGCGAGCCACGTCACGCGCCAGCGACAAGTGCATAAGTTGCGCCATGTCGTCTCGGAGCTAGTGAAGTTCATACCGGACGGTGACCGCAACCATCCCGTCGTCAAAGATTTGGCCGAGTACGGCTGCAAGACGCAGATGCATGTTGTGCGACTGCTCGCGCCTCGGCTGGACAATGAAAACCACACTAAGGATATCGACTTCAGCCCAAGCGGCATACGCCAGCGCTGGGAGGCGGGCTATGCCAATACGATGCGGTCGCTCGAAAGGGCCGCATGGAACGACGATTGCGATCCGCTCGAGGGCGTTATTCTACACGATCCGACGCCTGACACCGCGCCGGCACGCGAATGACGCGGCTGGAATCACCTGTGCTGGTAGATCTTTACTCCTGCTCCTGCGTTGCTGCGTGAGCGCGCTACACGGCTTGACCTTATCGCCAGCGCACCGAAAGCCGATCGAAAGCCCAGGACCAACGATCAACGGTCGAACGACATTGGGCTGACCGCTTCAGACGGAGGGCAGACGGGCAAGGCGGATGTCCAGCTGTGTCCACTCTTGTGCATACCCATATATTGGACACATGTTAGACACGACATTTTAGTCTTATATCTAACCCATTGAAATCACTGGCGCTCCCTAGGGGACTCTAACCCCTGTTTTCGCCGTGAGAGGGCGAAGTTCAGGCGCTACTTCATGGTCGCCGCACTTTTCCAGCATGCCCTCGATCGCGCGGTTGGCCTGCGCGAACTCCGTCCAAGGTCGGCGCGTAGCACACTTGCCCGGACCATAGGTCAACCGCCCCGTTTTCGCCCCGTCAACCCGAGAACAAAGCGCGTCAAAACGGGGCGAACGCGACAGACGCGCCTTGTCTTCATTGGGGTTTTTTGCAGAGCGTTCCCTTCACACGGGAGAGGTCGTAGGTTCAATCCCTACAGCGCCCACCATCGCTCCCTGCAACCCTCCGCGCACGCGCTGTTGTGTGCGAAAGGCCCTCCGCACAGCGGACAGCGAACGGGCGCAGCCTGAGTTCAGCAGGCCTACATCCCGATATCTTTCGCGCTTCGGGCGCTGGCGCGCGGCAAAGCCACCGAGGTCTCAACCGCCATACCTAAGCGCGGCTCGCAGCCAGTCGCTACAAGCCATCCGCCCCTTGCGGGCACAAAGCTCAGTGCAAACAGATCGGAGAGCATTCGACTCCGGAAGCGACCAGCGCGCACTGATCAACATCAGTCGAATCGTCTATTGCGCCGCGCAGTGCAATCGATTGAGAGACTGGCAAATCCGCCAGCAGAAAACCTTGCAGCCGGTGCCGCATGGCAAGCCAATGCTTTTGGTTTCTGGAGTCGCTGGGGAAGCTTGGTGAGCGAGGCCGCGGACAGGTTCACCTATTCATCTTGACCAATCTCGCCGGTGCGACGACATTGCCCGCGCAGGCTGCGTCCGCGTCGAAGCGCGCATTTTGGCAGAAACTCATTTGCGTTTGCGGCGGGATTTCTTCGCCACTGGCCCCTTCCGCGCGACCGCCAACTTGTTGATGGCGAACTCGTCGATCTTGCGACCTTCCTTCATCAGCGCCGTGAGCCACCGCGGCCGGGCACCACGACCGGCCCAGGTTTCGCCGCCCGGTCCGCGGTATTTCGGCGCGACCTTTCGCCCTTTCATCGCTGAGCGCCGGCCGGATGAACCCCAGCCGCGCGCATGCCCGCCGGCACTGCTTTCAAGGCCTAGGCGAGAAAGCTGCTGTTCAAGTTCGCTTCGCTTCTGGCCCAGCCTCTTGTCAATTTCGGCGCGAAGCGCGAGCAGCGCATCGACGTCCATGCCCCTTAAATTGATCGTAGGCATAACAATCTCCCGTTCGTAGCGAGTTGCGGTTTGATAGAGCTATTCAACTGAAAGGCAAGCACGCCAAAGTGGCACGGAAATGAGGGACATACTTACCCCGATGCGCGATCGTGCTCCAACCCCATAGCGATACCATTGTCGTGCCGGCTTTCATGGCGTGGTATCGTCGCCTCACTGCTCCAGCTTGGGAGGGAGACTTGCAGCGACGCAGCTTCATAGCGGGCACGGCGGCTTCGCTCACCGCCGCCGTCGTGCCACGTGCGGCACGCGCCAATGTTCCCGCGCCCTATAGCTGGGACCTGCAGCCTCCGACCACCAGCCGCGAAGCTTTCATCAAATGGGCGGTGGAGAATCGCGGCGAGAATCCAAGGATCCTTGCGGCGCGCTGGGACCGCTTCGTTTTCCTGCGTGCAAACAACGATTTCATAAATGCACGCAACGGCCGGGCCTTTCTGTTGACGCCGCGCGACGAATTCGTGCTCAAGAGGGATATCGGACGCGCCTACGAGCGGGACTTCCACGATATCGGCTGGGGCGTGACCATTTCAGGGCCGCTCGTGGTGAGCCGGATGACCTCGACCATCGATGTGCAAATGGGCGAGAAGGTGCTCGAGATCGGTACTGGCTCGGGCAACCAGTCGGCCTATCTGTCCAATCTCACCGACAAAGTCTGGACGATTGAAATCATCAAGCCGTTGGCGGAACGCACCCGCGGCATTTACGACGATCTTATCGCGCGCGGTTATACCGAGTATAAATCGATCAACACTAAGAATGCCGATGGTTATTATGGCTGGGAGGACGCCGCGCCGTTCGACAAGATCATTGTCACCTGCGGCATCGATCACATCCCGCCGCCGCTGCTCCGTCAGTTGCGGCCGAACGGCATCATGGTGATTCCGGTCGGCCTGCCCGGGGCGCACCACATCCTCAAGGTCGTGAAGCAGCAGGCGCCCGACGGCGCCATCCGGGTGGCGCGTTCCAACGTCTACAACAAGA
>Ga0114129_10010426_pt1 | contig 13252 bp, 5 predicted proteins | sample RhiMetdeltSRZDD1_FD_80071 | JGI IMG/M metagenome (GOLD analysis project Ga0114129, IMG submission 80071) | Populus rhizosphere microbial communities from Tennessee, USA - Rhizosphere MetaG P. deltoides SRZDD1 (version 2) (version 2) | ecosystem: Host-associated > Plants > Roots > Rhizosphere >...
GCTTCCGTCCGAGGCGCATCCGCGCGTCGTCTTCGAGCGCCTGTTCGGCGAGGGCGGCAATGCTGCAGCGCGCCGCGCGGGACTGCACAATCGAGGAAGCCTGCTGGATTCCTTCAGCGTGGACATCGCGAAGCTGAAGCAACGCGTGGGCGTCCCCGATCGCGTGCGCGTGGATCAGTATCTCGACAGTGTTCGTGAGGTTGAGCGTGAGATCGAGCGTGCCGAGCGCGCGGCGATGGATCCAAAGCTGAGCGATCTCGATCGGCCCGTAGGAGTCCCTCCGGAGTTCGCCGACCACGCGAAGCTCATGTTCGATCTGCAGATTCTCGCGTTTCAGGCGGATATCACGCGCATCGTCACATTCCAGCTCACGCGCGAGCAGAACAATCGTACGTATCCGGAAATCGGCGTCCCGGATCCGCACCATCCAATTAGTCATCATGGCGGCGATCCGGAAAAGTTAGCGAAGATGGCAAAGATCAATACGTTCCATGTTTCTCTATTTTCAGATTTTCTCCAGAGAATGAAGGCTACTCCCGATGGTGATGGCTCGCTTCTCGATCACTCCGTCTACCTGTACGGCAGCGGCATGGGCAATTCCAGCCTTCACGATCACGACAACCTGCCGATCCTCGTCGCCGGTGGCGCCGGAACCGGCCTTAAGGGTGGTCGGCACATTCGGTACGAGAAGGGAGCGCCGCTGGCCAACGTTCACCTCACGCTGCTCGATCGCGTTGGCGTTCATTTGGATTCGTTCGTGGATAGCACCGGAAAAATTGAAGACCTTTTCAATCCCGTTGCTCTGAATTGACGCACAGGAGACGCACATGCACTGGCAAAAAATTACTGGGCTTATGCTTCTGGGCCTCGGCTTAGCCGCACCAGCCGTCGCGGCCGAACGTGCGGCACTCGCGGATGCTGCGGAACGACGCGACAAGGCTGCCGTTCGCTCGCTCCTGCAAACGGGCAACGATGTGAACGCTGCCCAGGTCGACGGGACCACTGCACTGCACTGGGCCGCGTATAACGATGATACGGAGACGGTTGCGCTGCTCCTGCGAGCGAAGGCCAATGTGAACGCCGTGAACCGCTATGGCGTCCCACCGATAGCACAGGCATGTACGAACGGCAGCGCAGCAATCGTGAAGCAGTTGTTGGATGCTGGAGCCAACGCGAACGCCACGATGAAGGGCGGGGAAACCGCCCTCATGTTGGCTGCGCGCTCCGGGAATGTCGAGACGGTGAAGGCGCTGCTGGCGCGCGGCGCGAAGCACGATGCACGCGAGCGGCACGGCCAGACGGCCTTGATGTGGGCGGCGGCCGAAGGGAATACTGCCGTCGTCCGGGCGCTCATTGAAGCCGGAGCTGACATCAACGCGACACTCGATTCCGGATTTGCGCCGTTCTTCCTTGCGGTGCGTGAAGGCCGTCTCGACACGGTGCGCGCATTTCTCGATGCCGGTGTCGATGTGAATGCGCCGATGCAACGTCCCGAGAACGCGCCGCGATCAACCGCCGCCTCGTATGTCAGGCCGGTCGACAAGGGCACGAGTCCGTTACTGCTCGCCGTGCAGAACGGCCATTTCGAACTTGCCATTGCACTGGTAGACGCGGGCGCCAATCCGAACGATGCCCGAAGTGGGTTTACACCACTCCACACCATCAGCTGGGTCCGAAAGCCCGATTCCAGCGACAACAGCGATCCGGCGCCCGCAGCCGGCGCAGGCCGTCTCACGAGCCTTGAGTTTGTGCGCGACATCGTCAAGCGGGGAGCGAACGTCAATTTGCGCCTGCCCAAAGGCGCTCCGAAGCAGCCCAACACATCCTCGAGAATCGAGGCTGAAGGGGCAACACCGTTCCTCTTTGCGGCCGATCGCTCGGACGTTCCACTGATGCGCCTCCTCGTGGAATTGGGTGCTGACCCGCTGCTCCCGAACTTCAATAACACCACTCCGCTGATGGCTGCGGCCGGTCTCGGTACGACAGAGCCGCTGGAAGAGGCGGGCGAGGAAAACGAAGCTCTGGAAGCTGTGAATATGTTGCTCGACCTCGGCGCCGACATTAACGCCTTGAACAACGATGGCGATACGGCGATGCATGGGGCCGCGTATAACATTTACCCGCGCGTCGTAGAGCTGCTGGCCAAGCGCGGAGCGGATCCGCAAATTTGGAAGAACGCCAACAAATTTGGGCGGACGCCACTATTCATCGCCGAGGGTTACGCCGGCCGTCTTCCGCGTCCCGATAAACCGACGATCGAAGCCGTGACCAAGCTGATGCTCGCAGCAGGCATTTCGACCGAAGGCGAACGGCCAACGCAGGTTGATATCTACGCGAGGCCCGCACAGCAGGCTAACCCTGCTGCGGAACAGAAGTAGGACGTAGGTTCGCGGGCACAACGGCCATTGTGGGGGACCAGATTCGTGGAACGATGGTGCCGGTGCGGCACGCGAGTACACGCCGGCAGGCATCATTTGACACTCTGGACTTCGTACCGCTCGTCGATGATGTCTGCTCTGGGATACAGACAACGGCGATAACTCTCCGGAGTTATCGAGACGGTGACATTCTCCGCTCTGCCGCCAGTCCTGCCTCACGCAATGACTGCGAACCTGTCGCTTCGCCCGCTCCTGGGAGTACCGCCTCGCAGATTATTTCTTCGAAGCCGCGTCTTGCAGCATCGCGCGAATCTCTGCTGCAGTCGCCGGGCTGACGCCTCCACCCCCAGCGCCTCCACGACCTCCGGCTTCCGCGGCGGAAGCGGCACCGGCTCCGCGCCCCGCAGTGTTGACCGCAGCAGGATCAGGGGCCGGAGCTCGGCCTCGTCCTCCGCCATCGCCGCCGGCGCCGACCACATCGATCGGCTTCTTGCCATTGCCATCGACGAGCTCGGGATTGGCTCCCTTCTCCAGAAGGTAACGAACCAAGTCCGCCCGGCCCGCCTGGGCCGCTCCGTGGAGAGCCGACGTACCCTCTTTGTTCGGAGGAGGATTGTAGGAGATCCGCATGGAGTAAGTTCTCGTGCCGGTCACCTGCGCATTCACATCGGCGCCGTGTTGGATCATCAGATCCATAAGTGTGGTATTCGGCGCACCGCCGCCGCCTCCCCGGCCACCCGGATTAACGCCGGCCGCCACCAGGAATGGCGTGAAACCCATGTCGTTGATGTTGGGGTTGGCGCCCTTGGCCAGAAGAGCGCGAATGACTTCCATGTCGCCGGCCTCGGTTGCGCGGTACAAAGGCGTGCATCCCGTGTTCAATTGTTCTTCCGCAAAGCGTCCGCTATTGCCGCCCCGGCTGGGGCGATGCATGTTCATCTCGGCATTCACATCGACATCCGCGGCCAACAGCCTGTTGACGATGTCTATGCTGGAAACAGCCGGACCCGAGCCGCGAGAAGCTGCGGCGGCAGCTCCGCGTCCACCACCTCCGGCAGCTCCGCGTCCACCGCCTCCCCCTCCTCGGCCGCCGGCGACGGATTCCTTTCTATCGATGACGATGTAGAGGGCCGTGCGTCCCCACCAATCCGAGACGTGTGGATTCGCCCCACGATCCAACAACAGTTTGGCGACATCGTTATGATCGTTATCGAGGGCGACCATCAGCGGAGTGACGCCTTCCGGCGTCGGCACATTGACATCGGCGCCCGCTCCGATCAGCGCCTCGACGCACGCATAGCAGCCGTTGCGTGAGGCATACAGCAGCGCGGTAAGTCCGCCGACCGGACGATACTGAGCGCGGGGCTCCGAGGAAATCTGGTTCGGCCAGTCGGTATATCGCGCGCGAGGCTTGACGTCGGCGCCTTTGGAAAGGAGCAGCTTTACCATCTCGCTCGCATTTTCTGTCGCGGCGGCGGCCCACATCAAAGGCGTTTGGTTTTGAAACTTCTCAACCGTGTTTACATTGGCGCCGGCTTTGACCAGCATTTCGACGATGGGCAGTTCCCCCGTTTTAATCGCCAGCATTAAAGCGGTCTGGCCGTCCTGATTCGCGCTCCCGACTCCCGCTCCGGCATCCAGCAGCATCTTCACCATCCGGGCGTCGGCCAGCTTGACAGCTTCGGTGAGCGGGGTCGAGCCGAACTCATTTGTGACATCCACTTTCGCCTTCTTCGCGATCAACGCGTCGATCACCTCATAGTCCACGCGGTAGACCGCCCAGTGGATCGGGCGGGTACCGTCTGGTTGCGCTTCATTCACATCCGCTCCGCCGGTGCGAATCTTATCGAGCGCCGTCTTGCGGTTTCCGGCTTGAATGAGGTCGGCGAGGGAAGCTTTACTTGAGGCTTCGCGCTGAGCCTGGGTCGTCGTCTGGGACTGACCGAGGGCCGGTCCAACGGCAGCGGTCATACAGAAAACGGCGAGAATGAAACACTTCACGTTGTCTCTCCTAAAAACATTGGCCTAACCGGCTGCTGAAAAAAGTGGATTCGAGCAACTGTAGGCGCGGTCATAGACCGCGCCTACAGGTTCTAAACGACATTGGGGCCCAGTTTGTCATGGTGCGCCCAGCAACCCTTGGCCGCGTCATACAGGAACTTGTACGGGTCTCTCCATGTTCGCGCGAGGCCCTTCAGAACGCCTCCCTCCAGCATGTCCTTGGGGCCGTCGCCTTCCCGAACCTGTTTGAACAGGCGGTCCCGAACCTCTTCCATCATGTCCCGCTCCGCCTTGAATTCCGCTTTCGACATAATGGGTCCGTACGCGGGCACTATTCGCGTCTGTTCATTCGCGAGCTTTAGGAGGATATCCATCGCATCCACGCGGCCTCCGATCCACGCCCCGGTAAAATAATCGAGCGCCGGATCGCGCAACGGCGAGGCGACGTCGCCCACCGCAAGAACATTCGAATCTCTGAAGAAGATGTAAATGTCGCCGTTCGTGTGGGCCAGTGTCAGATACCCGTAATCGATCTGCTCGCTGCCCTTTTTCAGGGAACCGGTGGTCAGAAACGTCTCGGTGGGACGGGCGGCTTTCGGGCGGGCTTTTTCAAAGCGCTCTTCGCCCGGAACCCAGTGGTCGGTAGACATCCACTCCAGTGTGCGCTTGTGCGCGGTGATCTTCGCCCCCGCCGCCGAGAACATTTCGTTGTTGCCGGTCTGATCGGTGTGATGGTGGGTATTGAAGAGCGTTTGTACTTTGGCGTCCGGGGCCAGGCCTTTGAGCGCCACCATCACCTCGTCGCCGGACTTCGCAGCGCCGCCGTCCACCAGCACCAGACCTTCACCGGTGGAACATGCCAGCACATTGCTTCCGCCTCCATCCACCACCGCCATCTTGTCCGTCAGGCGGCGGACACCAGATACCTGTTGCGCATTGAGAACGCGGGAGGAAGTCCACGTCGTGAACACCCCAAGGGCGCCCTTCAAAACATCCCTGCGATTCACTTCGTCACCTCCTCCTAGACGGCATCAATATAGTTGACGCACCCACTCCGGTTGTCCGCTGCCCTCCTAGACGCCCGCGATCGTGCCGGTGCTGTCGCCGAACTTGTCGCGCTCCACCCCGACCTTCTGAAGCAGCGTGAGGTGGAGATTCGCGATCGGGGTGCGCTCCGGCAGCACAATATGCTGGCCGCCGAGCTTCATCTTGCCGTTGCCGCCACCGACCAATATGTTCGGCTCGGGGTAGTTGTCGTGCCGATCGCTGTTGCTCATGTTCGATCCGTACAGGAAGATCGCGTGATCGAGCAGCGTTCCCTGGCCGTCGGGTGTTTCCGCCATCTTCTTAACGAATTCCGCAAACTGCTCGAGGTGCCAGGTTTGGATTTTGACCAGCTTGTTGATCCTCTCCAGATCGTTGGCGTGGTGCGATACTGGATGGAAGGAATCCGGAACACCGATGTGGTTGTAAGTCCGGATGGTGCCTTCCGCGACCATGATGTAAGAAGCCACACGCGTAAGGTCAGCCTGATAAGCGAGGGCGATCAAGTCGAACATCAACTTCACCTGCTCGGGAAAGGAGTCCAGTTCTCCCACGGGCGCTTCGGGAATTTTGAGCGCGGAAAGATCTTTCGCCCCTGCCTTCTGCGTACGCCGCTCGATCTCGCGAACGCTTTCGAGATATCCGTCGAGAACGGCCTTGTCCCTGCTCCCGAGTTCGCCTTTCAGGCTCTTTGTGCCATCCAGGATCAGATCCAGCAAACTGTTCGTGCGTTTGGAAATTGCTGCGCGCTCTTGCGGCGTGTCGCCCTCACCGAACAACTGTGAAAAGACCTTTCGCGGATTCGGCTCCATCGGCAAGGGCGATTCCGCGTCGCGGAAAGACAAAGTCGAATAGTATCCGCCGCTACCCGCCGCAGACTGCATGGTGGTTTCAGAAGCGACTTCGAGCGATGGCAGAGGCGTCTCCTGGCCGATGATTTTCGCGATCACTTGATCGAGAGTCGTAGCCATATGCGCGCGAGGAGCGCCGGTATCCGGACGGGTGGCGCTGAGCCATGTGGCGGGAGTAAACGAATGAACCGAACCCGCAGTGGCGGCATTCTCCAGTCCCCCGAAAGACGAAACATACTTCTTGTAAGGCTCCAGCGATGCCAGGATCGGACTGAGCTTGAAATCGGCGCCGGAGCCCGAGGGCGTCCACTTATCCAATGTCGGACCATGCGACGTGTTCCCCATGATCGCGCCGTGAGGAATATAGAAGAAGCCCGTCCGCAGCTTGGGAACTGCCGCGGTTTGCGCAAGAACCGTGCCGGCAGGCACCATCGCATCCAAGAATGGCAGCCCCAAAGTGACGCCGGCGGCCTTCAGAACTGCTCTGCGCGAAATATGTTTCTTCGTGATGAACATTGGTTTTCCCCGCTTCTTACTGTAGGGGCGGTCATACTTAGTGCTTCGCGCTATGGCGCTCGCGCTTCGCCGACCGCCCGTACAGTTGCTTCTGGACCCTGCTTACGAAAAGCGTCGCTATTGACGATTCCCAATACGATCGAAGACAGCTTGTAGTTTTCTTTCGCGGCTGCCCGAACGATGGCACGAACTTGAGGCATATCGAAATATTCCAGCTGGCGGTTGACCGCGTACATCAGCAATCTCTCCGTCACGGTCCGCGCGAACACTTCCGGTCGCGCGACGAGTTGCGCCCTGAGTTCCACGACACCGTTGATCGTGACTCCCGTCGGTAGCACCGTGCTGGCATCGATCGGAGCGTTGGCCTCGGTGTCCATCGTTCGCCATTGCCCGATCGCGTCGAAATTTTCCAAAGCCAACCCAGTCGGATCGATCACACCGTGGCACATCCGGCAACTCGCCTTGTCGCGATGCTGCTCAAGCCTCGCCCGGACCGTCTTCGGCTGTTCGCCGGCCTTTTGTGAGAGATCGGTAGCGGTATCGGGCGGGGGAGGCGTCGGCGGAGTGCCCATCAGCTTATCGAGCACCCACGCTCCACGCAGTACCGGAGACGTGCGGTCGCCATACGAAGTCCGCAGTTGCACCGCAGCCTTGCCGAGCAGGCCGAAACGTTCCTGATTAGTAAGTGTGACCCTGCGGAACTGCGGGCCGGCGACGTTCTGGATACCGTAATGGCGAGCCAGGCGATCATTCAAGAACGTGTGGTCGGCAGTGAGGAGATCCACCACGCTTCGGTCCTCCGAGAAGAGACTGCCGATGAAGGCTTCTGCTTCCGTCGAAAAATCACGCCGCAGTTGCTCGTCGAATGCGGGGAACAGCCTCGGGTCGGGGACGATTTGATCTAGAGTGGTGAGATTCAGCCACTTCATTGCGAAGCTGGTCACCAGGCTGGAGGCCCTGGGATCGGCGAGCATGCGTCTCACCTGTTTCTCCATAACTCCCGGACGGGTCAACCCATTCGCCGAGGCGAGCGTCAACAGTTCCTTGTCCGGGCCCGTGTTCCACAGGAAGAAGGAAAGCCGGGAGGCGAGTTCCAGATCGGTGAGAGCAAACTCAGAATCGGGCGTGGTGCCCCCGGGCTCACGAATGCTCCCACGAATCGTGCGATACAGAAACTGTGGGCTGGCCAGCACCGCGGCCACGATCTGCTCGATTCCTTGGTCGAACGTTCCGCCGTCGCGGCGTTCGTCTTCATAAAACGGCATGAGCCGGTTCATATCTTCCGTCGTGACCGGCCGCCGGAATGCACGTCGCGCCAAGTTTTCCGCGATTTGTCTGGCGCAGGCCGGTTCTCCGGCTGTGTTCACTTGAGGCTGCGGGCTTTGTTTGAGGTTTCGCGCTGTCGCGCTCACGCTTCGCTCGCGCTTGCGCTCCGCGTTTTTTGGATCGCAGACGAAGATCAGGGCACGGCTGGGAGTCGTCGACACGCCTGCAGGGTTGAACGGTCCGGCAATCACGACGCCGTCGAGAAGATGGGCCATGCGGTCGGTGGCGGCATTGCCGCCCGTCAATCCGCCGTAGGCTTGCAGCTTTTCGAGGTTTTCGCTCGTCTCCACATGGGAGCGGTCGACGAAGGCCACAACAACGTCGTGCACCCCGGCTTTCACCGGAACGGGAATCTTTGAGAAACGCTCCATGATCTGAGCGCGTCCGGTTCCAGCCTTGCGATCGGCCAGAGATAGATCCGCCGGTCCGCCGATTGGCTTGCGAAACACGACCCGGCCATCAATCATGATGACCACCGTATTCTCACTTTCCAGGGAATTGCTGTACGGGCCCACCTCAAGGTCATTGATGGTGATGCGATACTCGCCGTCAGTCGGGAAGTTGTGTTTGAACTTTATGCCGCCCCGCGTGCCCAGAGGTGGAGGGTTGTCAGGATTCTGGTTGGCCGCGATCGAGTACTTCACGCTGGAAACGCGAGGATTGGGATTGCCCACGGCGAGCTGAGCGAGGTGCCGCGCCGCAGTAACGTACTGATCGAGGAACGCGGGAGACACGCTCAAGGCGTCCGCGATGTTGTCGAAGCCCTCCACCTGGATGTCCTGCGGCAGAACTTCCTTCGGATTCACGTCCACGCCCACCAGAGCTTTCACCGACATGGCGTACTCAGTGCGGTTCAGGCGCTGGATAGGCACATAGCCGGCTTTCGGACTTTTGGCATGAGAGTCGCCCGCCGCCGAGTCAAGTGCGTTCTCCATCCAGGCGACGAACGAATCGACATCCTTCTGCGGCGGCTGGGGACTGCCTGGGGGCGGCATCTGATGGCCCCGCAGCTTGCGCAGAGCCTTCTCCCAGACTTGCGCATCATCTCCAGCGGATTGCCCTGTAGATTGGCTCAGATGATCCAACACTGCACCGTCCAACGCCAAGCCACCGGTCTTCAGTCGCGTATTGTGGCACGTAACGCAGTAGGTGTTCAACATCGCGCGATGTTGATCCGCCTGCGCCGCAGTCCTAGTCTGCATCACCGCCGGAGAGGCGATCAGAACCAGAAGAGCGCTCACGGAAATGAGCTGCTTCATAGGGTGCAACCTATCGCTCGATCAACGATTTTAAGTGGAACGCCCAGAATCGGGAGCGCTCCTGCGCTCTCGTCTTATCACAAAAGCCCGGGCTAACCCAACCGTCCAGAGTTCTTGGCGAACGTAATAAGGCAAAACTTATACGACGTAACTCCTTGTCGAACGCAGGCAAGTTTTAAAAATCACCTAAACCGTTCTAAACAAAGAATCGGCATCTGGATAACGCCGAGGTCGGGTCGTGTCCGGACTTCGAAACGAGTTGTGATTTTTTAGATGCCGCGAAGATCGGCGTCCTCAGTTTATGATGCCTTACCGCTCCGCCTTTTGCGCGGTATACACGGAGGTATACATGTCGAAGGCATGCATGAAGCTCTCGTCGGCGAAGATGCTGTCGGCCCTCGTACTCGTACTCTCTCTCGGACTGGCGGCGCCAGCCCGTGCGGAAGGCCCGGTCACCGGGCGCCTCCAGGAGGCCAGACCGCGAAACCAGCGGGTCCGCAAGCTCTTCCTACATCCCCGCGGGCCGGACAGCCTCGTTCGCTCGAAACGGCAGGCGAGAATCCACGGGCCAGCCGATGTGCCTGGCCTGTTCTCCAATATCAGCCCGCTCGACGCTTCGACACTGCCACCCGCCTTGGAGGTCACTGGCTTCGACGGGATCGACCAAGACTTGGCGGGGGTTGACCCCCCGGACGGGGCCATCGCCGTGAGCCACACGTATGTCGTCCAGGCGACGAACATCAATCTCAGCGTTTGGACCAAGACTTATGATCAGACCGGCCGGCTCTCGGCCGTGTCGAACACGGTCTCCGCCGCCGACCTCGATGCGTTCCTGGGGCAGAATCCGAACTGCTACAGCAGCTCGAATCGCTTCTTCGGTCTCGTGTCGGATCCCTCAGTGGACTACGACCCCGCGCAGGACCGCTTCATGGTGTCCATGATCTCGTTCGACCAGTTGTCCCTGAACTCGAGTCTCTGCGTCGCGGTGACCGCGGCGGGCGATCCTGCGGGCGACTGGATGATCTACGCCTTTCCAATGCCCGCGTCCTCGCTGTTGGATTTTCCCCGGGCGGTCATCGGCTCCGATGGTTACATCTACATTACCGGAAACTTCTTCGTACTCGATCCAAGCGGACAGGCCACCTTCGTTTCCTCGCGCGTGTACGCGCTGAAGACGATCGACTTGTATGGAGGAATCGACACTGTGCCGAGTATGGCCGTTGTCGGGAACGATCCCGAAACCGGCACGCCTGCAGACTCCCTGACTCCCGCTCGCGCGGTCACGGGCCCGGGCATGTACTTCGTCTCCGCCGCGAACCCGGAAGCCCCGGCGTCGGGATCGACAATCACGCTCTGGAAGTGGAGCGACCCATTCGGTGCCAACGTCTTCACGCAGCAGGGGAGTGTGGCGGTCTCTACCTACACGCAACCGCCGCCCGGAATCCAGCTTGGCGCGTTCCCAGCGGGCGTCACAGACTGTGAGCAATCCGGCGCCGCCTGCATCGAGACGAACGACGCACGGAACGTCACTGCGTACTGGTCCGGCGGAACGGTGTGGGCGGCGCACACGGTTGGCTGCACTCAGGGAGGGGCGCTGGCGTCGTGCGTTCAGTGGTACCAACTCGGAAACCTCGACGGAGCCACGACGCTGTTGGAACAAGGCTTCGTTAACAACGCCACGAACCCCGGACGGTATCGGTACTTCCCGAGCATGGCCGTCGATTCCAGCGGCAGCGTGGTCCTGGGCTACGGCTATTCGTCCACGTCGGAGTATGCCGGGGTCGCCATTACCACGATCTCGCAGTCAGGTGAGGTGGGGCCCGAGAGTGTGCTGAGGTTGGGTCAGGCGACATTCGCCTCCACTCGCTACGGGGACTACGCCTCCGCAGCGGTCGATCCGACCGACAATCTCACGATCTGGCAAGAACAGGAATACGCCAAGGGCTCCGACACCTGGGGTACGTGGATCAGCGCGATCCAGATCGGCGGGATCCCGGTTCCTCCGAGTCTCTCGGTGACACCAACGTCGCTGGATTTCGGAAGCGTGAAGGTGGGAAGCACCGCCGACAGAACCATCGTCGTCCAGAACACGGGAGGTGGAAAACTCACCGGCAGCGTCTCCGTGGTGCCGCCCTTCCACATCATCTCCGGCGGATCGTTCACATTGCCCCTCGGAGCGACTCAGACTGTGGAGGTGCGATTCAGCCCAACGGCCACCGGCGTCTTCGCAGCGGACGTCAGCCTCACGTCGAATGGTGGCGACGGGTCGGTCGCCATCACCGGCACCGGCATCGGCGTTGACGCCATCGCACCGAACTCTATTGACCTCGCCGCGCCGCCGGCCAGCTTCACCGTCAATGGCAACGGCTTCGTCGATTTCGGCTTCGGGCTACCGGTCATGAATTTCGTGCGTAACGGTACGCTGATCGCGCAGGCACGCGCCACCGCAAGCGGCGGCGGCACCTCGCTCATCGTGCCGTTCCCCACCGCGGCAACGGCCATCGCGCCGAACCTGCCGGGATTGTCGGCGGGCACACTGCAGGCGCAGGTCTTTCTGCAGACCAGCGCCGCGAGCTACATGCTGATCGGCGGCGTCTCACTCACGGTCATCGACACAACCGGCGTCAGCGCTATCACGCCAAGCTCGATTGACCTCGCCGCGCCACCGGCGGGCTTCACGATCACGGGTGCGGGCTTCGTAAACAACGGCTTTGGATTGCCCGTGGTCAACTTCACACGCGGATCCACGATATTGGCACAAGCTCGGGCTACCGGACTCACCGGCAGCACGTCGCTCACCGTGCCCTTCCCCACCGCGGCAACGGCGATTGCGCCGAACCTGCCTGGGTTATCAGCGGGCACACTGCTGGCGCAGGTCTTTCTGCAGACCAGCTCTACGGGCTACAAGCTGATCGGCAACGTCGCCCTAACGGTCAGCGACACCACCGGCGTCAGTGCCATTACACCGAACACAGTCAACCTCATCTCGCCGCCGGCCAGCTTCACGATCACGGGCGCGGGCTTCGTAAACAACGGCTTCGGGTTGCCCGTGGTCAACTTCACACGCGGATCTACCATATTGGCACAAGCTCGGGCTACCGGACTCACCGGTAGCACCTCGCTCACCGTGCCCTTCCCCACCGCGGCAACGGCGATCGCGCCGAACCTGCCCGGGTTGTCGGCGGGCACCGTCCAGGCGCAGGTCTTTCTGCAGACCAGCTCAACCGGATACACACTGATCGGCAGTGTCGCCCTCACAGTCAGCGATGCGACCGCCGTTGGCGCCATTACGCCGAACTCAGTCGACCTCGCCGCGCCCCCGGCCAGCTTCACGATCACGGGCGCGGGCTTCGTAAACAACGGCTTCGGACTGCCTGTAGTCAACTTCACACGCGGCTCCACCGTGTTGGCACAAGCTCGGGCTACCGGACTCACCGGCACCTCGCTCGCCGTGCCCTTCCCTACTGCGGCAACGGCGATCGCGCCAAACCTGCCGGGATTGTCGGCGGGCACCGTCCAGGCGCAGGTATTTCTGCAGACCAGCTCTACGGGCTACATGCTGATCGGCAGCGTCTCCCTCACCGTCAATGACACGCGAGTCGTCCCCACGGTAAGCGCAATAACGCCAAACTCGGTTGCCCTCGCTGCCCCGCCGGCCAGCTTCACGATCATGGGCGCGGGCTTCGTGAACAACGGATTCGGATTGCCCGTGGTCAACTTCACACGCGGCTCCACAGTGTTGGCACAAGCTCGGGCTACCGGACTCACCGGCAGCACCTCGCTCACCGTGCCGTTCCCTACGGCGGCAACCGCCATCGCGCCGAACCTGCCCGGGTTGTCGGCGGGCACCGTGCAGGCGCAGGTCTTTCTGCAAACC
>Ga0114129_10010427_pt1 | contig 13252 bp, 10 predicted proteins | sample RhiMetdeltSRZDD1_FD_80071 | JGI IMG/M metagenome (GOLD analysis project Ga0114129, IMG submission 80071) | Populus rhizosphere microbial communities from Tennessee, USA - Rhizosphere MetaG P. deltoides SRZDD1 (version 2) (version 2) | ecosystem: Host-associated > Plants > Roots > Rhizosphere >...
AGGGCGGCGGCGAGCCACCGCCGCCGGTCCAGGTTCCGCAGCGGCAGCGCGAGGAACAGCAGCGGGACCTGCCAGTGCTGCGAGTACAGCAGCAGGTCGTGTTTGCGGAAGACGCAGTGGAGCGCGAGATGGAAGACGATCATCGCGGCCGCGCCCCCGCGCAGGGCGCGGATCTCGGCGCGCTCCTCGGCGGGGAGCCAGGCGAGGCCCACGATGAGGCCGACGACAACGGCGTAGGCCAGGGCCATCGGCCACGACGGCGGGTGCTGCTCCACCCGCCGTACGAAGCGGCCGCCGCCGAGTGACGCATCGTTCTCGACCCAGCGCACCGGCGGTGCCACCACCGTGGCCACCAGCGTCGCCGGATATTCGCGCAGTGTGCGCGCCACGTACGAGCGCGTGCGCTCCTCGGCCTGGCCCCAGGCGAGGCCTTTGTCCTCGGGCCCGCTCATCCACAGCAGCAGGGCGTTCCCCAGGAGTGCGATCAGCACGAGGGCAGCGGCACGGGCGGCGACACGCCACCACACGGTTCGCACGCGGTCGACGGCGACGAACAGCAGGAGCAGCGGGATCAGGTTGCTGGTGGTGATCGCGGTCGTGGCCACGCCGAGCGCGCCCCATCCGAGAAGGTGGATCGGCCGCTGTGGTTGCGCCGCCAGCCAGACCGCCGCCGCCATCGCGAGCCCGGAGAACGCGTACGACTCCGGGACGCTGCCGAACACGAGGCTCGAGAACGACCCGATCTGCAGCAGCGTCCACGAGAGCGCCTGTCCCACACCGAGGCCGCACGCCCGCAGGGCGGCGAAGAAGCAGGCCGACGTGAGGGCCGCCATCAGCGGGGCGAGGAAGCAGACGAGATAGTAGGGACAGTCGGCGGGCACCTCGAACACGCGGAGCACGCTCGCCGCGCCGCAGGCGGCCTTCAGCCACGGCCGCGCCAGCGCGCCCAGGTTGGGATGGCGCCAGTTGTGGAGATGGCCGTCGTGGACGAAGCCGTACACCATGCGGCTGGCGTCGGCGTCGAAGAGCACGTCGAGCTCCTCGAAGACGCCGAGCCGATCCCACTTGTAGGCGAGCGTCCCGTGGACGGCGAACGAGATCAGGAAGACGAGTGCCCCGGCGAGGGCGGGTCGCATTGGGCGGCGGTCAGTAGCCCGCGTAGCGGAAGATCACGGACATGTAGATGCGGTGCGACGTGGTGGCGCGGGTGAAGCCGTCGAAGTAGCGGCCGCGCTCGCGCACGTAGGCCATGTCGAGCAGCACTCGGCCGGCGGCGATTCCGGTGCCGGCGGTGATCGCGTTGAAGCGCGGTGCGGGCCCGTCGTCACCAGGTGTGCCCTCGCCGGGAATATCGGTGCGAAAGTACTGCTTGTCGTTGTAGTACCCGACGCGCAGCGGACACTTCACCTTGCCCAGGAAGAGGACGTATTCGAGCCCCATGCGGATCTGCTCGGTGTCTTCCTGTTCGGTCTCGATGCTGGTGTCGGGAAACGCGACGGGTCGATCGAAGATCGTCGCGTCCCGCGCATTCAACTGGAACCAGCCGGTGATCGACGCATCGGACCAGAACGTGCGCGTGTAGTCGAGCGACGCCGTGAGGGCATTGCCGATGCGCCAGGAGGTGCCCACGCCCACGGTTCCCGGAAAGCGCAGCTGGAGCCCGCTGTGGAATAGCTCCTTGTTCTCGGGCTCGACGTCCGGGCTGAAGTCCCGGCGCCGGCGCCAGAGGCTGAGGGTGCCGTCGAACGGGGTCTTGCCGACGAGGCCGAAGTTGAGCTTGTCGTCGGACAGCGGCGACCAGATCGCGCCGAAGTGCATGTTCCAGCCGTTGAGCGTGATATCGCGCTCCTGCACCTCCGCGTCCAGGCTCTCGGGATCCGTGTTGAGGCGTCGCGAGAAGTTCGCTTCGTAGCCGTTCACCCACCGGTTCACTGTGGCACCGAGGCGCAGGGACCGCGAAAGCCGCAGACCGACCCCGGCGGCGATCAGGTCGAAGCCGCCCTTGGTGTCGAGCTCGATGTGGCGGATAACGCTGCGCGTGATGCGGCGCTCCCCGCCGAAGGGGATCGCGCGCTGGTAGCTGAGCTGCGCCGCGCCGGAGACACGGTTGCTTTCGAACGGGAATGCTGTCGAGACGAAGTCGACTGTCATGGCCTCGAGGCGATCGTCGTTCTGGAGCAGGGCGGTGGCGGTATCGATGCCGGTGGAATGGGCGGAGGTCATGAGACCAGCCGCCGAGACCTCCAGGCGTTGCAGATAGCTGAGGCCGGCGGGATTCCAGGACGCGGCGGTGCCGTCGTCCGGGCGTGCGAGAAAAGCGCCACCCATGCCGAGCGCGCGTGCGCCCGACCCCTGCGCGATCGAGACGCGCACGTTCGGCGGCACCAGCTCGTCGTCGGGGAGGGGTCGTTCTTGCGCGAACGCTATCGGGGCCGCGCCCAGCGCGACGAAGAGTAGTCCGGCGAGGGCCAGGGGACCCCGGCGCAGGCGATGACGAAGGCGCATCCGCAGGGAACGCAGCATATCATCCTTAGCTCATGCGACGCCCCGAGATGGCCCTTCTTGCCGGAAGCCTGATCGTGACGGCCCTCATTGCGGAGGTCGGTCTGCGCGTGGTCGGGGCGGCCACGCCGAAACCCACGGGTTACGCTCCCGTCAACACGAACCGCCGCGCGATGCGTCCGATGAATGCCGCCGGCTACCGCGATCACGAGCGCGCGCCGCACAAGGCGCCGGGGGTCAAGCGTGTCGTGTCGCTGGGCGATTCGTTCGCGTGGGGTGCCAGCGTCGAGTTCGAGGACGCCTACCCGCAGCGCCTGGAGCGCGGACTGTCGCGGCGCCGACACGAGCATTGGGAAGTGGTGAACCTCGCGCTGCCGGGGATGAACACCGTGGACCAGGCGGCGCAGCTCACCGGGGAAGGCCTGGCCTACCAGCCCGACGTCGTCCTCCTCGGGTTCGTGCTGAACGACAGCGAGGACGCGGTGGCAGCGGAGACGCGGCGCGCGGAGGAGTGGAGCGAGCCGAAACGTCGCGAGCCGCACGCCTGGGAGCGGTCGGCTCTCTTGCGCTTCGTCGGCACGCGGGTGTGGGCGACGATGGAGAACCGGCGGCGCGTCACCGGCTACCTTTCGATGTACGCGGACGACGCGCCGGGCTGGATTGCGTCCCGCGCCGCGCTGCGTACGATCGGCGCGCAGTGCCGCGAGCGCGGTGTGCCCTTCGTGGTCGCCATCTTCCCGCTGTTCGGCAACCCGCTCGACGAGCGGTATCCGTTCGCCGCCGTTCACGAGAAGGTGAGCCGCGCCGCCGCCGACGCCGGCGCGCGGGTGGTCGACCTGCTGCCGGCGTACCGCGGCCTGCGCTGGGACATCCTCGTGGTGAACGGCGTGGACGACGAGCACCCCAACGAGATTGCGCACCGGATTGCCGCCAACGTCCTCCTCCACGCCCTGGACGAGGTCGTACCCATTCCGGGTGCCGCCGCTCCATGAGCGTCTCGCCGGCCGGCCGCCGCCTGGTCCTCGTGCTGCTCGCGGCGGGCGTGGTTCGACTGGTCGCGGTGCTCGTCTCCGCGCGGACCACCGTCGACGTGCTGCGGTACCACAAGGTCGCCGAGCACGTCCTCGATGTCTCGTGGAACCCGTACCAGGCGCCGCGCCTGTATCCCTACCCGCCGCTGTGGGTGTGGTTCGAGGCGGCGGCCGGCTGGCTCGAGCGGCACGGCCTGTCGTTCCCCATCGTGGTGAAGCTGCCGGTGGTGGCCGCCGATCTCGGCATCGTGGCGCTGCTCGCCGGCTGGTCGCGTCGCGCGGCGTGGATGTACGCGCTCCATCCAGTGAGCGTGCTCGTCACGGGATTCCACGGGCAGTTCGACGCCCTCATGCTGCTGTTCGTCCTGGCGGCGCTGCGCTGGCACGAGCAGGGCGCCGAGGGTCGCAGCGCGCTCGCGCTGGCCGGCGCGATCGCCACGAAGTCGGTGCCGATCCTGCTCCTGCCGTTCTTCCTTCTCGCCGTACCTGACACGCGCCGCCGCCTGCGTTTCGCCGCGCTGGCCGTCGGCCCCGTCGCGCTCGCCCTCCTGCCGTACGCCCTGCACGACCTCGGGGCCCTGCGCCGTGAGCTCGTGGGCTACGGCGGCATCGCCGACTTCGGATGGATCGGCGTGGTGCGCGGCTGGCGCTACGTGATGACGGGCGAGCTGCACAAGAGCCGGGCCGACCTCTGGGGCGCGTTCGTCCCCGTGGCCAAGGTCTTGTTTCTCGCCGCGTACGGCCTGCTGCTGTGGGCGCAGGCGCGCGGCCGCCTCCGGCTCACGCTGCCCGCGGCCACCGTCGCCGTCTTCCTCTCGTTCCTCGTGTTCTACGGCCTCATCAGCGCGCAGTACCTGCTGTGGCCGGTGGCGGTGGGCGCGATCCTGGGCGGCGCGTGGTTCGTGGGCTACGGCGTGACGGCGACGTTCGCCCTCGCCGGCTTCTACGCGTTCCTCGCCCCGGCCGTCTTCTTCGACGACGAGGTCGCGCGCGGACAAGGGACGGTGTGGGTGGCGGGAGCCACCGCGGTGCTCGTCGCCTCCGCGGGATGGCTGGCCGGGCTCGTGCGGCGGCCTGCACCGTGACCACCGCGCGGCAGGCGGTGATCGTCGCGGGCGCGCTCGCCCTCTATGTGGGCCTCACCGTCTCCAGCCTGCGCCAGAAGTCGGCTACGTTCGACGAGGGTGCGCACCTGCCCGCCGGCTACACGTACTGGGCGCTCGGCGACTATCGGCTGAATCCCGAGCACCCGCCGCTCGTGAAGCTGCTGGCGGCGGCGCCGCTGGCGCTGCTGCCGATCACGATGCGCGAGGACGATCCGACGTGGAGCGCGCGCCGGCAGTGGGAGTTGGGCCGGCGGTTCCTCTATCACTGGAACGACGCGGATCGCCTTCTGCTTTACGGTCGCCTGCCGATCGTCGCGTTGGGCGCCGCGCTCGGCCTGCTCGTGTTCGTGTGGGCGCGCCGGCTCCTGGGTCCGACGGTGGCGATCGTCGCCCTGGGTCTGGCCGTGCTCTCGCCCGATCTGCTCGCGCACGGCGGCCTCGTGACCACCGATGTCGGCATCGCCCTCTTCTCGTTCGCGGCGGTGGTCGCCCTGGAGCGCTTCCGGCACGGCGTGACGTGGCCGCGGGTCGCTGCTCTCTGCGCGGCGTTCGCGCTCGCTTGTGCGACCAAATACTCCGCCCTCCTGGTCGTTCCCATCCTCGCCGTGCTCGCCTGGGTTCTCGCCAAACATGCAACCGAACGGTTGCCTATGGAACGGCGCGCGCGAACCGCGGCCGGCGTGGTGGCGGCGATGGCGGCGTCGGCGTACCTGCTCCTCTGGGCCTGCTACGGCTTCCGATTCGCGGCCTCTCCCGACCCCGCCCAGGTGTTCGACTGGGAGCGCGTGCAGCCGGGCAACCGCCTGGTGACGGCGGCGGCCCTCGCCGCGCGCCGGCATCACCTCCTGCCGGAGGCGCTGCTCTACGGCTTCTTGCGGTTCTTCAAGGCCCAGGAGACGCGGCCGGCGTTCCTGCTCGGCGAGGTCTCCCAGACGGGCTGGTGGTACTACTTCCCGGTCACGTTCCTGGTGAAGACGCCGATCCCGCTCCTCGTCGGCATCGCGGCGGCCGGGATCGCGGCCGTGCGGCGCCGCGACGGCGATGCCGTGCGCGCGTGGTTCCTGTGGCTTCCGCCGCTGCTCTACATGGCGATGGCGATGACGCGCAGCCTCAACATCGGCCACCGCCATCTGCTGCCGATCTACCCGTATCTGTTCATCCTCGCCGCCCGCAGCGCCGAGGCCGGCCTGCGCGATCCGCGCCGCGGGGTCCGCATCGGCAGCGGCGCCCTGCTCGCGTGGTACGCGGCGGGGGCGCTCCTCCAGCACCCCCACCACCTCGCCTACTTCAACGCCATCGCCGGCGGGCCACGCCGCGGCTACCACTGGCTCGTCGATTCGAACCTCGATTGGGGCCAGGACCTGAAGGGCCTCAAGGCCTGGATGGACCGCCGCGGCGTGCCCGAGATCAAGCTCAGCTACTTCGGCACCGCCGATCCGGGCTACTACGGGATCCGCTGCGAGCGCCTGCCCGGCCACCTGCGCCCCGCGCGCCTGGCGTCGCAGATCCACGCGGGCGACTGGGTGGCGATCAGCGCCACCAACCTCCAGGCCGTGTACCTGGACGGGGAGGCCCGCCGTCTGATGGAGCGCTTCCGTGCCCTCGGCCCCGAGGACCAGGTCGGGTACTCGATCCTGCTCTACCGCGCCCCCGCCGACTACGCCGTCCCGCAAGAACCCCTATACTAGAGCTTGGCTCATGAGCTCCTATGATCGGGTGGCGGCCTCGTCGACCGAGGCCTCGTCAGGCTTCGGGATGATCGTCAAGGAAACCCTGGACAACGGCCTCACGCTCGTCACGGAGGCGATGCCGCACGTGCGCAGCGTCGCCATCGGCGTGTGGTTGAAGCGCGGGAGCCGCCACGAGCCCGAGATCCAGAGCGGCATCAGCCACTTCATCGAGCACATGGTCTTCAAGGGCACGAAGACCCGCTCGGCGGAGCGGATCGCGGCCGAGGTCGATTCCATCGGCGGCCACATGGACGCGTTCACCGCCAAGGAGTACGCGTCCTTCCACCTGAAGGTCCTCGATCGGCACCTGCCCCTGGCCGTCGACATCCTGTCGGACATCGTCCTGCACCCGCTCTTCGACGCGGACGAGATGGCCAAGGAGAAGAAGGTCATCTTCGAAGAGATCAACATGGTCGAGGACACGCCCGACGACCTCGTGATGGAGCAGTTCACCGAGGCATTCTGGCCCGCTCATCCGCTCGGCCGCCCCATCCTCGGCACCAAGCGCAGCGTCGGCTCGTTCAGCCGCAACGACCTGGCGAAGTTCTTCCGCAAGGTGTATCACCCCGGGAACATCGTCATCGCCGCCGCCGGGCATCTCGAGCATCGCCGTACCCTCGAGCTCATCGAGGAGCGCTTCGGCGCCCTCGCGCGCGGCACGACCACCCGGAACGGCTCCGCCCCGAAGCCGATGGCGCGCGTGGTCTCGCGCTCGAAGAAGGAGCTCGAGCAGGTACACCTGGCGCTGGGGCGGCCCGCGTATCCGCAGGGCCATCCGCACCGCTACGCCGCGTACATCCTCAACACGATCCTGGGCGGCAGCATGTCGTCGCGGCTGTTCCAGAACGTCCGCGAGAAGCGCGGCCTCGTCTACTCGATCTCGTCGGGGGTCACCGCCTATTCGGACGCGGGTTGCCTGTCGATCTACGCCGGCACCAGCGTGGACTCGATGGACGAGGTGATCCGCCTGACCGTCGACGAGCTGCGGCGGTTCCGCATGGAGCCCGTCCCCGAGGACGAGCTGCAGCGCGCGAAGGACCACCTGAAGGGCAGCCTCATGTTGTCCCTCGAGCACACGGGCAGCCGCATGAACCACCTCGCGCGGCAGGAGATCTACTTCGGCCGGCTCTTCAGCCTGGACGAGGTGATGGCGGGCATCGACGCCGTCGACTCCGCGCAGGTGCTGCGCGTGGCCAACGAGATCTTCGACGGCCCGTTGGCCATGAGCCTCATCGGCAACCTCAAAGGCTACCGCCCAAAGCCGTCGGCCCTTCGCATCTAACGTTCTGCCGCAAAAACCACAAAGACACAAAGAAAACAAAGGACACAAAGGGTCACCAAATTCCGTCTTTGTGATCTTTGTTCCCTTTGTGTCTTTGTGGTTTCCTGCGGTGAGGCCGACGCTACAGTTCGCTGTCCGTGGGCGGCATCGTCGACATCTATAATCAGCCGACATGCGATTCCGCGTTCTTGGTTCCGGCAGCTCGGGCAACTGCACCCTCATCGAGTGCGACGGGACCCGGATCCTCCTCGACGCCGGCCTCGGCCCGCGCGAGCTGGCGGAACGGCTGCAGTCCGCGGGCGTCGATCCGGCGTCGCTCGCCGCCGTGGTCATCTCCCACGAGCACGGCGACCACATCCGCGGCGCCGCCTCGTTCTCGAAGAAGTGGGGCGTGCGGGTGGCGGGCACCCGCGGGACGTACGCGGCCGCCGGCCTCGGCGCCACCGACATCGCCGGCTACGACGTGCTCGAGCCGGGGAAGACGTGGAACGTCGGCGCGCTGGCGGTGACGTGTGTGCCCGTGCCCCACGACGCCGCGCAGCCGGTGGCGTTCGTCGTCAGCGGCGACGGCCGCCGGCTGGGGCACGCCACCGATTTCGGCCACGTGAACCGCGCGCTCGTCGACGCCTTCCAGTTCTGCGATGCCGTGCTCATCGAGTCCAACTACGATCCGACGCTGCTCGCCAACGGACCGTATCCGTGGTCGCTGAAGGAGCGCATCTTCGGCCCGCACGGGCACCTGTCGAACGCCGACGTCGGCAAGTACCTGGCCACCGGGCTCGGCGATGCTTGCCGGCAGGTCGTTCTCGCCCACCTCTCGGAAAAGAACAACGACGCCGAGCTCGCCCTCCTGTGCGCCGAGCAGTCCCTGCGGCGCCGCGGGCGCGGCGAGGTGCGCGTCGACGTCACCACGCGCGAAGGGACGCCGTGGATGGATCTGCCCGCCCGGTCGTGTCCGGCCGACGGCAACCAGCTCCGGCTCTTCTGACATGGATCGGCGGCTCGGGATTGGCCTCGCGGTCGCGCTCGGCGTCGCCCTCCTCGCGATCGCGTTCCTGCTGGGCCGTGAGTCGCAGCGCGGCGCGCCCGCGGGGGCGGCCCTGACTCCGGCGCCGGGGTCGCCGGCGCCCGGGATCGCCACCGACACCCCGATCGCAGCACCAGGAGAGGCGGTGTCGACCGGGACCTCCGCTCCCATCGGTGTCGCAACGCCGGCGCACGGCACCCGCTCGCCGTCGCCGGAGCCTTCGGCGGCGCCGGTGTCGTCGTCCGAGACCACGTCGGATCCCCAGCGCGCCGAGGTCGCCCGCTACCTCGCCGAGGTGGAGGCGCTGCAGCGCGCGTCGAAGGCGTGGACGGGCGATGCGAACGCCGCCGCGCAGCAGCTCCTCGAGGAGGCGGTGGGCGGCGACACCGGCGGCTTGAAGGCGATGGCCGACGCGAACCGGCAGTTGGCGCAGCAGCTCCGCGCCCTATCCGTCCCTGCGCCGTGCGCTACCCATCACCAGAAGACGCTCGAGGTCCTCGACCTGGCCAACCGCCTCCTCGACAAGATGCAGACGAGCGTGGTGTCCGCAGACCCGGCCGTGTTGGGGGCCCTCGCCACGCAAGGCCAGGACGTCGAGAAGCGCGCACGCGAAGTCGACGCCCTGGCCGACGCCCTCAAGCAGCGGTACAAGATCTAGCCGGGCTAGCTCCCCATCAGCGCCCGCATCCGCTCGATCGTTGCCGCCACCTGCCGCCATTGCTGCTGCAGCTCCGCGCTCGCACCGGTCCGGCGGATCTCGACCTCCGCGCTGCGGAAGGTGCGCACGGCGGACTCGACGCGGTCCTGCGCTTCCCCGTACGACAGGCGCCCATCGTGCATCTCGTGGTGGAACGCATAAGCCTGGTCGCCGAGGCGGGCGAAGTTGTCGCCGGTGCGGCCGGAGACGCGGGCCAGCTCCTCCGCCTTCATCATCTGTACGTGCAGCTCGTGGGCGAGGCCGAGCAGCTCGTCCGGCACCGCCCGGCTCGACGAGCCCACGCGGCCCACGCTGCCCATGCGCTCGAGCAGGCCGTCCGCCCACTCCCATTCCGTCATGGCGGCGTCACTACCGGTACCGCCCTGCCGGCGGATCTCCCGGAGCGCCGCGTTCAGGTCCGACTGCAGGCGCTGGAGGTGAGGCCGATAGTCCACCGCGAACGTGCGGCGCCCCGCCACCCGCTGGAACTGGCGCGCCTGCTCCTCGAAGTGCGCCACCGCCGGCGCGCTGCGGCCGCCGCGCTCCGTCAGCTGGCGCATGCGCGCGGCGTGCTCGACGAGCTCGGTCGCGAGCTGGTCGATGTCGTCGATGTCGGTGTAGGCGCCGGCCTCGTACCGCGCGGACGTCTTGCCGACGCCGGCCACGCGGTCCATCTCCTCGAGGACGTCCGAGGTGCTCTTCGCCACCGTGCGAAGGCGTGCGTCCGGCCGCCGCTGCGGATGGATGCCCTCCTGCACCTTCTCGAGCGACGTCCGAAGCCGGGCGATCTCCGCGTCGGCGTCGATCGGACGGTTGCGTTGCAGCGCGGCGCGGAAGGCGACGGCCTCGGCCTGGAGGTCCGCCACCTGAGTGCGGAACGCGCGGTTGCGTGTCGTCGGACCCCAACCTCGCTGTCCCTCCTGACTCAGTTGGTTGACCTGCACCACGAGTCGGTCGGCGAGCCCGATGAGTTGGGTGCGTTCGGTATCGGAAAGGCGCGTCTGCGCAAGAAGCGTCGCCGACAGCCCGGCAAGGGCCACGGCACGGAACAGCGTCTTAAAGCCATTGTTCATGCTGACCTCCGGTTCGGGGTCAGGTCTGTCCTATGGCCGATAGGCGGCTATAAGCCATACGACAGACCTGACCCCCAGACGTAGTTGCACGATCCGCACCAGCCCCTCGTAGAATCCTGGGTATGGAAAGTCTTCAGCGCCGCTATGCCCCAGAGAACCGGTGCTTTGGCTGCGGGCCGGCCAACGACAAGGGGCTGCGTCTCGAGAGCCGGGAGGACGGCGACGCCCTCGTGGCCGCGTGGACACCGTCGTCCCATCACGAGGCCTTCACCGGGATGCTGAACGGCGGGATCATCGGCGCGCTGCTCGACTGCCACAGCAACTGGACGGCGGCCTGGCACCTGATGAAGCAGGCGGGCTCCGACGTGTTGCCGTGCACCGTCACTGCCGAGTTCCACGTCAAGCTGCGCAAGCCGACACCGTCGACCGAGCCGGTGCACCTGCGCGCGCACGTCGTGGAGTCGTCCGGGCCCGACCGCGCCACCGTCGAGGCCACGCTCGAATCGCAAGGCAAGGTCACCGCCACCTGCCGCGGGGTCTTCGTCGCGGTAAAGGAAGGCCATCCGGCCTACCATCGGTGGTGATCGCTCCCGTGTCTCTCTCCAGGAGGACCGCCTCATGCACGCCCCTGTCGTCTTCTCCCTGCTCCTCGCGGCCGTGAGCCCCGACGCCCCCGCCGGCCTCGCCGACGCCGCCGCCGCCGCGAAACGAGTGCTGAAACAGAAATACCCCTCGGAGACCGCGCGCATCGATCGCGGCGTCGACCAGGCCGCGCGCTATTGGCGCGGCAGCGACGGCGACGGCGCCGCCTTCCGCGCGTTCGCCGAGGAGGAGTTCCTGCCGGAGGGGGACACGCGCGAGGCCACCTTCAAGCGCCTCGAGTACGCGTACGAGCGGCTGTACGGCTACCTGACCTCGCTCGGCCGCGACCTGCGCACCGGCCTCGAGCTCGAGATCGGGCCGATCCTCCCCATCGACCAGCGCCTCGGCGCCTGGGACGTGGGCGCACACGTCAACGACGACCTCTTCGCGAACAAGACGGCGTTCGTGGTGCTGCTGAACTTTCCGTTGACGACGCTCGAGGAGCGGCTGCAGGGCGGAGGGAAGTGGACCCCGAGGCAGTGGGCGGAGGTGCGCCTCGGCCAGTCGTTCTCCGCGCGCGTGCCGGCGGACGTGCGATCGAAGTCGGCGGAGGCCTACGCCAAGGCCGACGACTACATCGCGAACTACAACATCTACATGCACCACCTGCTGACGCCGGCGGGTGAGCGGCTCTTCCCGGCCGGCCAGCGTCTCATCAGCCACTGGAACCTGCGCGACGATTTGAAGGCGCGCTACGCGGAAAAGGACGGGCTCGCCCGGCAGCGGATGATCCAGCTCGTGATGGAGCGCATCGTGCGCCAGGAGATCCCGGCGGCGGTCGTGAACAATCCGCTCCTCGACTGGGACCCCAAGGCCAACACCGTGCGCGTGTCGACGGTGAAGGACGCGGAAGCGCGCAAGGGTGCGGTCACCGAGCCGCGCACGGACCGCGAGCCGGACGAGCGCTACCGCCGTTGGCAGGCCGTCTTCGCCGCCGAGCGCGCCGCCGATCCGTACTATCCCGACAACCCCTCGCACATCGCGCGCCGCTTCAACCTCAACCGCGAGATCCCGGAGCCGGAGGCCAAGGCGCTGCTGGAGGCCGTCCTCGACTCGCCGCTGGGGACGAAGGTCGCGAAGGTGATCGAAGGGAAAGTCTCGCGCAAGCTCGAGCCCTTCGACATCTGGTATGCCGGCTTCAAGCCGCGGGCGAAGTATTCCGAAGCCGAGCTCGACGCCATCACCAAGAAGAAGTATCCGACGGTCGCGGCCTACGCGCAGGACATGCCGCGCCTGCTCGTCGACCTCGGCTTCACCCCCGAGCGTGCGAAGTATCTGGCCGAGCGCATCGAGGTCGACCCCTCCCGCGGCGCCGGCCACGCGCTGGGGGCGGCCCGGCGCGACGACAAGGCGCACCTGCGCACGCGCGTGGGCAAGGACGGGATGGACTACAAGGGCTACAACATCGCCATCCACGAGATGGGCCACAACGTGGAGCAGACGTTTTCCCTGCAGCTCGTCGAGAGCACGCTGCTGCAGGGCGTGCCCAACACCGCCTTCACCGAGGCGCTCGCCTTCGTCTTCCAGTCGCGCGACATGGAGCTCCTCGGCCTCACCAAGCCCGACGCCGAGCAGGAGCGCAACCGCGTGCTGGAGGCGTTCTGGGGCACGCGCGAGATCGCGGGGGTGGGCCTCCTCGACATCGCCGCCTGGCGATGGATGTACGAGCATCCTGAAGCCACGCCCGCGGAGCTCCGCGCGGCGGTGGTGAAGATCGCGCAAGATCTGTGGAACCGCTACTACGCGCCGATCTTCGGCGTGAAGGACGTGCCGCTGCTGGCCATCTACTCGCACCTCGTCAGCAACGGCCTCTACACGCCCGACTACCCGATCGGCCACCTCATCGAGTTCCAGCTGGAGGAGCATTTCGCGAAGGTGAAGGGGCCCATGGGCGCGGAGTTCGAGCGGATCTGCCGGCAGGGGGCCATCACTCCCGATGCGTGGATGCGCGGCGCCGTCGGTGGTCCGCTCTCCGCGCAGCCGATGCTCCACGCGACGGAGAAGGCACTGGCCCCGTGACCGAATCGGGTCCGCGTTATCGCGCGCCCGACCTGCTCGACTTCGCGGCGGCGCTGCTCGCGCGCACGGGCCTCGCCGAGCCCCGCTCGCGGGTGGTGGCGGAGGTCCTGCTCGAGGGCGATCTCCTCGGGCACACTACGCAC
>Ga0114129_10010428_pt1 | contig 13252 bp, 12 predicted proteins | sample RhiMetdeltSRZDD1_FD_80071 | JGI IMG/M metagenome (GOLD analysis project Ga0114129, IMG submission 80071) | Populus rhizosphere microbial communities from Tennessee, USA - Rhizosphere MetaG P. deltoides SRZDD1 (version 2) (version 2) | ecosystem: Host-associated > Plants > Roots > Rhizosphere >...
AGCTACCACTTCGTGACGGCGCTGCCCGGTTTTAGACTCCGTAAAATCCACCTGAAATGGTGCGAACCGGTGCGTAAGCACAAGCCGCAGCCCACCGGCGAAGTAAGCGGCCATACCGAAGCGTGCCTTATGCAACGTGCTGATCATGTACATGAGCTCGGCGTCGACGCCGACACTTGCTGCCGTGAGCCAGAAGCGACGGTAAACCGCGCCTTGCGCTCGGAACTCCATCTCGCCTACTGCGATGCGCGTGCGCTCAGCCCTCATCAACGCATGCGCTGCAGCGCGCGTGTTTCGTGGTAAGCGCAGCTCTGCCGCCAGTGCGTTGGCCGTCCCCAGCGGTATTACGCCTAGCGCTGCGTCCGCTCCGCTTTCGAGAATTCCCTGCGCAACTTCGTTCACTGTGCCGTCGCCTCCGCAGGCGATAACCGAATCGCATCCCGAGCGCGCCAGTTGTTTTGCCTGTCCAGAGGCCGATCTCGGCCCGGTGCTAGGCACTAGCTCCACCTGTACACCGGCATCGCGAAAGACCTGCGCGGCAGCTTCCACATCGCCCACGCGCCGTTCTCGACGGATTCCCGAAGCCGGGTTGTAGATGATGGCGAGCCGACGCACGTTGCGGATTATCTCAGACGCGGTGCCCGTGTCCGAACCGCTAAGCGCAGCAGGGCATCTCCAAGGAGATGCCCTGTCCAAAATTTGCTTTTAGTTGATCGAACTATTGCTTGCTGGCGGTTTGTGGGGCGCCGCCGGGACCGGCCTTTTTGTAATCGATGGTTAAGACGTCCTTCATTTCACCGCCAGCATCGTTCCCCAGCGTGAAAGTGTAGGAGCGCGGAGTGATGTTGGTCATCTTTCCCAGCGTTTTGAACTTCTTGCCCTGCATTTCGCTCTCGCCGGTAAACACCAGGTCGTTGCCCTCCCACTTTCCGGTGGAGGTCTCACCCTTGCCGGTCATGCTGTCGATCCAAAAGCTCTTGTAGGCTTGTTCCTGGGGATCCCAATAGGTCACTCCATGGCCGGCGAAGCGGCCCATCGCGTTGCGAGAGCGATAGTCATCCACCAGTGAAAGCCCGCCGGGGCCGAGCCGGACGATGCTAATGCCTTTTCCAGTGCCACCATTCGGCATTCCGAATTCCGGCATGGGTGCAAACTTCTCGCTGGTTTGCCAGGTTCCCACCATCCACTTGTTCAGCCGCTCCATTTCGGGAGAAGGTTTAGGTGCTGCTTCCGCGCCGGCTGGCGCAGGGCTTTCTTTCCCTGCCTGATGCTGGGCATGTCCTTGCTGCTTGCCCTCTGGCTTGTCGGTACTCTGCTGGCCAATCAAGAACACACTGGCACAAATTAATACCCCTAACGCTACCGCGTATCGCATACCTTCGATCTCCTGTGAGTGATGTAAAAGATGTCGGTGCTTTGAGGCCAAACAGTATAAGCCAGAGATTTTGCAATCCGGGGGCGGAGGCCGGGCGCAATAGTGCAGAAAAGTATAATTTGTCCCCATGCCGTCGGCCACGAGAACTGCCTCACCAGCGGGTACCAGCCCTCTCGAGCGCAAGGTGGAAAGCCTGCGAGAGAAGATCCGCTATCACGAGCACCGCTATTACGTGCTCGACGCACCCGAAATTTCTGACGCTGACTTCGATCTGCTCATGCGCGAGCTGCAAAAGCTGGAGGCCGAGCAGCCGGCAGTGATCACTCCCGATTCGCCTACGCAGCGAGTAGGCGGGAAACCGCGCGAAGGCTTTGTGAAAGTCGAGCACACCCGGCCGATGCTCTCGCTCGACAACGCTTATAACGAAGAAGAGCTGCGCGCCTGGGACCGCCGGGTTCACGAGCTCAGCGGCCAGAAAAAACTAGAGTACGTGTGCGAGCTCAAGCTTGATGGCATGTCGCTGGCCTTAGTTTATGACCAGGGACGGCTTGCCCGCGCCGTCACCCGCGGCGATGGCTCAATCGGGGAAGACATCACTACCAACGTAAGAACCATGCGCAGCGTCCCGCTAGCGGTTCCGGAAGACGCCCTTCGAAAATCGGGCCTGCCCCCTGGCTTCGAAGTTCGCGGAGAAGTGGTTATGCCGCTCGCGGCCTTCCAGCGTATGAACGAAGACCGTGAGCGCCAAAACCTTTCGAAGTTCGCCAATCCCCGCAACGCTGCCGCGGGGACGTTGCGCCAGCTCGAACCCAATATCGTGGCCCAGCGACGCTTGGATTTTTACGCCTACTTTCTATTAGTGAACGGGCAAGCAGTGTTCCCACAGCACTCCAAGGCTCTCAAGGCGCTTGCCGACGCAGGATTGAAGGTCAACCCGCATTACAAGTTGGCCCGCGACATCGAAGAGGTGCTGGCCTTTATCCGCGAGTGGGAAGCCAAACGCGACCAGCTTCCGCACGAGATTGACGGCATCGTGGTCAAGGTGAACGACACCCGGTTGCAAGCGGAACTGGGGTTTACAGGCCGCGCTCCGCGTTGGGCTGTTGCATACAAGTATGCTGCGCGCTCAGGCGAGACCCAGATCGAAGACATAAAAGTGCAGGTCGGCCGCACCGGCAAACTCACACCGGTAGCCTGGCTCAAACCGGTTCCCATCGGCGGTACAACGGTGTCGCGCGCTACCCTGCACAATCAGGACGAAATCGAGCGCCTCGGCGTCAAGATTGGCGATTGGGTCACGGTGGAGCGCGGCGGTGACGTGATCCCGAAAGTCGTGCGCGTGCTCGACGATAAGGCTCATCCTCGCGGCCAGCGCGAGTTCCACATGCCTACCAAGTGCCCCGTGTGTGGAGGGCATGTTGTTCGGGCCGAAGGCGAGGCTGATCACCGCTGCGTGAATGCAAACTGCCCGGCCAAGCTGCGCGAGAGCATTTTGCACTTCGCTTCCCGCGGCGTGATGAATATTGAGGGCATGGGTGACGCGCTGGTGAATCAGCTCGCCGACCGCAAGCTGGTCGGCAATATTGCCGATATCTACCACCTGACCAAAAAAGATCTGCTCTCCCTCGAGCGCATGGGTGAAAAATCCGCGCAGAACGTGCTGGATGAAATTGAGGCCTCCAAGAAGCTTCCGCTGGAGCGCGTTATTTACGGCCTGGGTATTCGCTTCGTCGGGGAACGAACAGCGGAGTTATTGGCCGAGCATTTTGGCTCGATGGAGGCGCTGATGAAGGCCGGCCTCGAGGAATTACAGGAAGTTGGCGAGGTCGGCCCACGGGTCGCAGGCGCCATTCACGAATTCTTTTCGGAACCCCGCAATCGCGAACTGGTCGAGCGCCTCCGCAAGGCAGGCCTGTCATTTACCGGCAAGAAGAAACAGAGGGGAACCAAGCTCGCCGGCAAGACGTTTGTCTTGACCGGCACGCTCCCCAATCTGACCCGTGACGACGCGAAGAAAATGATTGAAGATGCCGGCGGCAAGGTCTCAGGCTCGGTCAGCAAGAAGACCGATTATGTCGTTGCCGGCGCCGATGCCGGCTCCAAACTCGACAAGGCCCGGGAGCTCGGCGTGAAGGTGATTGACGAGGAAGGTATGAAGGGGCTGCTGTCGTAGTTTCGGGACTAGAACCTGAAACTGGTAACTCGAAAGTTGCGCTACACAGCTGCGCTCGGAATCACAATTTAGAACGCAAACAGCTTCGGCAGCACCTCCGTCGCCTTCCCTGAATAGAAATCGGTGAACAGGTGCAAGTTCGCCGGCTCCTCCGGGCCAACGTAGACGGTGCGAACTGTTCGACTCTTGCCCTGTTGCGCAAACGCCACAAAGCTGGCCGCCGGCTCCACCACTCCCGAGGTCCCCACGCTGACGAACAAGGTGCAGCGCCGCAGCGCCTGCATCACGGTATCCATGTGATGCGGCACCTCTCCGAACCAGCAGATATTGGGCCGCACCCGGCTACCGCACTCGCAAGAGGGCAGAGCATCGGGTTCGTATTCCTTCTGGTCAGCAAATGGCTGGGTACCACAGGCCCGTCGCTCACACCGGCTCTCAAAAAGCTTTCCGTGCATGTGCAACACGCGAGTGGCGCCGGCCTGTTCATGCAGCGAGTCGACGTTTTGCGTGCAGATGAATACGCGCTCTCCCAACTGATTTTCCGCCTCGGCGAGTGCGGTGTGGCCGGCATTGGGTTGGCACCACTTTGCAACCCGGCGCCGCCACGAATAGAAGCGCCACACCAGGGCCGGATCGCGGTCGAAGGCTTCCGGCGTGGCCAGTTCCTCGATGCGGTATTTCTCCCAGAGGCCGTTGACGCCGCGAAAAGTCGGAATGCCGCTTTCGGCGCTGATACCAGCGCCAGTGAGCACAAAGATGTTGTCAGAGGGAGCGACTAAAAGCGGGGCGTTGGATTGCGCTGCCATGGCGCTAGAGGCTAGAGCCCTTTGGCTCCGTCACATTTTCGCACTAGGAGAATGCGCTGGCCGCTGCGGCTTCGGGCACCAGCTTGATTACCCGCTTGCTACGGGCGGTTGGCAGGCCGCCAGCATACTGCACATATTCCAGCGCGGCTCGCGAGCCGTCCCGATAGCCTTGCAGTATGGCCGGCACGGTCACTGAGGCATCAAAGTCCAGCGCTGCCGCAGCCAGCGGCTGCGCTGGGCATACGGTGAATGCTTTGACGTAGCGATATTGCTGATCAAGCAGGTGAACCTCTACCTGCTCTGGCGGCAGGCCAACACCGGCGGCCTGAATCTCGCACAGGCGGTTGACGCGGGCCAGAAGCTTCAAGTCAGCTTTCAGGTTTTTTGTTATCAGGATGTCGATGGCGCGGACGCCCACATCAAGAAAAGTTTTTACCTCTTCTGCTGGGGCATTCGATTCCGGCGACACCATTACCAGAAAGAGCACGTCCGCGCCCAGCCGGACTGCGGGTCGGATCGGCTGATTGGTGACGATGCCCCCATCCGTGAAGAGCCTTCCGCCGATGGGGACGGCCTCGTACGCAATGGTGAATGCCGAGGAAGCAATGATGGCCTGCATGAGATCGCTGGCCTGCTCCATCTCCGCCTTGACGAATCCCTGGTTCACGTGCGGGTCCCCCATCAGTTCATCGAGGGATGCATTGGTGAAATACCGGCCCTCGCCCGCCTGAATATCTGTAGCCGTCAGGACAACGCGGATGGGCGAGGCGCGCAGCGCGTCTACAGGAATTCTGTGACGCAAAAACTTGGTGCGCTCGTAATTGGCGAACAGTCCTGTGCGCAAGGGCAGCCGCAGGAACTTGTGACTCCAGAGGCTCAACTTGCCCCGGAGCATCAGCCACACCGCAACTCCCGCCAGCGTCAGGGCCAGCGTAAGAAATTGCGTTCCCAACTCGAAACGCAACTCTCTGTCCGAAGTAATGTGCAGGTGCGTCGACGACAAAAAAATCCAGACGAATCCCCACACCAGCAGGTTCCCGAAAATCGAAGTTAGCGCCTTCTTCGCATCCGGTTTCCAGGAGCGCCGGCGAAAGAGGTTCTTCATCACGTAAGCGATATAGGAGAGCTTGTCGAAGAAGGTCAGAATGGCAACTCCAGCCAGCATCAGCGCCAGCCAGGCGACCATGACATGTTCAGGATTATTGGAGTGCAAGTAGATACCGTGGCGCTTCAGCCAGAGCCATAAAAAGTTCCCCAGGCCAGCGGAGGCAGCCACCAGCCCGGCCAGCATGAATATGTAACGGGACCAGTCGATGCCCATTGCCGGCGGCGTGACCTGGCTCCAGGACTCCACCAGCGATTCCGCATTGCCAACTAACGTAGTTGAATGTGCCGCGTAGGACGCAGCATTGATGCTGCCAACTGAGGTGGCAGCAACAATGTGGGTGGGAAGGCCCGCATCCTGGAACGCCAACAAAACGCCGGCTTCGTAGGCCCCCCGTGCGCCTCCGCCGGAAAGGACCACCGCGACGCGCCCTTCAAAAGTTCTCAGCGCACGGCTCATTCTGCCGATGTGCGCCCGAAAACTTGAGCGCTGGCTCTCAAGCTCCGCCAAGGCGGCGCGCGTTTGCATAGGAAGTTGTGCAAAGCATACCGCAGGGCGCAGCCGGTGTCAGTTACTTAGGTCGCATGCCAGTAGCCGACCGCAGTACATAAAAAAGCGGCGCCGAATATCATCGGCGCCGTTGTTTCTATGCTGGAGTTTTATGCCACTTCGCGTTCGCGTTCCGCTTTGGGATAACAGACTCCGCAACGGGCAAGAATTTCTTCCCGATTATTGCGCAGAGCGTCCTCAAAATTTTGCCAACGCTCGCGGACTGCCGAGCTGGTTTTGGCGCTGGCTTGGCTGGCCGGAGTGCCCACTGGCGAGCGTAGCTCGGCGGTGCCGGTGTCCTGGCGGTCAGCCGACGACGCAACATTGGAGGAATCTATTGATTCCTCCATCTCGTGTGGCGGTATCAGCACGCGGTCGGTTCCTTTGATGTGCATCACTGGGTCCACTTCCCAGGCCAGGTTGTACTTACTCTCGTACTCTGCCCAGTCCTCGTCGCGTTGCAATAGCTTTTCATCGTAATCAGGAAGGCGCTTAACCTGCTCTTTGGTGAGCGGTGCATAAAAAGCGTCCCGGTTTTCGGCTGCCGGACTGATGCTGTTTCCCGGAACCAGGAACCGGCGGTTGTCCATCCATCCGTCCGCAACCACCACTACATAGCGGATTTCACCAGTGGGATGATCGAAGATTACGTCCTCAATGGTGCCCAGTTTCTCATTGTCCTTGCCGTAAAGTCTGGAGCCACGAATGTCTGCGGCCTCAGTTGCAAATTCATAGTCGCGCAGAGTTCCCAGGTGCGCCATAGTTACTCCTTTCAGGGGATGTGCTATCAGAGTTGAGATGCGCAGGCGAAAGCCGGAGCGGCCCTTCGCTACTCTGAAAGAGATAGGATTTTCGGACGAGAGTGCCCTAGTACCTTTGCCGTGTACGGCCAGCGCTGATCGAAGGCTTCAGACGTGCCCGGAAGTCAGAGCGCCGCTTTCAGCTTCTTGTATGTCTGGTCCAGGGTCTCCGGGAGGACCTTGACTTGCGCGACGGTGGTCATGAAGTTGGTGTCGCCTGTCCAGCGTGGAAGCACATGCATGTGGATGTGCCCGACCACGCCTGCTCCGGCGCAGTCTCCAATGTTCATCCCCAGGTTGATGCCAGCCGCTTTGTAGGCTTGCCGCAGTGCACTCTCAACCCGCTGTGACAAATCGATTAGCTCGTGGGCCGCTGCGGGCGAAAGTTTCTGTAGTTGATCAAGATGCTGGTACGGCACCACCATTACGTGACCGGAATTGTAGGGGTACTTATTTAAGACTACAAAGCAGTGCTCACCACGAAGCACAACGCCCGCTTGCCTGTCATTTTTAGAGCGTTTTGCCTTGCAGAAAATGCAGCCAGTTTGCTTGTGGGCACGCTGGATATAGGCGCTTCGCCAGGGAGTAAAGCGGTATTCCATAACCTCAGAGTAACAAACCCAGATTTTGTTCCAGAGGCAGAATCTTTCGTCACGGGCTAAGCATCACAAGTGGTGCAGCGCTGGTTTGACACCTTTTGTTAGCGGTTGCTATAGTCGTTGAATCTTGTCGGCCTTGCTGACTCGTTAGCTGCTGGCTGGCGGGATCTGGCCGCTGGGAATCCCCGACATCAGCCTTCGGCTTCGTGCCAGGCGATCGCCGCAGAGAACTCCTGGAATTGCGCTGCGCAATTCGGGTGCAATTAGACCCCACGAGGACCGGTACCGAGCTTCAAGTCTTATGCCATTCGCAGACGATAACGATAACCGCCAGAATCAAGGCAATTCATATTCCGCTACATCCGTTGAAGAGGCTGTGCCCCCCGTTTCACACGAGCAAGAAAGACCGTCCCCTGGTGATTTCGCAAGAGAATCTGAGCATAGGCCTGCTACGCCGCGCAGGGAAACTGCAAAGCCCTCAGGCCGAGACAAAAACGACAACATGGAAGATTTCGCAACCGCCCTCGAAACATTTGAAGCAGCTCAAAGTGAAGCCCTGGCGCAGGAAGACACCCTGGTCAAGGGCACTGTGGTCAAACTGACTGCGACCAACGTCGTGGTCGATGTCGGCGGCAAGTCCGAGGGCATGGTACCGCTCGCGGAAGTGCTCGATCCGCAAGGCAAGCCCCGCTTCAGCCCCGGCGATGAAATCCCGGTGATCGTGGAGCCCGGGGAAACTGAGGAGGGCTACGTAAAGCTCTCGCATCAGCGTGCCCATCGATTGCAGGCTTGGGACCACATCGAGCGCTCCTTCAATGAGAAGAGCAACATCAAGGGACATGTCGTCGACCGTGTCAAAGGTGGCCTGTCTGTCGACCTGGGTGGCGCGACGGCATTTCTTCCCGGTTCGCAAGTTGACGTTAAGCCAGTGCGCAACCTTGAAGCCTTAAAGGGCCAGGAACTCGAAGTTCGCGTCATCAAGGTCAATAAGAAGCGCGGTAACATCGTAGTTTCGCGCAAACAGATTCTGGAAGAGGACCTCACCGCTAAGCGTTCCAAGACACTCGAACATTTAGCCGAGGGTGCGGAGCTCACCGGCATAGTCAAAAATCTTACTGACTACGGCGCCTTCGTCGACCTGGGTGGTATTGATGGCTTGCTCCACATCACCGATATGTCCTGGGGACGGCTCACTCATCCGCGCGACCTGGTGCACGTAGGCGACGAAATTCACGTCAAGGTTCTGAAGTACGATCCCGAAAAACAACGAGTGTCGCTCGGCTTCAAGCAGCTAACGCCTGACCCCTGGCAGGACGCCACTCATCGCTATCCCGTAGGCGCGCATGTTAAAGGCCGCGTGATCAGCGTAACCGACTACGGCGCCTTCGTTGAATTGGAGCAGGGGATCGAAGGACTGGTGCACGTCAGCGAAATGACTTGGTCAAAGCGCACCAAGCATCCTTCCAAGATCGTGAACGTTGGCGACGAGGTAGAGACCGTCGTGCTAAGCGTGAATCCGGCTGAGCGCCGCATCTCCCTTGGCCTTCGCCAGCTGGAGCCTAATCCCTGGGAGCACCTGCACGAGAAATATCCGGCGGGAATGGTGGTTGAAGGCCGCGTGCGCAACCTCACCGACTTTGGCGCTTTCGTCGAGATTGAAGAGGGTATCGACGGGCTGGTTCACGTGAGCAACATGAGCTGGACCAAGCGTGTGAAGCATCCCTCGGAAGTCGTGAAGAAGGGCGATCGCATCAAGGCCGTAGTGCTGGCCATCGAACCCGAGCAGCGCCGGCTATCACTCGGGATGAAGCAGCTTCAGCCTGACGCCTGGCAGAGCTTTTTTGATTCGCACCGCGTTGGCGATATTGTTCACGGCAAGGTATTGCGCAATGCCGCCTTCGGATCATTTGTCGAGATCGCCGAAGGCGTCGAAGCGCTTTGCCACAAGTCTGAGGCCGTGGATGATAGTGGTGCTCAATCCAAGCTGGAGCCCGGCCAGGAAGCCGAGTTCAAGATCATCAAAATGACGCCGCAAGAAAAGAAGGTGGGCTTGAGCCTTCGTGGAATTGGCCACGAAGCCAGCCGTGCCGACGTCGAAGCCTACAAGCATCCGGTGTCGAGCTCCACGGCTACGCTTGAGGAGTTGGTCTCTTTCAAACGCGCCAGCAACGATCAGAGTTAGCCTGGATTTATTTGCAGCAAAAAGCCGCTCATTTGAGCGGCTTTTCTATTTGAACTTGTTTCAGCCTGGGCGCTACTTCTGCTCAGCCTGCTTCGACTGTTCGGCAGGTTTTGGTATATCGATGCGGATATTGATCGTGGCCTTCGGACGGGAATCGAATGAGCTTAGGGTTTTGGTCGAGCTCTTCTTGCCGTCCAACTCGGCATAAAACTCATAGTCGATGTTCGGCGACAGGGCGTTGAACTGGTACGTGCCATCCGGGCCGGCGATGTAGGTTTTGATGGTGAGGGTCTTCAGATTTTTCAAATACACGACCGCGTGTGCTAGCGGCGCGTCGTCCTGGCTGAAGACGGTGCCTGTCAAAGTACGAGATTGCGGTCCCTTTTTGTTTCTCTCAGGTGCTGTGGTGCCCTTGCCGCCTCCGAACAACGGGGGTGAAGAAGGTTGACCATACTGCCACGCGTAAAGCGCGCCCGCGCTAAGAAGCAGGCCTCCCAAAACGAGTTTTTCTCGCCAAGCCACTTGTTTTCTCCCCGATGTGCTGCTTACCTTGTTAGATGCAGGCCGATATCCTGTCGCTCATCATTTTCGACGTGCACTCGGACTTCGGGACGGTTACTTATGGGCTGGCCCTTCGGTGGTTTGATCTCTGCCCAAACCAGGTAATCGGCAGTGCCGGCAGGAACACGCTGTGCGAACTCGCCCCGACCATCAGAGACGTGCTGCCAGGTCTTGCTGGCTTCCTTGCCGTTCATGCGCGCGATTCTGATCTTCACGCCACGGACCGGAACATGGTCTGGCCCGTACACTGTGCCAAAAATCAACGCGTAGGGCTCGTGCTTTTTCTCACCGAAGGTTGGCCCGGGGAGCGCCAGCACGAGAAGCAAGGACCATGCCAACAAAGACTTACGAGTAGTCGCCATCTTCCTTTTCTTCGTCCTCGATTTCCTCGTCGTCTTCTTCCTCGCTGATCCGGTTCAGTTCAAGCGGACTTGTGGTCACCACTTCGAAATCACTGCCGCATTCAGGACAGGAGACCACCTCACCCTCGTCTACCTCGTCCTCTTCGATGTCTAGATCAGTTTCGCAATCCGGACAGAGCACCATGGACTTTCTCCGTTCCATCGTCCTTTTGCAACCCCCTCACGCGGCCTCACGTTTCTGTAGAACGCTAGCCTGACCTGCCTCTCCTGTATATTTAGATACTCTTCCACACGGGCGTCAAGTCCGACGCTACTCCGGTCAGGGGAAACTCTGAATGTTATTAAGGATTTTGCTATCCTCGTTTGCCCTTCTGATGATACTGAGCGCGGGCACGGTTGCCCAGCAGAGCTCCGCAAGGGTATCCAGGCAGCGTACCGGTGCAGTTCCAACAGCGAAGGACCGGCTCGCCCCCACTTCTCAAGATGCCGCCATCGCAGCGGCGCTGAAAGAAATTTCCGCAGCTCAAATACGTCACGCTGTTGAATGGCTGGCGAGCTTCGGCAACCGCAACACGCTCTCGGTCGAGCAGCCGGCTGCGAGCGGGCATGGGGTAGCGGCGGCACGCGACTGGATCAAGAGCGAGTTTGAGCGCTATTCCAAGGCTTGCGGCGGCTGCTTGGAGGTCGCGCTTGATACGTTCATCGAGCCCCCGGCAGACCGTATCCCCAAGCCTACGCAGATATCGAACGTCTACGCCATCCAGCGCGGCAGCGATCCTGAGAACTCAAAACGCATTTACCTGGTTACCGGTCACTACGATTCCCGCAACAGCGACACCTTGAACACCACCGATCCGGCGCCCGGCGCCAACGACGATGCCAGCGGCACCGCCGTAAGTCTGGAATGTGCGCGCGTGCTAAGTCAGCACAAGTTTCCGGCCACCATCATCTTTCTCGCCGTAGCCGGCGAGGAGCAAGGGCTCAATGGCAGCCAGCACTTCGCCAAAATGGCAAAAGAAAAAGGCTGGCAGATCGAGGCCGTGCTCAATAACGATATTGTCGGCGGAAACCAAACCCCCGGCGACAAGCTGCAGGACCTTTCGACTGTGCGCGTCTTCTCTGAAGGCGTGCCGGCGGCGGCGACTGATAAGGAGATGTCGATGCTACGCGCTCTGGGCGGGGAGAACGACTCGCCCTCACGCCAGCTCGCGCGCTACGTGCAGGAAGTTGGGTCCAAATATTCCGGCAGAACTTTTCATCCCACGCTGATCTTTCGCCGTGACCGCTATCTGCGCGGGGGCGATCACACCGCTTTCAACCAGCAGGGAGTTGCCGCTGTGCGCTTCACCGAATGGCGGGAGGACTACAACCATCAGCACCAGAACGTCCGCACCGAAAATGGCATCGAATATGGAGACTTGCCTAAGTTTGTGAATTTTGAATACGTAGCCAAGGTTGCGCGATTAAACGCCGCCACGCTGGCCTCCTTGGCCTCATCGCCGGCACCACCCGCTAACGTGCGCCTGCTGACTAAGCAACTCGAAAACAGTTCTGCGCTGGTGTGGGAGCCCTCGCCGGGTGGCTTAGCCCAGGGATACGAAGTCGTGTGGCGCGATACCACCGCACCAGATTGGGAGGTATCGAAGCGAGTGCCGAAGGGTGAAACCCGTATCACCTTGCCGATGTCAAAAGATAATAAGATCTTTGGAGTGCGCGCCATCGATACCAAAGGGCACCGCAGCCTGATCGCGGTTCCCCAACCGGAACGGTGATTCTTTCGGAGCCAAGGCCATGCCCAGAAACATGTCGATGCAAATGGGGCTGCCCTCCTTTAGAGGGGCGGTCCGCCAGATCATTATCGCAAGCACTGCGATCTACATCCTGCTGCTGCTGGCGATTTCATTTGCGCAACCCTTTGCGCAGCGAATCTTTGACTTTGCGGTTCTCTCGCCGCAACGTGTGCTGCAGGGATGGATCTGGCAATTTGTCACCTATGGCTTCGTCTACACTGACCCCTTGAATTTTGCCATGACCATGTTAGGCATCTATTTCCTCGGAACGGCAGTTCAGGAGCAAATTGGGTCCCGCAATTTTTATGGCCTCTATTTTGGGTCACTGGCGATGGCGGGGATTGCCGGATTCCTACTCTCACTGACCGGGGTGGTTGCTTTCGGCGCCGCTGCCGGCGCAGGTGCCGCTACAAACGCCATCCTGATGGTGTTCTATCTGCTGTATCGGGGAGCACCGATCATGATTTTCCCGCTGCCCATACAGATCCCGGTTAAATACATTGTGATCTTCACGGCAGCAATCGAAACAGCGTATCTGCTACTGTCTCGCTTTGCTCTTTCCTTTTGCGTTTTACTCCTGGGCTTGGGAGCAGGATACGCGTGGTATAAGCTCCTATATCGAAAGCAGCGCGGGCGTTCAGGTTCGATCTCGGAACGTTTGTACAGCATGCGCGATGCCTACTATCGCTGGAAGCGCCGGCGCGCCGCCAGGAAGTTCGAAGTCTACATGAGCAAGCACGACCGTCGCGTGTTTTTCGATGAGCACGGCAACTACATCCCCTCCGAAGAGCCGCCTAAAAAGCAGAACGGCGAGAACAAGGGCGGCTGGGTCAACTAGGAATCTGTCATCCTGAGCGAGGGCGAACGCCCCGAGTCGAAGGATTCCAAAGTTGTTGCGGATCACGAGGCAGCCGCAAGGAATTCTCAGTAAGAAGAAATTACTTCTTCCG
>Ga0114129_10010429_pt1 | contig 13251 bp, 5 predicted proteins | sample RhiMetdeltSRZDD1_FD_80071 | JGI IMG/M metagenome (GOLD analysis project Ga0114129, IMG submission 80071) | Populus rhizosphere microbial communities from Tennessee, USA - Rhizosphere MetaG P. deltoides SRZDD1 (version 2) (version 2) | ecosystem: Host-associated > Plants > Roots > Rhizosphere >...
GAATTCACTTATGGCTTTTGCGTTTTTACCCTTAACCGGCTCCTCAAGTACCTCTCCATGGAAAAGCACATTGTCGGCCAGCACCACCCCCCCGCTTCTCACATGAGGCAAAATTAATTTATAATAATCAAGGTACCCTGTCTTGTCGGCATCAATGAACACAAGGTCCCAGATTTCATGCAGTTGGGGGATAATATCTAACGCATTACCCGTATGTAAAATTATATTTCCGGCGAATTTTGAGCGTTCAAAATACCCCCTTGCGGTCCGTGCATCTTCTTCCCTGAGCTCGATGGTATGCAATTTTCCGCCACTCTTAAGGCCCTGAACCAGGCATAACGCACTGAATCCCGTAAATGTTCCCACTTCTAAGACTTTCGAAGGGGAGTGCAAAATGCTAAATATTTCCAAAAATTTTCCCTGGAGCCTGCTGCTCATCATGTGAGCATGCGGATGTGTACTTTCCGTAGTACGAGCCACTTCTTCCTGCAGCTCGTTTAATCCGGATGAATATTTTTGAGCATATGATTCTGCAAGCGGGTTAAGTAGTTCCATCTTTTACCTCCTTTTTACTGATCATCAGAAGTCCAAGGTATGTAAGAAGACCATTATATATCAAAAGCTCGTATCCGATCTTAAATTTCTCAAACACGGCCTGCGACCCATAGTCGATACCCAGGATGATGAGCGGTGCGGCAAGGCAAACATACAAAGCATATTTGTCGTGGATCTTCCTTCTTGTCAGAATTCCAAAAGCAAAAAGCCCTAGCAGGGGTCCGTAAGTAAAGCCTGCGACTTTAAGTATTACGCCTATGATCGACTTATTGTCTATCAGCTTGAATAGTATGACCATAATAAAAAAAATAGCCGCGAAAGTGAAGTGCACTGTGAGCCTGATCTTCTTTTTTGATTTTTCATCCAGGTTGTCGCGTCTTTTCAGTCCAAGTATGTCTATGCAATACGATGACGTAAGCGCGGTAAGCGCTCCGTCGGCACTTGGAAACAAAGCTGAGATAAGCCCGATGATAAAAATTATTGACAGAGCCGTTGGCATATAATCGAGGGCAACCGTTGGAAAAAGATCATCATTGGCGGTTTTGATATTATTTGTTTCAGCAAAGAGGTAAAGAAGTCCGCCGAGTATGAGAAATAAAAAATTAACGATCACCATGGTGATACTGAAGGTCATCATGTTCTTTTGCGAATCGCGCAGGTTTTTAACACTGATGTTCTTCTGCATCATTTCCTGGTCCAGTCCCGTCATACCCACTGTAATGAACACACCTCCCAGTATACTTTTAAGAAAGTATGCCGAACTATTTACGTCGGTATTGAAAATGCGCGTCATGCTTCGTTCCGACATTTCCGAAATAATCTGAGATGGCTGATATGGCACATGGTACATAATATAAATGATGCATGCAATTAGGCCAAGCAGCATGAAAGTGGTTTGAAGAGTATCAGTAAACACAATTGTTTTTACGCCTCCTTCGAACGTGTAGAGCAATATCATCAGCAGGATAATGAACGTGGTAACGCCAAAGGGTATGCCCATATCTTTCAGTATGAATATCTGGAGTACGTTGATAACAAGGTAAAGTCTCGCGGTGGCACCGAGAGTTCGCGAAATAATGAAAAAAAGTGCCCCTGTTTTATATGATACCTGGCCAAACCGGTGTTGCAGGTAATTATATATCGATGTAAGGTTAAGCTTGTAATAAAGCGGGAGCAGTATAAACGCAATGATCATGTATCCTATGAGATAACCTATCACCACCTGGAAATATGCAAAGCCGTCGGCGCCCACAGTGCCCGGCACCGAAACAAACGTTACACCCGAAAGCGAAGTGCCGATCATACCGAAAGCCACAAGCATCCAGTTCGAATTTCTGTTTCCTATAAAAAACGAATCGTTGTTTGAATTGCGGGAAGTGTAATAGGCAACGATGAGCAGAATAACAAAATAGCCTATTACAAAGGAGAACAGAAGGGTTGATGACATAGGTATCTCAATTAAAGTTAAAAGTTATAACTTAAAAGTATAAAGTTCTCACATCTCTTTCCCAACTAGTAACGAGGAACCACTGATTAAGTTATTATCATACCACATGATTATTTCAACTTTTAACTTTTAACTTTTAAGATTTAACTTGTTCTGATGAAAACACAATCGGTAGCTGTGTTTTGTGGATCACGCGAAGGGAAAAACAAATTATTTGCCACTCATGCGAAGGAGCTTGGTAAGCTCATAGCAGTTCTGGGAATTAAACTGGTATATGGCGGTGGCAATAAGGGGTTGATGGGCATCGTTGCAGAATCTGTGCTTGCAAACAGGGGAAAAGTGATGGGAGTGATACCCAAGATCCTGGTTGAATGGGAACAGCAACATGAAGGACTTACCGAGCTTGCAATCGTACCAGATATGCACAGCCGAAAAAAAATGATATACGAAATGAGCGACGCGGCAATTGTGCTGCCCGGTGGCTTCGGCACCCTCGATGAATTTTTTGAAATGATAACATGGAACCAGCTGAAGATCCACGACAAAAAAATTTACATCCTCAATTCCGGCGGCTTCTACAACCACCTGTACCAGCACCTGAAAATGCTCGAAAATGAAGGATTTTTGTATGAACCGCTGAGCGAACGGGTGATGTTATGCGAGAATCCGGTTGAAGTATTTAATCGGATCGAATAGTATGCCAATGCCAGCCGGCCTGCCTGTTATATGCAACAACCTTTCGGTGATTCGATAAAGCCGCACGCATCTGTTTTCGTGCTTCACTTTCATTGTATCCAGGATCGTCGTTAGCAATAACAGTCGCTTTCGAAAAATACCTGACATAATCCTTAAGGATCCATTCATCTGTAACGTAAACAATATCTGAAGGCGTAAGAGTGGGATCTAGTTTGCTTACCTCAACATAATACCAGTCGCTGGTCTTTTTCTGAAGCCATTTCATGCTGCCAAAATAGTTGACCACAAAAAGTAAAACCGCTAGCAAAAAGATCCCCTTTAATGAATCCATATTAAAGGGAAAACGGTAAGCCGGCATCATTCCTATCAGCAACAGCCAAACCAGCACCATCTGCAAAATCCAGAACTCCAGGATTTCGGGCATCCAGAAACAGAAAAACAAAGAATATATCACAATTGTCGCAATAATAGGATTGATCACATGATGATGCAGTTCCATTTCTTTATAGTGCATGATGAAACGTACCAGGAGAACGATCATAAGGATTATAAACACAAACATAACAATCGTTAGCAACCATACAACAAATGGAGTCATACCCGACGCAAGAAACGTTTCGTCCCTTAATCCATGTGAGCTGAATGAATTTTTCAGAATATGCTCCAGGTAGGGATGCTGAAAAATAAATTGCCCGCCGATAAAGGCACGCGAAAAACCAGTAATTACGTTTAAAGGAGTTCTCGATGAAAGTGCCTGCCAGTATGTATGTCCTCTCGCGTAACCAAGTATCCATTCGGTAAATGCGGTAAATGTTGTTTTATGTTCAAAGAAAATTCCGCAGAAAATATAGAGGCCGCCTGTAAGAATTAGTCCTGTCACAGCGTACCGGAGAAATGAACCCGTAAAGTTTAATCTGGCGCGATTTACAAAAAGCCAGTATATCACAACCGGTGTAAATAAAATATTGACCTGGTGAAAAAGTATTGCAAAGCTTTGCAGTATTGCCACCTTCCAAACATCGGAATGTACGGGTAGTTTTTTGGTAATGATAAACAACGTGCACATAACGAAAAATACCGGTGGTGCATAAACCTCGATGTTTACGCTGTAAAACCATGTTCCATATGAAAAAGCGATAAGGGTAATGCCTAAAGCCGACAATCCTCTTGTAAGATTGAAGCGGTTCCGGAAAAAAAGATAGCTGACGGCAAGGATACCGCTGCCCCATACCGCCGTGAATGATTCAATAATATAATGATCCGCTACGCCCTGGAAAATATTTTTGAATAAGATGAGCCACAAATATGCGTAGTAATTATACAGCAGATGATGTGGATGAAAGAGATGTTCGCCCCGCACAATTCCATTCAGGTAATTAATAGAATCGTGCGAAGCCGAGAAGTTATTAGCAAGCGTAAGTAAAAAGAAAATATATGAAATCAACCACACCATTACTGCTCCCTGCATACCATTGATGGGTCTGACCATACTTTTGTATTATTTCTTCACAATAAACGCAAATTTATCCTTTAATCTCAGGAACCACTTTTCATAAAAATGATACGACATCAGGCTGATGCCGATTGAAAGTAATAGTGCCAGCAGTATCATCGAGAACGCCACCGCATTCAGCGACCCGTTCAGTTGCATCGAATTCATGACTTTGATCGCGAAGTAAAGGCCAAGGAAGTGCAAACAATACAAGCCGTAGGTGAATATGCCCAGGTTGCTGATGGTTTTAAGCTTACCCATCTTGTAAAAAGAGTTCTTCGAATAGTTCTGCTCGAGAATGATTAGTCCGAACAGGGAGGCGATTACAATCCTTTCGAATGCCACTGCTATGCCCGGAACAAATATGTAGTCTTTAAAAAGCGTAAATACCAGCGTAAACACGTAGATCATTATGATCATTGGCCTGCTCATGTTGGTAATAAAAGTTTTGAACTTATTCTCGTATGAAACAAGGTAGGCAAACAACCCTCCCAGTGCCATGTCGCCGATAACCGAAAATGTATGAAAATACCTGACAGCAAAGTCGTGATCGTCGCCACCGGTAAAAAATGATCTGAATATAAGCGAGAATACTATAATTGCTGGAAACACGTAACGAAACTTCCTAAGAGGAACAATACTCAATATGAGCGGCCATGTAAGATAAAATTGTTCTTCAACGGCAACGGACCATAGCACGGATAATAACAGCGCATCGGGCTTCTCGGGCCATGTATGCATAATGTCGAAATTCGCGCCGAAGAATATGTAATACCAGGGATTTGCATTTTCCATAACAGGCTCGCCACTCATCTTTTTAAGCATCGCAAACCCTATAAAGCCAACTATCACGCACAGGTAGTAGAGCGGCCATATTCTTAGAATCCTTCTTACATAAAAGTTGGGAACATGTATGCGGCCGGTAAACTCCTTTTCTTTGATTAACAGGTACGTGATCAGGAATCCGCTGAGCACGAAAAAGAAATTAACGCCGAGGTTGCCGTGTTTAAAAAGAAAATCAACAACGCTATAAACCCGCGGTGACGCATCTTTAAGATAACTAAGTATGGAAAGAAGGCTGTGATACAAAAAAACAACAAAGAATGAAACGAAGCGTAGGCCGTCGAGGTTAGGGAAAAATATTTTAGCCTTTGCCGAAGCGGCGGTTTGCTTCATGGGAGCCATCTTTGGTTGCGCGGCGAATACAGAGCTTTGCTGCATCAGAATTCCTGTTTGAAAAATTACGATTTAATTCTTTTCTATCACCTGGGGATTAATCGCCGAAATGGGCTCTTCAGGTGCAATTTTACCTGGAAGCGTTTTCCACAGTGGCTTATGATGCGTTTTATCAGTATTCGGATTCTTTAGCGTAAACAGCCACCACATGCCCAGTTTTTCAGTAACGTTCGCTACGATAATAGGAACACTGATCCCCAGAACTGTACTAACGATCAGAAGTGTTACAAAATTATCATAGTGAAGCACGTGCCTGAATAATATTCGGGTGCCTGCGGTAACGGCAAGGTGTATCACATATATGTGGAGTGAGTAATAACCAACTACCCTGATGAATTTGAGAACATTCAGCTTCTGCAGCAGAAATGAGCAATGAATGAGAAACGCTCCGCCAACAAGACCAACAATCAGGAACAACGCCGGCAACTGATTCTGCACATAATAATCGGGCTGTCTGTAACCCGAACCGATGCCGTGCGCAAGGTTGATCTGTGTGAAATAAAGCTCGAGAATAATGAATACGGGAGTGAAAATCAGGAACGTCTTCGTAGAACTGAAAAGCTTAAAATTTTTGGGATCAAGTATCATCGCACCAAAATAATCACCCACTACGAAGAAGATATAGTAGAAGAAAACATCAAGTACAAACAGGTGCTCAAATAACCCGTAATACCGGCAGTAACCGGTTATTGAATACAGCGCCAGGCCCAGAAGCAGCTGGTGGAACATTTTGAACCTGCCCCACACTTTGATGATCGCATAAAGCGATCCTGTCAGAAACAGCGTATGCAGGTACCAAAATTGTTCGATTGCACGCGGCTTGATAAGCAGGTTGAGATAATCTGCCGGTTTTCTGTCGACATTTACGTAATCCTTAAAGATCAACTGCAATGTGATCTGTATGCAACCCCACAGAAGCAATGGCCATACCAGGGTTTTAAAGCGGCCACCAATATAATCGTTCACACTTTTTTTCCGTAATGTTCCTCCGAGAAATATTCCGGATACAATAAAGAACAAAGGCATACGAAAACTGAAGAAGAACACGTCTGCAAATTTTAACCACGGATATGGGTATTCAGCTCCAACAGGATGTAATCCTTCCTGTACATGCCTGAATGTCACAAGTATTATACAAATGCCTTTCGCATAATCTATCCATGCGTATCTGCTGTTGCCCAAAATTTTTTGGGCATTGAAAAAAAGATCCTTCACTTTCACAATCAATAAATTTCAAGGGGAAAGATATACAAATTTTGTTATAGGAGCAGTGAGGCTCACTGCTGTGCAAGCCTCACTATTTTATTTGCCTGAATGGATTTTCCATTTACGCTAAGTGTAATTATGTATACTCCGGTGCTCATATTTGCTTCCACCGCGCCAAGCCGTATTGTATTTCCTCCTTCAGGTAATTTTCCCATCATTCTTCTGTAGTTTAACCTGCCCGAAAGATCGTACACTTCGATGCTCACGTTGTTGTTTGAGGATGAATTATTAAAATCCAAATTGATATAGTCACTGAAAGGATTCGGATACATCTTTATGGCCCACTCCGCGCCTGCTCGTCTATCCGTAGTATTGTCATTGTTTCTCAATGTTTCCAACCCTGGTGCCGCTTCAACAATACTGTTGCTCGCCACACCCGATGAAGCCTGTGGATCAGTATAATCTTCGATTATCACCCCACCATTGAAGCCATATGCAGCAGCTGCAGTCGTAGAAAAGTCGAGCATCATTTCACCATTCTCGTCGGGAGCAATATTATCGATGTACACCATCTTGCTGCTGTTCATCCATGAATTAAGGTAAACAGTGCGACCATTTATTGTAAATGTTGATGTATAATTACCCTTGAACCATCCATTTGAACTAGAACTACCCCAGAAACCCACACGATAACGGCGTGAGTGGTTCAAACCAGAAACCTTGAATTCGGATATCTGCGTATTGTCGAGCCAGAAGTTCGATGCAAGTGCCTTGTCTGGAACGATGCCTGAATTGTCACCGGTAACAACACCAGCAGTAAACTCACCGTTGAAAATTCGGGTAAGTGTCATGCTGAGTCCCGATATCGCACCCGTTTGGTTAATGAGGTTATCAAATGTTGCCTCGAACGTGGGCGAAGCGAATATGTTGTTCCATGGGAACTCCGCATCCGGCATGGTATAATTGAAGTTAACCGAAACTACAGAAGCAGCTGTGATTGCTTTCGCACGGTTACTATAATCCGACAACACATTTGATGCTGACCTTGCCCGCACCCTGAACCAGTATTTTGTATTTGGATTCAGGCCTGAATATTTATATGCCGATGTGTTGCCTGGAAGCGATAGTGATACCACGCTCTGTGTAAATGCGGAATCTGTTGACCTTTCAAGAATATATCCCGCGCTAACGTCTTCATCGGCGGTTCTGTCGGACCAACTAAGGTTTACAACATTTCTACCCTTAGCCTCCGCAAAAAGGTTGAGCGGCTTTAATATAGTCAGTGATGGTTCATATTCTTCAATCACCAGTGCGTTGAGGAGCTGAACCTGCGATCCCCCGATCCTGAGTGCATTTATTGAAATTTGTCCCCCAATAGAAACCAGTCCATTCAGGTTGGCGGTCTGGTTTGTATTATACATTGCATTCAGAGTATCCTTTGTTATTCCTGATGAGTATTCAACGATTGCGTTTGTGCCCTCATTCTGGCTACCCACAAAAATGATGTTATATTTTTTAGCATCATTTAATCCATTGAGGCGGATCGTCTTTGGTCCTCCGGCATCAGAAATACCTGTCTGGAGCACAGAATCAGGATACACCCCACTGTTATTACCTGTAAGATGTCCCAGTTCGCTGACGCTTGTCCACGAACTCACCATCGTTATACTGAATGGGGTAACTGTGTTCGTTTCATCTTTAAGATTTGTCATCGCGCTGTTGACCGTTCTCACGCCAAGAAAGTTATTCCATGGTAAAGGAGCATTCTTGCCTGTACTTCCGAATTTTATATATACCGATCGGGTATTCTTATCAGTTACACTCACATTGATCACTTTCAGTGCCACCGCCCCCTTTTGATCGATCGCCTTTACAGTCATTTTGTACCAACCGATATTATCAGTTGTTGTGGTACCTGAAAATCTATAGTTCGTGCCGCCAATTGACTGAAGGCTGATAAATGTTGGATTCCCTTCCAGAGACACCGTTACTACGTCTCCTTCGTCATCTGTAACCGGGAAGTCGATGCTTACCACTGCATCCGTTTTCAGATAAATATCTGCAGGGGCTGCAATAACCGGCTTGTTATTTCCAGTAACCACCCTAATGGTGTCACTCGAAACTCCCGTACCTGCATTATTAAAGCCAACAACATAATAATAATAAGAAGTTTCGGGTGCGATAGTTCCATCGCCAAACGAAGTACTGTCTCTGTTTGTTGTTCCGGGGTTCAGCAAATCGTATACGCCGGATCTTGAAAGCGACCTGTACACACGGTAACCCTGTTCATTGAACGCGCGGTCATCCCATTTCAAATTCACCGCTCCGTTTTGTGTATGCGACCCTGTAAAGTTTGTTGGTTTAGCCGGAACAGACCCGTCGTCATACTTCGATTTAATTACCATTGCGTTTAACGCTCCACCCCTGCTTGTCACCGGGTCGCCGATACAAGTGATGATTACTTCGCCAGATGAACCGGGTACAACGTTTTCGATAGTATCTGTCCTGGAAGTATTCTGATAGTAGTTTATGCTCGCCGTATCTGTTCCGATCACAAATCTCGAAACTGATGTTGAGATACCATTTAGGTTGTATCCGGAATAGAAGATGAAACTGTACTTCTTCGCCACATCGAGGCCTGTCGCCTTTATCACAACTGTGTCGAAAGCATTTGTACCCAGGTTATAACCCCAAACCATAATATCTTTCATTACCAGGTCGGGGAAAGCCCCTGTATTATTGCCAGTTTGCGGACCCTGAGTTGAACCGTTTACATTTCCTTTAACATGTACCAAAGCAACGGTACTTACATTATTTTTTGTATCGACGATTGTCCCGTGGGAGAAAGTCGGCGGCGCAATATTTACACTGTTCCACAATGGCACTGCTGCACTGGTTAGCCTGAAGTTGAACTGTAGCGTTTGTTCAGGATCCTTGTCTGACACAGTCAAAAGGAATGAACGGCTTGTCGATCCACCGAATCCATCGTTCAGGATGATCTTGATCGGGTATTCTCCCGAGCTTGAATAACCGGTTTTGAATGAAATATTTCCTGTGCCGTCGTTGTTATTGGTGAAGGTGGCGAATGTTGGTAATCCTTCGAACGACCACATCATATTTGCGGTTCCATTGTCGTCGGTGCCGGATACCGCGAGGGTTGTATCGCCGCCTTCTTTTATTGTGATGTCATTTACCTCGCTCATGACAGGAACACCGTTGGTATTTACTAGAAGCGTAAATGTCGTTGTATCTCTTCCACCGTTTGCGTCATCTACAATTACCGACATCGGATATGAATCGCTGTGTGTTACGTCCGGACTGAATACAATATTCACATTGCCATTGCTTACAGGCTCCATAACTGCAAACACAGGGAGGTTAATAGTTGAGAAAGTAAGCAAGTCACCATCAGGATCACTGGCTGTTACGGCCAGCGTGAAAGTTGTACCGTACTTCATTGTAAAGTTGACGACTTTCTTGATTGTTGGATTTGTGTTCAGCGTTTTGCCACTTACTTCTTCACTGAATGCGGAAGGAGCAACTTCTCCGAGCGCACGAACACGATAATAGTACGTGACGTTCGCAAAAAGCGTCGAATCGGTAAAGTTCAACCCTTCTCCATTGCCTGGGCCGATCTTTGCGATGGCGCGGTCGTTGCTTTTATCGCCTGAAGATCTCCATATCTCATAAGCCGTTTCTGAACTGGCATTGTCGTTCCACGCCAGAGAAATCGAATTCGTAGAAAGCACATTGGCCGTTAGCCCCGTTGGTGCCGCTGGTGGTGCCGGAGCCGCAAGGGTTGTAGCCTGTGCATAATTCACAACATTTGTGTTCTTCAATGCAACCAACTCTGCGGCAGATAATGCACCCCTGATGATATACAGATTGTCTATTTTACCGAGATAGCTCGTGTATGATTGGTCATTGAACACGCTTGCGCTTGAGCTTGTGCTTGATGGTAAACCGATTCTCGACTGGTTAGAAGAATTAGCAACAGAACCAAATGAAAGATTTGCATTCTGCGCCACCTGAACACCGTTAACATATAACGTAAGAGAATTCGCATTGTATACAAGTGCAACATGGTTCCACTGGTTTGCGAGCCAGTTTGAATTAGTGACGAAGTTCGTGAGCGTAACAGAATTCCTCACGGAACCACTCGCAATACCGCCTGCAAGACCATCGCTGTTGAAGCGTATTCCCAGGCCGTTATCATTCCCACCGATATCAATTACCATTCTTCGGCTATTGGTAGACGTTGGTTTTATCCACAATGCTATCGTTCGTTGATTATAACCGCCAAGCGACGGGAAGCCGCCCGCAGTTCCGCCGAAATTAATATAGTCGTTCGAAGTAAATTCAACTGAGTGCGAACCTTCGGCCCTGTCGCTACTAACAAAACCTGTGTTAGAGTTACTCAACGATGTTCCGCCTAGCGCGTCGGAATAGTCGTTGTTGAACTTGTAATTAGATTCGGAATATGAACCTGTGTAGGCGGACTCACCACCAGGACCAATTGCACGTATTTTATAGAAATATGTTGTAAGGGGCGTCAATGCAGAATCGTTGAAAGATGTTGCATTGGCAGAGGTAGTGAATATTGGAACAAACGTTCCGGATGCCGATGTTGAACGAACAATTTCGAACGCTGATTCGTTGTTGCTGTTATCTGTCCACACAAGCGCGATCTTGTTATAGGCAATTGCTGTTGCTTTAAGCGATGAAGGAGCATTTACAACAGCAGCCCCGGGATAATCTTCAATAGCAAAGAAATTCTTCGGTATCCTTTCCCTGGCGAGTCCGGATGTGTTGGACCAGTAGAGATGCATTTCGTTGGCGCCAGTAGCGTCAAAGTAAGTGATTACCACGTTGTGGTATCCCTGTGTGAGAAATTTGGTCCCGGTTTTTGTCAGTAAAGAGTGCCCTCCATCATTATCAACCAGCGGACTTGCGGTTGAAGTATAGGGAACATCTATATAAAGTCTGCTTCCATCGTCGGACTGTGTTTCAAAAGTATAAGTTGACGCAACAGGGATGTATATCCGGCCTTCCCAGTAGAACGCAAAGTTGTCGTCCCGGGTTCTTATTCCTGCTCCCGACGTAACAGTATCCGTGATACCTGTTTTAAGTGGCGTCAGGTTGTTGAAATTCGGTAATGTGCTATAAGTGCCCTGATAATATTTGTAATTTAAACCTTGCCTGTGCGTATAGCCAATAACCTGGTTGCTGGAAGGCGAAGTATTTCCAGCCTTATCAACTGCCTTTACTACAAATGTGTATGATTTAAGACTGTCGAGGTTGCCTATAGTAAAATACAGGTTAGTGGTACTGTACAATTTCGCGCCGTTTGCATATATATCATAGCGCCCGATAGCAGCATTATCGCTTGCTGCTTTCCACCTGAGTGATACCGTTGTGCTGGTGCTACCTCTGTATTCGAGACCAACGGGCGCCGTAGGAGGCTGTGAGTCGATGTCGGTCTTGGCACTGCTTTCATTACTTGCTGCGGCTGCGCCTGTTTCGCTGATGGCGCGAACAATATAGTAATAAGTTGAATTCGGATTAAGACCCTGGTCATTGTACGTAACTACATTGGATCCGGTAATGAAAACAAGCGTATAGGGGCCGCCCGATTTCGTGGCCCTGTACACTTCAAATCCTGTTTCGTTTGTTCCCGCATTAGGGTTATCGTTCCAGTCGAGACGCAGAGTTGTTTGCGAGATAGTGGTAACGCTAAGGTTCTTTGCAGGATCCGGTTTCGGAGAGCCATTTGCGTTTACAACCTTAAAATCGGGTGAATATAATGTTCCGCATCCAAACTGCTCCGTATACCTGGCTTTATATGTGCCGATAGGTGCTTCATAAATCTGGTTGGTGCTCACAAGAACGTTGTCTGTTGTTCTCACCCACTGATAATTCTGGAAACCTGGAGGTAACTGCAACGCGGTAGTTGTTTTGCCATCTGGTGCAGGAACGACTCTACTTCTCATTCCAACAATTTCTATTGGCGGCGTTTGCGTGATTGATTTGGATCTGATCACCGCCGGCTTCATCGACCAATCGGACCATGGACCATTATTCACTCGCCTGAAACGAACGCGATAGGTGCCGAAGTCTTTAACAACAATATCGTTTCCGGTGAACGACGAAACGTATTCTGGTTTTAATATGGTATTTACAGTTCCTACCCGGGTAGCAATAGTTTCATTGTCACGCTGCCATTCATATTGATAGAAGCCGGGCGTTATACCAAGTTTTGCATTAACACCCGAGTCGGGGCAAAATTCAAAACGATTAAAAAATATCAGTGGGTTGGCCTTATGTACATCATTCATGTAGGAAACAAAGTCAGGTTCCTGCCAGTGACGGTACCATGATGAGTGTCCCAGATCCGCATATAAAGACCTTCTCATTTGCCCTCCTAGTTCTGTTACTTTCAGTTCGGAGTAACTAGCCATTGCAGGCGACGGGTTAGTATCTTTTCCACCCGTTGCAAGCCAGATCGGAATATGCACAAATGCAGGATAATCCATTATAAGACCTGCAGCGGATGTTGGCGCGATCTTAGCGATTCTTGTAGGAAAAGATTCTGCGAGTCTCCAGCACGCTACTCCTCCCC
>Ga0114129_10010431_pt1 | contig 13250 bp, 8 predicted proteins | sample RhiMetdeltSRZDD1_FD_80071 | JGI IMG/M metagenome (GOLD analysis project Ga0114129, IMG submission 80071) | Populus rhizosphere microbial communities from Tennessee, USA - Rhizosphere MetaG P. deltoides SRZDD1 (version 2) (version 2) | ecosystem: Host-associated > Plants > Roots > Rhizosphere >...
ACCTTGGCCACCGTGAAGGCATGACGCGCGCCCTCCACGAGCCGCGCGGTGATCGCTTCGTTGAAGCGCGCGGCCACGATCGCGAAGCGCTGGTGGTGGGCGGCGGCGCGGCCGGCGCGCAGCGTGGAGGTCCCCGGTCGGGGGGCGCGGCCGGCCACAGCGTCAGTCGGGAAGCGAAGACAGCAGGTGGCCCAGCTTGTCCCGCTTCGTGCTGAGGTACTTCCGGTTGCTGTCGTTCGCGGCAATCTCGAGGGGCACCCGCTCCATGAAGTGGAGGCCGTATGCCTCGAGGCCGACCCGCTTCTTCGGGTTGTTCGTGAGCAGTCGCAGGTTCTTCACGCCGAGATCGACGAGGATCTGGGCGCCGATGCCGTAGTCGCGCGCATCCGGCTTGAATCCGAGGGCTTCGTTCGCCTCCACGGTGTCCTTGCCCTGGTCTTGAAGCTCGTACGCGCGCATCTTGTTGAGGAGGCCGATGCCGCGGCCTTCCTGGCGCAGGTAGACGAGGACGCCGCGCCCCTCCTCGGCGATGATCCGGAGCGCCAGCTCGAGCTGGACGCCGCAATCGCACCGGCGTGAGTGAAAGACGTCGCCGGTGAGGCACTCCGAGTGCATGCGGACGAGCACCGGCGTCTCGCCGGCGATCGCGCCCATCGTGAGCGCGACCGGGACCCGCGGATCGACGGTCGTCTCATAGGCGATGGCCGTGAACTCGCCGAACTCGGTGGGCAGCCGCGTGGTGGCCACCCGGCGGACGAGGCGCTCCTTCCGCGTCCGGTATTCGATCAGGTCCTTGATCGTGATGATCTTGAAGCCGTAGCGCTCGGCCATCGCGTGGAGCTGCGGCAGCCGCGCCATGCCACCGTCGTCGTCGAGGACTTCGCAGATGACGCCGGCGGGATAGCGCCCGGCCAGCCGCGCCAGGTCCACCGACGCTTCGGTGTGGCCGGCGCGGCGTAGCACACCGCCCGGCATGGCGCGCAGCGGGAAGATGTGACCCGGCCGCGCGAGATCTTCCGGGCGCGTGGCGGGATCGACGAGGGTGCGGATGGTGACGGCGCGGTCGTAAGCGGAGGTGCCGGTGGTCACCCCGCGCAGCGCATCGACGGTGGCGGTGAACGCGGTGCCCATGGGGGCCGTGTTGTCGGCCACCATCATCGCGATCTTGAGCTCGTCGAGGCGCTCGCCGGTCATGGGGACACAGATCAAGCCGCGCCCGTGCTTGGCCATGAAGTTGACGGCCTCCGGGGTGGCGAGGTCGGCCGCCATCACGAGATCGCCCTCGTTCTCGCGGTCCTCGTCGTCCACGACGATGAGGATCCGTCCCGCCCGGATCTCCTCGATCCCTTCGTCGATGGTGGCGAAGTTCATGGCGCTGTCCGCAAGCTGAGTGACCGCAGCAAGTACTTGCCGATCACGTCCATCTCGATGTTCACCGCCTGCCCGGCCTTCGCGTCGCCGAGCGTCGTCACCGCCCGCGTGTGCGGGATGACCATGATCTCGAAGGCCCCCGGGGCGAGGTCGGCCACCGTGAGGCTCACGCCGTCCACCGCCACCGATCCCTTCGGGATCAGGAGCGGCTCGAGGTCGCGCCGCGGCAGCGCGATCCGGACCCGCGCGGTCGATTCTACACAAGTTACGCGCTCCACGGTGGCCACCCCATCCACGTGCCCCAGGACCAGGTGGCCGGCGAGCGCACCCCCGAAACGGAGCGGCCGCTCGAGGTTCACGCGGGCGCCGACGGTGAGACTCCCGAGCGTCGTGCTCGCGAGCGTCTCCGGGCCGACGTCGAATGCGAAGCTCCGTCCTTCGCGCTCGACCACCGTGAGACAGACGCCGTTGACGGCGACGCTGGCGCCGACCTCGCTGCCCTCGAGCGTGGTGGTGGCTTCGATCTCGAGACGGGCGACCGCCCCGGAACCGGCGCGGCGCCGCACGATGCCGATCTCCTCCACGATGCCAGTGAACACTACGAGCCCCTCACGTCAGGAGTGCCTCACGTCGCCCTCGATCAGCACGTCGTCGCCCACCATGCGCACCGTGACGGACTGCAGGCGCAGCGCGTTCTTCAGCTCGCGCCCGCTCCCGCCCACGGCGGCGACGGCGCGCGCGCCGCCCAGCAGCAGCGGCGCCATGAAGAAGGCTGCCCGATCCACGACGCCGGCGTCGAGGAAGGCGCCGTGCACGGCGGCGCCGCCTTCGACCAGCAGCGCGCGCACGTCGCGGGCGAAGAGATCGCCGAGGAGTGCCCCCACGTCCACGCGCCCGTCGCGGGCCGCACACGGTACCACGGTGGCGCCCGCCGCGCGCAGAACGTCGACGCGTGCTGCGGGCGCGGACGCTCCCACGGCGATGAGCGCGCGCGCGGGGGTGCCGGCGCGGATCAGGCGAGCGGTCGGGGGCGTGCGCGCGCTCGAGTCGAGCACGACGCGGTAGGGCTCGCGGGGCCACGAGCAGTCCAGCCGCACGGTGAGCTGAGGGTCGTCCTGAAGCACGGTGCCGATGCCGACGGCGATGGCGTCCGCCTCGCTGCGGAGGCGGTGCCCTTCCCGCCGCGCCGCCTCCCCGGTGATCCACTGCGACGCGCCCTGCCCGTCCGCGATTTTCCCGTCGAGCGTGATGGCTGCCTTCAGCGTGACGTGCGGGCGACCCGAGCGCATGGCGGTGAGGAAGACGCGATTCTGCGCCTGCGCCTCGGCCTCGAGGACCCCGGTGCGCACGTCGAGCCCGGCCTCGCGCAAGACTGTCAGTCCTCGCCCCGCCACGAGCGGATTCGGATCCGCGGTGGCGACGACCGCGCGGCGAATCCCCGCCGCCACCACCGCGGGCGCGCACGGCGGTGTCCGGCCGTGGTGAACGCACGGCTCCAGCGTGACGTAGAGCGTGGCGCCGCGCGCGGCTTCCCCCGCCCCTTCCAGCGCTTTCGCCTCCGCATGCGCTTCGCCCGCCCGCTCGTGGAAGGCCTCGCCGACCACGATCCCGTCGCGCACCACGACGGCGCCGACGAGCGGGTTCGGTGAGGTGAGACCGCGGGCGCGCTCGGCGAGCTCGAGAGCCCGCCGCATGAACTGAACGTCCGGGTCCATCAGGCCGCGGGAACGAGCGCGTCGACGAAGCGGGCGGGATCGAACGTCTGGAGGTCATCGACGCGCTCACCTACGCCGATGAGCTTCACGGGCACGCGCAGCTCGCGCACGATACGGACGACGATGCCGCCGCGCGCGGTGCCGTCGAGCTTGGTGAGACACACGCCGCTGAGCCCGATCGCCTCGTGGAACATCCGCGCCTGCGCGAAGCCATTCTGGCCGGTGGGCGCGTCCAGCACCATCAGCGATTCGTGGGGCGCGCCCGGCACCTGACGCTCCACCACGCGCTTCAGCTTCGACAGCTCGTCCATGAGGTTGGTCTTGGTGTGGAGACGGCCGGCGGTGTCGATGATGAGCGCATCGACCTCGCGGGCCGTCGCGGCCTTCAAGGCGTCGAACACCACCGCCGCGGGGTCGGACCCGGCTGACTGCTTGATGACGTCCACGCCGATCCGATCGCCCCACGTCTGGAGCTGCTCGATGGCGGCGGCCCGGAAGGTGTCGGCGGCGGCGAGCAACACGCGACGGTCGTCGCTCTTCAGCGAGGCGGCGAGCTTGGCGCAGGTCGTGGTCTTGCCGGAGCCGTTCACGCCGAGCATGAGCACGACGCTCGGCCGGTGTTCCAGATCGAGCGGCACCGCCGCCGGGGTCAGGATATCGACGAGGAAACGACGAAAGAGCGGCCGGAGCTGGTCGGCGCGGGTGACGGTGCCGAACATCACCTCTTCGCGCGCGCGATTCGTGAAGTCGGCGGCGAGGAGGGCGCCGAGATCGGCGGCGATGAGAAGCTCCTCCAGCTCCTCGTAGAGGGACTCGTCGATGGGGCGATCGGGCTCGAGGATCGCCGCCAGCTCACCGGAGAGGTACTCCTGCGACCTCCGCAACCCCTCGCGGAGGCGCTCCGACAGACCCGAGAAGAACTTCACCGCGCTTCCGCGGGCAGGACCAGGCGCTCGATGACCTCGCCGCTCGCGCCCAGGGGAGGCAGGACGCGGCCGTTCAGCTCCAGAGCAACCCCACCTGCGTTGCCGACGGTGAGGATGAACCGACCATTCGAGACCCACTCGCGGACCTGTCCGGGCGGGACGTTTTCCTCGGTGATGCGGCCGTCTTCGGTGCGCACGCGGATCCACGTCAGCTCGAGGGTACGGGCGACGAGCCGGTGGGGGGCGGTGACGGCACCCACGAGCGATGGACCCGGACTCGCACCGGTCCCCGCGGGCGGCGTGGCGGGCGGGCGCACCGGCCGCGTCTCGGCGACCTTCGGCGCCGGCGGCTCGGGAACGGGCACGGATTCCTCCGCCAGTGGGAGCGGCGTCATCCGGTCGTCGGCGGCAGGCGCAGTCGCCGCGACACGGTCGCCCCCTCGCTCGCGGCTCTTCTGGAGGCCCAGCGTCACTGCGAAGAGCGCGACACCGAGCACGACGAGCAGCACGAAGCTGACCAGGATCGGGCCCCGGCCGCGCGCATCGTTCCGACTCGCGGCCGGTACCGCCGTGGACGGGGCGGCGGCATGGGAATCGGCGACGGGCATGGCCCCTCCGGACTCCCGGGCGGAGAAGCGGGCGAGCGCCTCGTCGGGCGGCTCCCGGAGGACCTGGCAATAGGCGCGGATGAACCCCCGGGCGAAGACCGGAGCCGGGAGCGCGCCGAAGTCGTCGTTCTCGAGGGCCTCCAGATACCGAGCGGCGACACGGGTGGAACGGGCCATTTCATCGAGGGAGAGACCACGCTGCTGGCGCAGTTCGCGGAGATACGAACCTACCGTCGACATCGCGTACACCGTTTTTCGAGTCTAGCTTATCGTTTCCCCGTTTTCACCTTTCCTAGGCGTCGAGCCGGACGGAAACGAGCTTGGAGAGGCCCGGCTCCTCCATGGTGACGCCGTAGAGGACGTCCGCGGCTTCCATGGTCTTGCGGTTGTGGGTGATGACCAGGAACTGGGTCTGGCTCGTGAGCTCCCGCAAGACTCTCAAGAAACGGTGGATGTTGGCGTCGTCCAGAGGGGCATCGACCTCGTCCAGCACGCAGAACGGGCTCGGCCGGAAATAGAAGATCGCGAACAGCAACGCGAGCCCGGTCAGCGCACGTTCGCCGCCCGACATGAGCGTCACCGCCTGCAGCCGCTTGCCGCGCGGCTGCGCCATGAGCTCGACGCCGGTATCGAGGGGGTCGCCGCCCTCTTCGGCTTCGACCAGCCGCAGCTCGGCGCGTCCGCCCTCGAAGAGGCGGCCGAAGATCGACTGGAAGTGGCCGTTGATCTCCTCGAACGCCTGACTGAACCGCTCTTGCGCCGTGCGCGTCATCCCGCGCAGCGCCTTCTCCAGATCCTTGATCGATGCCGTGAGGTCGTCGTACTGCGCGCGCAGGAACGTGAGCCGCTCGTCGAGCTCCCGGTACTCCTCGTCGGCCACGAGGTTCACGGCGCCGAGGGCTTCCAGCTTGGCCTCGAGCTCGGCGACGCGCTCGCGTCCGGCGGAAAGATCGCGCGCAGGGTCGTGCTGAGCGGCGAGCGTCGTCTCGTCCACGCCGTGGGCACGGCGCGCCTCCTGGGCGAGCTCCTCGCGACGCACGCGGCCTTCGGTCGCGCGAAGCTCCGTCTCGTGGACGGCGCTCATCAGCCGCGACAGCTCCTGCTCGGCGGCGCGGGTGTCCGTCTCCACGCGCCGCAACTCGTCGAGCAGCTCCTGATGGCGCTCGCCGGCGATGCGGGCGTCGTTCTCGAGGCGATCGCGCTCCACCGCCACTTCGCGGGCGGCGTCGTCGGTGCGCTCGCGCTCGGCCACCAGCCACACGCTCCGTTCCGCGAGCTGGGCCTGCCGGGTACGGGCTTGTGCCAGCCGCTCCGTCAGATCCGCGTCGATCTCTTCCAGTCGCGCCAGCTCGCGGTGCAGCGCGTCCACGCGCTCCGCCAGCGACGCCACCTCCACCCGGCACGCGCCGAGCTCCGCCACCAGCTCCACCTCGCGCGCCTGCGCGGCGGCGATGGCATCCCGCGCCGCCGCCATCATGCTCTCGTGCGCCCGCTCCGCGTCCTGGGCGGCCGCGATGTGGCGGTCGAGCCGCTCCAGCGTGGCGGTCGTCTCCTCCATCTCACGACTCACCTGCCCCGCTTCCGTCTGCACGGTGGCGCGGTGACGCTCCACGCGTTCGTGCTCGCGCACAGACTGCTCGAGGTCCTTCTCGCCGGTGAGCCGATCGGCCTGGCGGGTCTGGATCGACTGCTCGAGGCTGCCGAGACGTGCCCCGAGCGCCGCGACCTCCGCCGAGACTTCGGTGACGGTCGATTGATGTGCTTCGAGCGCCGCGATCAGCCGCTCGACGTCGGCTTCGAGCTCGCGCACCTGGCGCTTGCGTCCCAGCAGCGACTGCTCCGCCGCCATTTCTCCATGACCGTCGGCGCCGCCGCGCAACCGGCCGGTCGGTCCCAGGACCTCGCCGGCGGGAGTGACGTACGTCGCCACCACCCCGTTCTTTCGCCACAGCGCTTCGGCCTGATCCAGGTGATCGACCACGGCGACGCGGGCGAGCAGATAGTGGACGAGATTCTCCGGCTGCGCGGACACGCTGCGCGCGGCCCAGCGGGCCCCGTTGTCCTCGGGGATGATCGCCATCGGCGCGGGGAGCGTGTCCACGGGGAGGAACGTTGCGGCGCCCGCGTTCTCGGACTGGAGATAGCTCACCGCCCGACGCGCGTGCTCGTAGCGCTCGACCACGACCCACTGCAGCCGTTCGCCGAGCACCGCCTCCACCGCGCGCTCGAGGCCATGCGGGACCTCGAGCAGGTCCGCGACGGTGCCCACCACGCCATCGAGCGCGTCACGGCCGTTCTCCGAAAAGACCGCGCGCACACCGCCGCCGTAGCCTTCGCGCGCCTGCTCCAGCGCGCGCAGCGCGTCCAGGCTGGAGCGACGCGCGGCGAGGGCGAGGCGATCCTCCGCCAATCGCTCCTCCGCCGCGCGGAGAGCCGCCGTACGCTCGTCGAGCAAACTGGTGAGACGGGCGCGCTCGTCGGCGAGCGATGCGAGCTCGGCTACCGCCCGATCCCTTGCGGTTTCCAGAATCGCGCGATCCTCGGCGAGTCGCGTAGCCTCCGCCTCCGCCTCTCCAAGCTCGACGCCGAGGCGCTCGGCACGGCGGGCGAGCTGCGCCTGCCGCTCCCGCAGCTGACCAGCCTCGCGCATGAGGTCCGTGCGCTCGGCCGCGATACGGATCTGCTCGTGGCGCTGCGCCTCCAGCCGGTCGCGTCCGGCGGCGAGACCGCCGCGGTGGCGCTCGACCGTGGACTCGAGCTCCGCCACCGCGCGGCCGCGCTGCGCCAGCAACGTCTCGGCGTCGCCGAGACCCTGGCGGGCGGCGGCGCGCTCGCCCACGATCGTACTCAGACGCTCGCCGCTGAGCCGGATGTCCTCGTCCAGGCGCACCGTCTCTTCCGCGAGCTCGCGCATCTGCACGCCCATCTGCTCACGCCGCTCGAGGAGGCGCTCGAGCTCACCCTGGACTTTCTGGACAGCCTGCCGCAGATCGGACAGCGCGTGCTCGCTGGCCTGGATCGTCTCCCGCTGGGTGGCCTCGCGCGCGCCGAGCTGGCTCACGCGCGTGCGGACGATCTCTTCGCCGTCGCGCAGCCGCGCGCGCTCGGCGGCGAGCGCTTGCGCTTCCGCGGTGAGCGCGGCGTAGTCGGCGGCCACGAGCGCGAGCGCGAGCGCGCGCTTCTCCGCCTGGACCGCCTTGTACTGCTGCGCCTTCTTCGCCTGCCGCTCCAACGAGCCGAGCTGGCGCTTCACCTCGTCCATGACGTCCTTGACGCGGGCGAGGTTCTGCCGGGTCCCGTCGAGCTTGGCCTGGGTTTCCGTCCGCTGCTGCTTGTAGCGCGCGATGCCGGCCGCCTCCTCGATGAAGACCCGGCGCTCGTGCGGCTTCGCGGTGAGGACGTGGTTGAGCTTGTCCTGGTCCATCACCGAGTAGGCGCGCGGGTTGGCGCCGGTGCCCGCGAAGAGGTCGAGGATGTCGCGCAGGCGCGTCGCGTTCTTGTTGAGGAGGTACTCGCTCTCGCCCGTGCGATAGAGCCGCCGGCTCACCGCGATCTCGCTCCAGGGCACGGAGAGCGTCCCGTCGTTGCTGAAGAGGAGCTCCACCTCGGCGAGGCCGACCGCTTTGCGCGATGCGGAGCCGTGGAAGATCAGGTCTTCCATGCGCTGTCCGCGCAGCGACTTCGCGCTCTGCTCGCCGAGTGCCCATTTCACCGCTTCGCTGATGTTCGATTTGCCGCAGCCGTTGGGACCGACGATGCCGGTGATCCCGGGAAGAACTCTGACGACCGTCTTCTCGGCGAAGGACTTGAAGCCGTGCAGCGTGATGGAGTCGAGACGCATGGGAGTTTCTAGCACGGGGCCTGTGACGCCCCCAAGAAAAAAGGCCCTACAAGTGGTGGCGCTCGCGCGCGCGCGGCGCTAGATGTGGAGCCGACCGCGGTGCCGGCGCCGTCTCAGTGGCATGCGCTTCGCACGCACAGAGGGGTTTCGAGACAGGCACGAACCGTGTCGAGGCCAACGTGAGCGAGTTCACGCCGGATCAGGAGCAGTTCATCACGGAAGTGGTGAACAGCCTGGGACGCCGCTATGCCGGGCTGCTGGAGCGGCTCGCCACCGAGGTTCACGCGCTGGCCATGGTCCTCGTCGACAAGCGCGTTCTCACAATTGAGGAACTCGAAACCGCGCGCCGCCAGCTCGACCTCGCCTTCGAGATCACGCAAGCCCGCGAGTTGCGCGCGATGGTCTCGGATCTGGATCGGCTGGGACGTGATCTGGGCGACGGACGCGATTTCGACGAGGGCGACGCGCGGTCGGCGTGACGAGCGGAGGGCGTCACCCTCCCTGCTTCAGGTAGCAGCACTTCTTGTACTTCTTCCCGGAGCCGCAGGGGCAGGGATCGTTGCGGCCGATCTTCTCGCCGGTGGCGGTGCGCGGTGTCGAGGCGGGGGCGGCGGCGTTGCGGCGATTCTCGATCGGCGACTCTCCGCGTGATTCGGTCATCGGCAGCGCGCGCGCGGTGATGGTCGGAACCTGGACGGGCGCGCCTTCGCGCACGAGCTGCACCTTGAAGAGGCGCTCCACCACGGCCGCCTTCACCCGCTCCACCATGTCCTGGAAGAGGTCGAACGCTTCCTTCTTGTACTCGGTGAGCGGGTCGCGCTGGCCGTAGCCGCGCAGTCCGATGCCTTCCTTCAGGTGGTCGATCGACAGCAGGTGGTCCTTCCACTGGTGGTCGATGACGATCAGCATCTCGTGACGCTCGAGCGCGCGGAGCAGCTCCGGGCCGAGCTCGCGCTCGCGCTCGGCGTACCGCTCCTTGACGGCCGGCACCACCAGCTCTTCGAGCCCGTCACGCGAGGCGACGTCCATGAACCGCGCGGGCGGGATGCGCAGATCGAAGAACTGGAAGAGCGCCTCGCCGAGGGCGACCGAGTCCCAGTCCTCGGCGTGGGTGCCGGGAGCGGCGTGGCTATCGAGGGTCACCGTCGTCAGATCCTCGATCCACTCCGCGATCGTCTCCGCCTGGCTCTCGCCGTCGAGGATCTGACGGCGCATGCCGTAGATGATCTCGCGCTGCTTGTTCATGACGTCGTCGTACTCGAGGAGATGCTTCCGGATCTCGTAGTTGTGGGTCTCCACCCGCTTCTGGGCGGTGGCGATGGCGCGGGTGACGAGCTTGTGCTCGATGGGCTCGCCCTCCTCCATGCCGAGCCGCTCCATGATCTTCTGGATCCGCTGCGATCCGAAGATGCGGAGGAGATCGTCCTCGAGGGAGAGGTAGAAGCGCGAGGATCCCGGATCGCCCTGGCGGCCGGAGCGCCCGCGGAGCTGGTTGTCCACGCGACGTGCCTCGTGGCGCTCGGTACCGACGATGTGGAGGCCTCCGCGCTGTACCACCCGCTCGTGCTCGGGTTCGGTCGTCTGCTTCGCTTCCGCGAGGGCGGACGCCCGCGCCTCCGCGGGGGCGAGGGCGGGATCGAGCCCGTGCTTGCGCAAGATCTCCTTGGAGAGGAAGTCGGGATTGCCGCCGAGGAGGATGTCGGTGCCGCGCCCGGCCATGTTGGTGGCGATCGTCACCACGCTCTCGCGGCCGGCCTGCGCCACGATCTCCGCCTCGCGCTCGTGGTACTTGGCGTTGAGGACCTCGTGCTTGATGCCGCGCTTCTTGAGGAGCTTGGAGAGCTGCTCCGACTTCTCGATGGAGACCGTGCCCACGAGCACGGGCTGGCCCGTCTGGTTGCGGGTGATGATGTCGTCCACGACCGCGTTGAACTTCTCGCGCTCGGTCTTGTACACGACGTCCGGCTCGTTGATACGAACGAGACGGCGGTTGGTGGGGATGACGGTGACGCCGAGCTTGTAGATCTTCGCGAACTCCTCCGCCTCCGTCTCCGCGGTGCCGGTCATCCCCGCCAGCTTCGCGTACATCCGGAAGTAGTTCTGGAAGGTGATGGTGGCGAGGGTCTGGTTCTCGCGCTCGATGCGCACGCCCTCCTTCGCCTCCACCGCTTGATGGAGCCCGTCCGACCACCGCCGCCCCGGCATGAGGCGGCCCGTGAACTCGTCCACGATGATGATCTGGCCGTCCTTCACCACGTACTCGACGTCGCGGCGGTAGAGCGTGTGGGCGCGGAGCGCCTGGTTCACGTGATGGAGGATGGTGATGTGCTGGGGATCATAGAGGTTGTCGATGGCGAGCAGGCGCTCGCAGCTCGCCACCCCCTGCTCCGTCAGCGCCACCGCCTTGGATTTCTCATCGACGATGTAGTCGCCGACCTTTTCCGCTTCCACCTCGGAGAGCTTGCCCTCGACGATCGTGGCCGCCCGCTTCAGCTTGGGGATGATCCGATCGATGCGGTGGTAGAGCTCGGTCGATTCCTCGGCGGGCCCGGAGATGATCAGCGGTGTGCGCGCCTCGTCGATGAGGATCGAGTCCACCTCGTCCACGATCGCGTAGTGCAGCTCGCGCTGCACCAGCTCGTCCAGCGCGAACCGCATGTTGTCGCGCAGGTAGTCGAACCCGAACTCGTTGTTGGTGCCGTACGTCACGTCGGCCAGGTAGGCTTCGCGGCGCGTGCACGGCCGGAGCGCGGTCATGCGGATGTCCGGCGTCACGTAGTCCGGGTCGTAGAGGAACGACGCCTCGTGCTGGATCACGCCCACGGAGAAACCGAGCGCGTCGTAGATGGGCCCCATCCACTGCGCGTCGCGCTTGGCCAGGTAGTCGTTCACGGTGACGATGTGGACGCCCTTCCCGGTGAGCGCGTTGAGATAGGCGGGCAGCGTCGCCACCAGCGTCTTGCCCTCGCCCGTCGCCATCTCCGCGATGGTGCCTTCGTGGAGGACCATGCCGCCGATGAGCTGGACGTCGAAGTGGCGCATCCCGAGGCGGCGGCGCGCCGTCTCGCGGCACACCGCGAACGCTTCCTCGAGAAGATCGTCGAGCTCGGTCCCGTCGGCGAGCCGCTTCCGGAGCTCGTCCGTCTTCGCCCGCAACGCGTCGTCGCTCAGCGCCTGGATGGACGGCTCGAGCGCGTTGATGGCGTGCACGGACGGAGTCATCCGCTTGATGTCGCGCTCGTGCTTGGTCCCGAAGATCTTCTTGAGGACGGCGTCGATCATGTCCGCCTCATTATACAGGCCGCTCTCGTCACCGGCCGCTCACCCTCGAGGCGGTCGCGCCGCCGCCAGCAGCTGACGGGCGTGGCGAAGGGCGGCGTCGCTCGGCGGATCGCCGCCGAGCATCCGGCCGATCTCCGCCACGCGCTCGGGACCGCCGAGCGGGGCCACGGCCGCGCGCGTGCGCCCCGCCCGCACGCTCTTGCTCACGCGCAGATGATGGTGAGCGCGGGCGGCGATCGGCGCCAGGTGCGTGACGCAGAGGACCTGCCGCCCTTCCGCGGCCGCGGCGAGCTTGTCGCCCACCACGCCGGCGATGCCGCCGCCGATGCCGGCATCGACCTCGTCGAAGACCAGGGTCGGCACGCCGTCGCGGGCGGCGAGCACGGCGGTGACCGCGAGCATCGTTCGGGACAGCTCCCCGCCGGAGGCCACGCGCGCGAGCGGCGCGGGGCGGTCGCCGGCGTTGGCGGCGAGCCGGAACTCCACCCGGTCGAGCCCGCGCGCGGAGACGGTCGCCGGCTCGCCGCGCTCGGTGGTGGCCACGAACACGGCGCGTTCCATGCCGAGCGCGCGCAGCTCGCGTTGCACGCGCGGCCCCAGGCGCGCCGCCGCCGCCTCGCGCCGCTCGCTGAGGGCGAGCGCCGCCGCCTGAAGCTCGGCCGCAAGCTCCGCCTGGACACGTTCCTCCGCCGCCAGCACCTCGTCATGGCGCTCCAGCCGACGTAGCTCGGCCGCCGCCTCGTCGCGAACCTTCAACATCGCCGCCTCGCTGTCGCCGTACTTGCGCCTGAGGCGCGTGAGCGCGTCGAGGCGCTCGTCGATGGCTTCGAGCCGGCCCGGCTCGCACGTGATCTCTTCGCGCAACCGGCGGGCGATGCTCAGAGATTCCTCGAGGTGGACGCGGGCCGTTTGCAGCGGATCGGCGGCGGCCGCGAACGGCGGGTCGAGACGCGCGAGGTCCGACAGGATCCGGGCCGCGCGATCGACCCGGCTGCGCGCGGAAGCGTCGTCCTCGTCGAGCAGCGCCGCCACCTCCGCGAGGCCCGTGGTGAACCGCTCCGCGTGCTGGAGGCGACGTCGCTCCGCGCGCAGCTCCTCCTCCTCGCCTTCGCGCAACCGCGCGGCGTCGAGCTCGGACACCTGGAAGCGGAGGAGATCTTCGCGCTGCGCGCGGTCGCGCTCGGCGCCGCGCGTTCGCTCCACCGCCGCCGACGCCTCCCGGTACTTCGCATACAGCTCCGCCACGCGATCCCGCTGCTCTTCCGCCCCCGCGAAGCGATCGAGGACATCGAGCTGGCGGGCTGACTCGAGGAGGCGCTGATGCTCGTGCTGGCCGTGGACCTCGACGAGATGATCGCCCAGTCGTTCCAGCAGTCCGACCGTCACCGGCGAGTCGTTCACGAAGGCGCGGTGACGCCCGCTGCGCGCGAGCTCGCGGCGCACCACGAGGACTCCGTCTTCGAGGGCGAGCCCGGCTTCGTCTATCACCGAGACCGCCGTGCTTCCC
>Ga0114129_10010433_pt1 | contig 13248 bp, 7 predicted proteins | sample RhiMetdeltSRZDD1_FD_80071 | JGI IMG/M metagenome (GOLD analysis project Ga0114129, IMG submission 80071) | Populus rhizosphere microbial communities from Tennessee, USA - Rhizosphere MetaG P. deltoides SRZDD1 (version 2) (version 2) | ecosystem: Host-associated > Plants > Roots > Rhizosphere >...
CGCTGATCAACGGCGTGCAGATCGGCACGATCACCTACAGCTATCGCAGCATGGCCGATCAGAGCGCAGCCGCGACGCTCAACTACATCCTGAACTCCGGCATCAGCGCGATCGAGCTGATGAACGGACCGGCAGAAAGTTTTGCCGGCGCACCCGCGCCTCAACGCGCCGGCGGCGGCCGCCGCGATCAACCGCCGACAGCCGAACAGCAGGATGCGCAGCGGGCGGCGGCCGATCAGCTGAAGAAATGGCGGCTGTCGGCCTCGATGGACAAGTACAAGGCGCTGCGCAAGATGTACAACGATGCCGGCGTCACGATTTACGCGTGGAAGTGCCTGAATCCCTCGATGTCGGACGAGGAGCTCGAGTACGTGTTCAACGTCGCCGAGGCGCTCGGATGCACGCACACGACCGTGGAGCTGACCGAGGATGTCGCGCAGCTCAAGCGGATTGGCGCGTTCGCGGAAAAGCACAAGATCTACGCCGCCTACCACACGCACACACAGGGCAGCATGACCGCGTTCGATCAGGCGTTCGCGGTGTCGAAGGCGAACATGGCGAACGTCGACTTCGGCCACTATGTGGCCGGTGGCAACGTCGGAGGCTCTTCGGTCCAGTTCCTCGAGAAGCACCACGACCGGATCGCGAGCTTTCACCTGAAGGATCGGACAACGCCCGAGCACGGCGAGAAGAACCTTCCGTGGGGCACCGGTGACACGCCGCTCAAAGAGCTTCTCCAGACCGTCAAGCGCAACAAGTGGAAGATGCCGGCGACCATCGAGCTCGAGTACGACGTGCCGCAGGGATCGGACGCCGTAAAGGAAGTCGTCAACTGCCTTCACTACTGCAGACAGGCGCTCGCCTAGCCGCTGGACGCTCACGCGGCATGGCCGACCGCCAGCGCCATGACTGTCTGCGGCGTCGCTTCGTCCCGTCCGAGGATTCCGACGAGCGCGCCGCGACACATGACGGCGACGCGATCCGACATGGCGAGGAGCTCCGGGAGCTCGGACGAAATCATCAGAATCGCGACTCCCTGCTCGACGAGACGCTCCATGATCTCGTGGATCTCCGCTTTTGCGCCGATGTCGATGCCCTGCGTCGGTTCGTCGAGAATCAGCACCGCCGGGTGAATCGACAGCCAGCGCGCGAGGGCCACCTTCTGCTGGTTTCCACCCGACAGGCCGCCGACCGGCGCGTCGACCGAAGCCGCCTTGATTCGAAGCTGGTCGACGAACGTGGCGGCGACGCGCCGTTCGGCCTCAGCATCGATCAGCCCGGCGGTCGCAACGGCTGACAGATTGTTCAGCGTGGTGTTGCTGGCGAGCGACATGTCGGCGATCACGCCATGTTGTTGCCGATCTTCAGGGAGGTAGCCGATCCCGAGCCGCATCGCCTCTGCCGGTGACTCGATCGTCGCCGAGGCGCCGTTCACAAGAACCTCGCCGGCGTCGCACGGCGTCAGACCGAAGATCGTTTCGGCCAGCTCGGTACGGCCCGATCCCACGAGGCCCGCGAGGCCAAGGATTTCGCCGCGATGGACTGTCAGCGAAATCTGCCGCAGGCCGCGGCTCGTGTTCGACAGGCCCCGCAGTTCGAGCGCCGATGCGCCGAGCGGTACGGCACGTTTTGGATAGACCGCCGTCAGCTCGCGGCCAACCATGAGCTGCACGAGCTCGCGGCCGTCGATCGCGTCGCGCGGCCTCGTCGCGATCGACTCGCCGTCGCGGAGCACGGTGATGCGGTCCGCAACCGCGAAGACCTCGTCGAGCTTGTGCGAGATGTAGATAACCCCCGCGCCCTGCGCCCTCAGGCGCCGCACGACGTCGAGCAGCTGATCGACCTCGCGTCCGGTCAACGATGCCGTCGGCTCGTCCATGATCACGATGCGCCCGTTGGCGCCTATCGCCTTCGCGATCTCGACGAGCTGCCGCTCGGGCATGCTCAGCGTCTCGACGCGGCGATCGGGATCGATCGCGGCGCCGACCTGGTCGAGCAACTGGATCGCCCTTCGGCGATCTGCCGTCCAATTCACTCGACGCAGCGCAGGACGAACCCGCACCGCGGAGCTCGCGGAGGCCATAGAGAGAGTCGTGTTCTCTGCGCGTCGCGCGTGTTCTGGGGTTGATGGGGTGAGGGTGGTGGTCTGAAACCGCCCCCGCCCGGCGTCGACCGATAGCGCGATGTTCTCAGTGACCGTGAGGTCCGGAAACAGGACGGGGTGCTGGTAGATGGCCGCGATTCCCAGCGAGCGGGCTATCGCCGGGTCGATGTGCTGAACGGCCTGCCCGCCGACAATCAGCTTGCCCGAATCCGCGGTTTCGGCGCCGGTGATGATTTTGATCAGCGTCGATTTGCCGGCGCCGTTCTCGCCGACCAGTGCGTGAACTTCGCCAGCGCGCAGTGCGAACGAGACCCCTCGCAGTGCGTGCACGCCGGCGAAACTCTTCGAGACCTCCTCGGCCTCGAGCAGCAGAACAGACAACGACGAAGGATAACCTCTGGCGCGCTTACCAGGCCACCCGCACGCCAAGCTGCAGATTGCGGCGGTCGTCGGCCGTCGTGATCGTGCCGACGGTCGAATTCGAGATATTCGTGTCGGGATTGCCGAAGTTGTCGTGGTTGAGCAGATTGAAGAGCTCTCCGCGCACTTCCAGCCGTGCGCGGCCGATCGGGAAGCGTTTGCTGACGGAGAAATTCACCTGCTGCGTCCCGGGGCCACGGATCGTGTTGCGGCCGGCGGTACCTTGTGTCCCGGCGGCTGGGACGGTGTAGGCCGTGTTGTTGAACCAGTGCTCTGGCGTCGGGTTATCGAGAATGCCGAAGTTACCCGGCGTGACGAGGTTCACGCGCTGCGGCAGGAACGAACCGCACTGACAGACGTTGGTTGAAGAGACGCTCAGCGGAAACCCGCTGCCGAATCGCAGTATTCCCTGGACCTGCCACCCGCCGAGCACGTACGCGACGGGCCCGCCGCCCGACAGGAGCGGCTTCCCTGCACCGAACGGCAGCTCGTACCCGAAGCTGATCGCGGCTCGATGTCGCTGATCGTACCGCGCGTAGCTCTCGTCGGCGTTCAAATCCCACGCGTAGGCGGTGTCGTTCGCCTCGATCTCGCCGGATCCGTTGTCGACGCTCTTCGATAGCTGGTAGTTGCCGAGGAAGAACAAGCCGTCCGAGTAGCGCTTCTCCACACGGAACGACACGCCGTTGAAGCGTGCCCAGCCGGCGTCGGACGAGTACAGGATCGCCGACTGGAAGGCCGGGTACGGCACACGGGTGGCGATCGGCGTGGTGCCCGGCCGCGCCTGGTTGATGTTGTAGCGTTTGTGTTCGTTGTAGCTGCGGCTTCCGGTGTAGGCGACCTCGAAGAGATAGTTGTCGCCGAACGAGCGCTGGACGTTGCCGTTCCACTGCACCGTGTAGGCGGATCGGTTGCTCGGATCCATCGAGAACGGCGCCGGGAACTGCGGGATGTTGTTCAGCGAGGGGAACAACGTGTCGGCGTTCATGCTGAGATCGGTCCGCGTCGGCTGCAGCGAGTACTGGCCGTAGAACGGCGGCACGAGCCGTGAGAACTGCAGCTCGTTGAGATTCAGATTGTCGTAATAGACGCCGAATCCCGTACGGACAACGGTCTTGTCGTTCGCGTTGTACGCGAGACCGACCCGCGGACCCCAGTTGTTGAGATCCTTCTTCAGGATGCCCGCGGGAAAGTAGTTGTCCTGGTTGATGATGAGCGGCACCAGCTGCGCGGGCAGATTGCCGGGGACCTTGTGATAGGCGATCTTGCCGCTCGCCGCGTCGAACGATCCCTCGACGTCGTTGATCTCGTGCCACGGACCGAGGTACTCCCAGCGCAATCCCATCTGGAGCGTCAGCGCACGCGAGATTTGCCAGTTGTCGTCGATGAACGGCGCGAAGGTCGGCGAATGATACGTCGACCGCGAGCTGCCGAACGCGCCCGTACAGGTTGAGCAATACCCGAGCAGGAAGTCGGAGACCGGGTTGCCGGTGAACTGGCCGTTGAACGTGAACCCCCCGCGCGGCGGAACTTCGGTCAGGTGCTCGAACGATCGATACTGCGCCTGCAGGCCGAACCGGACGGTGTGGCTGCCTCTCACCCAGCTCGTCGCGTTCGACACGCTGAGGATGTTCTCCGTCGCACCCTGAGTGATGCCCCCTTCGCCGTTCCCGCTGAAGCCGCTGAGGTTGAAGCCAGGACGGCCGTAGTCCAGCGGGTCGGTCCCACCGGCCAGATTCTTCAATCCGATGTCGGCAACCCAATTGCGTCCGTCGAGGCTGATCGGCGCGTTCAGGTGGTAGGCGTAGTTGTACCCGACGCGGATCTCGTTGACGATGCTCTGCGAAATCACCCAGGTTTCACCGATGGCGAGATTGCGCCCCGTCTGCGGGAAGTTTGTGTAGGTGAAGGCGCCAGGATTGAGCTGCGCGCCCTTGTACAGGAGCAGCCGCGCGAACAGATTGTGCTTCGACGACAACACCTGGTCGCCCCGCACCGTCCCGGTGTCGGCGTCATCGGTGAAGTCTTTGATCGCGAGATAGTTGTTGACTCCTGGATTGTTGGGCGCCGGAATCGTGGGCGCGAGCACGCGGGCAAAGCTGGAGAAGCGGCCCGAAGGAATGACGTTTCCCGAAAACTGCTGTCCCGTCTGCGGATCGACGATCGGCGTCGAGAGGCTCGAAAAATTCCCCGCGACAAACGCCGGATTCGGCACGCTGGCGAACAGCGATCTGGCCTGCGTCGTCCGCAGACCTTCGTAGCCGCCGAAGACGAACAGCCTGTTCTTGGCGACCGGGCCGCCGAGCGTCGCGCCCGCCTGTTTGCGATCGCCCGGCTTCTGACCGAAATAGTTCGCCGCTTCGAGCTTCGTGTCTCGGATGTAATCGTAGCCCGAGCCGGTGAAGCGGTTCGTGCCCGACTTCGTGACGATCGACACAACCGCCTGACCCTGTCCGTACTCGGTCGTGAACGAATTGCGCAGGACGTTCACTTCCTGCACGGCATCGAGCGGAGGGTTGAGTGACAGGTTGTTGAACCGAAGCGACCGCACGTACACGCCGTCGATGGCGTAGTTCGTCGAGCTGTCACGACCGCCTTCCACGGTGACGTACTGGCTGCGGCTGCTGCCGGCGGCGCCGAACTGTGTGCCGCGATTGAACGCCTGCGGCGTTACGCCGGCCGAGAGCGCGGCGAACGCGAGGAGATTTCTGCCGGCGACGGGCAGATCCTCGATCTGCTTCTGCGTGATCGTCTGGCTCACCGACGCGTTCGATACCTGCAGCAGCGGCGACGCCCCGATGACGGTGACGCTCTCGGCCACACTCGCCAGCGACAGCGTCAGCGTTGGCTTTGCAATCTCTCCGTTCCGCAGTGTGAAGCCGGTGATCTCGACCGTCTTGAACCCGGACAGCTCGACTCGAATGGCATAGGTGCCGGATGGAAGATTCGGAACGGTGAACCGTCCTTCCGCGTCGGTCGTCGCCACACGTTGGGCGTTGGTGCCGGCGTTGACGACATTCACCGTGGCACCCGGGACCGCGGCGCGCGTGGAATCGAGCACCTGGCCGGCGATGCCGGCCGACGCGGATTCCTGCGCTCGCACGGCTGTACAGAACAGGATCATCAGCGCGGCCACGGTCAGGCTGCTCAGCCTGTCAAACATAGGCGAATCCTCCCTGTCAACACGGCGCGACATCGCGTGTTTGGATGACTTGTAAAGCCGCCGACCGAAATCGGTCAAACCAATTCACCGGCGTGGGTCTCGTTTGGCAGAGCGAAAGATGCCGTTCAATTAACTGGATCGGCTAAGCCATACAACGACATGGAGTAAGCCATGAAAATGGTCTAGAGTGTTGGTTCGCGTAGCGCGATCGTTTCAATCGCCACGTTGTAACATCTGCAACCCGGTCCGACGCGATTGAGGTGCCTGCATGTCGTCGAAGGCGACGGCTCGTGATCCGTATCTGGTGAAGTCGGTCGTGCATTCGTCGCGCGTGCTCTCGGCGTTCCGCGCATCTGGTGAGGCGCTGCCGCTTCGAGAAATCTCCGCACGCAGCGGGCTGCCGAAGAGCATGGCCTTCCGCCTCCTCTACACGCTGGAACGTTGCGGGATGATCGAAAAGGTCGGCGAGAACCTCTATCGATCGTCGCTGCGTCCTTTCAAGCAGCGGTTGTATCGAATCGGCTACGCGGCGCAGGGCACCGATTACCAGTTCTCGAAGGAGGTGTCGGCGGGGCTCCAGCGCGCCGCCGCGGCCGAAGGCATCGAGCTGATTTGCGTCGACAACCGCTACAACCCCAAGATCGCGCAGCGCAACGCCGACGTGCTCGTCCGTGAGCGCGTCGATCTCGTCATCGAATTCCAAACCGACGAGCAGATCGCGCCAATCGTCGCGGCAAAATACCGCGAGGCGAACATCCCGCTCATCGCGATCGAGATTCCGCACCCCGGCGCAACCTACTTCGGCGCGAACAACTACGAGGCGGGCTTGATCGGCGGACGGTATCTGGGTCGCTGGGCGAAGCACTGTTGGAACGGCGACGTGGACGAGATCGTCCTCGTCGCGTTGAAACGGGCGGGCAGCCTGCCGCAAATGCGCTTGACGGGCATTCTGGTCGGCATGAAGGAGGTCTGCCCGCACCTCGAAGACCGGCGCGTCACGTATCTCGACGGCAACGGCGTGCTCGGCGACAGCTTCGAAGCGATGCGCAAGCACCTTCGCACGAGCAAGTCGCGGCACATCGTCGTCGGGGCGATCAACGATCCGAGCGCGCTTGGTGCGCTGCGGGCGTTTCAGGAGGCCGGACGCACCGAGGCGTGCGCGATCGTGGGCCACAACGCCTCACCGGAAGGCCGCGCGGAGCTCCGCCAGCCGGGTACACGTCTCATCGGGTCGGTCGCCTATTTTCCGGAAAAGTACGGAGACCAGATCCTGAAAGTCGCGCTCGACATCCTTCATCGCCGTCCGGTACCTCCGGCGGTCTTCGTGAAGCACCAGATGGTGACCGCGGAGAACGTGAATCACATCTACCCGAACGACGAATTGATGGGGGTGTCGGCGGCCGCGCTCGCCTGACTTACCGCAGAAAGGCTTCCGCCAGCCCGCCGTCGACCGGGATCACGTGGCCGGTCGTCTTTGCGCTCGCATCACCGGCCAGCCAGCAGATCGCTCGCGCACAGTCCTCGGGAGAGATCGGCCGTCGCGTGATGGTGCGCTGCGCGTAGAACTCGGCCAGCTTCGCCCGCAGCGCCTCCGTCGTTTCATCGTCGGCGAACGCGACGTTGTATTTCCTCAACGAGCTGATGACGCGATCGCGAGGAAACATCGCCGAGCCGGCGACGACCGTGGCCGGCGCGATGCCGTTGACTCGCACCAGAGGTCCGAGTCCCACCGCGAGCTCGCGAATCAGATGGTTGATCGCCGCCTTGCTGACGTCGTACGGCTCGCTGCCTGACTTCGGGACGACCGCATTCGCCGAGCTGGTGAGCACGATCGAGGCCGGCAGACCCTGGGCCCTGAACACACGCGCGGCTTCGTCGGCGAGCACATGATTGCTCGTGACGTTGATGTGCAGCGTTCTGGCCCACGCCGCTTCGGATGCGCGGCCGGACGGCTCCGGCGTCGGGTAGACCGCGGCGGTGTTGACGATGATGTCGACGCCGCCGAACTCGAGCACCGCGCGGCGCAGCGCCAACGCGATGCTGTCGCGTTCAGTCAGGTCGAGCGCAGACGCCAGGCCCGATTCATCGGATGAGAGCTTCCGAGCGTCGGCCCACGTCGCCTCGGCCGACACCTCGTTCTGGTCGGCGACAACCACGTGACCGCCGCGCTTCGCGATCTCGATTGCGACCTCTCGGCCGATCCCGCTGCCGCCGCCCACCACCACCGCGATCTTCCGGCTGAATTCGCGCTCCGCGGGCATCCGCTGGAGCTTCGCCTCTTCGAGGGCCCAGTACTCGATGCGAAACGCTTCGGACCGCGGCAGCGCCACGTAGTTGTGAAAGCTCGTGAACTCGTTCGCCTGCTGGGGCCGACGCGCCTGCGGCAGCGGACCACGCGGCGGCTTGTCGTCTTCGAGCGCGTTGGCACCCGCCATCACGTGAATGGCATTGACGAAGAACTCCGTCGTAATCCGTGCCTCGCGCTTGTCCTTGCCGAAGCCGAAGACGCCGAGGCCTGGAATCACCACGACCGACGGATTCGATCCGCGAACGGCCGGCGAATCGGGCTCCGCGTTCGAGGTGTAGTACGCGAGATACGCCTGCCGATAGCTCGCCAGACGTTCGGCGATGCGCTGCTGCAGATCGTCGATGGCGTCGCGTGCTGGATTCCACGGCACGAACATTGGCGAGATCCGCGTCCGCAGAAAATGATCCGGACAACTCGTACCGACCTGGCACAGCTCTTCGGCCCACGCGCTGTTCGCGAACGCCAGCGCTTCATCCGACCGTTCGAAATGGGCGATCACGCGCTGCGCCTTCGCCCGGTCCGAAGAGTCGCGAACCTCGGTGGACAAGCGTGTCGACAGGAGGCCGCGCAAGTACGGCAGGATAGCGGCGGCCGCCGACTCGCGATCCACCGTTGCCGTCACCGCTGCGCCTCCGAACCGCCTGCCGCCGCGGCGTCGCATATGCTCGTCGACGAATTCGCCCATCTGATCGATCGTCCTGATGCTGTTCACATAGCACTCACGCTGCGTGGCGCCCCAGGTGAACAGACCGTGACTTCCCAGCACGATCCCGTCGCAGCCCGCGTGATCCGCGACAGCCTGCCGAAGCATCAGCGCGAGCTCGAAGCCTGGACGCTGCCACGGCACCCAGCCGATCCGGCGGCCAAATTGCCGGTTGAACTCGTCCAGCTTCTCGCGCCCGTTGGCGCTCGCGGCCAGCGCAATCGCCCAGTCCGGGTGGAGGTGATCGACGTGATCGAACGGCAGGAACGCGTGGAGGGGCGTATCGATCGACGCGGCGACGCGGTTCTCCCCGAACGCGCAGAGCGGGTAGAGGCCGACCATCTCGTCTTCGTGCGCCTCACCGCGATAGCGCCCGACCAGCCGTTCGAGGTTGTCGAGGCGGAGGACGGCGAATCCCGACCTGCCGATCGATCGGAGATCGCCGCCGCTGCCCTTCACGGCCAGCACACGAACCGGTTCTCCGGTCAATGGATCGGCCAGATCGAATTTCGAGCTGGTGTTGCCGCCGCCGAAGTTCGTGATCCGCAGGTCGGCGCCAAGAAGGTTCGATCGATAGCGCAGCAGGTTCAATGGATCGTCAGCGAGGCGCGCCGCCTCCTGCTCCTCCCACAAATCCTGCAGAAATCTCGTATCCGCCGTGCCGGCGTCACGCACAGGTGAACTCCACGTAGTCCCGGAAGCGCCGAAGCTGCTCGTTCCAGCGATCGGTCGCGGACGGCTCGAAGCGCTCGACCGGGAACGATCGCTCGATGACCGCCCGTGCCTCACCCAGAGAGCCGACCGCGCCGGTCGCGAGCATCTGCATCGCGAGGTTGCCCAGCGCCGTCGCCTCGACCGGTCCCGCGAGTACCGTCCGGCCGGTCGCGTCGGCGGTGAACTGATTCAGCAGCCGATTGCGCGAGCCGCCGCCGACGATGCGGATCTGCTCAAACTGGCGACCGGTCAGCCGCTCGAGCGAATCGAGCACGACACGGTACTTGAGCGCCAGGCTCTCGAGAATCGCGCGCGCGTACGCCGGCGGCCCCGCCGGCTCGGGCTGCGATGTCTGCCGACAGTACTTCGCGATCTGCGCCGGCATGTCGGCCGGGTTCAGGAACGCGTGGTGATCGGGATCGATGAGCGAGCCGAACGCCAGCCGATCGTCGGCCGCCGCTGAAAGCAGCGTGTCGTATTCGAGCTTCTGCCCGTGCGCCGCCCACGACCGGCGGCACGACTGCAGCAGCCATAGTCCGGTGATGTTCTTCAGGAGACGGATCGTGCCGCACACGCCGCCTTCGTTCGTAAAGTTCAAGTCGCGTGCCTCCGCCGTGATCACCGGCGCGTCGGTCTCGGTCCCGAGCAGCGACCATGTGCCCGAGCTGATGAACGCCGTCGACCCGCCCGCGCAGACGGCGGCAACAGCCGACGCGGTGTCGTGACACGCCGGGGCGACGACTGGCGTGCCGGCGTGCGCCGGCGCGACGTCGCCCCGGAGAGGCGCCACGACCGTGCCGGGCTGGACAATCTCGACGAGCACTCTCGTCGGCAAACCGATTTCTGCCAGGAGGCGCGTCGCCCACTTCCGCTCCCGCGCGTCGACGAATTGCGTCGTCGTGGCGACGGTGTACTCCGAACAGAGTCGTCCGCTCAGCCAGTAGTTCAAGAGGTCTGGAATCGTGACGAGCGCCTGCGCCGCATCGACGACTCTCGGCGTCAGAAGACAGGCCGCATAGAACTGGAAGAGGGTATTGATTTGAAGGAACTGGATGCCGGTGATCGCGTACACCCGCTCGCGGCTGACGCGTTCGAAGACCGCTTCCATCATGCCTTCGTTGCGCAGGTCGCGATAGTGGTACGGATTCTCGAGGAGGTTGCCGCGCTCGCCGATCAGCGCGTAGTCGACGCCCCACCCGTCGACGCCGATGCTGGCCAGCGGCACGTCAGCCGCGTCCTCGAGCCCTCGTCCGACTTCCTGCCAGAGCCGGAGAATGTCCCAGTACAGCGATCCGTTCTGTCGGATCGGCTCGTTCGGAAACCGCCGGACCTCGCGGACGTCGAGCACGCCTGCGCGCAGGCGGCCGAGCAGCGCTCGTCCGCTTTCGGCGCCGAGATCGAATGCGAGAAACGACTCCCTCACAGCTTCCTGAGAAAGATATTGCGAAGCTCCAGCTTCATCGGCGGTCCGACGTGCATCTGGAACCCGAGCAGACCGCCGAGCGCGCGGTTCTTCACGTCGTCGTCGACCAACATGCTCGTCACGGCGCCGTTCAGAATCTGAATGATCATGTTGCCGCGCGCGATGATGTGCACCTGATTCCAGTCGTTGGTTTTGATGACGGCCTTCAACTCGTCGGCGCTCTGCTGCAGGTTGCCGATCACTCTCGGCCGGCCGCCGTCTGGCACGTACACCGCCTGGCCGCGCATCGCAAGGAAGCCGCGGCCGCGCTCCTCGTAGATCTGCCCGGTGTACTGATTCGCAAAGTCGATGTCGGCCTGGTAGCCCTTCATCACCCACTTGCCGATCTCGGGGCCCGCCGGCAGCTGAACGCTGCGGAACTGCACGCCGCTGTTGGTGGAGTTCATCCGGAACTCGACCTTCAACTCGAAGTCCGCCGGCTCGCCCCCGCGCCAGATCAGGAATGTGTTCTGCTTCACCGGGTTCTGTTCGGTGCTCTGGCCGACGATCGTGCCGCTTTCGGCGCGCCACAGGGTCGGATCGCCATCCCACCCTTTCAGGCTCGCGCCGTCAAAGATCGATTCAAAGCCGGCGTGATCGCCGAGGACCAGCGGCTCCGCACCGCGCAGACCCTGACCGCGTCCCGCCGGCGTCTGCCCTTGACGTGCCGGAGAGGAGGGCGGCTGTGCCGCCGCCGACACGACGGCTGACACGACGATTGCGAGAACGACATGTTTCATAAAGCACCTGCCCGCTGGGCGACGGCGACTGTCTCCCAGCGACCTGTCCTGGCCGATTGCAGCACGGCGTCGGTGACGTAATCGGTCGCGAGACCGTCCCGGAACGTTGGCGCTGCACTCCTGCCCTGCGCCGCCGCGTCGAGGAAATCGGCGAACTGGTGGATGAACGTGTGCTCGTAGCCGATCTGCAGGCCCGGCACCCACCAGTGCTTCATGTACGGATGTTCGCCGTCGGTGACATGTACGCTCCGCCAGCCGCGCAGCTCTCCTTCATCGCGATGATCGAACCACTGCAGCCGATGAAGGTCGTGGAGGTCCCATCGGGCCGAGGCATGCTCGCCGTTGATTTCGAGCGTGTAGAGCGCTTTGTGACCGCGCGCGTACCGCGTCGCTTCGAACAGCGCGAGCGATCCGTTCTGGAATCGCCCGAGAAACGCGCTCGCATCGTCGATGCCCACAGGTTCGACGCGACCTGTCAGGTTGTGCTTGCGCTCCTTGATGAACGTCTCGGTCATCGCCGTGACGTCCGTCATCGGCCCATTCAACCAAAGCGCCGTGTCGATGCAATGGGCGAGCAGGTCTCCGGTGACACCGCTGCCCGCGACCGCGACGTCGAGGCGCCAGAGCCCTTCGCCGCCCTGCGGGAGATCCTTCGAGATCGTCCAATCCTGAAGGAACTGCGCGCGGTAATGGAAAATTCGTCCGAGCTTGCCCTGCGTGATCAGGTGCTTCAGGAGCGTCACCGCGGGGACGCGGCGATAGTTGTACCAGACCGAATTCGGGACGCGCGCCGACTCGACGGCAGCAACCATCTTCTCGGCCTCGGCCGCATTGCGGCCGAGTGGCTTCTCGCATAGCACCATCTTTCCCGCGCGCGCTGCCGCGACCGCAATCTCCGCGTGCGTGTCGTTGGGGCTCGCGATGTCGATGAGGTCGATGTCTTTGCGGTCGACCAACGCGCGCCAGTCGGTCTCAATCGACTCGTAGCCCCAGTTCGCCGCGAACGACTTCACACGATCGACGTTCCGCGCGCACGCCGCCTTGAGGACCGGCTCGTACGGCACGTCGAAGAATCGCGGCGCCTGCAGGAACGCGTTCGAATGTGTCCGGCCCATGAAGCCGTACCCCACCAGGCCGACGTTCAGTTTCTTTTTCATGTCCGACCCACCTGACCTGCCTGCCCTAGACGGCCGCGGGCACCCGGGCGTCCCAGCCGTGTGCGCTCCGCACGTCAATCAGCAACCGCAGCACGTCGTTCCACGTCTTCGGCTGCATCATCGTCGCGTTCGGGAACATGCAGCCATCCCAGCAGATGTGTTCGAACGCTTTCGCCGGCTCCCCGCGCTCGTCGCGCATCCAGAATCCCGCGTGATGGACGACATCGAGCTTGCCGTTGGGATCCGTCGGCAGACAGTGACGACCCGTCTTGTCGTGGGTGCCGGATCCGAAAACTGTCGCGTCGTTCTGCGCGACGTGAAAGTCGATCGTCCACGGCCGCAACGCCCTCGTCATCGCTCGCAGCGCTTCGTCGAGCGTCTGCCGGTCCTTCCAATCGTAGTTCTCCGGCAAGAGCCGGTCTTCCGGCGCGTTGTAGCCCATCGTGAACAGAAGCGTGTGCGCCATGTCCGCCTGAA
>Ga0114129_10010434_pt1 | contig 13248 bp, 15 predicted proteins | sample RhiMetdeltSRZDD1_FD_80071 | JGI IMG/M metagenome (GOLD analysis project Ga0114129, IMG submission 80071) | Populus rhizosphere microbial communities from Tennessee, USA - Rhizosphere MetaG P. deltoides SRZDD1 (version 2) (version 2) | ecosystem: Host-associated > Plants > Roots > Rhizosphere >...
GTGACCGACTCCGACGGCCGGTTCGATCTTCTCGGAACGCACACGCGTGAGCACGGCGGCCCGATCCGGATCGATGAAAAACGGGACAAGCATCCCGCCCGCTATACGGGCACGATCGACGGGGAGACGATGGCGTTGACGGTCACGCTGACCGACTCGGCCGCGCCGGCCGTCACCTTTACGCTGACGCGCGGCCGGATCGGCCGGATCGTTAAGTGCCTCTAGCCCGCCGAGGAGTCTCCGGGTGAAACGAGACCGGGTCGCGGCGGCGCTCCTCTCGGCGATCATCGCGGCCGCGCCGCTCGCTCTCGCGGGTCCTTCGCCGTCGGCGTGCGCGGCGATGAGCTGTTGCGCGGGAAGAGGCGGATCCTGCCCGATGCACGCCCCGACCAACGGTCCCTCTTTTCGAACCTGTCGCTCGAACCCCGAGGCGCTGCCGGGGGCGGCGAGGGTCACGCTTTCATTACCGACTCGCGTCGCCGCGAACGGCGAAAACCACTTCTGCCGAAAGCTCACGGATGCTTTCGCGCCGCCGCCCCTTTGGCGTCCAACCGACCCCGCCGTCCCCCCTCCCGAACGGCTCGCCTAGCACTTCTCTCGTCCGAAAAAGGAGGGAACTCATGGCGACGCCACTGCGGCGGGCGATGTCGCTCGCCCCGCTCGCGCTTCTTCTCTCCGCGATGCCGCTCTTCGCGCATCACGGCCGGGACTTTCTGCTGCTCGAATCGCCCGAGCTTCCGCATCCGGGCGGCGTGTTTCTCGTGACGTCCGAGCATTACTTCACGGGCAACGGGGAGTCCGAATTCGAGGAGGAGCCGGCCTTTCTCGTCGGTCTCTCGCAGCGCTGGGCCGCCGAGGTCCACGCCCACGTCGCGAAGGAGGAGGGCTCGTCGTTTCACCTCGAGTCGGTCTCGCCGACCATCCACTGTCGCTTCTGGGCGAGCGACACGTGGGCGGCCGCCTTCACCGCCGAGTACGAGATCGCGCATCATCGCGACGAACCCGATACGGTCGTCGCGCGCGGCGTGGTCGCCCGGTCGATCGGCGACGGCCTGCTCGCGTTCAACGCGGAGTGGGACCGGCAGGTCCGTCACGGCGAACGAAGCTTCGCGGCGTTCGCGCTGGGCTATCGCCCGGACCTCGAGGCCCGTTGGAGCTGGGGGGTCGAAGCGCGGGGCGCGACCCACCACGCCGAGCCGAACGAGATCGTGCTCGGGCTCTACGGGAACGTCGCGGACTGGTTCTCGGTGAAGGTCGGCGCCGGAACCGGCTTCGGGAGCGGACGCCCGGACTTCGTGCTTCGAACGGGATTCGTGATCCGGTTCAGCGGCGGCCGTTGACGACCGCGTACGCCCGCACCGGGAAGCTTCCCATTCCCCGGAACGGCGCGGGCGCGCAGTGGAAACGAAAGCCGTGCGGAGGAAGCGCGTCGAGGTTCGTCAGGTGCTCGACGATCGGGATCTCCGCCTCGAGGAGGAGCGTGTGCGCCGAACGGGCGCCGTCGCGGGTGTCGTCGATGTTGAGCGAATCGATTCCGACGAGCGCCGGCCGCGCGGCGACGAGCCGGCGCGCCGCGTCACGGGTCAGATACGGATGGCCCTCGAAGTAGGCCGGCGTACCCCACTGCCGGCTCCATCCGGTGTGGACGAGCACCGCACGGCCTTCCAGGTCGAGTCGGTCGAACCGGTCGGCGCCGACGGCGCGGCCCGCGCCGGTCGCATCCACGACGACGCCCTCGAGGTCCGCGAGCTTCTCGAGCGGGAGCGAACCCACGTCCTTCCCCTCCGCGAACCGGTGGAACGGCGCGTCCACGTACGTTCCGGTGTTCGCGACCATGTCCACCCGGCCGATCGCGAACGTGGTGCCCTCGGAGTAATTGGCGCGGGAAGCCTCCCTCGTGAGGAAGTCGGTGACGATCGGGCCGGGAAGACCCTTGTAAGTCACCATCCCGGGCTCGATCCGGTGACTGACCTCGACGAGATAGGTCATCGAATGGCCGCGACGGAAGCGAACGGCAGCTCGGCGCGAAGGAAATCCTTCACGCCCGCGGGCCCGCGCAGGTCCAGCCGCATCGTCGGGACGCGGTTCTCGAAGATCAGGCCGAGCTCGAGAAAGGGACAGCAGGCGCGCTCGAGATCCATCCACTCCGCCAGCCGCAGGAAGACGTACGGCCGCGCCGGGAAGCGCACCGCGAGGCCGTCGGGGAGCTCCTCGACGTTCGTGACGGCGCCCGCGAGCTCCCGCACGAGGTCCGCGTGTCGTTCGCGCTGTTTCGCGTCGAGCGCATCCAGCCGGCAGGCGAGCGCGGCGTCAGGCACGGGATCCCGTCCGCGTCCGGTCGCGGAAGAGCCGTTTGAGGAGCTGGATCTGGCCCGCGTGATACACGTCATGAGCCGCGATCCCGTAGACGAGCGTGTCGATCCGGTGCCGGCTGCCGCGCGAACGCTCGCCGAGCGCCTTCGGCGAGAGCGTCGTGACGACGTCGCGCAATCGGCGATGCTGCTCGTCGAGCATCGCGACGTCGGCGCGCCAGGCTTTCTCGGTCGGAGGCGACGGCTCCTCGAACCAGTTGCTCCCCTCGAGCGGGAAGGATCCGCGCCGCGCACCGGTCAGCCGGCGCCAGTTCGCGTACTTCCAGTACGCCGCGTGCCGCACGATGTCCCGGATGTTGTGCCGGTCGGGTCCCGGCCGCCATACCGCCTGCGCCACCGGCACTCCGCGGAGCGACCCCTTCAGGTTGGGGCCGTGCCACGCTCTCTTTTCGTATCCCTCGTCGAGGATCCGGAGAAGCAGCGAGAGATGGCCTTCTCCGTTCCGGCTGCTCGCGCGCCGCGGCCTCACGGTTTCTCCGCGCGCGTCCAGACGATGTCGCGGCCGTCGCGCCGGTCGATGATGCGCACCGCCCGGCCGGTGGCGTCGAGGACGAAGATCTTGCGGGTCCGCGCGGAATCGCTCTTCGCGGCGGGCGCGGTCAGGCCGAGAACCGCGACGGCGAGGAGCGCCGCCGCGCTCACGCGAGCTCCTCGAAGTACTTCGCGTAAGCGGCGATCCCGCCGCTCGCCTGGCGCCAGTCGAAGTGCTCGTTGGGAGCGTGGTAACCGTGCTCCGGAAGAGAGACGTCGAGAAACGCGATCGGGCAATCCAGAACCTTCTTCATCGTCACCACCGCTCCGATCGATCCCCCGCCGCGGATGAACGCGGCCGGCTTGCCGAACGCGAAGAGCATCGCGCGCTTGATCGCCTCGGCGTACGGCCCGGTGGTGTCGCCCCGGAACGGCTGCGCGCTTCCACCCGCGATCACGTCGACGTCCGGGTTCTTCTTCTTCACGAAGTCGCGCACCAGGCGGGCGATCTTCGCGGGCTTCTGGTTCGGAACGAGCCGGCAGGAGACTTTCGCCTCCGCGCGGTGCGGGACGATCATCTTGACGCCGGTTCCCGTGTAGCCTCCCGTGACCCCGTGGACTTCGAACGTGGGCTGCGCCCAGATCCGCTTGAGCACGTCGAGCGCGTCCTTCGAACGGAGGGACTTGAATCCGAAGTCCTTCTGGAACGTGCGGACCGAGAACCCGCTCCGCCGGAATTCCTCGAGCTCCTTGCGGGACGGCGGCTCGACGTCGTCGTAGAAACCCGGAATCTTCACCCGGCCCGTCTTCGCGTCGTAGATCTCGGACACGAGCTGCATCAGCTCGCCGATCGGATTGCGCGCAGCGCCGCCGGTGGTTCCCGAGTGTGTCTCCGCCCTTCCCGTCTCGAGCACGAGCTGAAACGCCTGCATCCCCCGCAGACCCGACGTGGAGGCCGGATGGTTGCTGTCGAGCCACAGCCCGTCGCCGACGAGCACCGAGTCGGTCACGAGTTCCCGGCCGAGGGCCCGGAGGCCCTCCTCGAAGTTCGGCGAGCCGATCTCCTCCTCGAATTCCCACAGGAACCGGATCTCGATCGGGACGTCCGCCTCCCGCGCCGCGAGCGCGCCGAAGACCGCGCAGAGAGCCGGTCCCTTGTCGTCGGTCGCGCCGCGGCCGTAGTACCGACCGTCTTTTCGGACGAGGCGGAACGGATCCGTATCCCAGGGCTCGGTCTCGCGGGAGGCCGGCTGGACGTCGATATGGTTGTACACGGTGACGGTCGGGACGCCGGACCGCGGCGCGGGAAGAGTCCCGTGCACGACGGGATTCCCCTTCGTTTTCACGACCGTCACCCGCGCGCCCGCGTCCTTCAGGATCCGGCGCGCGAGCTCCACGCCCGCGTCGATGTCTCCCCGGCGATCCGCTTCGGAGGAGACCGTCGGCGTCTCCACGAGCTCCGTCAGGAGCGATTCGTATCGCCCCCGCCCGTGCTCGGCGAAACGCGCGAGATCGTCGCGTCGGAGCTTCGCCCCCGTCATTCGTGCACCTCGTAATGCGTCACCGTAGGCTCCTTCTCGAGCAGAAATTCGTCGTCCTCGGGATAGTAGACCGCGCGCTCCGGATCGGGACCCGCGAAACGCCGGACCGCGTCATACCCGTCCCAATACGAGAGCAGCAGGAACTCGGCGACGTCTCCGTCGATCCGAAGCAGGACTTCGACCCCGCGGTTTCCCTCCGTGGCGCGATATCCCGCGAGGCCTTTGCGGCGAAGGAAGTCGAGGTAGCCGGCGGCCTTCGCCGCCGGCGTCCGTCCGCGCCAGATCCGCGCGATCGGCCGGGACGCCGCGCTCACCTCGCGGTGGCCGCCTGCCGGGGGACGGCCGGGGTCCCCGCGGGGGATGCCGAGGAAACGGCCAGACGTGCGGCGGGCGCCGCGGATCGCGCCCCGTACCGGATGATGAGCGCCACCGCGGCGACGATGACTCCCGCCGCGAGCGCGGTGCGCAGCGTCATCGCCTCCCCCGCAAACGCCCAGCCGAGCAACACCGCGACGACGGGGTTGACGTAGGCGTACGTCGACACACGGGCCGCCGTCGTCGCGCCGAGAAGCCAGATGTACGCCGTGAATCCCACGAGCGAGCCGAACACGATCAGGTAGCCGAGCGAGACGAGCGATTTCGCCGACAGTGCGGCGAGGGTGAGCCGTCCCGCCTGCCCGGTCGAGAGGCCGAAAAGGGCGAGCCACACGCCGCCCGCGATCATCTCCATGGCGGCCGCGAGGAAGCCGGACTTCGGGAGCTTCGCGGTGCGGGAGAGAAGCGACCCGAAGGCCCAGGAGAACGATCCGAGGAGAAGGGCCCCGGCGCCGAGGGCGTCCACGCGTCCCGCGAGCCTTCCGGGTACGAGCAGGAGGGCCAGGCCGCCGAGCCCGAGAACCAGACCGGCGATCACGGCCGTCGCCGGACGGCGACCCCCGTTGCGAAGGCTCTCGATGATCGCCATCCAGATCGGCACGGTCGCAACGAGAAGCGACGTGACCCCCGAGGGAACGCGGGTCTCCGCCCAGACGACGGCTCCGTTCCCTCCGAGAAGCAGGAGTCCGCCGACGACCGCCGCAGCGCGCCAGTTCTGGAAGGACGGCCGCGGCGCGCCGCGCAGACGCGCCCACGCATAGAGGATCGCGCCGGCCACCAGGAAGCGCGCGGCGGCCATGAGGTGAGGAGGAATCGTCTCGATGGCGAACCGGATCCCGAGGTAGGTCGAGCCCCAGATCAGGTAGACGGCCGCGAACGCGGCGACGATCTTTCCCTGGCGCGGCTCGATCCCCGTCGTTGCGTCAAGCACTGACGGCCTCCGCTTCCTCCTCGACCGCGATCGGCAGCTCGGACGTCTCCTTCACGGTTTCCAGGACGATCGTCGTGCGCGTCGACGTGATCGTGCCGATCTTCCCGAGCCGCTCTCGCAGGAGTCGGCCGAGCGCTTCGGTGTCGGCCGCGCGGACCTTCACGAGGAAGCAATCTTCGCCGGCCACGTGATGAACTTCGAGCACCTCCGGGATCTCGGCGAGCTTCTCGGCGGTCTGGATGCCCCCGGGGCGGTCGTTCGAGCGCACGAACGTGAAGGCGACGAGACCGAGACCGACCTCGTGCGGCTCGATTCTCGCCGTGTACCTCTGGATCACGTCCCGCTCCTCGAGCTTTCGAATCCGCTCGAAGACCGCCGACGGCGCGAGCCCGACCGTGCGGGCGATCTCGGCGTTGGAGGTCCGGGAGTTGCCCTGCAGTATCGTCAGAATTTGCCTGTCAAGATCGTTGATCATTCTGAAAAGAAGTATTACAGGAGAACGATCATCAGTTCAAGAGGCCAAATTGTGACTATCTGTCGCGTCCAGTGAGGCTGCATTCCCTGTTGCCATGGACCGTTAGAACCGCGTGTCTGCGACTTTGGTTGCGGACCGGATGTGCCGGTCGGTTCGTTATGCTCGACCGTTCAAATTCGTCGAAGTTCTGGAATGCGGGGGCCGCTTCTTGTCGAAAGTCCAGACATCCTCGCTCGACGCCTCTCGCCTCGGCGCGAGAAGGCTGGTGGTGATCGGAGCCGGGCCCGCGGGTTTGACCGCGGCATACGAGGCGACGCGCCTCGGGCTCGAGGCGGTCGTTCTCGAGAAGAGCGGCGACGTCGGCGGGCTCGCGCGGACGGCCGTCTACAAGGGCTTCCACTTCGACATGGGTGGCCACCGGTTCTTCACGAAGGCGGCATCCGTCGAGAAGATCTGGCGCGACGTCCTCGGCGCGGACTTCCTTCGGCGTCCGAGACTCTCGCGGATCTACTACCGGGGCCGCTTCTTCCGGTATCCGCTCCGCCCCGGAAACGCGTTGAAGGGGCTCGGCCCATGGCAGACCCTCGCGATCGCGGCGAGCTATCTGAAGTGGCAGCTCTTCCCGTACCCGGAGGAAGACACTTTCGAGCAGTGGGTCACGAACCGCTTCGGGCGCCGTCTCTTTCGCACGTTCTTCCAGACCTACACGGAGAAAGTCTGGGGGGTGCCGTGCTCCGAGCTCAAAGCGGAATGGGCGGCGCAGCGAATCAAGGATCTTTCGTTGAAAACGGCTCTCCTGAACATGTTCGGACGCCGCGCGACGACCATCAAGACGCTGATCGAGGAGTTCGACTACCCGCGGCTGGGACCGGGCATGATGTGGAAGGCGGTCCGGGACGCCGTCGTCGACGCCGGGGGGTCGGTGGAGCTCGATCGCGACGTTCTCCGTATCGAGCACGACGGGGGGCGCGTCCTCCGGGTCCGGGTCTCCTCCAAAGGCGGAAGCGAGGGCGTCTCCGGGACCGACTTCGTATCGAGCATGCCGATCACCGAGCTCGTCCGGAAGCTCGATCCCCCGGCACCACCGGCGGTTCTCGAAGCGACGCGGGCGCTGACGTATCGTGACTTCCTGACCGTCTGTCTGATCGTGAACCGCGCCGACCTCTTTCCGGACAACTGGATCTACGTGCACGACCCGAACGTGCAGGTCGGCCGCATCCAGAACTACCGGAACTGGAGCCCGGCGATGGTGCCCGACGCCGCCAAGACGGGCCTCGGGCTCGAGTACTTCTGCACCGAAGGCGACGCCCTGTGGCGATCGTCGGACGCGGAGCTCGTCGCGCTCGGAACGCGCGAGATTGACGCGATCGGGCTCGCGCAAGGCGAAGACGTCGAGGACGGCTACGTCGTCCGGGTCCCGAAGGCCTATCCGATCTACGACTCGGCCTATCGCGAGAAGCTCGACGTGCTCCGGTCGTACCTCGCGGGATTCTCGAACCTGCAGACGATCGGCCGGAACGGGCTCCACCGCTACGACAACCAGGACCACGCGATGCTCACGGGGATGCTCGCCGCGCGCAACGTCGCGTTCGGCGAGCAGAACGACGTCTGGGGGATCAACGCCGATCCGGAATACCAGGAGGAGGCCCGTCTGGAGGTTCTGGCGCCGGTGTTCGCGAAGGTCGACCGGGTCGCTCTCGGCGCGGCCGTGGGCGCCCTCGCGGCCGCCGTTCTCTTCGGCGCGAGCCTCTTCCTCGTGCTGAAGGGCGGACCGCACGTGGGTCACAACCTGAAGCTCCTCGCGCAGTACCTGCCCGGCTACGAGGCGACCCCGCGCGGGGCGCTTCTCGGGATCGTGTACGGCCTGTTCGGCGGATTCGCGATCGGATGGGCGCTGGCGGTGACCCGCAACGCCGCGGCGCTGTTCTCGCTGGCGGTCATCCGGCGGCGGGCGGAGTTGCGCGTGCTCCGCCGCGTCCTCGACTATCTGTAGCCGCCGATGTCCGGGAGTTGCTGATGGTCGAAGAGAAAGACGTGGTCGAATCCGCGCTCTCCGTGCGGATCGTGAGACTCGAGGCGGTCGTGCAGGGCGTCGCGTGGGGGCTCGTCGCGGGACTCGGGCTCTTCCTCGCGACGAACTGGCTCGTGCTGAAGGGGGGCCGCGTCGTCGGACCCCACCTCTCGCTGCTCCGCCAGTTCTTCGTCGGCTACGAGGTGACGTTCGTCGGGAGCCTGATCGGCTTCGCCTATGCGTTCGCCTGCGGCTTCCTGGCGGGATACCTCGTGAGCATCGTCTACAACCGGTTCACGCGCCGGCGGCCCCATGAGTAAGTCGCGCCGCCGGAACCGGGCGCGTCACGGCGCGAAGGCCGCGCCCGACGAGCGGCTCCGGGAGGCACCGGCGGAGGCGGCGCCGGTCAGAGTGGACACGGCGGACGCGGCCGCGTCAGAGGCGAGTCGCGCGACGTCCCGCCTCGAGCGTTATGCGCCTCTCCTGATCGTCCTCGCCGGAGTCGTCTCCTTTCACAATGCCCTTCGCGGTCCGTTCGTGCTGGACGACTTCACCGCGATATCGAACAACCCGACGATCCGCACCTCGTCGGACGTCCTGTCGCCGCCGGCCCATTCGCCCGTTACGGGCCGACCTCTCGTCAATCTCACCCTCGCGTTGAACTTCGCTCTCGGCGGACTCGACGTGACTTCCTACCACGTCGTGAATCTCGCGATTCACGTGCTGGCCGCGCTCGTCCTCTTCGGAATCGTCCGCCGGACGCTCCACGCGCCGAGGGTGAGCGAGCGCCTTCGCCCCCCCGCGAACGGAATCGCGACGGCCGTCGCGCTGCTGTGGGTGGTGCATCCGCTGACGACCGAGAGCGTCGACTACACCATCCAGCGGACCGAGCTCCTCATGGGGCTGTTCTTCCTGTTGACGCTCTACGGCGCGATTCGCGGGTTCGAGTCTTCGAGACCGGGGGTCTGGTACGCGGCGGCGCTGGCCGCGTTCGCTCTCGGCCTCGGCAGCAAGGAGGTCATCGCGGTCGCGCCCGTCGTCGTGCTCGCGTACGACTGGCTCTTCTGGTCGCCTTCCTTTCCGGCGGCGCTGCGCCGGCGCCGCTTCCTCTACGCCGGATTCGCGGTCGTCCTCGCGTTGTTCGCGATCCTCGTCGGAACCCGCCTCCGCGGCGCCTTCACCGGACTGTCCCGCAGGATGTCCCCCTGGGACTATGCGCTGACGCAGACGGGTGCCATCGTCCACTATCTGCGGCTCGCCGTATGGCCGCATCCGCTCGCGGCCGACTACGACGGCTGGCCCATCGCGACCTCCCTCATGGCCGTGCTTCCCTACGCAACCCTCCTGCTCCTGCTCGCCGGTCTGACGGTCTGGGGTCTCGTGCGGCGGCGGCCGCTCGCCTTCCTCGGAGTCTGGTTCTTTGTGATCCTGGCCCCGACGTCGAGCTTCCGGCCGCTGGCGGTCGAGGTCGTCGCGGAGCGCCGGATGTACCTTCCGCTCGTCGCCGTCGTCGTCCTCGCGGTTCTCGCGGGCCGGGCGCTTCTCGATGGAGTAAAGGCGCCGAGATCCGTCGGCATCGCCGGCGTGGCGGTGCTGGCTGCGATTCTCGGAATCGTCACGATCCAGCGGAACCGGACCTACCAGACGACCCTCTCGTTCTGGAACGACATCGTCGAGAAGCGGCCCGACAACCCGAGGGCGCGGATCTGGCTCGCGAAGCACCTCCGCGAAGCCGGAAGAAACCCGGAGGCGATCCAGCATCTCACCGCGGCGGTCGGTCTCCAGCCGAAAAACGGTGACGCACAGTACGGTCTCGGCGTCGCCCTCGCGAGCCAGGGCCGGACGGACGAAGCGATCCAGCACTATCGAGAGGCGCTTCGCATCAACCCGAAAGATGCACCGGCGCACAACAATCTCGGGGTTGCGCTCGCGAGCCGCGGTCAGATCGTCGAGGCCGTCGGGCACTACCTCGAGGCGATTCGCCTCAACCCGGGCTACGCCGGCCCGCACTACAACCTCGCTCTCGTGCTTGCCAAACTCGGGGAGGTCCCCGAAGCGATCTCCCATCTCGAAGCGGCCGTCGGAATCGATCCGCACTTCAGCGCCGCTCGCCAGGCGCTGGACGAGCTCCGCCGGCCCGTGACCGGTCAATGATCACCCGCTCCAACGTCAAGGCCGCGTCCTGGCTCGGTCTGGCGATCGGGCTCGCGATCGCCGTCGCGCTCGTCGCGTGGCAGGGTGCCGCCACCGTCGCACACCTCCTCGCCTCCACCGACTGGAAGCTCGTCCTCGTCGCCGTCTTCGCCGTGCCGCAACTCCTGCTCTCCACCGCGTCCTGGAGGCTCCTCTTTCCGCCGGAAGGAGCGCCCCGGTTCGCGCTCGCGTTTCTCGCGCTCTGGATCGGATATTCGATCAACCTCATGCTGCCCGTGGCGAGCATCGGCGGCGACGTCGTCCGCGCGCGGCTGGTCGCGGGCTGGTCGGGGCGGCCGCGCGATGCGGTCGCATCCGTGATCGTCGACAAAACCGTGCTCGTCGCAACGCTGCCGGTCCTGGGCGTGATCGGCACCGCGGCACTCCTTCGCGTCCCCGGCGCCGCCTCTCTGCCCACGGCCATCGGCGTCGTGATCCTGCTCGCGATCGCCCTCATCGTCCTCGTGCTCGTACAGCGCGCGGGGGTCTTCGCGTTTCTCGCCCTCCGCGCCGTCCGCCTCGCACGGCGCGCGGGCTGGGAAGACCTGGTTGCGCACGCGAGCGACCTCGACGCCGCCATTCGTGCGCTCTATGCCCGGCCGGCGCGGGTCGCGGCGTCGTGCGGCCTTCGCGTCCTCGCGCGACTCTCGCTCTCGGGAGAGGTCTGGCTCGCCGCGCGGCTTCTCGGGCACCCGATCACGATCGCCGACGCGGTTCTCTTGAAGAGCTTTACGATCGTGGCGCGCGCGGCGGCATTTCCGGTCCCTGCGGGTCTGGGGGTCCAGGAAGGCACTTTTGTCGCGCTCGGCGCCCTGATCGGTCTGCCTCCCGACGTCGCCCTCGCGACGTCTCTCGCCACGCGGGTCCGGGAGATCGTCTCGAGCGTGCCGGGGCTTCTCGCGTGGCAGACCGTCGAGGGGCGCGGTCTCTGGCGGCGCCGCGCCGCGTGACGGAAAAATGAGGGAGACGATGCCGGCGGTCAACGGTTCCCGGGTTCTCCTGATCGGGCTCGACTCCGTCGACGTCGATTACCTCCAGTCGCACCTGGGCAATCTTCCGACCCTGAAGCGCCTCTTCACCGGGGGCGTGGTCCGCCGGCTCGACTCGCCCGGCGATGTCATGAGCGCGTCGGTGTGGCCGACCTTCTACACCGGCACCCCGCCCGGCGAGCACGGGCGATATTTCACCGTTCAGTGGGATCCTGCGAGCATGCGGTTCCGTCACGTGGCGAGCGACTGGATCGACTCCGAACCATTCTGGCGGCCCCTCGCTCGGGAGGGCCTGCCGGTCACGACCCTCGACGTGCCGATGGCCTACCCGAGTCGGACGACGGCCGGGGTCGAGGTCGTCAACTGGGGCGCCGAGTCGTTCGGCAACTTCCACTGCAACCGGCCGGACATCGGTCGCGAGATCGCGCGTCGCTTCGGCACGAACGTCCTCGGCCCGGACGTCCCCGTCGACAAGAGCCGGCGGCGGCTCGCCCGTCTCCGCGAGCGTCTCCTGGCGGTCGCGAAGCGGCGGGGCGAGCTCTGCCGATGGCTCATGAAGCAGACGGCATGGAACCTTTTCGTCGCCGTCTTTCCGGAATGCCATCGAGCGGGGCACCTCTTCTGGCGCGACGCCTCGGCCTCGGACGCCGGCGCCCCGGACGACGACGTCGTGCTCGAGGTCCATCGTGCGGTCGACCGCGAGGTCGGGGCGTTGATCGAGGCGGCCGAGGCGCCCGACACGTCGGTCGTCGTCTTCTCGCTGCACGGAATGGAGACGAACCACTCCCAGATGCACCTCGTTCGACCCGTGATCGAGCGGATCAATGCGACGTTCGCCTCGCCGAGCGGCGTGCCCCCGGCCGGTCGTCCGCGCGCGAAGCGGAACCTCACGGGACTGCTCCGCGAGCGCCTGCCGACCTCGATCCAGGAGGGCGTGGCGCTCGCGATTCCCGTCGGATTGCGCCAATGGCTCGTGGGACGGTCGTACGACAGAGAGGTCGACTGGCGCACCACGCCGGGCTTCGCGCTCCCCACGGCCGGCCAGGGGTACGTCCGATTGAACGTCGTTGGGCGCGAGGCCCGGGGTTGCCTCGCACGGGGCAGTGCACGCTACAGCCAATACCTCGAATCCGTACACGAGGCCTTCCTCTCGCTGCGCGACGCCGGAACGCGCGAGCCGCTGGTCGATTCGATCTCCGCACCGGGGGAGCGCTTCCCGGGGCCCCGGAGCGACTACCTGCCTGACCTGTCGATCGCCTGGCGCCCCGTTGCGCCCGCCACGGCGGCTCACTCGGACCGCCTCGGGACCTTCACCGGGCGCCTGAAGACGGGGCGGGGAGGCAACCATCGGCCCGCGGCCTTCGCCGCCGTTTCCGGCCCGGCGCGGGATTTCCCCCGCTCGGCGTCACTCCGGACGATCATCGACCTCACCGGGATGGTGCGGAACCTCGTGGTCGGCCCGAAGTAGCGCGTCCGACGTGCTGCGCCTCTCGATCGTCACCCCGTGTACGACAATGCCGCCGGTCTCGCGGAGTGCCTGCGCGCTCTGATGCCGACGGCCGGCGATGCGGACGAGATCATCGTCGTCGACGACGCTTCCACCGACGATACGCCGTTCGTCGCCTCGAGTTTTGCGGTGCGGCTCCTGCGCCTCGAGCGAAACTCGGGAGCGGGAACCGCGCGGAACCACGGGGCGCGCGAGGCGACGGGCGACGTGCTCCTGTTCCTCGACTCCGACGTCCTCGTCGCGCCGGACACGGTCTCGCGGGTCCGCCACATCTTCGAGGACCACCTGGAGGTCGCCGCCGTCTTCGGCTCGTACGACGCCGTGCCGCGGGCGCCGGGGTTGATCTCACAGTTTCGCAACCTGCTCCACTACTTCGTGCACCA